>Ga0222423_1000866_pt1 | contig 16265 bp, 18 predicted proteins | sample 3A0metagenome_FD_182472 | JGI IMG/M metagenome (GOLD analysis project Ga0222423, IMG submission 182472) | Enriched microbial communities from leaf-cutter ant dump, University of Wisconsin, Madison, United States - 3A0 (version 2) | ecosystem: Environmental > Terrestrial > Nest > Insects nest >...
ATTATCGAGCAGACCCAGCGCCTTTTCGACGGCATCGCGCACGGGGCCGGTGGTGGAGGTGTTAAGCGTGTCGCGGATTTCCCACGCGGCTTCGATATCGTCGTGAAAGGCGGCGAGGTCAGACATGGCGGCTCCTTAGGGGTAAATAGTGTCGCCCCTGCCAATAGGAGGTTACAGGCACAGGATCAAGTCAGAAAGGCCTTCAGCGACGGGCTGCGGTAATGGACATGGGCCTCGCTATTGGCTTCGGCGTCCGGCCCGACCAGCACCGTGGTCATGCCGAGATCATGTGCCGGTTTCAGGTTTTTCGCACTGTCCTCGAAAAACAAAGCCTTTTCAGCGACAACGCCATGCCGGTCGATCAGGCGCTGAAAGGTGACAAGGTTCGGCTTGGGGACGAAACCGGCATGGTCGAGATGGAACACGTCTTCAAACAGGTGATCCATCTCCAGTTTTTCGATCAGGCGCGTGGCGTGTTTGCCGTCGGCATTGGTAAAGACGATCTTGCGGCCGGGCAGGGCGGCAATGGCGGCGTTCAGGGCCGGATCGGGAAGGACGCTGTCGATGCTGACGTCATGGACATCGGCCATGAAGTCCTGCGGATCGACCTGATGACAGGCCATAAGCCCCGCAAGGGTCGTGCCGTGTTCCCTCAGGTATTTTTTCTGCAAGTCATAGGCCTCGCCGCGCGGCAGACCGATCCGGCGCATGACATAGGCGGTCATGCGCTCGGAAATCATCGGCATGACCGCACAGTCTGCCGGATAGAGGGTGTTGTCGAGATCGAACAGCCAGGTGTTTATGTGCCCCAGATTCCGATCGGTCAGGGACATGTTCACACCGGATCGCGGGTGATCAGCGTGCCGGCCCCGTGGGCGGTAAACAGCTCGACCAGCATGGCATGCGGGCGGCGGCCATCGAGAATGACCACGGCCTCAACCCCTGACTCGACGGCGGCAATGGCGGTTTCAAGTTTCGGGATCATGCCGCCGGTGGCAACGCCGGTGGTGATCAGGTTCTGGGCTTCGGATACCGTCATCTGACGGATCAGCTCCTTGTCGGCATCCAGCACACCGGCAATGTCGGTCAGGAGCAGCATCCGCTTGGCCTTGAGCTTACCGGCCACGGCACCGGCCACCGTATCGGCATTGATATTATAGGTGCGGCCATCTTCAGCCACGCCGATCGGAGCGATGACCGGCACATAGTCATGTTCGGTGTCGCCGATCAGGGTGCGGATCAGTTTGTCGTCCACGACCTTGGGTTCACCGACATAGCCGAGATCGACGACGCGCTCGATTTGCGAGTCGGGGTCTTTCTTGATGCGGGTAGCCTTTTCAACGGTCAGCAGACCGGCATCCTTGCCCGACAGGCCGACGCCGCGCACATCGGCTTCGGTGCCGGCGCGGGTGATCCAGTTGGCAATTTCCTTGTTGACCGCGCCCGACAGCACCATTTCGGCAATTTCCATCGTCGCATCGTCGGTGACGCGCAGGCCGTCGATAAAGGTCGATTTGACACCGGCACGGCTGAGCATCGAAGAAATCTGCGGCCCGCCGCCATGCACGACCACGGGGTGAATTCCCAGCAATTTCAAAAGCACGATATCCGAGGCAAACAGCCTGGCCGTTTCTTCCTCGCCCATGGCGTGCCCGCCATATTTGACCAGAACGATCTCACGGTCATAGATCTGGATATAGGGCAGGGCCTCGGCAAGGGTCTTGGCGGTGGCCCAGCCTTTGGCTTCCTTGGCTTCGATGGATTCGGTCTGTTTGATCATGGCCTGAGATAATTGCGACACGGGTTTTTATGCAGCGCCATAGCGGAAACTTGTGGCGGTGTCATGTCATTATGCACCAAAGGGGCAGAAAACGACCTTTTGAAACTGTCCCTTACATGACTTCGGGGGCCGTCAGCCCCATCAGATCAAGGCCCTTTTCCAGTTGCGACAGTGTCAGCCTGACCAGCGCCAGACGTGACGCCTTTTGCGCCTCTGTGTCGGCAATCAGCACCGGACAGGCGGCATAGAATTTCGAGAAGGTCTGTGCCAACCTGTAGACATGATCGGCCAGAATATTTGGCGCGCGCTTGAGATAGGTTTCTTTAAGGGCGGCTTCAAAACCGTCGAGCAGCAGCACCAGTTCGCGCTCGGCCGCTTCGGTGATGACGATGGTACCGGCGCAAACCCCTTGTTCGGCGGCCTTGCGCAGGATCGATTTCATGCGCACGGCCTGATACATCAGATAGGGGCCGGTCTTGCCTTCAAACACCATAAACCGATCGAGGTCGAACACATAGTTGGTCAGGCGGTGGTTCGACAGTTCGGCGAATTTCAGCGCGGCAATGGCGACCTTATGGGCGGTGTCGGCGAAATCGGCTGCGGACAGATCCTTGCCCAGACCCGCTTCGTGCAGACGCGCTACGGCTTTTTCTTTGGCCTGTGAAATCAGGTCATAGAGTTTCAGAACGCCGCCTTCGCGGGTCTTGAACGGCTTGCCGTCCGTGCCGTTGACCGTGCCGTTGGCAATGTGTTCAAGCTGGCCTTCGTGGGCATAGCCGCCCAGATAGGCAGCACGAAACACCTGCGTAAAGTGGTTCGACTGACGCTGATCGACGGCATAGAGGATCAGGTCGGGGGCAAACTGTGCCTGACGCTGTTTGATGGTCGCCAGATCGGTGGTGCCGTACATGGCCGAACCTTCGCTTGAGACGACCAGCAGGGGCGGGATTTCCGCCTTGTCATCTTCACGCGCCACGCGGATGATTTCCGCGCCCTGATCGGCCTCAAGCAGGCCCTTGGCTTTCAGCTCTGCGATCATCGGGGCGACGAACGGATCGGCATCCGATTCGCCGTTCCACAGGTCAAATTCAACGCCCAAAGCTGCATAGTCACGGATCAGGGCTTCGCGTGAGACGGTGACGAAGTGCTGCCACAGGGCGCGGTAACCCCGACGGCCTTCCTGAAGCTCACGCGTCGCCTTACGGGCGCGGTCGCGGTAATCGGCATCTGCCTTGCCCTTTGTGGCAGCAAACGGATAGAGGCGCTCCAGATCGGCCAGAGAGACCGGTGATTGCGCCGGATAGTCGCCTGCGAAGTCAGGGTCGAAATAGGGCAGGTCGGGCTGTTCGTCAGAGACGGCGGTGATCAGCAGGCCCATCTGATAGCCCCAGTCGCCGAAGTGGGCGTCACCGATCACTTCATCGCCCATGAAGCGCATGATGCGTTTCAGGCTTTCGCCGATGACGGCGGTGCGCAGGTGGCCGACGTGCATCGGCTTGGCAACGTTCGGCCCGCCATAGTCGATGACGACCTTGCGCTTCGTTTCCACCACCGGTGCCCCAAGCCGTTCATCGGCGCTCAGGGCGTTGGCGCGGGCGCTTAAGGCGTCATCGGACAGGGCGAAGTTGAGAAAGCCCGGGCCTGCGATCTCAAGGCTTTTGAGGGCCGGATCGTTGATCAGGTGCGCGGTGATGCGGCCGGCGACTTCACGCGGATTGGCCCTGGCCTGTTTGGCGACGGCGAGCGCGCCATTGCACTGAAAATCAGCCAGATCGGGCCGGTCGGACAGATTGACCTTGCCCCAGATGGCGTCAAAGCCTTCGCGGCTAAAGGCTTCGCCAGTCTTATCCGTAAGGACGGTTTTGAAGTCAGCGGTATGGGCGAAGGTTTCAGTGAAGGCGGGCATGGCAGATCCATAAATGCAATTAAGGACGCTCCTAAAACCTGAGAGCGTCCCCGATCAACCCTTAAAATTGAAAAACAGTCTCTTAGTCAGCGACGCGGGCGAAGCGGAAGCGTTTGCCCTGACGGTTGAAGTCGATCATTTCCGGTGTGACGTCAAAGCCTACCAGTACCTCGAAATTGGAACCGGCGACCTCGGACGAGGCGCGGGGGATGACGATGTTTTCCACGCGGGTAGCGACATTGGTGGTGTTTTCGCTGCCGAACTGTACCGGCAGGTCGAAATATTCCTTGGCCAGCACGGCATTGTCGCGGTCGGTCACCGCCACCCAGTAGCGGTAGGTATAGGCGCTGCCTTCGGCCTTGGGGCCTTTGCCGAGCGAAAAGCCGATGATCATCTCAAGCTCGATCGGCTCACCGCCGCGATAGGCGCAATCCGAGGCCACGCCGTTGATCTGACCCGTCCATCTGGCGCTGGCTGACGATTCGACATTGTTGTCGAACTCATGATAGCGGGCGGCGTCGTACAGCACCTTGACATAGGGGCAGGGGCCGTCGGCACGGCGTTTGTCGAGGCGCAGGTTCTTGACGCCCCATTCTTCTTCTTCCTTTTCGCGGTCGGCGGCGGTGTTTTCTGTGTTCTGGCGGTCACGGTTGCGCGACTGGGCATCGGCGACATGCGGCAGGGCGGCAAGGGCCACACCGGTCAGGGACAAACCCAGCAAAAGCGAACGCAGTTTCGACGACATAAAAGGCCTTTCGCAGCGAAGGAGCATAAAGGCGACCTTAGTAACGCCTCACGCGGATTTTTCAAAGCTCTAAGTCGCAAAAGCGGCTTTTGTTTGCCCGCGAGATTTTGCGCAAAGCCTGTGGCGGAGCGCGGCAAAAACGCTTATGTAGGGCCGCATGAACAAGCCTTCCCTTACGCTGAAACTGGCCACGCCGCGCGGATTTTGCGCCGGTGTTGACCGGGCCATACAGATTGTCGAACGGGCGCTGGAGCGGCATGGCGCGCCGGTCTATGTGCGCCACGAGATCGTGCATAACAAGCATGTGGTCGATCGGCTCAGGGGGCTTGGGGCGGTATTCGTCAAGGAACTGGAGCAGTGTCCGCCGGATCGTCCGGTGGTCTTTTCCGCGCATGGCGTGCCGAAATCCGTACCTGCCGAAGCGCGTGACCGTAAGATGTTCTATCTTGATGCCACCTGCCCGCTGGTATCCAAGGTGCATGTCGAGGCCGAGCGCCATCATACGGAAGGGCGTGAGATCATCCTCATCGGCCATGCCGGACACCCTGAGGTCATCGGCACCATGGGGCAGTTGCCTCAAGGGGTGGTGAAACTGATCGAAACGGCTGAGGATGCGCGCCATTTTACGCCGGTGAACCCGAAAAATCTGGCCTTTGTCACCCAGACGACCCTGTCGGTCGATGATACGTCGGAAATCGTCGGTATCCTGCAAAGCCGTTTCCCTGACATTGCCGTGCCGCACAAGGAAGACATCTGTTACGCCACGACCAACCGTCAGGAGGCGGTGAAGCAGGTGGCTGCCGATTGTGAGCTGTTTCTGGTGATCGGGTCGAAAAAATCCTCCAATTCGCAGCGACTGGTCGAGGTGGCCCTGCGCGGCGGCACACAGGCGGCGCATCTGATCGATGATGCCAGCCAGATCGACTGGAACTGGTTTGACGGGGTAAGGACGGTCGGTATTTCCGCCGGAGCCTCGGCACCGGAAAACCTGATCACCGAGGTCATTTCGGCCATCGGGACACGCTTTGAGACGGTGGTGGAAGAAACCGGCGGTGTGCGTGAAACCGTGGTGTTCAAGCTGCCGCGTGTGCTGACGGAAGCCTCCGGCGAATGAAGAAGGTTACCATCTATACTGACGGGGCGTGCAAGGGGAATCCGGGGCGTGGCGGCTGGGGGGCGATTCTGATCTTCGGGCCGCACGAAAAAGACCTGTATGGCTATGAGGCGGAAACGACCAATAACCGTATGGAGCTTATGGCCGTCATCAGGGCGCTTGAGGCCCTGAAAGAGCCGTGCGAGATCGAACTTCATGCCGACAGTCAGTATGTTCTCAAGGGGATTCGCGAGTGGATCCACGGCTGGAAGGCGCGTGGCTGGAAAACGGCGGACAAGAAGCCGGTGAAGAATGACGACCTGTGGAGGCGCCTTGATGCAGCGCGCCAGCGGCACCGGATCGACTGGAGATGGGTCAAGGGCCATGCCGGTGACGTGATGAACGAGCGTGCCGATGCCCTGGCCAACAGGGCGATTGAAGAAGCGCTGGTGAATTAAAGAGGCTGACAAATCCCCGAGCCTGCGCTTTAGTATAGGCTGGGCATGAAGGGGAGGATCAGGCCATGAGTGAAGGGGGTGTGGACACGCGCCGACCGGAGGCGAACCCTATAACCATGTTCAATAATTTCAAGGTGCGCGAATGGCTGGCCGTATCGACCCTGTACCGGGCTTCGGCGCGGCTGAAATATTACGGCTTTGTGCTTTTGTTTGTTTCTATTGCCTTTTTTACCTATAATATTAACCCGAACATCGCTTCTCTGGCGGTTATCGTGTTTCTGTATCTCGGCTATGCCTACTGGTTTACGGATATTTCCGGCACCGGCCGTTACAGGTACGAAGGCCGCTGGTTCGGGAGTTGTCTGTTGCTTATCAATGGTCTTGTGTGGGTAAATGCTGTCTGATGTTCTGCCTGCGTTGCTGGCTGTCGTTTTGTGGGCGATCTCTGCGCCGGTGATCAATGCCGGCCTGGGGCGCTTGCGTCAGGCCAGACAGGCCAGACAAGACAGACAGGACAGGGGACTGCTGATATTACTGGCGCTGACGGTGTGCCTGACGGCGGGCTTTGTTGTCTGCTGGACGGTCAGCGGCTTTGCCACACCGCTGGCGGCGCTGGACAATAAAGGCATAGCGGCGGTCGGGCTGCTGATCTTCCCGATAGGGACGGGTCTCTATTATCTGTGCAGTCTGGCCTATGGCGACCGCGCCGAGGTGGCCTCGCAATTTGCCAATGTCAAACCGGCCATCTCGATTCTGGCCGGTGTCTGGCTGTTTCACGAAAGATTCGGTGTGCATGAAGCGGTGGTGGCGGGGATCATCGGTCTGGGGATCGTGGTCATCCTGTCAGGCGCCTTGCGCAGGAACCGTCAGATGGCCGGTGTCGGTCTTGGTCTGGCTCTGGCTGTGGCCTGGGCAGGCGGGGAGATCACGGCCCGCAGCGTCACCGGCGGTGTGTCCTCGATACATATCACTCTGGGGGCCTTGTTCAGCGCCCTGATCGTGACAGCGACGGTGACCCTGATCTATGTTCTGGTGCGCGGGGGACGTCGGGCGCTCAAGGGGCTGAAATATCATTATTTTCTGCCGTTTCTGATGCACGGAATCATCAGTTTCGGTCTGGCCTATATGTTTTTCTTCGAGTCCCTGGCGCGTATCGGCCTGTCGCAGACCATCCTGCTGACGGTGTTCTGGCCGATGCTGGCTCTGGGGCTGAATCTGGTGCTGAGCCGGTTACGCGGCAAGGCCTACAGGGTGCCGGCCAATGTGCTGATCGCTTCTCTGCTGTTTACGCTGGCCAGTGTGACGCACCTTTTGTGGCGGATATAATCGGCTTGACAGGTTCGGTGGGCCTGCGCAAACATCCACAGGAATGCGAGTTCCTTCATGCCCGATGCGCCTCTGAAAATCACGCCCTTACATGCGCGTCATGTGGCCCTTGGGGCGCGGATGATGCCCTTTGCCGGTTATGACATGCCGGTGCAATACGAAGGTATTGTGGCCGAACATCGCTGGACGCGCACCTCTGCCGGACTGTTTGACGTATCGCATATGGGACAGGCGCGGTTGTCCGGCGCAGGCGCGGCAGCAACGCTTGAGGCCCTGACGGCACTCGATAGCACACGGCTGAAGGCGGGGCGGCAGGCCTATGCGCTTTTGCTGGGCGAAGATGGCGGTATTCTCGATGACTGGATGGTGTCGCGCCCTGAGGCGGAAGGCTTTTTTCTTGTGGTCAATGCCGCCTGCAAGGCGCAGGATTTCAGACTTGTTCAGGACGCCCTGACACCGGACACAGGCTTTGAGGTCTTATCCGGCCGCGCGCTTCTGGCCTTGCAGGGGCCTGAGGCGCATAAGGTGATGCAGGCCCTGTGTCCCGAAGCGGCGGAGCTTTATTTCATGGACTGCGGCACCTTTGACCTGTTGGGTGAGGCGGTGGTGATTTCCCGCTCAGGCTATACGGGCGAGGACGGTTTCGAGATCAGCCTGTCCGGCGGCAAGGCGCCTGAATTATGGGATCGGCTGCTGGAGTTTGACGCCGTGAAGCCGGTGGGGCTGGGGGGGCGCGACAGTCTGCGCCTTGAGGCCGGATTGCCGCTGTACGGGCATGAGATGGATGCAGGCTATGCGCCGTTCGAGGCCGGTCTGGGCTTTGGGATGGCCAGAACCCGTCTGGCGCGCGGGGATGTGCGCGGTCAGGCCCGTCATCTGGCGCAAAAGGCCGGACAGGGGACGCGTCAGCGGGTCGGGCTGAGGATGCTGGCGGGGCCTCCGGCGCGTGAAGGGGCGCAGATTCTGGGGCCGGACAGGCAGGTCATCGGTCAGGTCACGTCGGGCCTGCCGTCGCCTACACTGGGGGGATCGGTGGCTATGGGCTATGTAGCGCCTGAGTTTGCCGCTTTGGGCACAGGTCTGCACATAGAGGTGCGCGGCAAGGCCTATGCGGCCGAGGTCACGGCCTTGCCCTTCGTGCCGCACACCTATCATCGTCAACTGAAACCATAAGAGGAACCGCCATGCGCTTCAGCAAGGAACACGAATGGATCAAGGATCAGGGCGACGGCACGGCCTTTGTCGGCATTTCCAACTATGCCGCCGAAGCGCTGGGGGATGTGGTGTTTGTCGATCTGCCCGAAGCGGGGCGTGTGGTGAAACAGGGCGAGGCCTTTGGCGTGGTCGAAAGCGTCAAGGCGGCTTCGGATATTTATGCGCCGGTCGATCTGGAGATCATCGAGGGCAATCCCGAACTGGCGGGTGATCCCGAAGCGGTCAATGCCGTGCCGGAACAGGGCGCCTGGCTGGTAAGGGTGAAGATTACCGATCCGTCGCAGCTTGAGGCCCTGATGGATCGGGCGGCCTATGAGGATTTTCTGGGCACCTTATAACCGGAGTTTTGATGCGCTATCTGCCTTTGAATGACGCCGACAGGGCGCAGATGCTTGAGGTCATCGGGGCCGCCTCGGTCGATGAGTTGTTTATCGATGTGCCGCCTGCGGCGCACCTGACGGGGCCGGTCGATCTGCCGCCCCATGCCGGCGAGATGGAGGTCGAGGCGCAGATAAGGGCGCTGGCGGCTAAAAATCTCAGCCCGTCGCGCGCGGCCTTTTTCATCGGGGCGGGGGCCTATCGCCACCATATCCCCGCCAGTGTCGATCATATCATCCAACGCTCGGAATACCTCACCAGCTATACGCCCTATCAGCCGGAAATTGCGCAGGGCACGCTTCAGGTACTGTATGAGTTCCAGACGCAGGTGGCGCGCCTGACGGGTATGGCGCTTGCCAATGCCTCACTTTATGATGGTTCGACCGCGGCCGCTGAAGGGGTGCTGATGGCGGCGCGCCTCACCAGACGCCGCAAGGCCGTGCTGTCCGGCGGCCTGCATCCGCATTACCGCGAAACGGTCGAGACTCTGGCGCAGGCGGTGGGTATCGACACCGAGGCCCTGCCGCCCGAGGTCGATGCCGAGGCCGCTGTTCTGCGCCATATCGGCCCCGATACGGCCTGTGTGGTGGTGCAGACGCCTAATGTGTTTGGCACGGCCACCGACCTGAGCAAAATCGCCGAGGCGGTTCAGGCGGCGGGCGCCTTGCTGATTGTCGTGGTCACCGAGGTCATGTCGCTGGGCCTTTTGAAATCCCCTGCGGAGATGGGCGCGGATGTGGTGGCGGCGGAAGGGCAATCCATCGGTGTGCCCCTGTCCTTTGGCGGGCCCTATGTCGGGCTGTTTGCCACAAGGGATAAATATCTGCGTCAGATGCCCGGACGGCTGTGCGGGGAAACGGTCGATGCCGAGGGACGGCGCGGTTTCGTCCTGACCCTTTCGACGCGCGAACAACATATTCGCCGCGAAAAGGCGACCTCGAACATCTGCACCAATTCCGGCCTGTGTGCGCTGGCCTTTTCCATCCATCTCAGCCTGCTGGGGCAGGAAGGGCTGAAACGGGTGGCGAAGATCAACTATGCGAAGGCCCATGCCCTGAAAGACGCGCTTATGGCCATTGATGGCGTGACGGTGCTGACGCCGCGCTTTTTCAACGAATTTACAGTGGAACTGCCGAAACCGGCGGCGGAGGTGGTTGAGGCTCTGGCGCAAAAAGGGGTGCTGGGGGGCGTGCCGTTTTCACGCCTGCACGGGGGCGGGGGCTTTGAGAACTGGCTGATCATTGCCGCCACCGAAACCAATACCGAGGCCGATCAGGCGCAGTTTGTCGCCGCCCTTACGGAGGTGCTGGCATGAGTATGAACACGGTCGGGCGTCCGACGACACCGGAAGAGACGACGCATGACGGCTTTGACAGCCTGAGCGGCGGGCGGGGCCTGTTGCAGGCCGAGCGGCTGATTTTCGAGAAAAAGGATTTCAGCCGCACCGGTGTCGATTTCGCTGATATTGAGATTGTGGCCGATGACCTTGAGGGGCTGTTGCGTGAGGACGAGATCGGCCTGCCGGGCCTGAGCGAGCCTGAGGCCCTGCGCCACTATGTGCGCCTGTCGCAGTATAATCACGCCATCGATCTGGCGCTCTATCCGCTGGGGTCATGCACCATGAAGCATAATCCGCGCCTCAATGAGAAGATGGCGCGGTGCGAGGGGCTGGGGGATATTCATCCGTTGCAACCGGTTTCGACCGTTCAGGGGGCGCTTGAGCTGATGGCGCAACTGGCGCATTGGCTGAAGGTGCTGACGGGGATGCCAGCCGTAGCCCTGCCGCCCAAGGCGGGGGCGCATGGGGAGCTGTGCGGGCTTCTGGCGATCAAGGCGGCACACGAAGCCAAGGGGCAGGGCCATCGCCATATCGTGCTGGTGCCGAAATCGGCGCATGGCACCAATCCGGCGACGGCGGCCTTTGTCGGCTATGGTGTGCGCGAGATCGGCCAGACCGCAGACGGTCGCGTCGATCTGGAAGACCTGAAGGCGAAGCTGGGGGACGATGTGGCGGCGCTCATGCTGACCAATCCCAATACCTGCGGCCTGTTTGAGCGCGACATCAGCGCCATTGCCGATCTGATCCACGCGGCGGGGGGCTATTTTTACTGTGACGGGGCCAATTTCAACGCCATTGTCGGGCGGGTCAGGCCCGGTGATCTGGGGGTCGATGCCATGCACATCAACCTGCACAAGACCTTTTCCACGCCGCATGGCGGTGGTGGGCCGGGGGCAGGGCCGGTGGTGCTGTCTCAGGCTCTGGCGGCCTTTGCACCGACGCCCTGGGTGGTGTCAGGTGCGGCCGGTTTTGCGCTTCTGGAGCAGGGTGAGGGCGAAAGTGCCGCGCGGTTTGGCCGTATGTGCGCCTTTCATGGCCAGATGGGCATGTATATCCGCGCCCTGACCTATATGCTCAGTCACGGCGCTGACGGTCTGAGGCAGGTGTCGGGCGATGCGGTGCTGAATGCCAACTATATCAAGGCCTCACTGTCCGATCTGATGAGCGTGCCATATCCCGACGGGCCCTGTATGCACGAAGCCCTGTTCGATGATCGCTGGCTTGAAGGGACTGGCGTGACGACGCTCGATTTCGCCAAGGCAATGATCGATGAGGGCTTTCATCCCATGACCATGTATTTCCCGCTGGTGGTGCATGGGGCGATGCTCATCGAACCGACCGAGACGGAATCCAGGGCGGAACTGGATCGCTTCATTGCCGCTCTCAGGGCTTTGGCTCAGGCTGCTATCGATCCGTCAGGCGATAAATCGCGTTTCCGTGAGGCGCCGCATCTGGCCCCTGCGCGGCGGCTTGATGAAACGCGGGCGGCCCGCTCGCCGCGTCTGGTGTGGTAATATAGCCTCAGTTTATATTTCTGCGTTTTTCTGCAAATTAAGGTCGTAATTTCGTATTAAGCCTTACTTTATAATCCTGAACCTGATCCCTATATCGGGTCAGGACAGACCCTTATAAATTTTAAGCCCCTATGAATTTGAACGTGAATTTAAACGGGCCGATTCCTTGAACCCACAGCTTTCAGACCGCAGGCCGGTCGCCGGAGCCTCTCGTTATGACCCCGCCCGAAATGCGTGCAAATGCAGGCGTTCTGGCCAAGCCCTCCAAGGCCAGCCGGAGGAAGGCGGAGGCGCGCGCGATCGTCATGGAGGTGGCCGATACGCCTAAGCCGCGCCGCAGGCAGAATCTGCTGCTTCGCGGGATGCGGCGGGTGTGGCGTCTGTTCCTGATGGGGACAGGGTCGCTTTTGGTGGTGGCCGGTGTGGCGATTGCCCCCTTGCCTGGCCCTTTCGGTCTGCCGATCTCGCTTCTGGGGCTGGTGGTGGTGATGCGCAACTCATACTGGGCCAAGCGTCAGTTCATCCGCCTGAAGAAGAAATACCCTAACTGGCTGATGCCGATCCGTAAGCTGCTGCGGCCCAGGCCCAAGGTGGCGTCTGTGTTCTGGCAGCAGGCCTTGCGCACGGAGCGGCTGGTTTTCAAGCGGGAAAACCGCGTGCTGCGGGCGTTCAGGCACCGGTTTCTGCGCCCCGGAAAGTAACAAAAAGGCTCCGGTTATGCCGGAGCCTTTATTCGTTTTACATGCGCATGAAGTGGCGGTTTAACCGTACAAATCCGATCGTACCTGACGGATCATTGCCATAAAGCGGTTTCAGGCCAGACGGCAGATAGGTTTGCTGCCTGACCAGACCGATTCCTATGTTAGTCGTGTCAGACAGCCGGAAGGTGCGTAAAATCCCTATCTCGCTCTTGGCGACCCACTGGGCCTGATGTGCCACCAGTTCATCATGATGCACGCGTTCATAGCGGCCCATCAAAGTCCATTGCGGATTAAACGCCAGATTGGCCTCAAGCAGCCAGGCATCCATAGGATCTGTGGCGTGATGCCCGCCTTCGGCCTCTTTGCGTCCCCAGGCCAGAGCCGTATTCAGGCGGGCTTGCCCTATAGTGTGTGCGGTTTCAACACTGGCCGAGGTCTTGGTCAGGTCAAGGTCAGGATAGAGGCCTTCGGGGCTTTTGACGTCGGCGCGTGACACCTGTGCCTGAATACCGTCGCTGACCTGCCACTTGACCCGCACGGCTATCGAATCCAGTTCTGGCGTTTCAAGGTCGAAGCGTTTTTCATCAGGCTCGCGTCCGGTAAAGCGGGCGGCCTCGATCGTCAGGGGGCCATGGCTGTAGCCTGCACTGATTACCCCCATAGTGACATGGGCTGAGTCGAACCAGTGGTGCGTGATCGGGGCGGTCGGCAGGTTTTCTCCCGAAGGCCGGTGCATGAAGGTGGTCGGCCCGAACGGCGTTTCTGACGGCCAGCCGATTTTCACGTAACCGGATGAGCGTTCATCAAACCGGCGCGTCAGTTGGGCCGACATATCCATAAACAGATCATGCGGGTGCTGGGCGTCAATCAGGGGTGTTAGGCCATCGGCGGTTTCACCGGCCTGAAGCAGCAGCGGGTAGCCGCCCTTGCCCATGAATGGGTCAGGTGACAGCATCAGTTGCAGTTCAAGCGTATCACGCTCGGATAGCTTGCGTCTGGCATTGAGCATGGCCATGCCCGCCACAAAAGTTTTAGAACCGCCGCGTGGGCCGGACTGGTCGATGCTAACGCCATCGAGACGGATGTGGCCGTTGATTTGCCAGTCAGACACCGTGACGGCAGGCGTTTCGGGAGTGTGAGGGTGGTGGCTGTGATTTTGGGCCGCAGCGGGCAGGGCAAACAGGCAAAGGCAAGCGCCACCGTACAGGGCGCGTTTAGAGCGTGTTCCGTTCAAAATGAATCGGAATAATGCTCTAATTTTTTGTTTTAACGCGCTTTTGAATCCGAAAAGTGCGTCACACTTTTCGGAAAGCGCTCTAAAAAAGGCTTTCATGGATTGTAGCTTTCAAATGAATGATAACGAGAGTGTTTAGGCTCAGATCATCTCATTTGGCGGGCGCAGGGCCGTATAGGGGGCGTATGACACAGGGCGATTGTCCCTGTGGGGATGCAGGCGCGCAACATAGCTGTGGGGAAGAGCAATCACGGCGGGTGCGGCGGAGATCATGGCCATTGAGCAGCAAATCAGATGCGCCGAGGCAACAGGTTTTTTCTTGTCCGGTGAGGTCTGGGGCGCATCCGTATGACAGGCCAGGGCGGTGTTTCGCGCGGCCATTGTCATGGCTGGTGTGGCCAGAGACACCTGCAAGGCCAGAAGCGCAATCAGGGTCAGGCTCAGTAAGGCACGGACGAGGCGATTCATGCCGCCTTGCCGAAACGCAGGCGGCCAAGGGTTTCAAACAGCCCCAAAAGCGAGGTTTCCGGTTTGAACGGTAATCCGGCCTTGAACTTTTCAAAGGCCATTACCTGTTCGATATTCCGTTCGACCTGAGCGTTCTGGGCGTCGCGGCCCTGTGACAGGCGCGTCAGAAGGGCGGTGCCGACTATGGCTGAGACAATGGCGCGTTTGGAATAATGGTTTTCATCCAGCGCCTTGTCGCCTGCCTTTTGCCAGATGAGGTCGGCGGTTTCCCACAACAGGCGCTGCGACAGGCCGAGCGTGTGCGGCAGGGCCAGATAGCCCGTTAGGCGGCGGGCGACGGCTTCGTCCGTGGCGGCGGCATCGAGCCAGTTCACCAGTAAGGTGCGAATCTTGTCACGGATTTTCAGCCCCTCAAGCGCTTCGGGCGGGCAGGTCGCCTCAAGGGCCTGATTGGCCTGACGCCAGAGAATCGCTGCCATGTCCTGTGGCCCGTTGGGGCAGATGAGATCGGTTTCCCCGTCGCTCAGGCCGATATCCTGAGCCGCACGGCGCAGGGCAGGGCGGCTCAGGCCCAGTGTAGGGATGTAGGGGGCAAGGGCAGAGGCCAGTTGCGCCTCAAGCCGGCCAAGGATTTCCTGTGACATCGGGGGTTCCTGTAATAGGCCCCGATCATAGGCCTTATGCGGGCCGCTGAGAAGGATTTTATCAAAATTTTGGCCGATTAGGCGGTTTAGCATATGGCTTTGACTTGCCATTGCGGCGACCTTGCTGTAAGGCCTTGCGCCACACGCCTGCAAACCGTCGTTTGCGGGCAGGATTTTTTTAGCCGCTGCCAGTCAGATACGGGCGTTGCGGCAATCACCGAATGGAGAGATACCTCTGGTTCAGATTTTTGTCCGCGACAACAACGTCGATCAAGCGCTTAAAGCCCTGAAGAAAAAAATGCAGCGCGAAGGGTCCTTCCGCGAAATGAAGCGCCATGTGCATTACGAAAAGCCTTCGGAAAAGCGCGCCCGTCAACAGGCGGAAGCCGTGCGTCGCGCCCGCAAGCTGGCCCGCAAGCGCATCCAGCGCGAAGGCGGCGGGGTTGCGGCCCGTGGTCGCGGCTAAGCGGACAAAGGTTCATACCTTTCAGATAAAAAGCGCCGGAGTATAAAACTCCGGCGCTTTTTTGTCTGCGCGACAAAGGGATTGACCCTTACCGGCTGTCTTTGACATCCTGAGGCCGGATTAAAAAGCGCGTCAAAACAAAAAATAAGAGCGTTGTTCCGATTTATTTTGAACGGAACAGGCTCTGAGGGAGCCACAGATGTCAGGCACAGGGTCGAAAGATTGGGATCGGGAAAGAGTGCGGCGGGTGTTGCGGGTGACGCTGGCCGTACTGACGGGGCTTCTGGCGGGGATGGTGCTGGATACGCTCTTTCGCCTGATTGGCAATTTCATCTTTCCGCCACCGCCGACGCTGAATATGGCCTCGGTTGAGGATATTCGCGCCCTGCTCGATACGGTTCCGGCGGACGCCTATGTCGTCAAGCTGCTGGGCTGGATGGTGGGGACTTTTGTCGGCGGCTGTCTGGCGGTGCGTATTGCCCGCGTCGGCGGGTATCCGGCCTGGCTGACGGGATTATGGCTCTATGCCGCTTTTCTCATCCACCTGCTGATCGTGCCGCATCCCGTCTGGGTCATATGGCTCAGTATGCCCCTGTGCGGGGCGGCGGCCTGTCTGGCGGGTCTTGTGGGGCAGCAGGTGACGTGGCGTCACCTGCGCCGTAGGGAAGCTATTTCACCTGATCACTGATCAGGACACGTTTGGGGACAGTATCGAAGGTCAGCGACGTGGCGGTCTTATGGTCGGCAGGCACGAAATAGGGGGTGCCGGCGGGCACGACATCGGATTTCGGCGTTTTAGGCAGGGCTTTGGTGCTGCCATCGGCCAGAGTCACCGTGCCGTTGCCTGCCCCATCGAAGAATACACGGTCCTGTTTCGGCAGGGCCAGAGCCAGTACGCCGCCGACCTTGCGGGCGACACGATTGGTCTGATCCACCGCCCTGATCAGGGGGGCGGCGGGCATGGTTTTGGCCGGTTTGGCCGTGGCATAGACCCTGAG
>Ga0222423_1000867_pt1 | contig 16248 bp, 10 predicted proteins | sample 3A0metagenome_FD_182472 | JGI IMG/M metagenome (GOLD analysis project Ga0222423, IMG submission 182472) | Enriched microbial communities from leaf-cutter ant dump, University of Wisconsin, Madison, United States - 3A0 (version 2) | ecosystem: Environmental > Terrestrial > Nest > Insects nest >...
GTCGTTGGTCAGGTTGGTGCCGATGCCGAAGGCCAGCTGGCAGCGCCCCCGGAACTGCTGGTACAGCTCGATGGTGCGCGGCACGGTGAGCGCGTCGCTGAAGATCAGCGTCTTGGTCAGCGGGTCCACGCGGTTCTTGCGGTAGTGCTCCAGCAGGCGCTCGCCCCAGGCGAAGGGGTCGCCGCTGTCGTGGCGCGCGCCGTCGAAGAGCTTGCAGAAGTACAGGTCGAAGTCGCGCAGGAAGGCGCTCATGCCGTACACGTCCGACAGCGCTATCCCTAAGTCGCCCCGATACTCCTTGGCCCAGACCTCGAAGCCGAACACCTGGCTGTCGCGCAGGCGCGGGCCCAGCGCCTGGCAGGCCTGCAGGTATTCGTGCGCCATGGTGCCCAGCGGCGTCACGCCCAGCTTCATGGCGTACAGCACGTTGCTGGTGCCCGCGAACTGGCCCGGCCCCATGGGCGCGCCGGGGCGGCGGTCGCCCGTGCCCAGGCGGGCCACCAGCACGCGCAGCACCTCTTCGTGCCAAGCGCGGCTGAAACGGCGGCGCGTGCCGTAGTCCGCGATCTTGAGGTCCGCCAGGCCCTCGGCCTGCAGCTGGGCGATCTTGTCCTCCAGGCGCCGGCGGCCCTCGGGGAAGTTCGGCACCTTCTGCGTGTTGCGGAAGTAGACCTCGTTCACGATGGCCAGCACCGGGATCTCGAACAGGATGGTGTGCAGCCAGGGCCCGCGGATGGTGATGTCGATCTCGCCGTTGTGCAGGGGCGTGACGGTGATGTATTTCTCGTTGAGCTTGAACAGCCCCAGGAAGTCCACGAAGTCGCTCTTGATGAAGCGCATGGAGCGCAGGTAGGCCAGCTCGGCGTCGTGGAACTGCAGGCTGCACAGCGAGCGGATCTCGTCGCGGATCTCGTTGGCGAAGGGCGCCAGCTGCACGCCGAGGTTGCGGCACTTGAACTTGTATTCGACCTGCGCGCCCGGAAACTGGTGCAGCACCACCTGCATCATGGTGAACTTGTACAGGTCGGTATCGAGCAGGCTGGTGATGATCATGGGCACACAGTGTAGGCCATCGCCCCCATCCGCACCGGCTTGGGGATTTCAAGCCAAATCGGCCTCCAGCGCTTGCCAGTCAAGCGCTGGCAGCTATGATTTTTAATAGTCCAGGCCCTGCGCCATCAGCGTGAGCAGAGACAGCTGCTCCACCAGCCCCTGCCGCCCCACGGCCAAGACCGCCTGCATCAGCGCGGCGCTGCGCGGCAGGCCCGCAGCGCGCAATAGCTCAGCCTGCTCCCTGCCCCGCACCAGACCGCCGGCGCTCTGGTGGCGCATGCCCTGGCGCAGCCAGAGGGCGAGCAACTCCAGCGTATTGCCCGCCAGGGCGGCAAGCGGCGGCGGCGCTTCGCCGGCGGTCTGCAGGGGCAAGCTGACAGCGGCAGCCGCGCCTGGCTCGGTTTGCAAGGCCACACCGCGCTGAGCGGTGAGCAGCGCCAGCGGCTGCATGCGAACGCGCCCGCCGTCCAGACGCGCGGCGCCCGCCACGGCCCGCAGCGCGCCCCATTCGCCCGAGAGGGCGCGCGCCAGCGTATCCACGGCGCCCGGTGCTGCAGCGCGGTGCGGCAGGGTCAGGTACAAGGGTTCGTCCCCTTCAGCCCCCGTGACGCACACGTGCAGGGTTTGCGCCGCGCCATCCCAGCCATGGTCCCGCACGGCCAGGCCCGCTGGCGGGGCGATCACGTGCAGCGCCCCCGCCGTGCCGGTGGCCGCGCCGCTGGCGGCCTGCCGAGGGCGGGCGAAGTCGGGCAGCGCGTCTTGCAAGGCGCGGCGCAGCCCGGCCACGGTGATCTGCTTGAGTGGGGCGGCGAGGTCGTCCCAGGCGGTGGGTGACAGCGGCATCACGCCCGTGTGGCGCGTGCCGGTGGCAAGGTCGATCTGCCCGTTGGCGCGGCGCGTGGCGGCGCGGGTGACGACTTGCCCGGCGGCCAGTTGCCGCAGTGCAAAGCCCGCGATGCGCCGCGCCGCCAGCGGTGTCGCGGCCTGGGCGCGGGGCCATTGGCGCTCCAGCACAGTGACGGTCTGCGTGTCGGGGTCGGCAAAGAGCAGGCCCGCGCCCTCCATGCCCTGCGCAGCGTCGTCATCCACCCAGAGCGCCGCGCCCAGCGACACCAGCCGCAGGTGGTCGAGCAAGACCGAGCCCTTCACGCCCACGCCCAGGATCTGGCTTGCGGGCAGCGGCGGCGCGGCCTGGGATGCCGCCCGCCCGGCGGCGTGCAGGCGCGCCCACAGCTCTGCCGCCACGGCCAACAGGCGCTGCGCGTCAAAGCGGCTGCTGCGCGCCTGCTGGGCGGCGAGCAGTTGCCACAGTTCGTCCAGCGCGTCGTCCACCCAGGCCCAGCCCATCGCCTGTACCTGGGCACGCACGGCCTCGAAGCGGGCGGCCAGCGCCATCAGCGGCTGGCTGGAGCCGTCAAGCCAGAGCGCCTGCAACAGCCCTTCCACACTGGCCTGCGCGGCGCAGGCGGCTTCGGTGGCCGGTGCCGCGCCTGGGCCCTGGCCGGGCAGCTCCACCATGCGCTCGGCGCTGCCGGGCGCGAGCGCGCCTGCGGCGCGGAAGGCCCACACGGCCGCCACCACGTGCTCGCAGCCGCTGCCTTGGCTGCAATCGCAGCGCGCATGGGCGAGCGCACTGCGCGAGAAGAAGCGCACACTGCACATGGGCAGCCGCGCCACGGGCGGCACGCCGGGGCCGCCCCAGGGCTGCACGCCGATGGCCGGGCGCGCATCGGCCAGCCGGGCGGCCAGCGCCAGCGTTTGCGGGGTGAAGGCGGCGGCCAGCGCGGCATCGTCCCACTGCGCGGGGGACCAGGGCGCGTCTTCCGCCACGGCGGACGTTGATTGCGCCTGGCAGGCCAGCACCAGCAGCACGCGGTGCCTGCACATGCCGCTGGCGGGGCAGGTGCAGTCGGCGTCGCGGAAGGTGCGGTCTGCGGGCAAGCGGGTGGTGGTGCCGTCGTCGAAATGGGCGGTGACGCAGCCGTCCGGCCCGGCCTCGATGCGCGGCAGCAGCCCGGCGGCGGCGTCTTTCTGCGCGCGCTTGACGAAGCCCGCGTTGGCGAGGGCGGTGAGCGCCTCGGGGGTGAGTTCGAGCAGGTCGGGGCGCATCAGCTTTGCATCTTCTCGGCCAGCCACGCGGCCAGTTGCCCCGGCGTCATCGCGCCGACCTGCACGCCCGCAGCCACCAGCCGCGCCGCCAGAGCGCGATCGTAGGCCGGGTCGGCGCGGGCATCGAGCGCGGCCAGGCCCAGCACCTTCACGCCGGATTCGGCCAGCGCCTTGACGCGGCGCACCAGCTCGCCTTCGCTGCCGCCTTCGTAGAAGTCGCTCACCAGCGCCACCACGGTGCGCGCCGGGCTGCTGACCAGCGACTGCGCATAGCCCACGGCGCGGGCAATGTCGGTGCCGCCGCCGAGCTGCACCTTCATGAGCAGTTCCACGGGGTCGGACACGTCTGCCGTCAAATCGACCACCTCGGTGTCGAACGCCACGAGCCGCGTGCGCATGCCGGGCAGTTGCCACAGGCAGGCGGCCATCACGGCGCTGTGGATGACCGAATCGACCATGGAGCCGCTTTGGTCGATGAGCAGGATGATGTCCCACGGCTCGGCATGCCTGCGCGTGCGGCTGTTGAACACGGGCGCTTCCAGGTACAGCTTGCGCTGCTGCGGGCTGTAGCGGCGCAGGTTGGCCGCCACGGTGCGCTGGAAGTCGAAGTTGCGCGCCACCCGCAGGCGCGATCGCCTGCGCCGGTCGCGTGTGCCGCTGAACGCCTGGCGCACCTCGGTGGCGAGGCGCTCCATGATGCGGCGCACCACCTCGGCCACGAGGCGGCGGGCGGCGGCCAGCACCTCGGGGTTCATCAGGTGCTTGGTGTGCAGCACGGCGCGCAGCAGCGATTCGGACGGCTCGATGCGCTCCAGCACCTCCAGGTTGGTCACCACCTCGTCGATGCCGTAGCGCTCCACGGCGTCGCGCTCCAGGCGCTCGATGACTTCCTTGGGGAACAGGGTGTGGATGGCGTTGATCCACTCGGGCACGGTGAGCGCCGACGGCCCCAGGCCCGCGCTGCGCTCGCCGCGCTCGGCCCGGTCGCTGTCGCGGCCATAGAGCCAGTCAAGCGCGGCATCCGCCGCCTGGGCCGGGCCGCCCAGGCCGCCGCAGGCGTGTTCGGCGGGCTCGCCCAGCAGCAGGCGCCAGCGCTCCAGGGGGGCGGGGATGTCGTCAAGCATCGGTCATCTCCAGCAGGCCCCACGCGGCCAGTTGGCGGGCCACGGCGGCTTCCACTTGCTGCGCATGGGCCTGGGCCTCGGGCGCGGCTTCGTCGGCGCGCAGGCGGGTGAGCGCGCCACGCGGCAAGGTGCCGCCGTGCAGGGCCAGCACCTGGTCGGCGAGCGCGCCGCGCTCCTGCGGCGGCAGCCACGCAAAGGCGGCGCGCAGCGCGGGCAGGGCCTGGACGAAGCCGGGGCCGTCGAGCGACTGCACCAGCGCGTCCATGCCTGCGGCGAAGGCCGGTTCGGCGGCCAGGGATTCGCGCGCCAGGGCCAGCAGCCCGGCCAGGGCATCGCCCAGGGCCGCTGGCGGCAGGGCTTGCAGCAGCCCCAGGGCCTCGGCCACGCCCGCGCCCTGCATGGGCATGCGGCCCGACAGGCTGTAGGCCGCGCCCAACGCTGCGCCCCGGCTCACGGGGGCGGACTGGGGGCTGGCGGCCTTGCGCTGCCAGACAGCCAAAGCGCGGGCCACATCGCGGGCGGGTTCAATGGCCGTGGCCCCCTGCCCTGCTTCTTCGCGCTCGGCCAGCGCATCGCGCACGATCTGGCGCAGGGCGATGTGGCCGTGCAGGTGGGCATCGACCTCCGCCGGGGCGATGGCGGCGGGCGGCTCCAGCAGCCACAGGGCGCGGTCGAACCCGGCCTGGATGACCACGCGCAGCACGGGCGCATCGGCCATGCCGAGCGCCTGCCCGTGGCGCAGCAGCAGGTGCAGACTGCCCAGCGCGGGGGCCAGCGCCTCGAAGCGCGGCTCGCGCGCGACGGCGGCGGGCAGATCAGCCAGCAGCGCGTCGCTGAGTGCGCCCAGCCCGGCCCACGCGGCGCGGTTCAGGCCCTCGGCCAGGGGCTGGATGCGGCCCTGGGCGCTGCGCAGTTCGTCCTCCAGCCGGGCGCGGGCGGCGTCCAGCAGGGTTGCGCCCCAGGCACCCGCCTCGATCAGCGCAGCCTGCTGCTCGAAGGGTTCGGACAGCCGCCAGACCTCGGCGCGTTCGGCGGACAGCGCGAGCTGGGGCCCGCGCAGGCGCTGCACGCCGGGCAGGCGCAGGATGGCGAGGCGGTGCAGCGCACGGCTGCGGGCGCGGCCTTCGGCGGCGAGCAGGTCGATGCTCAGGTCGCCGCGCAATGTGATGCCCAGCGCCTGAAGCTCTGCGCGCACGGCCTGCACCAGCGGCGGCTGCTGCGTGCCGGGGGCGAGCTGGCCCGCTGTGTCGCCCGCCAGCACGTCCATGACCTGCACCAGCGCCGGGTCGGTGCCTGCGCGCAGCGGGCCGCGGTATGTCCAGGGCAGGGGCGCATCCAGCGCGTCTTTCACCAGCGCGCCCGCCAGCGCGTCCAGCCAGTCGCTGCGCAGCGGCCGGGCGTGGCCGCGCAGCCGCGCCAAACCCTCGGCGCGCACCTGGGCGGCGAGCAGGTCGGCGGTGGATGCGGGCAGCTTCTTGTCGCGCAGGCGGCGCATCACGGCGCGCAGCAGGTGGCGGGCCGCGCCGTCGGTGCCGTGCTCCCACACCCATTGGTAGTAGGCGGGCGAAGGCATGCCCGAGGCATAGCCCGCGAAGGCGTCCAGGCGCTTGAAGGTGTAGGGCACCAGATATGAGCCAAATCGAGCTCCAGCGCTTACTGGGTAATCGCTGGCAGCTACCTTATCAATAGCATCAGGGGGCACCGGCGTAGATGGCATGTCGGCGGGCATGGCGGACCACAGCCGCGCCAGCGCCGGGGCGTGATAACCGCCGCAGACGACCAGCACCGGCCCGTCCCCTTGCGCCATGGCCCAGGCGATCCAGCGCGCCATCATCTGCTCACGCGCCTGGTTGCCCAGGGAGCCGGGGTCGTGCGCCGGGCGCAGTTGGTGGAAGTATTCGGCCAGACGCGCTGCCAGCTCATCGTCGGCGCAGCCGTCCTCGAACAGGTGGTCCCACAGCGCATCGCGGCCTTGCAGGCCCAGGCGCTCGGTCAGCGCCTGCTCCCACGCGGCGGCGCGGGCGTCGTGCTCGGCGTCGGCCACGTCGGCATAGCGGTTCTCAAGGTGCGCGAATGCCTCGTGCCACGCGGGCAGGTCGATAAAGCGCAGTTGCGCCCCCACTTCACGCCCCACGGTTAGCGCCTGCCATTCGGGCGAATGCTCGGCCAGCGGCGACCACGAGCCGTGGTGCGCGGTATCGCTTGCAAGGTAGCTGTAGATCGCCACGGGCAGGCGGTGCGGCAGCGCCAGTTCATCCAGACGGCCGTTGAAGTCCGCAGGCCCTTCGATCAGCACATGCGCGGGCCGCAACGCGCGGATGCGGGCGGCCACCAGCCGCGCACAGGCGGGGCTGTGGTGGCGGATGCCGAGGATGTGCGGATCGGTCACGGCAGCCGGTGGCGCGCCTCGTGGTAGGCGCGCCAGTGCGCGCCCTCGCGCTTGGCCACCTTCTGCTCGAAGTAACGGCGCAGGCGGGCACGGTCGTCGGCGTTGTCCTTCACGGCGGTTCCGGCGATGCAGTCGGCCAGGTCCTGCGGCGAGCCTGCGCGCTGCTCCAGGAACCAGGCGCGCGTGCCCACGGCGTGGGCCACGTTGACGGCCTCGGCGGTGGACATGACGGCGCTCAGGCGGTCCATCGCGCCTTCGGGGCCGCTCTTGCCGTCCGCGCCGCGCAGGTCGCGGAAGGTGGTGACCAGCAGCTCCAGCACGGGCGCGGGCACCGTGTGCGGTATGCCGCTTTGCGCCAGCAGGCGGGCGCTGGCCTCGCGCACCAGGGCCAGCTCGCTGTCGAAGTCGGGAATGGGGAACACCGTCTCGAAGTCAAAGCGGCGCTTGAGCGCGGCGCTCATCTCGTTCACGCCCCGGTCGCGGGTGTTGGCGGTGGCGATCAGGTTGAAGCCTTCGCGGGCGTAGAGCATGCCGTGCTCGCCCGGCAGTTCGGGCACGGCCATCACGCGGTCGGAGAGCATGCCCAACAGGCAGTCCTGCACTTCAAGCGGCGTGCGCGTGATCTCCTCGAAGCGCACGATCTGCCCGGCCTGCATGCCCTGGTACAGGGCGCCGGGGGTGAGCGCACGCGGGCTGGGGCCTTCGTTGATGAGCAGGGCGTAGTTCCAGCCGTACTTGATCTGGTCCTCGGTGACCGAGGCACCGCCCTGGATGGTGAGGGTGGACACACCGCTGATGGCCGCCGCCAGCAGTTCGGACAGCAGTGACTTGGCCGTGCCCGGTTCGCCCACCAGCATCAGCCCGCGCCCCGTTGCCAGCGTGACCAGCATGCGCTCGACGCTGGCGGCGGGCGCGATGACCTTGGGCGCGATGCCGAGTTGCGCATCGCCCAGGATGAAGGCGCGGGCGGCCTTCAGGCTCATCTGCCAGCCGGGCGGGCGGGGGTTGCCAGCGTCTTGCGCCGCAAGCTGCGCCAGTTGCGCGGCGTACAGGATTTCGGCGGGCGGGCGTTGCAGGGCGGTGTCTTTTTTGGCGGCAGCCATGGTTTCCTTCTTGTTGCTCATGCGCGCAGCCCTTCCATGTCGCGAATCAGTTCACTGGCTTCGATGCTGCCCAGCGTGCCGATAGGCTCTGCGTTCTGCATCTCGCCCCACTGCGCGGGCTGGCCCACTTCCACCTCGCCCAGCGTCTGCTCGGGGTATTCGTCCACCATGCCGACGATGATGCCGGGGTCGAGCGTCAGCTCGATGGCTTTGCCGTTGCCCAGCGGCTTGGTGAAGTACCAGATGCTGCCTCCGTCTTGCGCCTGCCCGCGCCGCCAGCCTTTGTTGACCAGGCCCAGCACGCGGCCCGTGGGCACGCGCACGCCCTTCCAGCGCTCCAGCTTGGGGGCGGCGCGTTCGGCGTCCGTCAGGGTGTGGGTGTCGCGGCCCAGTTGGGGGAAGGGTTGCAGGATTTCGTAGTCGGTAAACAACTGGCCGAAGGCGGCGGCTTGGTCGGCAGGGAGTTCGAGGGCATGGGGGACGCCGATGGTTTCGTTGCCTTCGGGCAGGTCGTAGGGGTCATCTGCGGCGGTGGTGCATTGGCCGTCTTCGGCGACGCGGAAGCATTCCTTCAAGGTGTCGCCTTCGTACACGCCCCAGACGAGGCGCTGCACGATGTGGCGCACCAGCGGGTGCTCGGCCAGGAACAACTTGAACAACTCGGGCGTCCAGCGGCGGCGGGTACACATGGCGGCTTCCAGGCGCAGCAGTTGCTGGCTGGCGATGGTGCGGGCGTCTTTCTTGAGCAGCTTGAAGCGCTCGGTGGCTTCCTTGGCCAGGGCCGCATCGTCGCTGGCGCGGGGCTTGGGCAGGTCGGCCAGGCGTGCGCCGGGTTTGCCGTCGGCGGTGAGTTCGCGCACGTAGGGTTTGAGGGTTTCGTCAAAGCCCACACGGTAGGCGCGGGGGCCGAAGTCCAGGCGCAGCGTGCCGTGCGCGTCCAGGCCCAGGTCGGGGGCTAGGCGGTCTTCGAGTTCTTCGGTGGTCAGGCCGCGGGCTTCGGCAATGGCGTCGATCTTCTCGCGGGCCTTGTCTTGCAAGCCCTTGAATTTGACCTTCTGCGCGATGCCATTGAGCAGCATCAGCGCCACGTCGGTGCCTATGCCTGCGAGCGCGTCCAGGCCCGTCACTGCGCGGGCGTGGGCGGATTCGCCGGGCCAGGCGCGGATGAGGGGCGTGAGCTTGCGGGCGGTGTCGTCGTTGCCCAGCAGGCCCAGGGCGGTGAGCGCCCAGTTGTCCTTGCCGGTGGCACCTGCTTCCAGCCAGGCGCTGAAGCAGTCCCAGCCGAAGGCCGCCAGCGATGAGGGCGTGCAGGCGGCGCGCACGTCGGCGATGCCTGCGTACACCTCCTCATGGGTTGGGAAGGCCAACATCTGGCCCAGGGGGTCCAGCGCCTCGTCGGGCAGGGCCTTGCCGCCGGGGAGTTCGGGACGATGCCATTCGCGTGGCTGCCACCACGCAGGCAGCGCGGGGCGCTTGGCGGGGAAGCGGTCGAGAGGATTTTCGTCAAGGACGGCGCGCAGGGCTTGGGGTACGGCCTCGTTTCCGTAGCGGGCTGCGACCTGCATCAGCAGCGCCTCGTGGCCTTGGCTGCACAGCAGGCGCAGGGCTGCGCCTGCGCAGTCGCGGGCCTCGCCGGGCTTGCCCAGGGCGGGGGCGATCAGGCCGCAGGCGGCGTGCTCGGGGTAGCGCAGCAGCCAGGCGCGGCCTTCGGCGCGCACCGACTTGAGCTTGACGAAGGCGCGGGCGGCCAAGGGGGCCAGTTCCACCGCGCCGAAGTGCTGCGCCAGGGGCTGGTATTCCACGGGTTTGCTGCGCACCATGGCCGCCAGCCCCGGCGCGGCGGCCATGCCCAACGAGGCCACGGCGAAGGCGACGTGCGCGGCGTCCGCAGCCTCGGCCGCTGCGGCGTTCCAGAACGGCGCGGCCACGGCAGGCGGCAGCAGCGGGATGCACATGGCGGCGACCCAGTCCTGGTAGTTCTTGCGCCGCTCGGCGTGCATGTCGCGCCATGCGGCGATGAAGCCCTGCGCATCCTGCTGGCGGAGGGCGGCCAGGGCTGGCTGACGCTGCGCGATGGGGTTGCCGTCGCGGTCGGCAAAGCCCAGTTCGTCAAGCACCACCTGCTCGTTCTGCGCGGCCTCGTCATAGCGTTTTTGATACCAGCGGTTCAGGCGCAGCGCGCTTTCACGCTCGCCCGGCAGCCACTGCTCGACGGGCGCGAGCGGCAGGAGCTCCAGCGCCAGCGCGGCGGCGGCCTTCTTGCGCGCCGCCAGCCAGGGCGGCGCGGCCAACACGCGGGGCAGTTCTTCGGGCAGGGCCAGCTTGCTCGGCCCGGCCAGCAGCGCCACCAGGTCGTCGATGATGGCCTGCGCCGCGCCGCCCAGCCAGGGACGCAACGCATCGACGCTGCCCGAGTGTGTTTGCAGCAGTTGTTTGAGGTGCGTGGTGTACAAGCCTGCCTCTCTGCCGCCCGCAGCGGCCACGCGCGCCAGCGCGGCGATGGCAGCCAGCGGCCAGCGCTGCGCCACCTGATCGAGCCGAACCAGCGCGGCCTTGGCACCGCTGTAGACCTTGGGATTGCCCGCAGCCTTGGCCAGCACGGCCACGGCCTCGGGCGTGCCGATGGCGGCCAGGGCCTCCGCCGCCGCGCCCCATTCCACGCCGGGGGCCAACGCGGGCAAGGCGTCGGTGCCGCGCTCGACCAGCAGGGTCGCCACCATGGGGCTTTGCGACCAGAAGTTGCGCAGCCCGCCCGGCTCCACCTTGGCCGCGGCCGCCAGCGCGGCGCGGTCGGTGGCGGTAAGCAGCAGCCAGTGGACGGTGGCGGGCGCATCCGCAGCGGCGGCCCATTGCAGTGCCAGCGCGTTGGAGAGCGCAGGCCGGTCGGGCAGCAGCAGCGCGGCAATCGGCTGGCGCGCCGGGTGCAGGCCGGGCACGGCGGCTTCGATGCGGTCGGCGCAGGCCGCCCACACGTCCTGCGGCGCGGCGGCGAGGTGGCGGCGCAGCGCCGCTTCGCCGCCGCCGAAGGGGCAGCGCAAGCCGCCGCCCATGGGGCTGCTGACGATGGCGCTGGCGCTGGCGCTGGCGCTGCCGGCGTGGACGTGGAGAGCGCGGTCATAGGCGTGGTTGATCTGCAAGCCCTGGGCCGCCGCCAGGTAGATGTCCACCGCGCCGGGCAGGCCGTATTGCCCGACGAGGTAGTCCACGGCGACAGGGGCGACAGCCTTGTGCTCGTCGTAGATACGCATGCCGTCGAAGGCGAATGCGAGCAGCAGCGCATCGGCCTCGATGTCCTGCGCTGGCTGCGGCTGTTGCAGCCGCTCTTGCATGCGCTGCAAGACCGGATGCAGCGCGACGTCGGTAGCGTCGCTGTCTATGACGAACTGGGCCTCGGCACACCGCTCGCGCACCGACTGCCATGCGGCCAGCGTTGCCTCTGCCGTGCAAGGTGCCACTGCCTGCGGATGGCGGCGGGTGGCATAGGCCAGGGCGCGCGCTTCAGGCGGCAGGAGCAATGGCTCGCCCTGGGCCAGCCAAGGCGGCACGCCCTCGGGTGCTTGCGGGGCTGGAGCGGCAGGGCTTGGGGCAGGTGAAGGTGCGGGCTCAGGCGCGACAGCCGGGGCCGGGGACTCGCGCACCGGCTTGGGCGCCGCCGCTCCGATGCTGGCGCCTGGGGCTACGCCCGCTTCGGCATAGCCCTTGCCGGTTTTCTCGGCCACCAGCTTGGCCAGCGCCGCGCTGGCCTTGGCTTCGTCGGCAAAGTCCTTGGTCTGGCCCTGCCCCGCCGTGCCGATGCGGCCCCAGCGGATGTTCAGGCTGCTGCCGGACTGCTCCACCTCCCAGAATTTGCTGGAAGCCCCCTCGACCAGTTCAAAGCGTCGCATCTACGTGTGTCCCTCACGGTGCAAAAAACGCAGAGCATAAATCAGCGCCCAAACTATCCGGGTCTTTTTGGCCTCCAGCGCTTGTCCAGCAAGCGCAGGCAGCTATCAATCTTGGGGTGGCACCAGCGCCTGCAGTACGGCGCGCAAAGGTTCGGGCACCGGCACGGGGCGGCGCGTGGCGCGGTCCACGTACACGTGGATGAAATGGCCGGCGGCGGCGGTGAGCGGCTCGCCCTGCGCGAACAGCCCCACCTCGTAGCGCACGCTGGAACCGCCCAGCCGCGCCACGCGGATGCCCGCCTCCACCGTCTGCGGGAAGGCCAGCGGGGCGAAGTAGTTGCACTGGGTCTCGATCACGAGGCCGATGGTCTCGCCCGCGTGGATGTCGAGCACGCCCTGGTCGATCAGGTGCGCGTTCACGGCCGTGTCGAACCAGCTGTAGTACACGACGTTGTTCACGTGGCCGTACACGTCGTTGTCGGCCCAGCGCGTGGTGATGGGCCGGAACGCGCGGTAGGCGCTGCGCGGCTGCGGCGCCGGGCGGGCGGGGGCGGAAGGTGCTGCGGTCATGGCCGCACATTCTGCCAGCGCCGGTGGTACTGCCAGGCCACGCGCCAGGTATTCAACTGGGCCTGCACCGTGTCCTCCAGCGCGCGGCCGTAGCCCCCGGCCATGGCGAAGGCCACGGGGATGCGCCGCTGCCAGGCCCAGTCGAACACGCGCCGGTCGCGCGCCTCCAGGCCGTCGTGCGTGAGGGCGAGCCGCCCCAGCCGGTCGCCCTCGTGCGGGTCGGCGCCCGCCAGGTAGAACACCAGTTGGGGCGTGAAGCGCTGCGCCAGCGTGTCGAGGGCCTGCTCCAGCGCTTGCAGGTAGTCCGCGTCCGTGCAGCCGTCGGGCAGTTCGACGTCGAGGTCGCCGGGCTCCTTGCGAAACGGGAAGTTGCGCGCCCCGTGCAGGGACAGCGTGAACACGCTGTGGTCGCCCCCGAAGATGTGCGCCGTGCCGTTGCCCTGGTGCACGTCCAGGTCGATCACCGCCACCTGGAGCGGCGCGGCGCGCCGGCCCGCCGCGCGCGCGTATTCCACCTGCATAAGGCGCGCAGCCACCGCCACGTCGTTGAACACGCAGAAGCCGCTGCCCTTGCCGGCATACGCATGGTGCGTGCCGCCGGCCAGGTTGCCCGCCACGCCCTCGCGCAGCGCCACGCGGCTGGCCGCCACCGTGGCACCCACGGAGCGCCGGGCGCGCTCGGCCATGGCCGGGCTCCAGGGGAAGCCGATCTCGCGCTGCGCCTGCGGCGCCAGGGCGCCGTCGGCCACCGCGTCGATGTAGGCCGGGGTGTGGGCCAGGGCGAGCTCGCTGTCCGAGGCCGGCGGGGCCACCTGCAGCGACACCCCGGGCAGGTCCTGCACGATGCGGTCGCGCAGCATCCGGTACTTGGCCATGGGAAACCGGTGGCCTTCGGGCAGGGGCAGCACGAAGTGGTCGGCGTAATAGGCATGCATGACGCGATTGTGGCAAGCGGCCGGTTTCTGGGGCGCCGCCCCTAATTTGCTGCACCGCAACAGAAACCGCTTGCAATACAGCGGCAAGTGCCTAAAATTCGTTCCATGCTGCACTGCAACATGACTGACAGGTCAGAGCCAGCGCAGATGTCCGAAAACCACCCCGGCCCCTGGGCCCCTATTTTTCTGGAGATATGACATGACGCTGACCGCTGAACAAATCCTGGCCTCCCACAAAGCCAACATCGAAACCCTGTTCGGTCTGACCACCAAGGCCTTCGAAGGCGTGGAAAAGCTGGTCGAACTGAACGTGACCGCCTCGCGCGCCGCCCTGTCGGAAGCCGCCAACCATACCCAGGCCGTCCTGGGCGTGAAGGACGCGCAGGAACTGCTGGCCCTGCAAGCCGGCCTGTTCCAGCCCCTGGCCGAGAAGACCGCCGCCTACAGCCGCCACCTGTACGACATCGCTTCGGGCACCGGCGCCGAGTTCGGCAAGGCCTTCGAAGCCCAGGCGACGGACGCCCAGAAGGCCTTCACCAACCTGGTGGACAGCGCCGCCAAGAACGCCCCCGCCGGTTCCGAAACCGCCGTGGCCGTGATGAAGAGCGCCGTCTCCGCCGCCAACAACGCTTTCGAATCCGTGCAAAAGGCCGTGAAGCAAGCGTCCGACGTGGCCGAAGCCAACTTCAACGCCGTGGCCAGCACCGCTGCCAACGCCGCCAAGACGGCCGCTCCCCGCAAGCGCTGAGCCCAGACCAGCGGTCTGGAGTGCAAGCTCTAGACCGTTTTGAGGGAATACCCTGATAATCCCTTCACGCGCTGCAACTCACCGTTGCAGCGCACCAGTTGTCTCCTTGGATCCTCTCGAAACCCCCGTTTCAAGGATCCTTTTAAAGCCCGGTTCTATGACCGGGCTTTTTTTTGCCCCGCCGGAGCGCAGGCGTTTATTAAGAATAATTCGCGTTTGGACCTATCATGGGTCCGTTCGTTACAACCCCGAAAGACGCATCCCATGTCGAAGACTGTGAAAGCCCTGCTGGGCGCCTGCGCACTGGCAGCCGCCGCCGGCACCGTTTCTGCCCAGGACCAGGTGGTCAACCTCTACTCGGCCCGCCACTACTCCACGGACGAGGCGCTGTACACCGGCTTCACCAAGGCCACCGGCATCCGCATCAACCGCGTGGACGCCGACGACGCGGGCATTCTGGCCCGCCTCAAGGCCGAAGGCACGGCCTCCCCCGCCGACGTGATCCTGCTGGTGGATGCGGCCCGCCTGTACAAGGGCGAGGTGGACGGCCTGTTCCAGCCGATCAAGTCGCAGCTGCTCAACGACGCCATTCCGGCCAACCTGCGCAGCGCACCGGCCGCCGACGGCGGCATTTCGTGGTTCGGCCTGTCCACCCGGGCGCGCGTGATCGTCTACAACAAGGCCAAGGTGAACAAGGCGGACGTCGATACCTACGAAGAGCTCGGCGACCCCAAGAACAAGGGCAAGCTGTGCATCCGCTCCGGCTCGCACCCCTACAACCTGAGCCTGTTCGGCGCCGTGACCGAGCACATGGGCGAGCAGAAGGCCGAAGCCTGGCTCAAGGGCATGGTCGCCAACCTGGCGCGCCCCCCCAAGGGCGGTGACACCGACCAGATCAAGGCCGTGGCCGCCGGCGAGTGCGACATCGCCGTCAGCAACAGCTACTACCTTGCCCGCCTGATGCGCTCCACCAAGCCCGAGGACAAGGCGGTGGTCGACAAGGTGGCCGTGGTGTTCCCCAACCAGGAATCCTGGGGTACCCACCTGAACATCGCCGGCGGCGCCGTCGCCAAGCACGCCAAGAACCAGGCCAACGCGGTCAAGTTCCTGGAATACCTGGCCAGCCCGGAAGCGCAGAACTACTTCGCCAACGGCAACAACGAATGGCCGGCCGCCAAGGGCGTGGCGCTGGACAACCCCGCCCTCAAGACCATGACCGGCGGTGCGCCCTTCAAGAGCGAGACCATTCCGATCAGTGCCGTGGGCGCCAACATGACCAAGGTGCAGCAGATGCTGGACCGCGCGGGCTTCCAGTAAGCAGCATACGCCCTGCCCTAGCAACCCGGCAGCGCCGGGTTTTTTTACGGCCATAATTGACGTTTACGTCAACGTCACTCACTGGAGGCATTTCATGGACATCAAGGGCAAGGTATTCATCGTCACCGGCGGCGCATCGGGCCTGGGCGAAGGCACGGCGCGCATGCTGGCCGCACAGGGCGGCAAGGTCGTCATCGCCGACATGCAGGCGGAAAAGGGCGAGGCCGTCGCCGAGGAGATCGGCGGCGCCTTCGTGAAGTGCGACGTGAGCAGCGAGGCCGACGGCCAGGCCGTGGTGGCCAAGGCGGTGTCCCTGGGCAAGCTGATGGGCCTAGTCAACTGCGCCGGCATCGCGCCCGCCGAGAAGACCGTGGGCAAGAACGGTGCCCATGCGCTGGCCGTGTTCAGCAAGACCATCACCGTGAACCTGGTCGGCAGTTTCAACATGATCCGCCTGGCCGCGGAAGCCATGAGCAAGAACGACCCCGAGCCCACCGGCGAGCGCGGCGCATTGATCTCCACCGCCAGCGTGGCCGCCTACGACGGCCAAATCGGCCAGGCCGCCTATTCCGCGTCGAAGGGCGGCGTGGTCGGCATGACCCTGCCCATCGCGCGCGACCTGGCGCGCAACGGCATCCGCAACATGACCATCGCCCCTGGCATCTTCGGCACGCCCATGCTGTTCGGCATGCCCCAGGAAGTGCAGGACGCGCTGGCCGCCGGCGTGCCCTTCCCCAGCCGCCTGGGTACGCCGCAGGACTACGCCCGGCTGGTGCAGCACATCTTCGAGAACGACATGCTCAACGGCGAGGTGATCCGCCTGGACGGCGCGATCCGCCTGGCACCGAAGTAATCACGAGCAGGAATAAGAAAAGGGCTGCATCTTGCGATGCAGCCCTTTTTGTTCTGGCGGAGTGGACGGGACTCGAACCCGCGACCCCCGGCGTGACAGGCCGGTATTCTAACCAACTGAACTACCACTCCTGGCAGGCAGCTTTCGCTTGCATTCTTCAACA
>Ga0222423_1000868_pt1 | contig 16214 bp, 13 predicted proteins | sample 3A0metagenome_FD_182472 | JGI IMG/M metagenome (GOLD analysis project Ga0222423, IMG submission 182472) | Enriched microbial communities from leaf-cutter ant dump, University of Wisconsin, Madison, United States - 3A0 (version 2) | ecosystem: Environmental > Terrestrial > Nest > Insects nest >...
CGCCGATGGCGATGATGCTGGAGATGGCGTTGGTCACGCTCATCAGCGGCGTGTGCAGCGCGGGCGTGACGTTCCACACCACCATGTAGCCGATGAAGCAGGCCAGCACGAACACCGTGAAGTGGCCCAGGAAGGCCGCGGGCGCATAGGCGCCGATGAGCCAGAACAGCCCGGCCGCAATGGCGAAGACGACGACCAGCGACCTGGCCGACATAGGCGCGCCTGCGCCATGGCCGTGGCCGCTCTTCTTTTGCTCCACAGGCGCGGCGGCGGCCTTGGGTGCGGGCACGGGCGCCTGCTTGAGCGGCGGCGCGGGCCAGGTGATTTCTCCATTCTTGATGACGGTGAGGCCGCGGATCGCGTCGTCCTCCATGTTGACCACAGCCTGGCCGTCCTTGGCCTTGCACAGCTCTTCGGTCAGGCGCAGCAGGTTGGTGGCGTAGAGCGTGGACGATTGCTTGGCCAGGCGTGAAGCCAGATCCGTGTAGCCGATGATGGTCACGCCATGGCGCACCACGGCCTCATTGGGCACGGTCAGTTCGCAGTTGCCGCCCTGCTCGGCGGCCATGTCCACGATCACGCTGCCGGGCTTCATGCTCTGCACCATTTCGGCGGTGATGAGCTTGGGAGCCGGCTTGCCGGGGATCAGCGCGGTGGTGATGATGATGTCGGCATCCTTGGCCTGCTGCGCGTACATCTGGCGCTGCGCGGCCTGGAAGCCTTCGCTCATCACCTTGGCGTAGCCGCCGCCGCCCGAGCCGTCTTCCTCGTAATCGACCTTGACGAATTCGCCGCCCAGCGACTTGACCTGGTCAGCCACCTCGGCGCGCGTGTCGTTGGCGCGCACGATGGCGCCCAGATTGGCCGCCGTGCCGATGGCCGCCAAACCGGCCACGCCGGCGCCGGCGATGAAGACCTTGGCGGGAGGCACCTTGCCTGCGGCCGTGATCTGGCCGTTGAAATAGCGGCCGAAGGCATTGGCCGCCTCGATGACCGCGCGATAGCCCGAGACGCCGGCCGTGGATGTGAGCGCATCCATCTTCTGCGCACGGCTCAAGGTGCGCGGCAGGCAGTCGATGGCCAGCACGGTGGCGTTCCTGGCGGCGAGCTGCTGCATCAGCTCGGGGTTCTGCGCGGGCCAGATGAAGTCGATCAGCGTGCCGCCTTCGCGCATCAGGCCGACTTCCTCGCTGCTCGGCGGGCGCACCTTGAGCACGATGTCCGAGGCGGCCCACAGCGCTGCGGCGCTATCGATAACTTCGGCGCCCGCGGCGCGGTAGGCGTCGTCGCTGAAGTTGGCGGCTTCGCCGGCACCCGCTTCGACGGCGACCTGGAAGCCGAGCTTGACGAGTTTTTCGACAACGTCGGGCACGGTGGCCACGCGTTTTTCGAGCGGGAAGGTTTCGCGCGGCACGCCGATGCGCTGCGGCTGCGGGGTGATGCTTGTATGCATACAGGTCTCCTCAAGTTTTGAAATCTTCATCGCGACCGTGGCGGGGCCCGCCCACCACCGCGCCGCGGTCAGCCGGCCCAAGGCTGTGCGGCGGCCTGCTTCTTGGCGAAATAGGCGTCCACGGCATCCAGCAGCCGCTGCTGATCCGCGCTGACGGGCGGCGCGATCTGCGCGGCGCCCAGCATCACGGATCGCAGGGTCTGGACGTGGTAGCTGGTGAATTTGTCGGCGCTGCGCTCCAACACGGCCGGCACTTCACCGGGCGCCAGCGCGCGGTTGCGCAGCATGTGGGAGCTTGCGATCCAGAGATTGCTCGCGTCGGCCTCGGCCAGGCTCAGGTGCTGGCGCAGCAAGGCCAGCACGCCTTCTTTCTGTTCGGCCGTGACGGCACCGGTGGCCTGCACCATCGCCAAAGCCAGCACAGCCACCACATCCACCGGGTGCTCCAGCGTGTACAGCGGCGGCGTGGTCACCTTCTGGCGCCAGGCGCGTCGGCGAAAGAAAGTCAGCGGATTGAGCCAACCCACATCGATGCCGAAGCGGCGCAAGGCCTCCATCGCCATCGTGAAGGTGATGATGAGCCCCAGGATCTCCAGAATGATGCTCATGATATGTCTCCCTCTTGTTCTGTCTTCTCGTGGCCCGGCTTGTTTTTTTATTTGCCGAGTGGCGCTCACCCATGCAAGCTGACCACAAGCTTACATGAAGAATTTTTCACGGTTGTCGCCTTCGTTGAAAATGGAAGGACAGCTCCCCAGCAGCCGGCGAGAGAGGCCACCAGAAAGACAAAAGCCCGACCGCAGGCACGGCCGGGCTTCGCGCCAGGGAGCGCGGACGGGTCAGTTCACGACCTGGGCCAGGGTGCCCGCCGCGTACTGCCGCGCCATGTCCTGCAGGCTGTGGCCCTTGATCTTCGCGCCCCGGCCTTCGCAGCCGAACTCCAGGTAGCGCGCCTTGCACACCTGCTTGGCGGCCTCGCGGGCCGGCTTGAGCCATTCGCGTGCGTCGAACTTTTCAGGGTTCTCGGCCAGGAACTTGCGCACGGCGCCGGTCATGGCCAGGCGGATGTCCGTGTCGATATTGATCTTGCGCACACCGTGCTTGATGGCTTCCTGGATTTCCTCCACGGGCACGCCGTAGGTTTCCTTCATCTTGCCGCCGTACTGGTTGATGATGGCCAGCAGCTCCTGCGGCACCGAGCTGGAGCCGTGCATCACCAGGTGGGTGTTGGGCAGGCGCGTGTGGATTTCCTTGACGCGCTGGATCGACAGGATGTCGCCAGTCGGCTTGCGGCTGAACTTATAAGCGCCATGGCTGGTACCGATGGCAATCGCCAGGGCATCGAGCTGCGTGGCCTTGACGAACACGGCGGCCTCCTCGGGGTCGGTCAGCATCTGGCTGTGGTCGAGCCTGCCGACGGCGCCGATGCCGTCTTCCTCGCCGGCGTCGCCGGTCTCAAGGTTGCCCAGGCAGCCCAGTTCGCCTTCAACGGTGGCGCCGATCTTGTGGGCCATGGCCACGACCTTTTGCGTCACGTCCACGTTGTAGTCAAAGGACGAAGGCGTTTTGCCGTCGCTCATCAGCGAGCCGTCCATCATCACCGAGCCGAAGCCCAGGTTCAGCGCGCCCTGGCAGACCTCGGGCGTGGTGCCGTGATCCTGATGCATGACCAGGGGAATGTGGGGATACATCTCGGCAGCGGCCTGGATCAGGTGCTTGATGAAGGGCTCGCCCGCGTACTTGCGCGCGCCGGCGCTGGCCTGCAGGATGACCGGGGCGCCAACTTCGTCGGCAGCGGCCATCACGGCCTGCACCTGTTCCAGATTGTTGACGTTGAAGGCGGGAATGCCATAGCCGTTTTCAGCGGCATGGTCGAGCAGTTCGCGCATCGAGACGAGAGGCATGGGATGGATCCGTTCGAAGGGTTGGAGAAAGGCGGCTGTAACCGCTTGGTAACCTTCGATTGTAGCCAGCCACGCCGAACCGGCATGGTCAGGAGACCCGGCAGATCCTGAGCATATTGGTGCCGCCGGGCTGCCCCATGGGATCGCCACAGGTAATCGCGTACAGGTCGCCCTTTTGCACGATGTTGCGGTTGAGCAGGTGCCCCTCGGCCTGTGTGAGCGCCGTATCGCGGTCGGCGCTGGTGTCCATGAGCAGCGGACGCACGTTGCGGTACATGGCCATCCTGCGCTGCGTTGCAACCTTGGGAGTGAGCGCGTAGATGGGGATATGGATGCGGTGGCGGCTCATCCACAGCGCCGTCGAGCCACTGTCGGTCATCGCGACAATGGCCTTGGCACCCAAATGATGCGCGGTGAACAGCGCACCCATGGCGATTGACTGGTCTATGCGCCCCAGCGTCTGGCCGGTAAAGTCGCTGTCGCGCTCCCGGTCTTCCGCCGCCTCGGCGGCGGCACAGATCTTGGCCATCTCCTGCACCGTCTCCAGCGGGTATTTGCCGCTGGCCGTCTCAGCGCTGAGCATGACCGCGTCGGTGCCGTCGAGCACGGCGTTGGCCACGTCGCTGACTTCGGCGCGCGTGGGCACGGGGTTTGCGATCATGCTCTCCATCATCTGCGTGGCGGTGATGACGACCTTGTCCATGTCCCGCGCCATGCGGATCATTTTCTTCTGCAGTGCCGGCACCGCCGCGTTGCCCACCTCGACGGCCAGATCGCCGCGTGCCACCATGATGCCGTCGCTGACCTTGAGGATCTCTTCCAGGCGCGGTATGGCCTCGGCGCGCTCGATCTTGGCGATCAGCCCGGGGCGGTGGCGGTACTCGGCCGCTGCTACGTTACACAGCTGGCGCGCCATTTCCATGTCGGTCGCATTCTTGGGGAAGCTGACCGCCACGTAGTCGGCCTGGAAGCCCATCGCTGTCTTGATGTCCTCCATGTCCTTGGCCGTCAGGGCCGGCGCCGTCAGGCCTCCGCCCTGCTTGTTGATGCCCTTGTTGTTGGACAGCTCGCCGCCGACCTTCACGACGGTATGCACAGCATCGCCGAGCACAGCGCTCACCGTCAGCACGATCAGGCCATCGTTGAGCAGCAGTACGTCGCCGGCGCGCACGTCGCGCGGCAGCTCCTTGTAGTCCAGGCCAACACCGCCCTCGTCACCCGGTTCGCTGCGCGACGCGTCCAGCACGAACGCCTGGCCCGGCTCCAGCTGCACCTTGCCTGCCGCGAACCGGCCCACGCGGATCTTGGGACCCTGCAGATCCGCCATGATGGCCACCTCGCGCCCGGCGCGGCGCGATGCCTCGCGCACCATGGCGGCGCGCTCCACATGATCCTGCGGACTGCCGTGGCTAAAGTTCAGTCGCACCACATTGACACCCGTGGCGATCATCTGTTCAAGCAATTGTGCGTCGCTGGAGGCAGGCCCCAGAGTGGCGACAATCTTAGTGGCGCGGCGGATTTGCATGGTTTGTCTCGCACTGTGTTTGTAATTGAGTTTCTATTTTCGCACAAATCGGGTTACAAACCTGCATCAATATGCATTGCGGCAGATCAACACAATGTGCCACCATTTCGCAACATATAAATAACAATGATTATCATTAATTAATACAATGATTCCTCCTCGGCCATCGCTGTATGCGCAAGCAAATTCATATTGGGCGCGCTCATTGATTGGTTGCGGCGGCTCTCCCTTTTCAACTCGAAAATCACCATGACGCGCACAACAGGCAAATTCTTTTTCCCCTCTCTGCTGACCACCGCCTTGATGGCATTCGCAGGTACCGCGCACGCCGGCCATCCGCTGGTCAGCGACGATACCGGCACCCAGGGCAGCGGTCATTGGCAACTTGAAGTCAACACCGATCACACACGCGTGCGCGACGCTGGCATCACCAGTTGGGAGCGCGAACTCAACACCGCGCTGACCTACGGTGTGACCGACGACCTGGACATTGCCATCAACGTTCCGTGGCTGTCGGTCAGCCCCGGCGGCGAACCCAGCGAACGCGGCGTGGGGGACACGACGGTGCTGGCCAAGTGGCGCTTTTTCGACAACGGCAAGGGCTGGAGCCTGGGCCTGCGCCCCGAGATCACGCTGCCCAGCGGCAGCGAGTCCAAGGGCCTGGGCAACGGCCGCGCCACGGGGGCGCTGACGCTGATCTCGACCTACGAAAGCGGCCCCTGGATCTGGCTGGCAAACGCCGGCCTGGCCTACAACGACAACCAGGCCGGTAACCGCAAGCAGCTATGGGCCGTATCCACGGCTGTGCAGTTCAACATCAATGCGCAATGGACACTGGCTGCCGACGTGGGCGCAAGCCGCGCCGCAGAGGTGGGCGCTAGCGCCGAGAAGTTTGGCCTGCTGGGCGCCATCTACCACGTCAACGATGATTTCGACGTCGACCTGGGCTGGCGTCGCAGCCTGAACTCTGATCCAACAGCCAATACCCTGGGCGTAGGACTGGCTCTGCGCTGGTAAGGCCAGCGCCAGGTGCGGCGAGCGCTGCTGTGCTGTGTGCTACCACCACCAGAACAGCCAGCCCCAAGCACTGTCCACCCAGGCCAGCGCCAGTGCGAAGGGCAGGCTGCACAGCACGGCGCGGATTGCGCCCACTCCCCAGTGCCGCAGAATGCGCCAAGCCAGCCAGAGCGACCAAGCGTTTGCTGCGGCCAGCAGCGCCAAGCGCAACTGATTGACCCAGGCCAGGTAGATGCCTTCACCGCGCAACAATGTCAGGGTGATGGCGCTCAGGCCCAGAAACACCCCCACCCCCGCCAGCGGAATCATGGCTTGCGCCAGATGATGCAAGCGCTGGCTGCGCCAGCGGCCGGCCAGGCGCACGGCCAATGCCAGCAGAGCCAGCGTCAGGCAACCCCAGGCCAGTGCTGTGGTTCCGATATACGCCAGCATCAGCGCGCCGTCCAGCCAGGTCAGCACGTCGTTCTGATCCGGGTAGTGCGTCAGCAGCCACCACGGGGCGTTGTCGGCCAGCGGCCAGTAAATGTCACGCTCGACCAGCCAGGTAGCAACAGCCTGCTTGATGGCCACGAACCAGGGGCTGGCGCTCCAGTGGAAAGCGCCCACTGCCACGCCCTGCAGACCAAAGACGATAAGCCAAGTCTGCCAATGGTTGGCCGCGGTCGCGGCGACTTCGACCACCTCGTGCGAAGGTGAGCGCCACTGCAGCGCGATCGCATCGTGGTGCCCGCTGCAGCGCCCGCACATATGGCAGCCACTGCCGCCTTCCATATGGCGCAGCGGCAGCATGGGCGCACAATCAATTGCCTTTTTGGTGATGCTGCGCCGCCCGTCAGGGTGCACCTGCAGCGACTGGCGCCAAGCCGCATCGTCGACCCGGTAATACATCGGCGCCAATTTGGACAGCAGGCCGAAAACGCCGTTGACCGGGCACAGGTAGCGGCACCAGGCGCGCTTGCCCCGGGTGTAGAAGTAGCCGACGATCACCGCCGCCACAGTACTGCCGCCCAGCACCACCAGCGCCGCCTTGGGATACTGGTAAACGCTGACCATCTGGCCGTAGACCGTGGTGCAGACAAAGGCCACGAACGGCCAGCCGCCCCAGCGCATCCAGCGCGGCACGCCGAGGCCGCGCCCGTGCTTGGAGGCCCATTCGGTCAGCGTGCCCTCGGGGCACAGCACGCCGCACCACAGGCGGCCGAACAGCACCATGCTGAGCAGCACGAAGGGCCACCAGATACCCCAGAAGGCAAATTCCGCCAGCACCGTGATGTTGTTCCACGCGCGCGCCGCGCCGTCGGGCAAAGGCAGCACGGCCGGCACGATCAGCAGCACGGCGTACACCAGCACCACGACCCACTGCAACGCGCGAATCAGCCGCGCGTGGGTGCGCAGCCACTCGCCGCCAGAGGCCAACCAGCGCTGATGGCGCCGGTTCTGCGCCAACGCCAGCGTCATGCGCGGCCCTGCCCAGGGCGCGAACGGCGGCGCATCATGCCCCACATCACGGCCCAATAGCCGGCAAAGCACAGCACCGTCATCAGCGACGGCTGCGCGCGGTAGCCAGTCAACGCCGCCACCACGCCGCCCACGCGACCCATATCGCTGAGCAGCCAGGTGCTGTCCCACAGGCCATCGACCAGCGGTGGCAGCCACTCCAGCGCCTGCATCTTTTCCACGCCGGTCACGAACAGCGCCGCCGCCAGAAACAACAGCATGATCTCGGTGACAAGGAAGAACTGGCGCCAGTTGAGCACCTTGCCGCCCAGCTGCAACAACCAGAACGTCGCCAGTGCCAGCAACAGCCCGCCTGCGGCGGCCAGCCCCATCAGCGGCAATTGCTCCTGGGGCGCGGCAGCCAGCGTACCGTAGAGAAACACCACCGCCTCGCTGCCTTCGCGCGCAATGGCCAACGCCGCCAGCAGCGCCACGCCCCACCAGTTGCGCTGCGCCGCCTTGGCCGACAAATCCTGCTCCAGATCACGCTTGAGCGTGCGCCCGTGGGCGCGCATCCACAGCACCATCTGCACGATGAGCACCGCGGCCACCAGCACCATCAGCGTCTGGAACTGCTCCTGCCAGTCGAGCAGCAGCTCTTGCGCGCTATAGATGCCCAGTGCCAGCAGCGCGGCAAGCACCAGCCCCAGCACCACGCCACCCCACAGCCAGCGGCGGCCGCCGGCCGCCTCGGGAGTGTTGGACAACCAGGCATGCAGAATGCCCACGACCAGCAGCGCCTCGACGCTCTCGCGCCACATGATGAATACGACCTGACCCATGAAGAACTCCCGCCTGCCCTGCGTTACTTGATGACGAACTCGCCCTTGGTCGTTTCCATGTGGAACTCATCGTAGAACGGGTACACGCCCGGCGACTTGCCAGGCAGCGCGCGCACGCGCGTGCTGCCTGGCGCCACGACCAGTTCCAGGCCCAGCGGCAGGCTCTCGAATTCAGCCGGCGTCTTGCCCTTGTTGACCACCTCGACGCGAAAACGCTGCTTGGCCGGCAGCTCGATGCGGCGCACGTTGATCTGCCCATCGTCGAGCTCCACGCGGATCGTCGGCAGATCCGCCGCCTGTGCCGATGGCGCCAGCGCCAGCAAAAAAGCCGCCAAGCCATGGACGGCCAGGGCTTTCACAGCCAGATGCATACATCGCCTTCCTACCGGGCCGGCGCAATGCTGCGGCCGGCCTGGCATGTAACCTTGGACTTCAATATCCACCCTTTTTACCGATGCCGGCGTAGGTGAACTCATAGCGCGCCTCGAAGGACTTGAACCAGGGGGCCACACCGGTTTCCTTGTCCACATGGCGGCCGAAATGCGAGCCGTGCGCCGCCCCCGGCGGCTGCACGGTCAGCGTCAGCGTGTACTTTCCCGGGCCCATCAGCTTGACGTTGTCGCCATAATGCGGGCCGTCGCTGGCCACCATGGGCATCATGTCGCCTTCGATGGTGTTGGATTCGCCGGCCTTGGTCAGCTTGTAGCGGATCACCAGGCCCGGCATCCAGTCGCCTTCGCCAAAACCGTTGGCGTTGTCCTTGACCGCGTGGATATCAGCCTCCAGGTGGATGTCCGACTTCTTGGCGTCGCGCATCATGCCGGCGGGCTCCATCTGGATCGGCTGCAGATACACCGCCGCCACTTCCATGCCGCCTTCCACGTGGGGCTGGCCGATCGGTGTTTCCGCTGCCTGCGCGCCCATCTGCGCACCAGCGATCAACAACGCCCCTATCCACCCGATCCTGGACATCGATGCCATCGGCTTTTCTCCTAAAAGTAAATAAGAAATATTCTCATAATTAGTATACCTCCAGATATGCCCTCGGACGCCAGAGGGACAGGCACGCGCGCCTGGGTGAGTGGCGGCTATGCGCCTTCGCGCATCAAGGCCTCGATCGCATCACCATCGACGGGCACACCGCGCGTGATGAGCTCGCAGCCGGTGCCGGTCACGATGGCATCGTCCTCGATGCGGATGCCGATATCGTGGAATCGCTCGGGTACGCCAGGGGCGGGACGCACGTACAGGCCGGGCTCGATGGTCAGCGCCATGCCCGGGCGCAGGATACGGCTCGGACGGTCGGTAATGGTCTCTCCCGACAACGGGTCGCGGCGCACGCTGGTCTGGCCGATCTCGGCGGGCTCGACGTAGCTGCCGCAGTCGTGCACATCCATGCCCATCCAATGACCGGTGCGATGCATGTAGAACTGGAAGTAGGCGCGCTTCTCGATCACATCCTGCGCGCTGCCTACCTTGTCGCCATCGAGCAGCCCCAGGTCGAGCAGCCCCTGCGCCAGCACCGCCACGGTGGCGTCATGCGGGTCGTTGAACCGATTGCCTGGGCGCGTGGCGGCCACAGCCGCCTGCTGGCTCGCAAGCACCAGATCGTAGAGCGCGCGCTGCGGGCCGGTGAACTTGCCGTTGGCGGGGAAGGTGCGGGTGATGTCGCTGGCGTAGCCGTCAAGCTCGCAGCCGGCGTCGATCAGCACCAGCTCGCCGCTGCGCACCGGAGCCGCGTCGGCGCGGTAGTGCAGCACGCAGGCGTTGGCGCCGGCGGCCACGATGGAGCCGTACGCCGGGTACTGCGAGCCGTGGCGGCGGAACTCGTGCAGCAGCTCGGCCTCCAGGTGGTACTCGCGCAGGTCTTCGCCCGCGCGCAGCATGCGGGCGCTGGCCTGCATGGCGCGCACATGGGCGCCCGCGCTGATCGCGCCGGCGCGGCGCAGAATGGCCTGCTCGTGCGCGTCCTTGACCAGGCGCATCTCGTCGAGCGGCGCGCACAGGTCGCCCAGTTGCTGCGGGCACAGCGCCCCGTAGCGGGCACGGGCACGCACGGGCGCCAGCCAGCCCTCGACGCGCGCGGCCAGCCCCGGGTGCGTGGCGAACGGAAACCACACCTGATTGCGGTTTTCCAGCATGCGCGGCAGCCGCGCCTGCAGCTCAGCGATGGAATACGCCGCGTCCAGCTGCAGCGCTGCGGGCGCGGCCTCGGGGCCCAGACGGTAGCCGTCCCAGATCTCGCGCTCCAGATCCTTGGGCTGGCAAAACAGCGTGGCCTCGCCCTGCTCGGTCAGCACCAGCAGCGCGTCGGGCTCGGTAAAGCCCGTCAGGTAGTAGAAATAGCTGTCGTGGCGAAACGCAAAACTGTTGTCGCGATTGCGCTGCTGCTCGGCGGCGGTGGGAACGATGGCGATGCCGCCGGCGCCCAGTTGGCGCGCCAGTGCCTGGCGGCGCAGGACATAGGGTGTGTTCATCGCCGTATGGTAGCGCTGGCCTGCACTTGCTGCGCTATGGCGCCTGCAGCGCCGCCAGGCGCTCGGGTGTACCCACGTCGGTCCAGCGTCCGGTGTACAGCGACGCCGCGACCAGCCCCGCGTCCATGGCTCGGCGCAGCAGCGGCGCCAGCGGCGCGGCCAGGCCCTGCGGGTTGCCCGCCGGGATATCGCACCAGGGCGGCGCAAACAATTCGGCCTTGAGCAAGGCGATGGTGCTGTAGGTGTAGCGCGGTCCGGGGCCGGCTGCGTCCAGGTTGAGCGCCAGCCCCTCGGGCGACAGGCCGAAGTCGCCGCGCGGATGGTGCGGCGGATTGGGCACCAGCCACAGGTGCGCCATGTGGCTGCTGCGCACAAAGGCCTGGGCCGCCGCATGCGGGAAGGTGAAGTCGGGCGCGAACACGTCGCCCGCCGCAAGCCAGAACACCGGCCCCAGCTGCGGCAAGGCGCGCGCGATGCCGCCCGCCGTCTCCAGCGCACGGCCAAAGTCGCGGCCTTCGTGTGAATATGAAATAGATAGCTGTTTGCGCCCATCCAGTATGGCCTGAGTGCCAAAATGGCTTGAAATTTTCTCGCCCAACCAGGCCGTGTTGATGCACACGCGCGGCACGCCTGCACCAGCCAGCGCGCGCAAATGCCACTCCAGCAGCGGCCTGCCCTGCACCTGCAGCAGCGGCTTGGGGCAGGTGTCCGTCAGCGGCCGCATGCGCTCGCCCCGGCCCGCCGCCAGCAGCATGGCGGGCACCTGCTGCCCCGCATCGGCAGCGCCTGAAAAATCATGATTCGACATGGCGCTGGACTGTAACCCTGGCGGCCTTGCCATTGCCCGCTGGCAGGCGGCGGCGGCCCCCCGGTAAAATCACGGGTTTTCCTGTACACCTGCCGCTGTTGCAGCACTCCCACATGGCCAACACTCAGCAAATGGCGAACGCAATCCGCGCGCTCGCAATGGATGCCGTCCAACAAGCCAACTCTGGCCACCCCGGTGCACCCATGGGCATGGCCGACATGGCTGTAGCCCTGTGGGGCCAGCACCTGCAGCACAACCCGGCCAATCCGCACTGGGCCAACCGCGACCGCTTCGTGCTCTCCAACGGCCACGGCTCCATGCTGATCTACGCCCTGCTGCATCTGACGGGCTACGCCCTGCCGATGCAGGAGCTGAAGAATTTCCGCCAGTTGCACAGCAAGACCGCCGGCCACCCCGAAGTGGGCGTGACACCCGGCGTCGAAACCACCACCGGCCCGCTCGGCCAGGGCATCACCAACGCCGTCGGCATGGCGCTGGCCGAAAAGCTCCTGGCCAGCGAATTCAATCGCCCGGGCCACGCCATCGTCGACCACCACACCTACGCCTTCCTGGGCGACGGCTGCCTGATGGAAGGCATCAGCCACGAGGCCTGCGCGCTGGCCGGCGCCTGGAAGCTGGGCAAGCTGGTGGCGCTGTACGACGACAACGGCATCAGCATCGACGGCCAGGTCGCGCCCTGGTACGTGGACGACGTGGCGCAGCGCTTTGCCGCCTACCAATGGAACGTGATCGGCCCGATCGACGGCCACGACAGCGCCGCCGTGGCCGCCGCCATCGCCCAGGCCAAGGGCCAGGGCGAGCGCCCCACGCTCATCATCTGCAAGACGCACATCGGCCAGGGCAGCCCCAACCGCGCCAATACCGCCAAGGCCCACGGCGAGCCGCTGGGCGCCGAGGAAATCGCCCTCACGCGCGCCGCCCTGGGCTGGCAGCACGGCCCCTTCGAGATCCCCGCCGAGGTCTACGCCGACTGGGACGCCAAGGCCGCCGGCAGCCGGCGCGAAGCCGCCTGGGACAAGGCCTTTGCCGCCTACGCCAAGGCCTACCCCGAACTGGCCGCCGAATTCACCCGCCGCATGGCCGGCGACCTGCCCAAGCACTTTGCCCAGGTGGCGGTGGACACCGTGGTCGCCGCCCACACCGCAGGCCAGACCGTGGCCAGCCGCAAGGCCAGCCAGCTGGCGCTGGAAGCCTTCACCGCGCAGCTGCCTGAACTGCTGGGCGGCAGCGCCGACCTGACGGGCTCGAACCTGACCAACACCAAGAGCACGCCCAACCTGCGCCTGGACGCGCAGGGCGCGGTGGTCAAGACCGAAGGCGCGAACGGCGACAAGGTCGGCGGGCGCCACATCAACTACGGCGTGCGCGAATTCGGCATGGCCGCCATCATGAACGGCATCGCGCTGCACGGCGGCTTCATCCCCTACGGCGGCACCTTCCTCACGTTCAGCGACTACAGCCGCAACGCCATCCGCATGGCCGCGCTGATGAAGCAGCGCGTGATCCACGTCTTCACGCACGACAGCATCGGCCTGGGCGAGGACGGCCCCACGCACCAGTCCGTCGAGCACGCCGCCAGCCTGCGCCTGATCCCAGGCCTGGACGTATGGCGCCCCGCCGACACGGCCGAGACCGCCGTGGCCTGGAGCGTGGCGCTGTCCAACCGCAACCAGCCCACAGCCCTGCTGCTCTCGCGCCAGAACCTGCAAAACCTTTCCGTTTTGGCGCCCAAGCGCGACCTGGGCGACATCTCGCGCGGCGCCTACGTGCTCTCCGAACCGAAAGACGTGGGCCTGAAGAAAAAGGCCCAGGCCGTGATCATCGCCACCGGCTCCGAGGTGCAGCTGGCCCTGGCCGCGCAAAAGCTGCTGGCCGACAAGAAGATCGCCGTGCGCGTGGTCTCCATGCCCAGCAGCACCACCTTCGACCGCGAGGACGTCAAGTACAAGAAGCTGGTGCTGCCCGCCGGCCTGCCCCGCATCGCCGTCGAAATGGGCGTGAGCGACTTCTGGTGGAAGTACGGCTGCGCCGCCGTGGTCGGCATCGACACCTACGGCGAATCGGCCCCCGCCGGCGTGCTGTTCAAGCACTTCGGCTTCACGCCCGAGAACGTCGCGGCCACGGTGCAGGCGGCGCTGAGCCGCAAGAAATCCTGACCGGCACGGAGAACCCAGGCGTGCGCGACGATCTGCCTCTGTTCCAAGCCAGCCTGGCGCATATGGAGGCCAACCGTGCGCACCCCTACTCCGTGGTGTCGCTGTTCAGCGGCGCCATGGGGCTGGACATTGGCCTGGAACAAGCCGGCCTGCGCACCGTGGTAACACAGGACATCGACCCCTGGTGCGTGGAAACCATCCGCCGCAACGGCCACACGGCCGTCGCTGGCGACCTGCGCCAGTTGCTGCAGGACGACCCACAACTGCACGGTCTGCTGCGCACCTGCGGAATGCAAGGGCGCGAGGTATTCGCAGTCGTCGGCGGGCCGCCCTGCCAACCGTTTTCCACAGCTGGCAAACGCCTGGGCGTACAAGATCAGCGCGGCCAGTTGTACGAGGATTTCGTGCGGGCAGTGGATCGGTTGCGTCCACGCTTCTTCGTCATGGAGAACGTCAAAGGCCTGGCATCCATGCACAGCCAACCGGACGACGAGAACTCGCAGCCCGTGCTGCAGCACATCCTGGAACTGTTTGCCGCCCTGGGCTACCGCACCGTGCACGGCGTGCTCGACGCCGTGCACTACGGTACGCCGCAGTTCCGCGAGCGCCTGGTGATTCTTGGCAGCCGCGACGGCGAAGATATCTTCCTGCCCCTGCCCTCGCACTTTCCGCAGCACCAGAACCCGCAACTGCGCTGGCGCACCTTGGGCGATGCGCTGCAGGGCTTGCCCGAAGCCGGCCAGGAAGTCGGGCCCTGCGCCAACTTCTCTGCCACCATCGTCCAATACCTGCGGCAGGTACCCGAAGGCGGCAACTGGAAAAACCTGCCAGAGTCCCTGCGCCCCCAGGCCATGGGCGGCGCCTACGCCTCGGGCGGCGGCAAGGTGGGTTTTTACCGTCGCCTGAGTCGCAACGAGCCTGCGCCTACGCTGGTTACCAGCCCGGTGCAAAAAGCCACACTGCTGGGCCACCCGACACAGCTGCGCCCCCTTTCGGTACGGGAATACGCGCGCATACAAGGTTTTCCGGATGACTGGCGTTTCGAAGGCGCAACCGCCGATTGCTACCGCCAAATTGGCAACGCCGTGCCCGCCCCTCTGGGTCGGGCGATCGGTCAGGCGCTGATCGCCACAGCCACGCAGACAGCTACCGTGCGCGTCAAGCGCATGCGCGGTACCTCGGTGCACAAGCGCGTAGCGGCACAACTGCCTTCTTCTGTATTGGAATTGTCCGAATGATTCCCGAGGCTCTGCTGCACGACAAGGTAGGCATTCTGCTGGCGACGCTGTACACCAAGCGCCTGGCAGCGCTGCAAACGCTCACGCTGGGCGATTTGCTCAAAAAGAATCCCTATCTGTACCGTGCGTTAGGCGTGTCACGGCCGGTCGAGTTCATAGAACAGGCGCTACTTGCACGCATTTCCAGCTCGGACGAAACCATTTTTGGCAACGACTTTTTCGAACCCCTGGCCTTTTTTGCCGCTCAGCAAGCACAAGCCGAAGCCACGGTCAGCGTGGGCGCTGGCGCGGGACAGGATTTTGCGATCGAAACCGCGCGCGAATACTGGGCTGTCGCCGTCAAGTCAGGCACCAACATCTTCAACGCACAAAGCGAGAAAGGCCAATCGGCCGAGTTCCAGCAACTGCAGGCGCGGCTGAAAAAGCTTGGCAAGATGTTCCGTCCCATCATCGGTTATGGCTATGGGCGCAAAGCAATGCCCAAGGTCGCCAGCCCCGTGGAGCGTCTGGCCGGGCAGAAATTCTGGGAACTGCTCACCGGCGAGGCAGACTTCTATCTGCGCATCTCCCGCGCCATGGAGTCATTTGCCAGCGAGCATGCTCACACCTTCAAGCAAGCCTTGATGCTCAAGCAAGACGCGCTCTTGCGTGAATTCATGATCGCTTTCGTCGCCCCCAGCGGCCATGTTGATTGGGATGCGGTCGTTGCCTACAACAGCAGCGCCACCGCACCCAAGCGTACCCGTCCCTCTTCTTCTTTTACTTCCAAAGGAGCTTCCTCATGACCATCAAGGTAGGTATCAACGGCTTCGGCCGCATTGGCCGCAACGTGCTGCGCTCGGCAGTGCTGAACTTCTCCGATATCGAGGTGGTCGCCATCAACGACCTGCTCGAACCCGACTACCTGGCCTACATGCTCAAGTACGACAGCGTGCACGGCCGCTTCAAGGGCGACGTCGCGGTCGACGGCAACACGCTGATCGTCAACGGCAAGAAGATCCGCCTGACCCAGGAGCGCGACCCCGCCAACCTGAAGTGGGGCGAGGTTGGCGCCGACGTGGTGATCGAATCCACCGGCCTGTTCCTGACCAAGGAACAAGCGCAAAAGCACATCGACGCCGGCGCGAAGAAGGTGCTGATGTCCGCCCCCTCCAAGGACGACACGCCCATGTTCGTCTTCGGCGTGAACCACGCCACCTACGCCGGCCAGGCCATCATCAGCAACGCGTCGTGCACCACCAACTGCCTGGCGCCCGTGGCCAAGGTGCTGCACGACAAGTGGGGCATCAAGCGCGGCCTGATGACTACCGTGCACGCCGCCACCGCCACGCAAAAG
>Ga0222423_1000869_pt1 | contig 16207 bp, 16 predicted proteins | sample 3A0metagenome_FD_182472 | JGI IMG/M metagenome (GOLD analysis project Ga0222423, IMG submission 182472) | Enriched microbial communities from leaf-cutter ant dump, University of Wisconsin, Madison, United States - 3A0 (version 2) | ecosystem: Environmental > Terrestrial > Nest > Insects nest >...
CTACCGCCATCGTATAGGTAAAGGTCGTCCCGCCACCCGATGACGAAGCAGCCAGGAAGTATTTATCTTTTACCGTTGGCTCTTCCGTACCGGGAGAAGGCTTTTCATCGTCACTACAGCCTGCCAGTACCAGTACGGTCATGGCCGCCAGAATAGTCCTGTTTTTCAACATGTTAATCATTATCATTTTATTAATTTAAAGAATAGTTATTTGCTCCTTTTCATGAAATAGTACCTGAACTTTCCATAGAAAGCTCTTCCCGGTTTCAGCTGTCCGAAATTGTCTGACAGTTCCGCATCAGACAGGTTATTCGCTTCAAAGGAGATGTTATACATGCCTCCTTTGAGGATATACGTGGCGCTGAAATCGTGTGAGTATTGGGTAGGAAGTGTGTATTTCCCGTCGGTATTTCCCATACTTTGCCAGTTGAGGAAGAATTTCCCCACATAATTAATTCCGTAGCTGAGATTCAGCACATTGTCTTTACCCAGGAGATGATGTATATAGTACGTTGCATCCAGCCTGCCAAACCGGAAGGGTATATTGGGCATATGGTCTCCGTAAATAGTGCTCAGCACGGAACCCTGGGAATCCCTGTATTTTTCTTTGTTCTGCAGGTTCATTACGGTAAATGTTCCCCCGATCATCGCCGTATTTTTGAAATAATAATGTGCTTCCAGATCAGCACCCAGGTTTTGCGTCTGTCCAAAATTCACTGAGGTAAGTGTTCCTGTACGAACCATGATCTCTCTCTTAATAAAATCCCGGGTGTTCCGGAAATACCCGCCCAGGTCTACATACAAGACGTGGTTATTTTTGAATTCTTTGTTCATGGTAACTCCCAGGTTATAATTCATGGAGTTTTCCGCTTTCAAAGTCGAATTACCCTGCTCTTCGTTTTCATCGCCGAACAGCTCGTTGTCTGACGGAAGCCGGTAAGCCCGTTCCACGGAAGCCTTGTATTGAAAATATTTCCAGAAATAGGTAGTAGCCAGGCCGTATCCCAGGGTACTATACGTAGCGGTACGCTCCTGCCAGCTGGGGTGTCCTTCATCTCCTTCATTATAAGGCCCCCGTACCTTTTGAAAGTAATTTTTGGCGAAAAGGTCCGTATTCCAGCTACGGCTCTGGCGGTAACGATACGAAACGCCCAGCACATTTTTCAGGCTCAGCCTTCGCAGCTTTTCATACTCGCTCAGCTGCTCCAGGGGTGCATCTGAAGTGATTTTTCGGATAGAACCAGAATGTACATCATTAACCGTTACGGAATGATGGTCATTTATCCGGTAGCTTGCATTGGCGGTTCCGGCGTAATTGGAATTATAGAAGTCAGACAATGCCGCTGTACCCCTTTCGCCTTTGCTTACATTCATCGCATGCTCGCCCAGCCAGTTATATTTATAGCTGGAAGTATCCACATTGTGGTTGATATTGTAGTTGTAGTTACCCGATATACGTACAGTCAACCCTTTTACCAGCAGGTCTCTTTTGTAGTATTCCAGGTTCGGCTGTATCCCTTTTTTAGCTGTCGATACCTCCCCGTAAACAAATTCAATATTGGCAGGGGCATTTTGTACTTCTTTTTGATCCTGGCTCAGGGTAGCCCCTACAAAGAACCGGTCAGCCCAGGGCTTATTAACCCACCCTACCCTGGCTACGACCGCCTCATTACGATACCCTCCGTGAAAACGCCGGAACCAAAGCGCCTCCCTGGAATACTGCCCGTTAGTGATCAGCCGGCTTTTAATCTTGTAGTTGTTGTCGGAGTAGTTTTGGTACGCATTCAGCTGGAAAGAAAAACCTTTGGGGGTAGTATGCCCCAGAATGACGTTTGTCCTGTGTGTATTAAACGACCCGTACGAATAAGAAGCATCCACGAAGGTGTTGGTGGTTCTGTTGGTAACAATATTGATCACCCCTCCCAGCGCATCCGAGCCGAACTCTACCGGAACCACGCCTTTATATACTTCGATACGTTCTGCCAGAGAAACGGGGATGTTATTAAGCTGAAACGAAGAGCTGTTTCCCTGCATGGGCACACCATCCATGAATATCTTAATGTTACGCCCGGTAAATCCGTTTATAGAGATATTCATATCAGAACCTACTCCGCCAGATTCCCTGATCTTAACACCGGAAGCCCTGCCCAGCAGGTGACCCAGGTCCATGGTGGAGTTATAATGTGATTTGGCATTGAGTGCCACTACGTTAAAGGGGGTTTCCCTGACTTCCTGGATGGCTGACTTCCCTTTCACAACGACCAGGTCGAGGGAAGACACATCTTCATCCAGGGCGGGAATCCGGATACGCTTAACTTCCCCCCCGGCTAAGCTGACCCTGGTGAGAAAATCAGCATACCCCATGGCAGAAATCCGCAGATCGTAGGTTCCGGCCGGTGCTTCAAGGGAAAAATGGCCGTTCTCGTCGGTAGCACAACCGTACCGGGTGCTGACCAGATGTATACTTGCGTAGGGTACCGGGTTACCTTGCTTATCTTTGACCGTGCCTGCAATCTTACCGTATTTTTCCTGGGAGAAAACCTGTGCCGGTACGACAAATATCAACAAAATCAGTAAATATCGTTTCACTATTCTTATTTAGATTAATTTTAATTTGTCACAAAATTATAGCACCCAAAACGTTGGATTATACCCGAAAAAGGAATAAAAATGACGTTTCAGGGATATTTGGGGAGTTTTCGACGAAACCCAAATCAGCATCTACCAAATCTTTTTCTCCCCTTTTCTGACCTTGTACTTTTGCCAGGTTTAGAATAATTAAAAATAGTGAGCGGTAAAATCAGCATAACAGTATCGTCGGCGACAGACCCTGACCCGGTCCTAGCGGAGATCGGATTGCCCGTTGATGATCATGAAATAACAGAGCTGAAATATTCGCACGAAAGAACTGAAGGCCTGAGCATAAAAAAATGGCTGATGCCCGGTCTTTGTATACTGCATGAAGAGGCTTACGATGGACTTTTGCCTGAATTGACGATCTCCGGTAATCATGTGTCGCTTGTTTGCTACGACAGCGCACCCATACAGGATATTCCGAAGAGAGGCTCTCATCTTTCCGGCACAGTGGAAATCCGGAATACAAAACTCACATCCGTACCGGGCGGCGATACACGGGAGAAGTGCACGCTTATTATCTTTTCCAAACCGTTTTTGTCAAAATTGCTCCGGGCCGAAAGCTGGATAAGAGAACATAGCCTGTCTGACCTGACGGGGCCGGTTTCCGGAAGCTGTCACCTGTATTTTCTTGAATTGCCTGTCCGGCAAATTTTAAACGCTATGCTCAATGAGCAGCTGGAGCCTTCCCAAAAAAGATATTACTTTGAGCTGAAGCTGAAAGAGCTGTTCTTTATGCTTCACTTACAACCCGCGTTATCGGCGTTTGAACCTGCCCTTCCTGCAGACATTCAGCAGAAGCTGATTGCAGCAAAAGCCTATCTGCTGACCCACTACGCTGCTGCTCCAACCATCAGGCAATTATCAAGGGCCATATCCCTGAATGAGTTCTGGCTCAAACAATTCTTTAAAATACAGTTTGGCACCACTATCCGGTCGTATCTGACCGCACTTCGTATGGAGGAGGCCAGAAACCTTCTTGCCGCTAACCGCAGTGTAAATGAGGTGGCTGCACAGCTGGGGTATAAGAACGTATCGCATTTCATACTGACATTCAAAAAGACGTATGGCGTTACTCCCCGGCAGATGATGCACAAATAGGAATATCCTGTTTACTTCAGCAACCTGGAGAATACCGTATGCAGGGATTCCTTATATTGTTCCCCAATGCTTATTTCAAGACTTTCTATCCAAAGGCTATTGGTGGATAGTGAAGTTACTGCATCTAAGGCCACAATATACGATTTCTGAACCCTCCGAAACCGGTCCCGGGGTAATTTCTGCGCCAGTGATTTCAGGGTAGTCAGGGTAATTACGGGTTTCTCCGAGGACTTCAGATGGATAATCACATAGTCTTTTAATCCCTGTATATACCGGATATCGTCAAAAGGGATTTTGATCAGCTGGTAATCTGCCCTGACAAAAAGTGCCTCTTCCTGCAAAAGCTTCGGGGCGTGGAAATCAGGCAAGGTCTCAAAATACCGTTTTGCTTTGTTGACCGTGTTCAGAAAATCTTCGTATTCAAAAGGTTTCAAAAGGTAATCCAGCGCCTCTACCTGGTAGCTTTCTACCGCAAACTGGTTATAGGCGGTGGTAAAAACGATCCGGGGCCTGGCAGCCGGCGCTGTTTCTTTCAACGCCCGTGCTATTTCAATACCGTTTACTCCCGGCATATGGATATCAAGAAACAGGAGGTGAAGGTCCGCTTGCGCCAATTCAGGCAGGATAAGTGAGGAGACAGAATAAGACCGTGATAAATGCAAAAAGGGGGTCTTTTCAATAAAGCTATTGAGCAGGCCCAGGGCAAGGGGTTCGTCGTCAACAGAAACACAGTTCAGGATCATGCCAATTGGAGAGTTAGTGTTAATTCAAATTCATTGCTGACCGTATCTTTCTTAACCGCAAGCTGATACCGGTCCGGATAAAGCAGCTCCAGCCGCCTCAGGGTATTCTGCATACCTATTCCTGTAGGGCCTTCCTCTTTCAGCGGCCTGGAGGCTGCAGCTATTTGATTCCTGGTCCTCATAGATAAGCTGCTTCCGCTTAGTTCAATGGCAATGAGTATGTTTCCTTCGCCTTTGTCAACCACTCCGTGCTTAAAGATATTTTCGATATAACAGATCAGTATCATCGGTGCAATACTCAGCCCGGAGCTTTGCTGCGGCAATTGCAGGTCCAGGTTGATTTTCTCACCCATTCTCAACCGCATAATGCTGATATAATCCCTGATAAAAGCCAGCTCTTTATCCAGTGTGGTTTCTCCCCGCTGCACCTCATACAGCTGATAGCGCAGCAGGCGCGAGACCTGCGCGAGCGCTTTACGGGAGGCCTCGCTGTCTGTGTAGCTGAGCGCATAGACCGTATGAAGTGTATTGAAAAGAAAGTGCGGATGGATCTGTGCACGCAGGGCAGACAGCTCTGTTTGTATCCTCTCGCGTTCAAGAAGCTCGATTTTCTTGCTGTCTGCATTCCATTGGGCCATTATGGCCAGCAGGGTACTTATACCGACCACGATCAATGTGGTCCATGACGTAAAACGATCCAAATACAGCCTGTCCCAATGGGCCGGGTTGGTTTGCAGCTCAAGCGACCTGGCCACAAAGGTCATAAAAGCAGCCACTCCCAATACCAATAAAATAATTGCTGTCACAAACTGTATGTATCTTTTCTTCAGGAGAAGCCGGGGAACCAGGTAATAGGTATTAAAATAATAGGCGAAAAGCATAATCCCCATATGCACAATTTGCTTGGTAACAAACTCAGGAGGGAGCGGCACTTCCCTGGCCTCTGTGTGCGGATACCTGAACAGGACATCCGCCAGCAAAGACCAGATGAGAATATGCACCAAAACCCTTGTGTATTTGTACCTGACTGTCAGCATAGCAAAATATGATCAACCTGAACCATTCTATTTTTACAGCAATAATAAGTAATTTAGATTAATTATAAACAATAATCTTCTTCCGCATAGCAAAACACCCGGTTCTCTGCTATTTTTGTACCTATGAATAAACCTCCAACCACCGGAACGCTCATTTTCAACGTACTTACTGCATACGTTCTGTTCGTAATGTCAGTACCTGCTTCTGGTCAGAATAAAGATATAACGGTCAAAGGGAAAGTGCTGGAAAGTACCGGCAAAGCCCCCGTGGAGTATGCCACCCTAATTCTTAAAGACCGGGATAATACGATCATCTCAGGAACGTCAGCCACAGACACCGGTGAGTTTGAAGCTACTGTTTCCCAGGTCCCGGCCTTGATAGAAATCAGCTTTATCGGCTTTGTAACCCGGGAAATAAAGCTGCCGGAAGCGGTGAACGGGCAGATCCTCCTCGGTGAAATACTGCTGGAGCAGAATGCCCAAACCCTGGCAGAGGTAAATGTACGGGGGCAGCGCTCCCAAACCGAGTTTCACCTGGATAAGCGGGTGTTTAACGTAGGCCAGGACCTCAGCAGCACCGGTGCCAGCGCACTGGAGGTATTGAATAATGTGCCTTCCGTAACGGTCAGTATCCAGGGACAGATCAGCCTCCGGGGCAGCCAGGGGGTACGCATCCTCATTAACGGCAAGCCCTCCGTGATGGCCTCTGAAGGTGGCAACGCCCTGGGTTCCATTACTGCCGACATGATAGACCGCATAGAAGTGATCACCAATCCTTCGGCCAAATACGAAGCAGAGGGTACTTCCGGGATCATTAATATTGTCCTGAAAAAAGAAGATAAAAACGGGGTAAACGGCTCGGTTACCCTGAACGGCGGCATACCCAATAACCACAGCCTGGGGTTCAGCCTGAACCGGCGTACCCCGAAGCTGAATTTATTCAGCCAGATCGGCGTGGGATACCGTACCTTCCCGGCCGAGTACCGGTCGGTTAATACCAGCGGAGATTCTGAGGTGGAAAGTTCGGGAAGCAGCAAGATGAACGAGCAGTTTTATAACCTGGTGCTGGGGGCCGATTACAACCTGAACAAGCTTAACCTGATCTCCGTATCCGGGCTGTTCGGCTTTGAGAAAGAAACCCAGACTTCTGACAATTACTTTTTGCTCAGGAATACCGGGGTGACAGAGTCGGGCTGGATCCGAAACGAATCTACCCGGGCCGATAACCCCAAATGGCAGTACGACGTACAGTACCAGAAAAGCTTTGAGGATGATAAAAAGCACAAGCTGCTGATCTCCTCCACAGGAAACTTTTTTGCAAAAGACCAGTATTCTGATTTTACGCACCGGCTTTCACAAGGCGTAGCGTCATTTACCGACCAGAAATCACACACGGATTACGGGGAGGCGGAATATATCTTCAAAGCCGATTATACCCGACTTTTCTCCAAAGAGTGGACCCTGGAAACCGGGGCCCAGTACCAGCTCAACGACCTTTCCAGTGATTTTGCCGTACAAAACCGGCTGGACGACGGCTGGGTGACCGACAGCCACCTGGCTAATATTTTCGTTATGGACCTCGACGTGCTGGCCGCTTACGCCACAGGAGCCTATGAAGGCAAAAAAGCCGGGATAAAGCTGGGCCTGAGGGCAGAGAATACCTTCCTGGACACCCGGCTCGAAAATACCGGGGAAACCAGCCGTCAAAGGTATCTTAACCTGTTCCCGAGTGCGCACACCTCCTATAAGTTTACATCGAAGCTTTCTTTACAGGCGGGCTACTCCCGGCGGATCTACCGGCCGGGGCTGTGGGAGCTTAACCCCTTCTTCAGCATTCAGAACAACTATAACATCGAGATGGGGAACCCCCTGCTTACCCCGGAATATACCGACTCCTACGAAATTACGGGAATCTACGATTTTTCTGCCGTCAGCATTAACCTGGGCGCCTATCACCGGTACACTACCGATGCCATAGAAGACATTTCCACGGTGGAGAATACTATCCGGACCACCCTCCCCGCCAATATCGGCACGCGAAAAGCCAACGGACTGGAGCTGAATGCCAAATACGCTCCCGGGAACCGCCTATCGCTCAGCACCGACCTGAATTACAATTACTTTACCCGGAACGGCGCCTACGAAAGCACGGTCTACGAATTCAGTGCGGACCAGTTCACCAGCCGGCTCACCTCCAAACTGAAGCTGCCCGCCGGGTTTGACCTGGAGCTGACCGGGAATTACCGCTCGGGCTACCGCACCATACAGGGCTATGTGACCCAAACTGCCTACCTGGACCTGGGCGCCCGGAACAAGCTGTTTAAAGGGCGGGCTATTGTTAACCTGAGCGTACGCGATGTCTTCGCCTCCCGGTTCTTCGAAACCGTCATGCATCAGCCTGATTTTGAGCTCTACAGTCGCCGGCGGCAGGGGCGTTTTGTAACCCTGGGCATCAGCTACGGCTTCGGCAAGGGCGAAGCCATGCAGTTTTCGGGGCAGAAGATTTTTTAAGCATTTCCCGCCCTCACTAAAGAGAGCCGTGACAGGCAGGTTGGGATATTCCACGAAATCATTATGGAGAAACAATACAGCTCTCACCCGCCGCCGGGCCCTTCATACAATACCTGGCAGTTGTTGCAATAAAAGGTTCTTCGCCGGGTTTTCCCGAGGTATGCTTTTACAAGGGGCAGGTTACAGCGCTGACAAACGGTTTTGGTATGTGCAAGCCAGTGCTTCTTAAGCGAATATTCTTTCTTCCACCGCAAAAAATCAAATGCATAATTCCGGGTCTCCTCTATAAGCTCTGCCCGCTTTTCAGGAGGCACCCGGCCAACGGTATTCAACGGATGCAGCCTGACCCGGTACAGCACTTCATTTTTAATGATATTTCCGGAGCCCGCAAAAATATGCTGATCCAAAAGCACGTCACACAGGAGAGCCCCTGGCCGGGCCTGAAGCTTTTTATCTGCATTTCCGGCGTCCCAGGCATCGTTCATAATGTCGGCTGTCCAGTCGTACCTGTCCCCGGCACCGCCTTCCCACATTTTTACAGAACAATTGTAGAAATTCAGGTAACCGTTATCAAAAGTGAGACTGACCCGGGGCACGCCTGCTTTCTGTTCATTGATCCGGTAAGTTCCGAACAGCATCAGGTGTATCCTGACCGTAAAGCTTTCAAAGCAGATCAGGAAATGTTTTCCCCATGTTTTGAATTCAATGACCTCCCGGCCTTCCATCCGCTGTATATCCTCCCTGCTGTTACCCGATACAGCAAGTACCCTCCGGCCTGTAAAAATTTCAGCCTCTTCTTTAAGAATAACTATGGACGGCCCCTCCGGCATACTAAAAATAACGAAAGTCAGGCAACAGCAATGCCCATTTATACTATAACGTTTTTTTCGTGTTTCCCGTACGGATTACACCCTGTTTCTGTTTAAAAGCAGCCGCCGGCATCCGGTAAGACCGTTACCATTTTTACGCAGAGCGGGAATATTTTACTCATCCTTTCCCGAACCCGCGTGAAAACGCAATAACCGGTCACCGAAAAGGGAAATACGGGAATGTATGAATATCTTAGCGGATCAATGCAGCGAATGATTTTAATTTAAACGGCTTAAGCTATGCAATTTTACATCGGGTGTTCGGGCTTCTACTACCAAGAATGGAAAAACATCTTCTACCCGGCCGGGCTGGCCCCCAAAGATTGGTTCGCCTATTATTGCAAATACTTCAACACCATTGAAATCAACTCTACCTTCTACCGTACGCCTTCTTCTGCCTCGTTGCGGAAATGGTACGAGGATAGCCCGGAAGATTTTCTTTTCTCCATAAAAGCCCCCAAAAGCATCACACATATCAGCAGGTTCGGGGTAAGCGGGGAAGAGATGGCCGCATTTTATCAATTGATCTCTGCGGGCCTGCAGAAGAAGCTGGGCAATATTTTGTTCCAGCTGCCCCCCTCCTTCCACTACACTCCTGAACACCTGCAGCTCATCTGCGAAAAGCTGGATAACCGTTTCAGCAATGCAGTCGAATTCCGGCACAAGAGCTGGTGGCAGCCGGAGATTTTCGAACGTTTCCGGCAAAGCAAAATCATTTTTTGCGGGCAAAGCTACCCGGGTGATATCCCGGAAGCACTTGTCGTCAACAACCCTTCCGCCTACTACCGCTTCCACGGGAAACCGGTTCTGTATAAATCAGAATACCCTGAAGAGGTCCTGCAGAATCTGCTTAAGCAGCTTGAACAGGGTATAAAAAAGATGTTCATTTATTTCAACAATACCTGGGGAAATGCCGCCATAAAAAACAGCCGGCAGATGCAGGAGCTGGTGTTTAACGGGGAGTGAAAGGTAAGATTGACGATTTAACGTTTAGTTTATGAAATACTACTTATTAACTCGCTCTTTAAAGCGCAAAGATGTGGGTGTGGCCTTTGGACAGACAAAGGAGTTGATTTAAATTTGGCATTTATCCACTAAATAAGTGCCTTTAAGGGATCAATTCCTTAATTTAAAGCTTTAAACTTGGGATTATAGTGAAAGTTTACTATTCATTCATTACATTGTTTTTTATTTGTTGCTCATGTTATACTAAAGAGCGTAACATTAAAGTACTAATTGATGAGATTTTTGTTTCATATTACCCATCAAGAAACAGCTATGATGTTGATTCTGTCAGATTGAGAATATTAGAGCCTGTTAACAATACCAAAATTGAAAAAGTAGTTGTCGATTTTAGGGATACGTTAAAATTCAAATCCCAAAGCCTGGTTTTATCAGATAACTTAGTGTTTGTAAATGCAGTCTATAATGGTGCTAATAAACCTTTTATTTGGAATGATCCATTTGTAAATAGTTTTGATGTCTCACTGGATTCTGTAAGACGATATCTCAAAACATATATTATTAAAAATAATATTTTTAGTACTTATACAACAAAATATGGCAAAAGTAAAGTAGAATTTTTTGATACCAGTAAAATACATTTGAAAGAGCTTTACGGAGGACTATGAAGAGTCAAGTAATGTAGCAAAGGGGTTGATAACCCCTCAGTATGGCTTGAAAGGTTGATTTTGATGACAGGCATAAAAATAATAAGGTAACCTTCGGGTTGCTTTCTTTATTTTTGAAGCTTTAAAAGGCAGAATAAAATAAATGGCTCGCACGTGTATCAAACGTGTTGGTATTCTTGTCGAAATGTAGCAGCAAATTGATTAAATTTGAATACACAAAAAGCAAAAACAACGCTTCATATTATTTGCTCCAGACCGTCAAGCTCCGTTGTATTAAAAACGACAACAGCTGGGGAAGCGACGAAAAACCCCTCACCATTGTATCGGCTGTCCCTGGTGATATCAAAGTCACTTCCAACAGCCCTGTGATCAGCGGCGGTACCGCCCTGCTTACCGGTACCTCGGTCAAATGTGTTAGCCCAAATTCAAACGGAACCTGTACTTACGAGTGTGTAGATCTGGAAGCAGATACACGCCTCGGTTCTGAATTGGAAGACATGATGGCCTATGGTTTTGTAGGAATTATGGGTACTGTAGCTGCTGCTCCGGCGACAGTTGCATTAGGAGTGGCTTCCGGTAGACAACTTTGGGTCAGACTGCAGCCGGGCAATTCATCGCTAATAATAGGGGACAATGGATAACAACCAGCTTTGCAGAAGCATGGGCGTTCTGTTATACCTGCAATGAAGAACAGTTTGCTTCGAAATTTGCCGAGGTACTAGCAGCAAATATAGTAATGGACGGAGCACTTAAAGTGACTGCTTCTACTCTGAAATCAATAGGCTAAAAGCTATATGCAGAAATACTTAAAAACCCTAACTTTGCCAAGTTTACAAGGATGCCGGAAATGGCACAAGCAAACTGGCGGAAAGTTATTGAGAAGTTTAAGGTTGTTAGGAGCACGGGTAGGTCTACTTTACAGGAAATAGATAATTATGTTGCACCAACAACAAAGAAAGGAAGTAAATCGAAAGTAATGCTTGGGAAATATGATGGTGGAGCGGCAAACAGTTATGTAAATCGAGCAGGAGCAGATCATTGCTATTATGACATGGGAGATAATAAATGGAATGAAGCAATGGCTTTAGTAGGTAATAATTTGGACGAATGTGGAAGATTAACAAAAAGTTTTGAGATGATCAAAAGATACTGAACAAAGAGTTTTATTTTTCACATAATCCAGTAAGTGCTGATGGCTTTTTCCTTAGAGAGGTTAATTATCTTACGAAGTTATTGATTTAGGAAATAGTTTATGGAAAGTAATATAATAAACAATACTTATAACTTCCGAGATGGGGAAAAAGCCTTTAGCTATTTAATTAATTTGATAGCTGAAAAATTTTCAGAATTTATAGTTATAAAGAAAACAGATATAGATATGCAAAAAAACAAATTTGGTTTCTTTGCAATATGGATTTTATACAAAAAAATTGAATTTAAAATATGTTGTGAGCGAGGGATACTACATTACAAATTAGAAGTCGATAATACAGAGATTGGATTGCATCATTTTGATGAAAAAATGAATGATGTTTTGGCCTTTAGTAAAGAGAATATAGAATACACTTTAAATGTAATCAAACGCTATATAAACGAAAAAAAGGGATGTAATGTACAAAGGAGTTGCTAACCTCTTATATAGGTTGATTTTGATGACCAGAATAAAAATTAAGGCAACCTTCGGGTTGCTTTCTTTTTAAACATGGAAAGGTGAAGATGAGTTAAGGGGTGGAAAAAAACTTCATCTCACCCGTGCTAACACCCGTATTGTACAGATTTCCGGTGTCATTTTCGAGTACTCCGGTGAATACCGCCTGAAGATTACCAGCGGGGGTTGCGAGATAGAAGTCAGCGCTCGTATAGATGTAGACCTATACAATAATTTTTATATCACAACAATTCCGAATGAAAGAATAAATGAATTTTTAAGAAGGCCCGGAGATGTAAAAAATATTATTTTCCATGAAACCTTACATTTAATAGACGGCTTGGATAATCAAGGAGATACTACAGTTCCTGGAATTGTTGCGCATTTGTTTATTTATCATAAGCAAGTTCAACATTTTACATACGATAAATGTTCTAGTTTTAATAAGGAGCGTGTTAGAAAGAGAGTAAATACACTTTTAGAGAGCTTAGTGAATAATCCAAAAATCCAATCAGAATGGAGAAAAAAATTCAAAAGTATAGGATATTGATAATTCTCATACTTTTTAGTATTTTATCCTGTTATGAAAAACAGGATAAAATTACCTTTTCAAAAACAAAAATTGAAAGAATTGTAATCTTAAGGGACCCGATTATGAATAAGCACCGAGTTGATTCAGTCTATTTAAGAACGGAAGGCGTTGAACCCTTATCTATTTATGGTGCCAAGCTATTTTGGGACTCTCATTACATTAAACCTGTAGTTATCTCAATAAATAATTTTTCCTGGTCTAATCTTATTTTAATTCATTTTGACCATATAGACCTATTTCCATTCGAGGATGAGAAAGTAGTTGACACCAGTATACCCAGGTTAAAGTCTCTACTCAAAAACAAACTTCATATTGAACTATACGATTTTAATGATAAGAGCCCAATTGATGCATTTATAACTGATACATCAAAAGTTTTTTTCCGAACAGTTATCCCAAGTGAATAAAAAGTTTAACAATGCAGAAATGCTTTGGGGTAATGTATCAAATATGTTGGTGATCTAGTCAGAATTGTAGCAGCAAATTGATTATGCGCAGATTGAAATAAAAACTTTCCGGAAAGATAAGTACATATATTACCGGTACCTCGGTTAATGGAGCTAGCCTGTTTATTTAATGAAATTACATTAGAGAATGGGAAAAGATTAGATTCTTATACACCTGGGGTTGCTATTGTATCTAGAAAAGCCACAGAGTTGATAGATATTGACATAACAACATTAAGTCTTATCTTTCTGAAATGAAAACAAAATACGCCTCTCCAAAGACAATTAGTGCAGGTACATTTAATCGACTTCCTCAATTGGGCAGTAGGCAAATAAATGGAGAAATGATTTTAGAAATTCCTATGTCTAATTCGTCATTTAGTGATTTGGAAACGTATAAAAATATTGCGAAATCATATGGAATTACAATTAGACTCGCTCCGGAATAATCAGGACTTTTTTAAAGAAATTCTTAATAATATAAATTTTTATGACAGGGTTGTTTATTTAAAAGAAAGGTACCCTTATTATAAGAACGGAAAACGTTGATGCAAATTGAAGCAGATAATATTGTACTTAAATATTTTATGGAAAATACATATAAATCACCCAAAAGATGGGATGCCAAAAATGAATTGGAAAGTTTAAGTAAATTTAACCATTTAGGATTAGATTTTTATAACCAGACCGGCTATAGAGAGCGTATTGCTGAAGCAGTAGGAATGGATGTAGCCCTATTGTACAACTGGAATGCATCTGTCGCTTCATTAGAGAACGCCATAATGGAAAATCGATTAGAAAGCCCATTCCCCGATACTTTAGGGGATCTAGATAAAGTCAAAATAAAAGAGATAATTTGTAAAATAGAATCTGAGTTATTGCTGTACCTGATAACTTTTGATGAGTATAAAAAGAGTAAATACAAAATAAAGGCCAAAAGAGGTTTTGTAGAAATTGAGGGCCGATATTGCCCGGTATTAATTAAACGAAATGGAGATATTGATTTAGGGCTTGTCCGCTATTTAGCCGGACGTTTAGTAGAAGAAGAGTATTATTTTGGATTATTGTATGGAAATGCACGCTACAGATGGAAAGAAGAATGGGAGCAATTTTATGTAACATATGATGATTTAAAAATAATAACGCTAGAATAGAGTAATTATCTTTAGATAGAAATAAGCTCCGTAGTCAAAGCGTTTCTATCCAAATTAGAGGAGGGAGAGGGTTCAATTTTCCTGGGTATATTAGTCCAGTCTCTTCTGAGGCAAGATAGTGCTGGACTTTCCCAGATCTTAATATGTTAGTAATTCATCTTCTGGAAAGGCATTTGGGAGATTTACCTGTTTATATAAATAATGCTAAATCATTCCTATATTATGAATATTTACATTTGTCAGGCAAGTTCAAAGGAAAGCCTAAAACAAAACAGGGCACTATTGATCATTTAGACATCTATGAGTTACAAGTAAAACATGAATTGTTAGTGTAATCAAAGGGGTTCTATGGCACTCGCATGGATGTAGTTATTAAGATTTTCTATGCTATTTGTTTTTCTATTGACTATCTTATAGATAAAACAAGCTACTTCCTTGGCACAAGAAATCCTGAAAAAGTTAAAAGAAATCAATGCTCTTAACAAAGAGGGTAATGCCAATATAATTCATACGCAGTATTATAGTAAGAGATTTTAAGGACAAAAAATAATTCGAAATGGGCTTTAAAAAGTATTGCGCAGAAATTTTAGATACCATTGAAAACATAGATTTGATAATATTAAATGAGGATTTTTCTGCATACCATGATATAAGAAAGTCACTCATAAAAGCTATAAACTATCTTTTTGATAATAAAAAAGTAGATGCTGAAAAGCACCTATTTTTATGTATCCGTTTACTTATGGAAGCACCACCTAAAAATAAGGCGTTAGGTTTGGAAACTTTATTAAAAATTGACTCAATCTATAAAAATTTATCTTCACAATCTAGTTAACCAAATTAGGGAAATCATATAAATAATAGTTTCTAGGACACTGTCCTGAATTTTGTGTAAGTGATGGCTGTTATTATTCCAAAGAAATTACTATATACAGCTGCAATAAATGGTTTTGTTAATGAGTTTGTTTCACCTCCTGGTGATATTAAGAATTTACTTTTTCATGAAGCCAAACATTTAATTGACACATTGAGATAATGAGGATGATAAAACAGTTCCAGGAATTGTCGTACATTTAGGGATATACTTAGATCAAGTAAAACATAGCTCTTACATAAATTGCTCTAGTGGAAATAAAGCTCGTATAAAATGGAATGTTAATAGGTTGCTAAATCCTCTAGTTCTTAATCCTAAAATTCAATTGGAATGGCAAAAAGAGTTCAAAAAAACTGGTATTATATAGTTTTCTTGTGTTACTTACAAGGAGCATGTGTATACAATGACAGTAAAAGCGATAAAGCGGAAGCAGTATATGTAGTGATTTCAACTGATTTAATAACTAATTTGAGTAGAGTTGATACAGTAATGATAAAACTAAAATATTCTAATTCAACTTCAATTTATGGAGCTAAATTGTTTTGGGATACCACATATCTTACAACTATGCAAACTTCAATAAATAATTATGCCTGGTCTGATAGGGTCTTAATAAGCTTTAAACCCTTAGATCAGTTTTTATTTGAGGAGAAAAAGCACCCCCAAGTAATGAAACAGGAAGTTAAAAACAAATTACATATTGTATTGAATGATTTCGGCAAAGGTCAGTCAATAGATGTCTTACTTAACGACACTTCAAAAATCTTAATACATCATTACACTATGAGTGAATAAGGGGATAATGCATAAAAGGAGTTGGTAACCCTTTATACACCTTGAAAGGCCGATTTTGATAACCAAAATAAAATAATAAGGCAACCTTCGGGTTGCCTTCTTTATTTTTAGTGTCCTACGTGGAAGCACGCTGGTCACCCAGGACGGGGTAACCGCTACCCTTTGGGGCTGG
>Ga0222423_1000871_pt1 | contig 16180 bp, 16 predicted proteins | sample 3A0metagenome_FD_182472 | JGI IMG/M metagenome (GOLD analysis project Ga0222423, IMG submission 182472) | Enriched microbial communities from leaf-cutter ant dump, University of Wisconsin, Madison, United States - 3A0 (version 2) | ecosystem: Environmental > Terrestrial > Nest > Insects nest >...
GGGCGCCACACCGCTCGTGGGCAGTACGCCGCGGGGTGGCAGGGCGGCGAGAAGGTCATCGGGTACTCGCAGGAGGAAGGGTTCAACCCGAACTCGACCACCGAGACGTACGCGGCGATCCGGGTGGACGTCGACACCCGCCGCTGGGCGGGCGTGCCCTTCTACCTGCGGACGGGCAAGCGCCTGGGCAAGCGCGTCACCGAGATCGCGGTCGTGTTCAAGAAGGCGCCGCACCTGCCCTTCGAGTCGACCGCGACCGAGGAGCTGGGCAAGAACGCGCTGGTCATCCGCGTGCAGCCCGACGAGGGTGTCACGCTGCGGTTCGGCGCCAAGGTGCCGGGCACGCAGATGGAGGTCCGCGACGTCACGATGGACTTCGGCTACGGCCACTCGTTCACAGAGGCCTCGCCCGAGGCGTACGAGCGACTCATCCTCGACGTGCTGCTCGGCGACCCGCCGCTGTTCCCGCAGAACGACGAGGTCGAGCTCTCCTGGAAGATCCTCGACCCCGTGACCTCGTACTGGGCGTCGCACGGCAAGCCCGAGGAGTACCGGGCCGGCACGTGGGGCCCGCCGTCCGCCGACGAGATGATGGCCCGCGACGGGCGCACCTGGAGGCTTCCGTGATCATCGACATGCCGGGCACCAACACGCGCGACGTCGCCAAGCGGCTGCTGCGGGAGCGCGACGAGGGTGGCGCCGTCGCGCTCGGCCGCGTGCTGACGCTGCTCATCGACACGGGCGGCCACGACCCCGAGCACGCGATCGAGGCCGCCAACGACGCGAGCCGCGAGCACCCCTGCCGCGTCATCCTGATCAACCAGGGCAGCGGCACCGAGGGCCTCGATGCGCAGATCCGCCTCGGCGGCGACGCCGGGGCCAGCGAGGTCATCATCCTGCGGCCGTACGGCGAGGTCGAGAACCACCTCGACACGCTGGTCATGCCGCTGCTGCTGCCCGATGCACCGATCGTGGCGTGGTGGCCCTACGAGCCGCCGGCCGTCCCCTCGGAGCACCCGCTCGGACGCATGGCGCAGCGTCGGATCACGGACACGTCGCGGTCCGCGAAGCCGGGCCCCACGCTGCGTCAGCTCGCCAAGGCCTACGTCGAGGGCGACACCGACCTCTCGTGGACACGTGACACGCTGTGGCGCGGCCTGATCGCCGCCTCGCTCGACCAGCCGCCCTACGAGCCCGTGCGGCGTGCGGTCGTGGCCGGCGAGAGCACCCACACCTCCGTGGACATGATGGCGGCGTGGTTGGCCCACTCGCTCAAGTGCCCGGTCGACGTGGAGCGCATCCCCGACGCCCCGGCGATCGTCCAGGTCCGGCTCGAGCGGGCCGGCGGCGACATCGTGCTGGACCGCCCGGACGGCAAGACGGCCGCCCTGAGCCAGCCCGACCAGCCCGAGCACCGCATCGCCCTGCCGATCCGGCACCTGCGCGAGTGCCTGGCCGAGGAGCTGCGCCGGCTCGACCCGGACGAGGTCTACGGCGAGGTGCTCACCAAGGGCCTGGCCAAGGTCACCGCATGACGGTCCGCGACGTGATCGTCCACCCGGACGCCGCGGTCCTCGCGCAGGCCACGGCGGCCCGGTTGCTGACGCGGCTCGTCGACGTCCAGTCGCACCGCTCCCCCGTGCACCTGGTGCTCACCGGTGGAACCGTGGGGATCGCGACGCTGGCGGCGGTCGCCCAGAGTCCTGTGCGGCACGCCGTGGACTGGTCCCAGGTGCACGTGTGGTGGGGCGACGAGCGCTTCGTGGCCGACGGCGACGACGACCGCAACGAGACCCAGGCGCGCGATGCCCTGCTCGACGCGTTGGGCGACGCGCTGCCCGCGCGGAACGTGCACGTGATGCCGGCGCACAGCGACGACGTCCCGACCCCCGAGGTCTCGGCGGAGGCCTACGCGGCGACGCTGCGCGCGCACGCGGACGACGGCGCCCAAGCACCGGCGTTCGACGTCCTCCTGCTGGGCATGGGCCCCGACGGCCACGTCGCGTCGCTCTTCCCGGGCCACCAGGCCCTGTGTGCCACAGGTCGCGCGACTGTCGCCGTGCACGGCTCCCCCAAGCCGCCACCGCTGCGGGTCTCGTTGACGTTCGAGGCGATCCGGGGGGCTCGCGAGGTGTGGGTCGTGGCCGCGGGCGCGGAGAAGGCCGACGCGGTGGCGTCCGCGCTCGCCTCGGTCCCGGTCGACACGACGCCCGCAGCCGGCGCCCTCGGCACCGAGCGCACGCTCTGGCTCGTCGACGCGGCAGCCGCCGCCGGCGCTCGTGGCTGACCACGACCGCTGGCGCGCGGTCGACGAGTACTTCGACGTGCTCGTCGGCGAGGACGTGGCCCTCGCCGAGACGCGGCGCGCGGCGTCCGCGGCGGGGTTGCCGGACATCGCCGTCGCACCCAACCAGGGCAAGCTCCTGCACCTGCTCGCGCAGCTGGCCGGCGCCCGCCGCATCCTGGAGATCGGGACGCTCGGCGGCTACAGCACGCTCTGGCTCGCTCGGGCCCTGCCCGCGGACGGCACGCTGATCAGCCTGGAGATCGATCCCGAGCACGCCCGTGTCGCGGCCGACTCGCTCGAGCAGGCGGGAGTGGGCGACCTCGTCGACGTCGTCGTCGGGCCTGCGACCGAGACGCTCGAACGCATGGTCGCCGAGCAGACCGAGGCGTTCGACCTCGTCTTCGTCGACGCCGACAAGCAGACGCTGGCCCGGTACGTCGAGCAGTCCCTGGCGCTGTCGCACGCCGGGACCGTGATCGTGCTCGACAACGTCGTCCGCGACGGCGGGGTCATCGACCCGCACCACCCGGACGACCGCGTCCGCGGCGTGCGGGCGATGGTCGACCTCGTCGCCGGCCACCCGCGCCTCGACGCGACCGTCGTCCAGACCGTCGGGTCCAAGGGCTACGACGGGTTCGCGCTGCTGCGCGTGCTTCCCTGACGGATCAGGTTAGCCGCCGCTGACTCGTTGGCGTCAGCCGCCGCGGCGCTCCCGCAGTGCGGCCAGCGCCTCGTCGAGCAGGGCGGCGCCGTCCTCCTCGGAGCGGCGCTCCTTCACGTACGCCAGGTGCGTCTTGTAGGGCTCGTTGCGCGACGGCGAGGGCGGGTTCTCCTGGTCCTGACCGGCCGGGAAGCCGCAGCGCGGGCAGTCCCAGGTCACGGGCGCCTCGGCGGCAGCCTCCTCGGCGAAGCTGGGCCGCGTCTCGTGGCCGTTCGCGCACCAGTAGGAGATCCAGATGCGAGGGGCGGCGTCTCCGCGCTCGGCCTCGCCCATCGGGCCCGCACCGACGCGAGACCCCCTGATCGCACTCCCGCTCGCCATCGTCGTCGCCTCAGACCGTGGTCTCGATGAGGCCGAGCAGGATGATCACGACGGTCCACAGCAGCGCCGTGCCGATCGTGATGCGGTTGAGGTTGCGCTCGGCCACGCCGGAGCTGCCCGCGCTGCTCGTGATGCCACCGCCGAACATGTCCGACAGGCCTCCGCCCTTGCCCTTGTGCAGCAGGACCAGCGGGATGAGGAGCAGGCTGGACAGCACCAGCAGCACCTGGAGCGAGATCTTGAGGGCGGTCACGGCGGCGTAGTTCCTCACGGTACGGGCGTCGCCGGGCGGCGACCTTGCGTTCGAGCGGCGCCCCAGCAGGGTGGAGCGCGGTCCAGGGTAGGCGACGAGGGGCCCTGTCGGCCACATCGTCCACGTCGGCGGGTCCCGCGACCGCCCTTTCGGGTGATCGCGGGACCCGCCCGTCGACGGTTCGGGTCAGAGACCCACGTTGTGCGACTGGTAGCGCACGATCTTCGCGAACTCCTCGGGGTCGAGGCTCGCGCCGCCGACGAGCGCACCGTCGACGTCGGGCTTCGCCATGATCGAGGCGACGTTCGACGACTTCACGGAACCGCCGTAGAGCACGCGGACGGCGTCGGCCGTCTCCTGGTCGTACAGCTCCGCGAGACGACCACGGATGGCCTCCGCCATCTCCTGGGCGTCCTCCGGGGTCGCCGTCTCGCCGGTGCCGATGGCCCAGACGGGCTCGTAGGCGACGACGACGGTCTTGGCCTGCTCGGCCGAGACATCCAGGAGCGCACCCTCGAGCTGCAGCAGCGTGTGCGCGACGTGGGCCGCGGCGCGGCGCGTCTCGACGTCCTCGCCGACGCACAGGATGGGCAGCACGCCCTCACCGAGAGCCGACTTGATCTTCGCGTTGACCACGTCGTCGGTCTCGCCGTGGTGCTCCCGACGCTCCGAGTGACCGATCGCGACGTACGTGACGCCGAGCTTGGCCAGGAACACCGGCGAGATCTCGCCCGTGTAGGCGCCCGACGAGTGCGCCGAGACGTCCTGCGCGCCGTAGACGATCTCCAGCTTGTCGGCGTCGACGAGCGTCTGGACGCTGCGCAGGTCCGTGAACGGCGGGAGCACCGCGACCTCGACGGCACCGAAGTCGTGCTTGCCGTCGCGCAGGGCCCAGGCCAGCTTCTGCAGCGTCTGGATCGCCTGCTGGTGGTCGAGGTTCATCTTCCAGTTGCCCGCCATCAGCGGGGTACGCGTGCTCACGCTCAGTCCTCCAGAACTGCGATGCCGGGGAGGGTCTTGCCCTCGAGGAACTCCAGGCTGGCGCCGCCGCCGGTGGAGATGTGGCCGAACTTGGCCTCGTCGAAGCCGAGGATGCGCACGGCCGCGGCCGAGTCACCACCGCCGACGATGGTGAACCCACCGTTCGCGCCGGCGTCGATGAGCGCCTGCGCGACCGCCTTCGTGCCGCCCGCGAACGCCTCGAACTCGAACACGCCGGCGGGACCGTTCCAGACGACCGTCTTGGCGTCGGTGATCTTGCTGGCGAAGAGCTTCTCCGACTCCGGGCCGATGTCCAGGCCGATCTTGCCGTCGGGGATCTGGTCGGCGGCCACCACGGCGACCGGGGTGTCCGCCGCGAACGAGTCGCCCACGCGGATGTCGACCGGCAGGACGATCTCGACGCCGGACTCCTCGGCCTGCGCCAGGTAGCCCTTGACGGTGTCGATCTGGTCCGCCTCGAGCAGCGAGCTGCCCACCGAGCAGCCCTTGGCGGCCAGGAACGTGAACAGCATGCCGCCCCCGATCACCAGCCGGTCGGCCTTGGTGAGCAGGTTGGCGATGACGCCCAGCTTGTCGGAGACCTTGGAGCCGCCGAGCACCACGACGTACGGGCGCTCCGGGTTCTCGGTGGCCTTCTTGAGCGACTCCACCTCGTTGAGGACCAGCTTGCCGACCGCGTGCGGCAGCACGAGGGCGACGTCGTACACCGACGCCTGCTTGCGGTGCACGACGCCGAAGCCGTCGGAGACGTACACGTCTGCCAGCTTCGCCAGGTCGGCGGCGAGCGACGCGCGCTCGGCGTCGTCCTTCGACGTCTCACGGGGGTCGAAGCGGATGTTCTCCAGGAGCGCGATCTGGCCGTCCTGCAGTGCCGCGACGGTCTCCTGGGCGGACTCGCCCACGGTGTCCTTCGCGAGCGCGACGTCCTGGCCCAACAGCTCACCGAGGCGCGCAGCGACGGGCGCGAGCGAGTACTTGTCCTCCGGGGCACCCTTGGGGCGGCCCAGGTGGGCGGTCACGACGACGCGAGCGCCCGCGGACAGCAGCGCCTGCAGCGTGGGCAGGGCGGCGCGGACGCGGCCGTCGTCCGTGATGGTCGTGCCGTCGAGCGGCACGTTGAAGTCGGAGCGGACGAGCACGCGCTTGCCGCGCAGGTCGCCGAGGTCCTCGATGGTCTTCATGGTCTCCTACCAGGGGTTTCGGGGCTGACATGACAGCGTCCGCGTGCGCCGGGGCCGCAGGGCCGGGGCGCACGCGGACGCATGTCCAGTGCTACTGATCGCAGCGCGAGGGCGTCAGAGACGCTCGCCCACGTACTCCGTCAGCTTGACCAGGCTCGAGGAGTAGCCCCACTCGTTGTCGTACCAGGCGACGATCTTGACCTGGTCGCCGATCACCTTCGTGAGCTTGGCGTCGAAGATGCTCTGGTGCGGGTTGGTGATGATGTCCGAGGACACGATCTCGTCCTCGGTGTACTCCAGGGTGCCCTTGAGCGGGCCCTCGGCGGCGGCCTTGACCGCGGCGTTGACCTCGTCGACCGTGACCTCGCGCGAGGCGGTGAAGGTCAGGTCCGTGGCCGAGCCGGTGATCGTCGGCACGCGGAGCGCGAAGCCGTCGAGCTTGCCCTTGAGCTCCGGGAGCACGAGCGCGACGGCCTTGGCGGCGCCGGTCGTGGTGGGGACGATGTTCTGCGCGGCGGCGCGGGCGCGACGCAGGTCGCGGTGCGGGCCGTCCTGCAGGTTCTGGTCACCCGTGTACGCGTGGATCGTGGTCATGAGGCCACGCTCGATGCCGATGGCGTCGTTGAGCGCCTTGGCGACGGGGGCGAGGCAGTTGGTCGTGCAGGACGCGTTCGAGATCACGTGCTGCGTGGCCGCGTCGTAGTCGGTGTGGTTCACGCCGACGACGAACGTGCCGTCCTCGTTCTTGGCCGGAGCCGAGATGATGACCTTCTTGGCGCCGGCGTCGATGTGCGCCTTCGCCTTGGTGGCGTCCGTGAAGAAGCCGGTCGACTCGATGACGATGTCCGCGCCCAGCTCGCCCCAGGGCAGCTTGGCCGGGTCGCGCTCCTCGAGGGCACGGATCTTCTTGCCGTCGACGATGATGTTCTCGTCGTCGAACTCCACGCTCAGCGGGAAACGGCCCAGGACCGTGTCGTACTTGAGCAGGTGGGCGAGCGTCTTGTTGTCCGTGAGGTCGTTGACGCCGACGATCTCGATGTCAGCGCCCGACGCCACGATGGCACGGTAGAAGTTGCGCCCGATGCGGCCGAAGCCGTTGATGCCGACCTTGATGGTCACTTGCCCTCCTCGGCAGCGCCGACGAGGTCGGCGCACACAATTGGTGGTGGGTACTCGCACGCCGGTGTGCGTCCGGAGCGCCATCGAACGCCGCGTGACGGGTCATGCCCAGCACGTGACGCTCGCGTGACGATCGGATGAGACAAACCCTATACCCGTGACGTGGGCCACCTCGACCCGAAGGTCCCGCACGGCGCAGGCGTCCACGTGCTGGGACGGCAGCGTCAGAGGTCGAGCAGGTCCGGGCTCAGGCCCGCCTCGGTGTCAGGGATGCCGAGCTCCGCGGCGCGCTTGTCCGCCGTCGCGAGCAACCGGCGGATGCGGCCGGCCACCGCGTCCTTGGTCAGCGGCGGGTCCGCCAGCTTGCCGAGCTCCTCGAGCGACGCCTCCTTGTGCGCGAGCCTCAGCTCGCCGGCCTCGCGCAGGTGCTCGGGCAGGTCGTCGGCCAGGATCTCGAAGGCCCGCTCGACGCGCGCGCCTGCGGCCACGGCGGCCCGCGCCGAGCGCCGCAGGTTCGCGTCGTCGAAGTTCGCCAGCCGGTTCGCGGTGCCGCGCACCTCGCGGCGCACCCGACGCTCCTCCCAGACGAGCGTCGTGTCGTGCGCACCCAGGCGCGTGAGCATCGCGCTGATCGCGTCGCCGTCGCGGATCACGACCCGGTCGACGCCGCGGACCTCGCGCGCCTTCGTCGGGATGCCCATGCGGCGCGCGGCGCCGACGAGCGCGAGGGCGGCCTCCGGCCCCGGGCACGTGACCTCGAGGGCCGACGACCGCCCCGGCTCCGTGAGCGAGCCGTGCGCCAGGAACGCCCCGCGCCAGGCGGCCTCGGCCTCGCCGACGCCACCCGCGACCACCTGCGGCGGGAGCCCACGCACGGGCCGTCCGCGGTTGTCGAGCAGACCGGTCTGGCGTGCCAGCGACTCGCCGTCCTTGACGACGCGCACCACGTAGTGCGAGCTGCGCCGCAGGCCACCGCCGGCCACGACGATGATCTCGCTCTCGTGCCCGTACACCTCGAAGATCGCCTGCCGCAGGCGCCTGGCCGCGATGGCCGTGTCGAGCTCCGCCTCGATCACGATGCGACCCGAGATGATGTGCAGGCCACCCGCGAACCGCAGGGTCGCCGAGACCTCGGCCTTGCGGGTGGAGGTCTTGTCGACCTTGAGCCGAGCCAGCTCGTCCTTGACCTGTGCCGTCAACGCCATGGGCGTCATCCTGCCATCACGACCGCCCCCGCGGGGACGCTCACCGTCGACGAGAGACGTCCCCCAGGGTGCCTTCGACCACGTCGCGGTAGGCCGCGGCGAGGCGCAGCGGGTCGTGCTGCGCACTGCCGTCGCTGCGGCCGACCTGCCGCAGCAGCAGCCGGGCGCCACCTTCGTCGCACCTGCGGGCGAGCAGGTCGATGTCCTCGACGGCGCGCGGATCGGCGACGACGGCGTGCACGGGCAGGTCAGGCGCGTGCGCGTGCAGCACCTCGAGGTAGTCCTCGGCGTGCATCCCGGCGGTCTCGCCGTCCTCCTCGGGCTCGAGGTTGAGGGTCACGACGATCCGCGCGGACGTCCGCAGCAGCGCCGCCCGCAGCTCCGGGACGAGCAGGTGAGGGACGACCGACGTGTACCAGGAGCCCGGGCCGAGGACCACCCAGTCGGCCGCGTCGACGGCCGCGACGGCCTCCGGGCACGCCGGCGGTTCGGCCGGCACCAGCCGGAGCTGGTCGATGTGCGCGGCCGTCCCCGCGACCGACGTCTGCCCGCGGACCACCGTCGTGGTGCCGTCGGGTGCGGCGACGGTCGCCTCGATCGAGAGCGGGACCGCGGCCATCGGGAGCACGCGTCCACGAGCCCCCAGCAGGCGCCCCACCCAGTCCAGCCCCGCGACGGGGTCCTCCAGCAGCTCCCAGAGCGCGACGATCAGCAGGTTGCCGACGGCGTGCTGGTCGAGGTCGCCCGACGAGCGGAACCGGTGCTGCAGCACGTCACGCCAGGTGCGACCCCAGTCCGTGTCGTCGCACAGCGCGGACAGCGCCATGCGCAGGTCCCCCGGCGGCAGCACGTCGAGCTCGTCGCGCAGACGGCCCGACGAGCCGCCGTCGTCGGCCACCGTCACGACCGCGGTGATCCGATCGGTGAGCAGGCGCAGCGCGCTCAGGCTCGCCGAGAGCCCGTGCCCTCCGCCGAGCGCGACCACGGCGGGCCCCGCGCCGGCGCGGGCGCCCGACGGGACGGGCAGCGACGTCATTCCTTGCCGAGGTCGCGGGCCGCCACCGTGACCCGGTGCCCCTTGGCGCGCAGCCGCGCACCGATCGCCTCGCTCGTCGCGACCGACCGGTGCTTGCCGCCCGTGCACCCGACGGCGATCGTCACGTAGCGCTTCTCCTCGTTGAGATACCCGGCCAGCACGGGTTCGAGGGCGTCGACGTACCGGTCGATGAAGGTCTTCGCCCCCGGCAGGCCCAGGACGTAGTCGCGCACGGGTGCGTCCCGGCCGGTCAGGTGCCGCAGCTCGGTGATCCAGTAGGGGTTGGCCAGGAAGCGCATGTCGACCACGTGGTCGGCGTCGAGCGGGATCCCGTACTTGAAGCCGAACGAGACCACGGTGATCCGCAGCTCGTCCTCGTTCTCGCCCGACACCGTCGCACGCACCTCCCGCGCCAGGTCGTGGACGTTGAGCTCGGAGGTGTCGATGACCGTGTCGGCCTGCTCGCGGATGTCGGCCAGGACGGCGCGCTCCCGGGCGATGCCGTCCAGGATCCGCCCGTCCGCCTGCAGCGGGTGCGGGCGCCGGACCTGCTCGAAGCGCCGGACCAGGACCTCGTCGGACGCGTCGAGGAACAGGATCCGGTACTCGATGCCGGCCTCGCGCATCCCGCCGAGCACCTGAGCGAGGTCACGGAAGAACCCGCCGCCGCGGACGTCGATGACGGCCGCGACCCGCTGCGCACGCGTGTCGTGCGGGCCGGTGGTGAGCATGCCGACGAGGTGCGTGAGCATCTGGGCCGGCAGGTTGTCGACGACGTACCAGTCGAGGTCCTCGAGGACGGCGGCGGCGCGCGACCGGCCGGCACCGGACATACCCGTGATGATCAGCACCTGCGGCGCGTGGACGCGGGGCGGCTCGGTGACGGCGTCCAGGGCCGGGATGCCGCGGGGGACGGTCATCGGCGACGGTTCGTCGGTCATGCACCCAGCATGCCAGCCGACGACGGCTGCTCGGCCTCCGCGTCGGGCGAGTCCGCCGCCTGCGCGCCCGCCGGGTCGCCCGTCAGCGCCGCGACCACGGCGGCCGCGGTCCGCTCACCCATGCCCGGCACCGTGGCGATCTCCTCGACCGACGCCGCCTTGAGCCGCTTGACCGAGCCGAAGTGCCGCAGCAGGGCCGCCTGCCGCGCGGGGCCCAGGCCCGGGACGTCGTCGAGGACCGACGCCGTCATGCCCTTGCTGCGCCGCTTGCGGTGCGCCGTGATCGCGAACCGGTGCGCCTCGTCGCGCACGCGCTGCAGGAGGTAGAGGCCCTCCGAGCTGCGCTGCAGGATCACCGGGTAGTCGTCGCCGGGGACCCAGACCTCCTCGAGCCGCTTGGCCAGGCCGCACAGCGCGACGTCGTCGATGCCGAGCTCGGCCAGCGCCGCCGCCGCGGCCGCGACCTGCGGAGGTCCGCCGTCGACGACGACGAGGTTGGGCGGGTAGGCGAACCGCGTCGGCTTGCCCGTGCGCTCGTCGATCGGGCCGGACCGCGGCCGCCCGTCGTCGTCGATGTCGTCCCCGCCCAGCTCGAGGTCTCGCGCGTCGGCCCGATCGCTGAGGTAGCGCCGGAAGCGCCGCGTGATCACCTCGTGCATCGCGGCCGTGTCGTCACGGGCTCCCTGCCCCTCCGGGCCGCGGATGATGAACGAGCGGTACTCGCTCTTGCGGGCCAGCCCGTCCTCGAACACCACCATCGACGCCGACTGGTACGTGCCCTGGTTGTGGGACACGTCGTAGCACTCGATCCGCAGCGGGGCCGACGGCAGGTCGAGGGCCTCCTGGATCTCCTGGAGCGCCTGGCTGCGGGTGGTCAGGTCGCCGGCGCGCCGCGTGCGGTGCAGGACGAGCGCGTGCTCCGCGTTCTTGAGCACCGTGGCCGCCAGCTCACGCTTGTCGCCGCGCTGCGGGACGCGGACCTGGACCCGCGAGCCGCGCAGCCCCGTGAGCCAGTCCTGCACCTGGTCGACGTCCGGGGGCAGCACGGGCACCAGGACCTCGCGCGGGACGTTCGCACCGGCGTCGCCGTCCGCGCCGTACACCTGCTGGATGAGGTGCTCGACGAGCTCGGCGTCGTCGAGGTCCTCGACCTTCTCGACCACCCAGCCGCGCTGCCCGCGGATGCGCCCGTCGCGGACGTGGAACACCTGCACCGCGGCCTCGAGCTCGTCGCCGGCGAGCGCGAAGATGTCGGCGTCCGTCCCGTCCGCGAGGACCACCGCATTGCGCTCGGTGGCGCGCTCGAGCGTCGCGATGTCGTCGCGCAGGCGCGCTGCACGCTCGTAGTCGAGCTCGGCGGCGGCCTCCTTCATCCGGGCGGTGAGCCGGCGGGTGAACCGTGCGGCGTCCCCCGCCATGAAGTCGCAGAAGTCCTGGGCCAGCGCGTGGTGGTCGTCGGGCGAGATGCGCCCGACGCAGGGCGCCGAGCACTTGTCGATGTAGCCGAGCAGGCACGGGCGCCCCTGCTGGGCGGCCCGCTTGAAGACGCCCGACGAGCACGTACGGACCGGGAAGACGCGCAGCAGCAGGTCGACGGTCTCCCGGATCGCCCACGCGTGCGCGTACGGGCCGAAGTACCGCGTCCCCTTGCGTTTGGCACCGCGCATGACCTGCACACGGGGGAACTGGTCGGCCATCGTCACCGCGAGGTACGGGTACGACTTGTCGTCGCGGTACTTGACGTTGAACCGTGGGTCGAACTCCTTGATCCACGAGTACTCGAGCGCGAGCGCAGCCACCTCGGTCGGGACGACGGTCCACTCGACCGCGGCAGCCGTCGTCACCATCTGGAAGGTGCGCGGATGCAGGTTGGCGGGGTCCTGGAAGTAGCTGCTCAGCCGTTGGCGCAGGCTCTTGGCCTTGCCGACGTAGATGACGCGGCCGTGCTCGTCGCGAAACCGGTACACCCCGGGCGACTCCGGGATCTCCCCCGGCGCGGGCCGGTACGTGGCGGGGTCTGGCATGCGCTCGAGCCTACGTCGCGCCGCCGACACGGACGTCGCGCGCGACCGACGGCGCTTGCAGAACTATTGTGCATTACTTCTGTGCATGCTTTCCTGGGGCCATGGACGACGACACCCTGCGACTCGACGCGCACGCCGTGACCGTGCTCGCGCACCCGCTGCGGACCCGGCTGCTGACCGCGCTGCGGCTCGACGGGCCGGCCACCGCCACGGCGCTCGCCGAGCGACTGGGCACCAACACCGGCGCGACGAGCTACCACCTGCGCCGGCTCGGCGAGGTCGGGCTCGTCGTCGAGGCCCCCGGGACCGGACGCGGACGCGAACGGTGGTGGCAGGCCGCGACGCGCGCGCACTCGTTCTACCCGAGCGACGTGGAGGACTCCCCCGACGCCCGCGCCGCGCTCACGTGGCTGCAGCAGTCCTACCAGCACGACGTCGAGCGCCGGGCCGCTGCCTGGTACGCGCACAGCCTCGACGAGCCGCTGGCGTGGCAGGACGCCGCAGGCAGCTCGGACGAGGTCCTGACGTTGGACGCGGCGACGACGACCGCGCTCATGGCGGACCTGTCGGCCGTCGTCGCCCGATACCGTGAGGCGGGGCCGGCGACCGGGCCCGACGCACGCCGCGTCTTCGTCGTGCTCAACGCGTTCCCCGAGGTGGCGAAAGCCGCCGAGCGCACCGACGATCTCCCGGGGCCGTCATGACCACGCTGGATCTGGTCTCAGCGCGACGACGCTTCCTGGTGCTCACCGCCCTGCGCTGGTTCCCCGTCGGGCTGACCATCCCCGTCACCGTGCTCCTGCCGGTCTCCCGCGGGCTGTCCCTGAGCCAGGTGGGGATCGCCATGGCGATGCAGGGCGTCGTCGTGCTGCTGCTCGAGCTGCCCACCGGCGCGCTCGCCGACACGGTCGGCCGTCGGCGTCTGCTCCTGCTCGCGGGTGCCTTCGGGCTCGCCTCGACGTCATTGGTCCTGACATCGCACTCGCTGCTCTGGTACGCCGTGGCCTGGGCGCTGCAGGGCGTGTTCCGTGCCCTGGACAGCGGACCGCTCGAGGCGTGGTTCGTCGATGCCGCACTGTCGGCCGACCCCCGCGCGCGGCTCGAGCGATCCCTGTCCGCCCAGGGCGTGGTGCTGGGGATCGCCATCGGGTCCGGCTCCCTGGTCAGCGGCGCGATCATCGCGTGGGCGCCGCACGGGCACCTCGAACCGATGGCGGTCCCGGTCGCCTGCGCCCTGGTGCTGCAGGTCGTCTCGCTCGCCGCGATCGGCACCCTGATGGTCGACCATGCACCGCACGCCGGCCTCGTGGGTGCGTGGCGCGGCGTGACGGGCGCACCCGGTGCGGTGCGCGACGGCATCGGGCTGGTGCGCGCCGACCGCGTCCTGCGCTGCATCGTGCTCGTCGAGCTGCTGTGGGGCTTCGGCATGGTCGCGTTCGAACAGCTCACGCCCGTCCGGCTCGCGCAGCTCGTGGGCGACGCGGACGCGGCAGCCGCGATCACCGGTCCGGCGGCGGCGGTCGCGTGGCTCGCGTCGGCCGGCGGAGCGGCGATCGTGCCGATGTGCGGGACGCGGTGGGGTGTGGCGCGCACCGCCATGGCCCTGCGCCTCGTGCAAGGGGTGACGATCGTCGGCATCGGGTTCGCGACCGGGGTCGTCGGGGTGCTGACCGCCTACCTCGCCTGCTACGTCGTGCACGGTGCCTCGAACCCGGCGCACCTCACGCTGCTCCACGGACGCGTCACGGGTGAGCGCCGGGCCACCGTGCTGTCGGTGAACTCGATGGTCGGCCAGCCCGGCAGCATCGTCGGGACCATCCTGCTGACCTGGCTCGCCGACCGGACCTCGGTCGGCCTCGCGTGCCTGGTGGCCGCCGTGGTCCTCGCGTCCGCGGCACCGCTGTACCTGCCCGCCTGGAGGGTCGAACGCGCGGAACGGGCGCACGCCGCTACCGTGGGGTGATGGCGCTGCTGCACTCGTACTCGCTCGACCTCACGTGGACTGGCGCGGGCAGCGCCGGGACCAGCACGTACACCTCCTACGGACGTGACCACGAGCTGTCCGCCGGCGCCAAGCCGGTGCTGGCCGGCACGTCCGACCCCGGGTTCCGTGGCGACCCCGATCGCTGGTCGCCCGAGGACCTGCTCGTCGGGTCGCTGTCGCAGTGCCACATGCTCTGGTTCCTGCACCTGGCAGCCACCGCCGGCGTCGTCGTGGTCGGCTACGCCGACTCCGCGTCCGGGACGATGCGGATCGAGGCTGCCGGGCACGGCCGGTTCACGGAGGTCGTGCTGCACCCGCGCGTCACCGTCCGTGACGCAGCGCTCGCCGACGGCACCCCTGTGACCGACGAGCTGCTCGCCGGCCTCCACCGCGCAGCGCACGAGCACTGCTTCATCGCCCGGTCCGTCAACTTCACCGTGCGGCACGAGCCCGCACCGGTGCACGTCGCGTCCGCCGTGCCGGGCACCGGGGCGGGCACCGTGGCGGACGCTACGGAGCGACAGGCCCCTGCGGCGCACGCAGGCTGAGCCAACGCGGCTCCAGGACGTAGCCCAGGCGCAGGTTGGCGCGCAGCGACGCCTCGTCGTCCCCCGCGCCGGCCGAGCCGAACTCGCGGTAGCCGCGCTTGCCCAGCTCGAGGACGGCGCGCGCCTTGACGGCCGTCGCCAGGCCACGGCCCCGGACCGGCGCCCGGGTCGCGGTGAACTCCGTGTCCACCCGGTCGCCGCACGAGCTGAGCACCGAGATGCAGTCCAGCTGGTCCGGGTCCTCCACCCGCACCGCACCGAAGGCCCACCAACCGGCCTCGAGGCGTGCAGCGAGCTCCTCGACATCGGGCACCTCGTGCCGTGTCACCGATGTGCGCGGATAGTCGTCCGCGCACGCGGCGTCGAGCTCGACGATCCGGCAGGCGTCGCCCGCACCGAGCTGGACCGTGCGCCACCCGCAGGACGCGACCGCGTCCGCAGCCCGCTCGAGAGCGGACACGTCCTGCCCGACCGCGAGCCTGGCTCCCCACGACTCGGCGACCGTGGTCCATCCCTGCGCGAGCAGGATCGCGACGTCGGGGTCGTCCTCGCGCAGCACGCGGAGGTCGGTGCCGTTCAGGCCGACACCCTTTCCGTCTCGGTCTCGAGCACCTCGGCCAGGAATCGGCCCGTGTGGCTGCCCGGCACCGCGGCGACGTGCTCCGGCGTGCCCTCGGCCACGACGAGGCCGCCACCCGAACCGCCCTCGGGTCCCATGTCGATGACCCAGTCGGCGTTCTTGATGACGTCGAGGTTGTGCTCGATGACGATCACCGAGTTGCCCTTGTCGACGAGCGACTGCAGGACCCCGAGCAGCTTGCGGATGTCCTCGAAGTGCAGCCCTGTCGTGGGCTCGTCGAGCACGTAGATGGTGCGGCCCGTCGACCGGCGCTGCAGCTCGGCGGCGAGCTTGACGCGCTGCGCCTCACCGCCCGACAGGGTCGGGGCAGGCTGGCCCAGCCGCACGTAGCCGAGACCGACGTCGGTGAGCGTCTTGAGGTGACGGCTGATGGCCGGCACCGCGGCGAAGAACTCCGCCGCCTCCTCGATCGGCATCGCCAGGACGTCGGCCACGGTCTTGCCCTTGAAGTGCACCTCGAGCGTCTCGCGGTTGTACCGGGCGCCGTGGCAGACCTCGCAGGGGACGTACACGTCCGGGAGGAAGTTCATCTCGATCTTCAGCGTGCCGTCGCCGGAGCACGCCTCGCACCGGCCGCCCTTGACGTTGAACGAGAACCGGCCCGGCGTGTACCCGCGGACCTTCGCCTCGGTCGTCTCGGCGAACAGCCGGCGCACGTGGTCCCAGACACCGGTGTACGTGGCCGGGTTGGAGCGCGGGGTGCGGCCGATCGGGCCCTGGTCGACGTGAACCACCTTGTCGAGGTGCTCGAGCCCCGTGACCCGCTTGTGGCGGCCGGCGACCTGGCGCGCCCCGTTCAGCTCGTTGGCGAGCACGGTGTAGAGGATCGAGTTCACGAGCGTCGACTTGCCCGAGCCCGAGACACCGGTGACGGCGGTGAGCGTGCCGAGAGGGAACGACACGTCGATGCCGGTGAGG
>Ga0222423_1000872_pt1 | contig 16150 bp, 13 predicted proteins | sample 3A0metagenome_FD_182472 | JGI IMG/M metagenome (GOLD analysis project Ga0222423, IMG submission 182472) | Enriched microbial communities from leaf-cutter ant dump, University of Wisconsin, Madison, United States - 3A0 (version 2) | ecosystem: Environmental > Terrestrial > Nest > Insects nest >...
TAGTTTCGTACACGAAACTACAGGGGGCGGTGCCGTTTTGTGCGACGAATGGTTGAAACCCTGAAGATCTGATGATGGTGGAATGTGCATGCGGAAATAGTATTTCCTGCCTCTGACATTGATGTGGGAGCTCAAGAATTAGCCAGTTTTCCGACGATACCCCGCCACCCAGCCCACCTCACCGCGAGTGCACCCAGGGTGAGGTGGATGTGTGGCCCGGCCATATCGTCGGAAATCGGAGGTGGCGCGCCCACCGACCGTCCTAACCCTCACCCCCCCGCGGTGAGATCCCTCCGTAGTAGGTGAGTCCCCTCGCACAATAAGGGGTCTCACCACGCCGGAGGGATCTCAACCCAAAACTCCGGATCTGGCCCGTGAGAGAAAACTTCCTGTCGAATGTACATATAGCCAGCCGTTGTTTTACTGTATCCCACAAGATACGATTAGGGGGTGCGGATCCTTCAAACCAAGATGTATAAGCGTTGGTTCTTGTCGTTGAAGGACGTGCAGGCTAGAGCAAAGATCAACGTTCGGCTTCGCCGAATAGAACTTGCAGGTCAACTAGTTGGTGATTTTAAGTCCGTAGGTGATTCAGTCATCGAATTGCGTTTTGATAGTGGCCCGGGCTATCGGGTCTACATCACGCAGGTGGAGTCGGCCATTGTGGTGCTTTTGGCCGGTGGCGATAAGTCTTCGCAAGTGAAGGACATCGTGGCGGCTAAGCGGATAGCTGCGGAGTGGAGAGGCGAACATGGCTATGGAAACTAGCGCGTGGGATGTTAGTGAGTATTTGCAGTCTGAGGCTGATGTCGCTGCGTACCTCAATGAGGTGTTGGCGGAGGGTGATTTGGGTCTTTTACAGGCTGCACTTGGCGATGTTGCTAAGGCTCGTGGCATGTCGGATATTGCGGCCAAGGCCGGCGTGGGGCGGGAGTCGCTGTATAAGTCGTTGAGTGAGAACGGGAATCCTTCGTTCAGCACTATTCGGAAGGTGACGGAGGCATTGGGGCTGCAGTTGCGCTTTACAGCGGCGTGATCGGTCACCTTCTCGCTAGGGTAGCCCCAGTTTCCCGACGACATGGCTGGGTTCCAGCATCCCTTACTTTTGCGCTCGCCGGGTCCCGCTCACTCCCGTACTTTGGGTTCATCCCCGCCCATCCGCGCGACATTTCGCCGGGGCTCAACCCAAACCCCGGATCTGAACCGTCACCGATGTGTTGAGACAAGCTCCTAGCCGCGAATCATGCGCACCAGGGTGTCGAGCGAGAGCTCATTAAGCCCGCCAACTTCTTGGTACACGGGCTCGCCGCCCTTAAACACCACGAGCGTTGGGATGGTCTGGATACCGAACCTCTCGGCGAGGTCCTGGTTATCGTCCGTGTTTACGGTCCCAAACGTCACGTCAGCTACGTCATCGTAGTTGCCGGAAACCCGCTCAAATATCGGTGAGAACTGCTTGCAAGGCGCACACCAGGGCGCCCAAAAGTCCAGGACGGTCACACCCTCGGAGTTGGTGACTGCATCAAAATTCTCGGAGGTTACGGGTACGGTTGCCATCACTCCAGCCTACTGGCTTGTTAGCCGCGTATGGTTTGCCAGCCTCCCGCCGTTGTCGCATTGCCTGCCCCAAAACGGTTCGGCTACCCCCTAGAACAGGGGTAGCCGAACCGTTTTGGGGTGAACGGCGAGGGCCATCCGAAAGTGCTTAATCCCTACCGTGCCAGCGTCAAAATCTCCGCGCCGTCCTCCGTGATCGCAATGGTGTGTTCGGAGTGCGCGGTGCGCGCACCGGTGGCGCTGCGCAGCGTCCAGCCGTCGCGGTCGGTGATGAGTTCGTCGGTGTCGGCCATGATCCATGGTTCGATTGCGATGAGTAGTCCGGGCCGCAGCGTGTAGCCACGTCCTGGCCTGCCGATGTTGGAGATGTGCGGGTCCTGGTGCATGGTGGAGCCGACGCCGTGCCCACCAAATTCGGTGTTCACTTGGTAGCCGGCTTCGGTCAGCACGTTCCCGATTGCGTGCGAAATGTCGCCAATACGGGCACCCGGCTCGGCTACGGAAATCCCAGCTTCAAGTGCGCGTTCGGTTGCTTCAATGAGCGCGAGATCCGCCGTGTCGCGCGGTGTTCCCACAATAAAACTGATCGCTGAGTCCGTCACGATCCCGCCCAGCGATACTGCTAAATCAAGCGTGACCAGATCCCCGTCTCGCAGCGCGTAATCGTGCGGCTTGCCGTGCAGTACGGCGTCGTTCACGGATGTGCAAATATAGTGGCCGAATGGCCCGCTCCCAAAGGATGGCGCGTAGTCGATGTAGCAAGATTGCGCGCCGGCTTCAAGGATCATCTGCTTGGTCCACTGATCGATGTCCAGCAGGTTTGTGCCTACCGCGCAGCGGTTTTTCATGGTCTGCAAAATATTTGCGACGAGCCGGCCAGTTTCCCGGCCGCGTTCCACTTCCGCGGGGCTAAAGATCTCGATCATGTGGTTCCTCTGCACTGGTGCCTGAACGCGGGTCAAGCACGCGGCCCAATCTGCTTGTGTGGGTCCGCGTTGTATGTCTTCAGCCTAACGTGCGTCCTTTGCCTGGGTGTGTTCTTCAGGAATTGCCAACACCCCAAAAACGGTTCGGCTACCCCCTAGAACAGGGGGTAGCCGAACCGTTTTGGGGTGAACGGCGCTACTGGGTGTGTAGCCGAGAGGCTACACACCTCACAGAGCAGCCCTACAGCTCAGCCCTACAGCTCAGCCTTACAGCGCGCGAACTACCGGCGTACCTGGCACGTGGTCGATCACGTGGAGGCTATCGAGCGTGGCCCGCTCGCCCGCGGGGTTCTCAAGCTCGATGGTGGGAGCGCCCCCGCGCCCCGCACCACCAGCCGCAACCTCGGCACCAGAAACACCACCAGAAACACCAGCATCCCCAGCAGGAATCCGCACGATCTCCACCTCGCGCAGATAGTCGTAGTCGGCGCGGTCGTCGCGAGTTCCCACCGGCAGCACAGCGCCAGCTCGCACGTACAACGGCATGGAATCGAAGGCGTGCACCTCCGAGCGCCAGACACCGCCCGCTACAACTTCACCGGTCAGCAGGTTGGTCCATGAGCCTGCTGGCAGGTAGAACTGCACCTCACCGGACTCGGTAAACACCGGAGCCACCAGCAGATCGGAGCCAATCATGTATTGGCGGTCCAGGTATGCGCAGGTGGGGTCCTCAGGGAACTCCATAACCATGGCGCGCATGAAGGGGACGCCAGTGCGGTGGGCGTTTTGCCCCACCGCGTAGAAGTACGGCATGAGCCGTGCCTTTAGCTTGGTGAACGTGCGGGTCACGTCCACTGCGGACTGGCCTGGCGCTTCTTCGCCCGTGTCAAAGAGCCAAGGCACCCGGTAGGACGTGGATCCGTGCAGGCGCGAGTGCGAGGACATGAGGCCAAAGGCCACCCAACGCTTGAACACGCCTGGGTCGGGCATGCCTTCAAACCCGCCGATGTCGTGGCTCCAGTAGCCAAATCCGGACAGCGAGAGGGAAAGTCCGCCGCGCAGGGTCTCAGCCATGGACTCGTATGACGACGAATTGTCTCCACCCCAGTGCACGGGCATTTTTTGCCCACCTGCGGTGGCGGACCGGGCAAAGAGCACGGCCTCACCCTTGCCGCGTACCTCTTCTAGCACGTCAAATACGGCCTGGTTGTACAGCTGGGTGTACCAGTTGTGCATGGCGGCTGGGTCGGCTGCGTCATGCCAGGCAAGGTCCGCGGGAATGCGCTCACCAAAGTCCGTTTTGATCGCGTCAATGCCCTGTCCGAGCAGGGTGCGGATCTTGCTCTGGAACCAGGCGGTTGCGTCCGGGTTGGTGAAGTCCACCAGAGCCATTCCGGCCTGCCACATGTCCCACTGCCACACCGAGCCATCCGCCCGCTTGACCAAACAACCGGCCGCGGCAGCTTCGTCGAAAAGCACTGAGCGCTGCGCAATATACGGGTTAATCCACGCGCACAAGTGCAGATCCTTGTCCTTGTGCAGGCGGCCGAGCATGCCCTCAGGGTCCGGGAACACGGAGGTGTCCCACACAAAGTCGGTCCAGTTGAACTCGTGCATCCAGAAGCAGTCAAAGTGGAACACGGACAGTGGAATGTCGCGCTCGGCCATGCCGTCAATGAAGGAGTTCACTGTGTCCTCGTCATACGAGGTGGTGAACGAGGTGGACAGCCACAGGCCATACGACCACGCAGGCACAGAAGCCGGCCGGCCCGTCAGGGCAGTGTACCGGGCCACCGCATCCTTCTGGGTGGGGCCGTCAAAGATGAAGATCTCGATTTCCTCGCCGGGCACGCTCATCTGAACCTGCTCCACGGTCTCCGAACCCACCTCGTAGGACACGTGTCCGGGATAGTTCACGAGCACGCCGTAACCGCGTGAGGACAGGTAGAACGGCACCGACTTGTACGCCTGCTCGGAGGACGTTCCGCCGTCCGCGTTCCACACGTCCACAGTCTGGCCGTTCTTGATGAGCGGCCCGAACCGCTCGCCGAGCCCGTAGATCAACTCGCCCACCGAGAGGCCAAGCTGCGCGTGCATGTAGTGCCGCGATGGTGCGCGGCCGTCCTCGGACACGCCCGTCTCGCCCACGGGCTCCACGCTGACAGGGGCGCCGTCTTCCAACGTCACGTAACCGATGGACTTGTGACCCATCCCCGTCAGGTGCCGGCCGTTGGACGTGATGTTGAGCGACCACGGCGCGCCCTTGGTGACCGTAGCGGTCAGTGCGCCGGTGGACAAACTAGCAGTTTCGTCGGAAATCTCAATGACGGGAGATACTGGCGAACCGGTCAGATCAAACCCGGGCTGAGGCACGCCGCCCTTGTGGTTGACGGCGTGGATGCGCAGCACGCCCTCGGCAGGCGAGGACAGCGTGACGGTCAGGGAGGTGAGGTTCAGGGTGTCGCCGCGGCGAGTGATGACCTTGGTGGGAGCGTATACAACGAGTGAATCGTCGCGCTGGGCAAACTCGTACGCCTCTTGGGCGTACTTAACTGAAACGCCGGGTCTGGTGCTCCAGAATCCATCGGTGAATTTCATAACTGAACAATCTCTCCTTAGGCGGCGACGCCGTAAGTGGCAAACGGGGTGGGACAAAACCGGTGAAACTGAACCCGGTGTAACAAGATGTGCGGGCTGGTGCCCCGAGTGCGCGATATCTCGGGGCACCAGCGGTGAGAGGGTGCATGCGGCGCAAACCCGCCAGAATTAGCGCCCAGCATTGCACCGATCAGGCCTTGACGCCTCCGGCGGCAAGACCCGACTTCCAAAAGCGCTGCAACGACATAAACACGATGGCCACGGGGATAACGGAGATCATCGCGCCAACGATGACCATCGTCTGAAGTCCGGGCACGGTTTGGGAGGCTTGGTTCCAGCCCGCCAAACCCACGGTGATGGGTTGAAGTTTGACGTCATTGAGCACGAGCAGGGGCAGCATGTAGCTGTTCCAGGTGCCAATGAACGCGAACAAAATGATGGTCACTGCGCCGTTAGCTAGGAGGCGTGAGGAGATGGAGAAGAACGTGCGCGCCTCGGACGCACCGTCAATGCGGGCCGCCTCCAAGATCTCCACGGGCACGGCTTGGGACGCAAAGATGAATCCCAGCATCACGCCAAATGGGTACACGAGCGAGGGCAGCAGCACGCCCAGCATGGTGTTGCTCATTCCCAGCTGCACGAGCAGCAGGTAGGTCGGCTGGGCGAGCACCGTGGTGGGTACCAGCATGGAGCCCATAACCGCGGCGAGGACTACGTTACGGCCGCGGAATTTGTACACCGCAAGCGCGTAACCAGCCATAACGCTGATAAGCGTCATGAGCAGGGAGCCTACGCCTGAGTAGATGAACGAGTTGAGTAGCCAGCGCCAGAAGATGCCGCCGTCATATTCGGTTAGGGCCCGAATATTGTCTATGAGATTGAGGTTGGCAAACCACAGTCCCGGGGTGGAGAACAGATCTCCGGTGGATTTGGTGGAGGCTACGATCAGCCAGTACACGGGGATCAGGAAGTAGATCGCTACGGCGATCATCAGGACCCAGGTGATGGACCGCGCCCACAGTGCGGGCCGTTCGCCGCCTTCTGCGGTGTAGCTTGGTTGGCGCTGTTTGCGGGGCTTCTTAGCTTTGATTTTCGACGATCCTGCCGCGTTTGCGGTTGAACGTCGCGTGGGCTGGGTGGTTGCGCCCAGTGGCATTGCGTTGGACATCACTTACCGCCCTTCTTTTTGCCGGTGCTCTTCTTGCCATTGGTGGCTACGGATACAACGAGCGAGAGCACGAATGTGGCGAGGCCGAGGATGATGGCCATTGCTGAACCCATGTTGGGGTCGCCGCCCACTGTGGTGGCCTGGTAGATGCCCATGTTGGGCGAGTAGGAGGCCGAGATGTTTGACGTGATGGAACGCAGTACCTGTGGCTCGTTGAAGAGTTGGAAGGTTCCGATGATGGAGAACAGCGTGGTCAGCATGACTGCGCCGGACACCATGGGGATTTTGATTTGTAGGGCGGTGCGGATTTCACCGGCTCCGTCGATGCGGGCGGCCTCGTAGATGTCGCGGGGGACTGCCTGCAGGGAGGAGAAGATGATGATCATGTTCACGCCTGTGACTGACCAGATCACGATGTTGATCATGGACCACATGACCATATCTGGGGACAGGAACTGGGCGTTGACGCCTAGGTGGCTCAGGATGGAGACGATGGGGCTGACCTTGGGCTGGTAGAGGAAACCCCAGAGGAGGGCTGCTACTACTGAGGGCACCGCGTAGGGCAGGAACACCGAGAGTTGGAAGAAGCGCTTGAAGCGCACCACTGCGGAGTCAAAGAGCAGTGCGAGCAGCAGCGCGAATGCGAGCATGATGGGCACTTGGATGACTGCGAAGAGTAGTACGCGGCCAAAGCTCTTGATGAACTCGTGGTTTTGGAAGGCCTGAATGTAGTTGTCAAAGCCTACGAAGATCGAGTTGTTGGATCCGCCGAAGCCAAGTCCACTGCGCTCAATAGAGAAGAAACTCTTGTACAGCGCGATGAAGATTGGCACGACCATGAACACAACGAACAGCACCACAAAGGGCACTAGGAACATGTAGGGCGCGAGCCGTAGCCCGCCGCTGACTGCGCGGCGGGCTACTCGCGCGGACTTATCCGCTGTTTTTGTCATGGCAGTGATTACTCAGCCACGCTCAGGCCGAGGGACTTGACGTCGGCAATGGTCTTTGCCTGTGCGTTGTCGAGTGCCTGGCTGAAGGTCTGCTTGCCGTTAACTACCTTGGCAAACTCGTCCTTGATGGCGTCCTGGGTGAGGTCGTTTGTTGGGCCAGGGGTCCAGCCGGTGGGTACGGAGGCGGCAGCCTCTGCAAAGACCTTGTTGATGACCTGTCCGCCAAAGTACTCGTTGGGGGTCAGCAGCTTGGGGCTTTCCAAGCCTACGGTTGCGGCTGGGAATACGCCGCCATCAAGCAGGGTGTCCACGCCTTCTTCAGACGCGTTGAGCCAGTTCACAAACTGCATGGCTTCAGCAACGTGTTCAGTGCCCTGTGGGATCAGGTTGAACGATCCACCAGCAATACCTGCGGAAGGCTTGCCATCAAACGATGGGGACTGGGCAACAGCCCACTTGCCGGCCAAGTCTGGTGCGTTCTCTTGGAGCATTGCAGGGAACCAAGCTGCATACGAGATGGTGGCAATCTCGTTGTCGAGGACGGAAGCCCAGTACTCTGGGGTCCACATTTCAACAACCTTGACGAGCTTTTCGTCGAGAAGCTTCTGCCAGACCTCGGCAACCTGCTTGGATTCTTCGGAATTGACCGAAACCTTCCAGGAGTCACCGTCAATGGAGAACCACGAGCCACCGTTAGCAATAACCTGCTGGCTCCAGAATCCGGCCTCGTTAGGCGATACCTGCGCAATGTAGGTGTCCGGGAACTTCTTTTTCAGCGCACGTGCCGCATCCAGGTACTCGTCCCAGGTGGTTGGCACCTCAACGCCAGCTTCCTTGAAAAGGTCAGAGCGGTACAGCAGAGCGGTTGGCCCGGAGTCCTGTGGGACGCCGTAAACGGAGTCACCAAAGGTGACGTCGTTCCACGCGCTCGCAGGGAAGGCATCCTTGATGTCCTTGGTGTACTGCGAGATGTCGGTCAAGCGGTTGTTGATGACGTGCAGTGGGATGTTTCCACCCTCCATCTGCACGATGTCTGGGGCGGTGCCAGCGTCGATTGCGGCTGGGATCTTGTCGCCGTCGTCGCCAGTCATCCGGTAGAAGTCAATCTGGATGTTTGGGTTTTCTGCGTTCCACTTGGCCACGGAGTCCTCAAGGCCTAGGGACCAGCCCCAGAACGAGAGGGTGACCTTCTCGCCACTTGCGGAAGTTGTGGTGGTGGAGTCGCCCGAAGGAGCGTCGTTGCTGCTGGAGCATGCGCTGAGCAGTAGTGCACCTGCAGCCAGGGCTGCAACTGCACCGCTCATGCGACGTGCGGTTTTCCTCATCGTAAAACCTTTCCTTTTCCGTGTAGCCGGAGTGGGAGGGCGGAGTGTCCGTCCTTACCGTGTTGGTGTGTCTTCCCGGAGCACCGCGTACCCAAAGGGCGCCACAGTGATCTGGGAGGTAATTGGGGTGTCGGTGAGCAGTTCGTATCCGCTCGCTGACACGGTGTGGGATGAATCGGTGTGGTTGAGCACGAACAGGTAGGTGTGCTCGCCGGAGAATCGTCGAACGATTTCCAGTCCGTCCCCTGCCTGTGGGTGCGTTTTGTCGATCCCAGCGTTGAGCACTATCTCGCGCATGAGTGCACGTAGTTCAGTGCCTCGGATCTGGGTCGAAACATAGGTGGCCGTACCGGCGCCAAAGGTATTGCGCGTGATCGCGGGCTTATCTTTGAGGTCTGCTGAGCGGTAGGTGGCCAGTGTGATTGCGGTTGTGGTGGCAACTGATTCGCCCCAGCTAAAGCCGCTCATCTGATTGGATAGCTCGCGGAATTCGCCGGTTGGCAGTGGCCAGTGCTCGTCAACCTTGATGCCAAGCAGGTCCGCAAAGGCGGCAGTGAAGGTGTCGCCCACGCGCACGTTGAGGTTCTCATCTGTGCTTCCGGCAAAGAACCATACGGCCGCGTGTCCGCCGCTGCGAACAAACTGGGTGAGGTTATGGGCTTGGGCATCGCTGACGGCGATGAAGTTGGGGACGAGTACGAGGTCATAGCCTTCAAGCGGTGCACCCAACTGCACAAAGTCTGCAGCAAAACCCTCGAGCCATAGTGCCTTGTGAACCTCCCGTAGTGCGGGTAGGAAGGCAACATCATTGCTTGGCATGGCGGGGGTTTCTGCTGACCACCACGCGTCTGGCTCCCACACGATGGCGATCTTGGCCGTGTTGGTGCGGGAGTTGTGTGCTGGCGCGTTGGTAACCTCGGCAAGCTGGTGAAGCGTGTGGCCCAAGTCAACGATTTCGCGCCAGGCCCGGGTGTTTTCTCCGGTGTGCGGGATCATTCCGGAGTGGAAGAACTCAGCCCCGGTCAGTGGGGTGCGCCACTGGAAAAACAGCGACGAGTTTGAGCCGTGCGCAATGTACTGCAGGGTGTTGCGGGCCATCCGGCCGGGGGCCTTAGGGTAGACGCGCCCGGCGGCGTAGTCATAGATGACTGTGGTGCCCTGCTCCATAACCATCCAGGGCTGACCGTTATTGAACGAACGGGCTAGTTCTGAGGCAAAGGCAACGTGTGCCTCGCCATCCATGGTGGTGGAGTCAAGGTAGTGATCAATGGAGACCACGTCTATGTCTGCTGCGAAGTCCCACTGGTTGAAGTGGTTCCACGTGGGCAGCATGAAGTTGGTGGTGAGCGGAGTGTTTGGGGAAACCTCCCGCATGATTTCGATCTGATCGTCGAGTACTACGCGCAATTGGTCCGCGCAAAAGCGTTTGAAGTCCAAGATTGCGCTGGGGTTGGGCAGATACTGCGTTGCCTGGGGTGCAAAGATCTCCTCCCAGGTGGCGTACTGCTGGGACCAGAACCGTGAGTTCCACACCTTGTTCAGGTTGTCGAGGGTGGAGTACTTGCGGATCAACCAGTTACGGAACTCAGCGTCAGTGTGTGGGCCGTACGAGATAGTGCCGTACTCGTTGTGCAGGTGCCACATGAGCAATGCGGGGTGGCCTGCATAACGCTCAGCAAGCTTGCGCGTGATGATTCGCGCCGCATTGCGGTAGGAGGGCGCTGACGGGTTGTAGGTGTCGCGCGACCCGTGAATGTAGTGCACGCCGTCCTTGGTTACGGGCAAGCCATCTGGGTGTGAAAGCGTGAACCATGGCGGTGGGGAAGCAGTTGGTGTGGCAAGGATGACGCCGATGTTGTTCTTGGCCATGAGGTCCATGACGTCATCGAGCCACGCAAAGTCGAACTCACCCTCACGTGGTTCAAGGGTGGACCAAGCAAATACGCCCACGGTGACCGCGTTGACGCCGGCTTCCTTCATGAGGCGGACATCCTCATCCCACACCTCGCGGGGCCACTGGTCTGGGTTGTAGTCACCGCCAAACAAGATGGTGGGGACGTTAAGTGCGCTAGCAGGCACGGGAGTTCTCCTTGTGGGCGGTGCGGGATGGGAAGTGGAAGAGTCGGGGGAGTCGGAGGGACTGAAGCGGGGCAGCTAATGAGTCATCCCATGACGTAACTGATTCGAAAACTATAATCGAAACGTTTCTCTTATGGGCCGAAAAAAGCTGGTCACAGTGGTTCATGAAATTACCTCGCTACCGGACCCGCGTTACTGGACCAACGGTGCCCACCCTGCGGTATGTGGGGGGCATGAGTTCAACTCGAGGTTTGAGTGGCTCGTTCAGCGACTCAATGGCCAGCTCAACGGCGCGTGCGCACGAATCCTGCGGAATTAGTGGAATGGAATCAAGTGGAATCTCAAGCTCGTGCATATCAAAGCTCGCGCCCGCAGAGATGAGGGAGATGTCCTCGGGAATGCGGATGCGGCGTTCAGAAAGGTAGGACTCCACCGTTTTGTGCCCAAACTCGTCGCAGTTGAGTACGAGTGCGGTGGGTGGAGTGGGGCTTGCAAACATGGCATCAAGCTGGGTGCGCAGCAGCCCGCCGGCGGTGTCACCAAAAGTGAAGTGTGTGAGAATACCGCGCTCGGAGGCAGCTGCATCAAATCCTTCAAGCAGGCGTTGCGGGAAGTTTGCGCCGCGGGTGTAGGTGATCTCGCCCTGGCCCACAAGGCCGATGGACCGGTGGCCGTACTCAGCCAAAGCGCGTACGGCCATCTCGCCTACTGAGCGGAAGTCAAGGTCAACGCACACGAGTCCATCAGTGTTTGCGGGGACTCCGATCACCACAGAGGGTGTACTCAGATTGCGCACGAGCTCTACACGTTCGTCATCCTCGGCAACGTCAAGCAGGATGATGCAGTCAGCGAGCCGGGATGAAGCCGCGCGGGACAACCCACCAAAGGCCTCGTCTTCCGTCATTAAGAGGACGTCATAGTCAAACTTGCGGGCTTCATCAACCACAGCAAGCACAAAGTTCATGTGCGCGGTGCGGTTGGTGTCCTTGCGCATGGGCGCGGTGAGCGCAAAGATTTGAGAGCGGGTTCCACCAAGCATCCGCGCGCCTGCGTTGGGCTGGTAATTTAGCTTCTGTACCGCCGCTTCAACGCGCTGGCGAGTTTGGGTGGAAACTGAGCGCTTCCCGTTGAGCGCATACGACACCGTGGAGATGGACACGCCTGCTTCGCGTGCAACATCGTGGATGGTGATCGTCATGTGAGCGCTCCGGTGCGGCCTTCTGGAATCGTTTCGAATGTTGCTAGCGAAACGTTTCGATTCTGTCAGTTCCGAGCGTACGACACAGTCACGCCCCAGCGCAAGTGCGGTGCCTCTGATTCTCAAGCGAGCACTAGACGCCTGCGATCCTCCCGGCGACGGTAGGCAGCGGTGAGGACCACGAAGCACATACCGATCACCACAAACATGACCGTAGACACCCCACTTACCGGCAAGAAGATTGCACACAGCAGGCCAGCCAGCATGAACGCAGTGTTGAACAGCAGGTCATACAGCACAAACGCGCGCCCGCGGAAGTCATCAGGAGTGTCCTGCTGGATGATCGTGTCAAACGCGATTTTGGCGCCCTGCGTGCCCACCCCAAGTAGGAGCGCCGCAATGAGCATGGTGATCGGTACTAGACGCACGGTAATCAGTGCCATTGCCGCCGCACACACCACCAAGCAAATCTGAATCCAGCGATGCTCGCCCAAGCGTTCAGCCACCAGTGGTGTGACCACAATGGCTAGTGCGAAGCCCACAGCCGTAGCCGCGATAATCTGCGCAAAGGAACCAAGCCCATGTGCTGCATTGCCGCTGGCCGCGTTTGCGCCACTAAAGTAATTGCGCGCCACCAAAATGGATGCCACAAACACCATCCCGTAGAGCAACCGCATAGCGGCCATAACCGCCAACGCCCGCGCAGGAGAGCGCAACTCGCGCAGTTTACTTACCGCCACACCTAACTCGCGCAGCACCCCAGCCACAGAAAGTTTGGCTGAGGCCTGAGCTTCACCCGCATCCGGTCCCAGTGCGTCCCGCCTAAATCCCAGAACCACCGCAACAGAGCTGGCAAACACCACCACGGCAAGCGCAAGTGTGGCGGCGTCCCGAGTGTTTCCCTCGGGCAGTACGAGACCCAACACAACACCCACTAAGGCGCCGATGCCTGTGGCGGCCGCCCCGATCGTCGGCAATATGGAGTTAGCCACGAGCAACTGCTCAGACTCAACAACCCGCGGTAGAGCCGCGCCCAGCGCGGCGAGTAGGAACCGATTAAGTGCTAGGGCGAGCATCGCCAACACATATACGGCCGGGGTGATTCCCCAGGTCAGGATGATGGCAATGATGATTACGGTGAGCGCAAGCCGCGTGGAGTCGGTGCACACCACAATATTTCGCCGCGGCCAACGGTCCACAAACACACCCACAAACGGGCCCACAAAAGTGAACGGCGCAAGCATGGCAAACAGGGCTAAAGCAATAGCGCCGGGGCTGCCCTGGGACTCAGCGGAAAAGAAAAAGAGGGTGGCAAGCGCCGCCTGGAACATGCCGTCGCCCGACTGACACAGGAGCCGGAGCACAAAAAACCGTTTGAACCCGCCAGAACGGGCCAAAACGCGCAGCTTCTCTGTGATGCCCATACTTCCCTTTGTTTCTGTGCAGTTGTCGGACGCCTATGCCCGCCGCGACCTATTGTCCCACCGTAGCCGATGCATAATGGCCGATCACCTGCAATGATCGGTACATGATTACGGTGGAGAACGTCACTAAACGCTATGGCAATCAGTTGGCACTCGCGGATGTGTCGTTCGCGGCTCAACCCGGCCGCGTAACCGGGTTCCTCGGCCCCAATGGGGCCGGAAAATCCACGGCAATGCGCATAATTTGCGGGCTCTCTAAAGCCGATTCCGGCCGTGCCCTGATCGGTGGAGTCCCGCTCGCCCGGGTGCACAACCCGTCGCGCGTGGTAGGTACGCTACTCGACGCCGGCGCCCAGCATGACGGCCGCACCGGTTACGAATCGCTACTTTTAGGCGCAATCGCAATGGACGTACCGCGCGCCCGTGTGGATGAAACCCTTGAGATGGTGGGCTTAACGCCCAAGGAAACCAAACGCCGGGTGGGCGCCTACTCGCTCGGTATGCGCCAGCGCCTTGGAATTGCTGGTGCGCTACTCGGTTCCCCTACTGTTTTGATTCTCGACGAACCGGTCAACGGCCTTGACCCGTCCGGTATTCGCTGGATGCGAGATCTACTGCGGGACTTCGCCCGCAGCGGCGGCACAGTACTGCTGTCCTCCCACCTCTTGCTCGAGATCCAAGCCGTGGCCGACGACATCGTAGTAATTGGCGGCGGTCGAATTGTGGCGCAAGGTGACAAGCAAGAACTGCTGCGCGGCGCCGAAACTCACGCACGCGCAACCGACATGATGGCACTCGACGGCGCACTCAAACAGGCCGGCTTCACTGCCCGGCCAGGTGCTGAAGGCGACCTCGTAACGAACGCCGGAACCGAACAGGTGGGACGCATCGCCTTGGACGCTCACATCGTCCTCACCGCACTGTCTGAAGGCAGCGCAGGCGCACTCGAAGACCTGTTCTTTGACCTCACCAAAGACTCGGCGCGCGAATTCCAAGCCCCCGCACCGGGCGGAGCTGGCCCCGGCGCAAACGGTAGGCACGGGCATGAGGCGGCAGGATCGTCGGTAATCAACCAGACCAACCAGCAGGGAGCAGACAAATGAGCGCCACGGCAACAACACCAGCGGCCGCCCGCGTCAGCGCAGGACGCCCCGGCATTCCATTTAGCCGGCTCATGCGCGTAGAACTGCGCAAACTGTTTGACACCCGCGCCGCACGCGTCCTAGTGATCCTCATGGTGCTCGGCGTGGTGGCAGTTAACGTCATCAAAGTGATCGTGGACTACGGTGACCCACAGAGATACGAGGCATTCCTATCCCTGAGCTACATCCCACTCGGCTTCCTGCTGCCAGTTATCGCAATCATGACCGCAACCTCCGAATGGACCCAGCGCACCGCACTCAACACATTCATGTGGGAGCCACGGCGTGGCCGGGTGCTCTGGGCTAAATTCCTGTCCACAATCATCGTGGCAGTGCTTGGATACGTGGCCGTAGCTGCCAGCTCGGCGCTCGCCATGGGCTTTGCCGGGATCACCGGAAGCGAACTGGACTGGAACGTACGTGGCGCCATCGTTTCAGGCGCACTCATCATGATGATCGCCTACTGCGCACAGGGAATGGCGTTCGGCATGGCGATCCACAACACCGCGGGCGCACTCGTACTGTTCTTCATCCTGCCCACGGTCATGTCCCTGCTCACCGTACTTATCCCATTCCTCGGGGACATCCGCGAATGGATCGACTTTGCCACATCCGCAGTGCCCATTGGCAATGGCGAATTTGGCGGTGACGCGGTAGCGCACTTCGTGTCCTCTGCGGCGCTATGGATCCTGCTGCCCGCAATCGTTGGCGTATGGCGCACGCTCAACAAGGAAGCCAAGTAAAGACTGCCGAGGCAGGAAACCTGGTAGGGGAGGCCGCTTAGCCAAGCTCATACGCGGCCAACGCCACACACGCCGCCGTCCATGCAAGCGGCGCAACAGCGGCCGGACTGCCATCAGCAAGCACCTTCTCCGAAAACGAACCAGCCGGCGTGCGATGCTCGCCAAGCCAGTTCAACGCGGTTTGGGCGCGCTGCTGTGCCTGCTCCTGCTCGGCTGAAGTGCCATCCACATCATCGGCAAAAGCCGACTCTACCAGCGCAAACACCGCAGTCTCAGGCGTCCAAGAAACACCATCAGCTGCCCAATCCTCACCAGGCGCAATGCCACCAGCCGGACGCGCCAACGCCTCCCACGCCCGAGCAAGGGCAGCGCGCACACCAAACTCATCATCAAACCCGCGCACATACGGAGGCAGCAAAAACGCAACAGCAGCATCCAACTGATCGCCCCTGCTCAACCGCGGATAGCCATACTGGGTGAACTCCTCGCGGACGATCTCCTCAACACGCCGAGCCGAAGCGCGAACAGAAGCAGCCCGCGCAGCGTCACCAAGATCGTCGAGAAGCGGAGCAAGCGCCTGCAAACCCGCAAGCGTAGGAGCAACCGTGCCAAGCGTAAGCCGCGACTCACGGCGCTCCCAATAATCTGGGGACACAGGCACAGTTCCGTAATGAGTAAGAGTCCAGTTCAAAGTGTCCGCAACCGAAGTAATAATGGGCGCGAACTCCGTAAGAAACGCCGAACGTGCCAAAGGCACGGCAGCCCAATCCAACCGACGATCCACCTCACCCAAAGCCCACGCAGTCCAACCCAACCCATCAAACTGAGCCGGCCGAGAATCCGGAACACCCCGACCATCAGGGTCATAACGAGCCTCAAACCAGCCTCGCGGATTGCGTGGCACCCGAGCCAAAAAACGCAGACACCGCAACGCCCCATCCACAAAACCCGCCTGCGCAAACGCCACCGCAATATGCGCAGAATCGCGCGGCCACACATGGCGCCACAGACTGCTCCAACCCGCCACAGGAGCATCC
>Ga0222423_1000877_pt1 | contig 16076 bp, 11 predicted proteins | sample 3A0metagenome_FD_182472 | JGI IMG/M metagenome (GOLD analysis project Ga0222423, IMG submission 182472) | Enriched microbial communities from leaf-cutter ant dump, University of Wisconsin, Madison, United States - 3A0 (version 2) | ecosystem: Environmental > Terrestrial > Nest > Insects nest >...
CGACTTCGAGCGGACCATGTCCGTCAACCTGTATGCACCGTTCACGCTGGTCCAGGAGCTGCTGCACCGCGGCAACCACTTCGACCTCATCGTGAACATCGCGTCGACCGCCGGCATCACGGGCCGCTCGGGCTGGCTGACGTACTCGGCGTCGAAGGCCGCGCTCATCAACATGAGCGAGGTGATGCGCGAGGAGCTCGCGATCTACGGGACGCGTGTGGTGTGCATCTCCCCCGGCCGCACGGCGACCGCCCTGCGCAAGGTGCTGGCACCGACCGAGGACCCGACGACGATCATGCAGCCCGGCGACGTCGCCGCGGTGATCGAGATGCTCGCGTCGCCGGTCGGCAAGTTCGTCGACTCGGCCAACCTCGTCGTTCGCCAGTGACCGCACTGCTGGGACGCCTTCGGCTGCGCCTGCGACGGGGCTCGGCGGCGAAGGCCGTCACCACCGGGGCCCTCAACGCCCTCGCGGTCCTCGCCGTCTGCGCCGCGGCGCTCGACGCGGTCGGATGGGCGCTCGTCCTGGGTGGTCTCGTCCTGGTCGCGACCGCGTTCGGGCTGCGCCGACGACCCAGCGCCCTGCGCCACCTCGGGGTCTGGGGTGCGGCCCGCACCATCACCGCCGTGGCCGCCGTGGTGCTCGTCGCACGTTCGGACGCCCCGCGCTGGTCGGTGTTCGCGGCGGCGGCCCTCGCCGCGCTGGTCGCCACCGAGTCGTCCGGAGCCCGCCTCTGGCGCGCCGCGAGCCGGCCCGTGATGAACCTGCCGGGCTTCGGCCTACCGCGCCCCTACGCCCGCTTCGGCGGTCTCGTTGTCCTCGCGTCGGTCGTGCTCGTCGCGCTGACCGCCCTGGGCAGCGTCGCCACGTGGCTCGTCGTCGTCGCGGCCGTCGGCACGCTCGTCGACGGCGCGGTCGTGCTCGTCTGGACGCTGCAGGCGGCCCGCGACCGCGGGCGCCTGGACGACGAGGTGCACGCGGCCCTCGAGGCGTACGCACCGCGGCTCATGGTCTACCTGTCCGGTCCGGGCGGCACGCAGTACCAGCTGCGCACGTGGCTCGAGCACCTCGACGCCGTGGACCGCCGCTGGGTGATCGTCGTGCGCGAGTCGCCGCTGGCGCACGCCGTCGCAGCGCTGACCGACGTCCCCGTGATCGCGGCCCGCACGCTCGTCGAGCTCGACCGCGTGCAGCTGCCCTCGATCCGGGTGGCGATCTACGTCAACAACGGCGCGAAGAACGGCCACAACGTCCGCTACCGCGACCTGACCCACGTCCAGCTGCTGCACGGCGACAGCGACAAGCCGTCCTCCTACAACCCCGTCACGGCGATGTTCGACGAGATCTTCGTCGCCGGCCAGGCGGGCGTCGACCGCTACGAGCAGCACGGCGTGTCGATCCCCGCGCACAAGTTCCGCATCGTGGGCCGGCCGCAGGTGCAGCACATCGCCCGGGCGACCACGGACCGGCGCGAGCACGTCCTCTACGCCCCCACCTGGACGGGCTTCCACGCGGACAACAACTTCGGCTCGCTCGCCCACGGCACGCTCCTGGTCGGCGAGCTGCTCGCGGCCGGGTGGACGGTCACGTTCCGTCCGCACCCGTTCTCGCTGGGCGACGCCGCGTCCCGCGCGCACATCGCCGACATCCACGCGCTGCTCGAGGCCGACCGCGCGCGCACCGGGCGCAACCACCTCTACGGCGCGGCCGCGTCCGAGCTCGACCTGGTGGATACCTTCAACGCCTCCGACGCCCTCGTCGCCGACGTCTCGTCCGTGCCCGCCGACTACCTGTTCAGCGAGAAGCCCTTCGTGCTGGCCCGCGTGGGGCAGGACGACGACGCCACGTTCCTGGCGGACTTCCCGCTGGCCCGTGCCGCCTACGTGGCACGCGCCGCGGACGCCGACGAGGTCCGCGACGCGATCGCGCGGCTGCGGACCGACGACATGGCCGCGACCCGCGCCGACCTGCGGCGCTACTACCTGGGCGACTTCCCCGTCGAGGGGTACGGCCAGGTCTTCGTCGACGCCGTGCGCACGCTGGTCGACGCCCCACGCACCGCGGAGCAGCAGGCGACCGACGACGACGAGCTCGACGCGAGCGAGCTCGAGACCGACGAGCTCGACGCCGGCGCGACGGACTGAAACGGACGACCCGGACGCACCCGGGTGGACTCGGGCGGGCTAGGGCGCTGCGACGATCAGAGCGTGAAGGCGTCCGTCGCGCGACCGTTGACGTGCACGGGCGCCGGGTCGATGCCAGCGACGATCTGGTCGCACGCGGTCAGGAAGTGGCCCAGGGCGGTACCGGGCGTGGTCTCGCCCAGGTAGTAACGGGCGATCGCTGCCCGGTCGGCGGCCAGCTCGTCACGCTCCACCTCGTGCCGCACGATGCTCGCGGCTCGCGCCGCCTCGTCGGGCCCCAGCCGTCGCACGGCGTTGGCGAGCGGCGTGCGCAGCGCCGTCGGGTCCTGACCGGGCGGGTCGGTCAGCACCAGGGGACGCCCCGTCGCGAGCCAGTCGACCGCGACCGCCGAGACGTCGCAGACGAGCACGTCGGCAGCGGCGAAGTCGTCGACGATGGCGGCGTCGGTCGATACCCGGTGGCCCGCGGCGGTGACGATCTCCCGCACGGCCGCGTCGGCCTCGCCGTAGTCGGGGCGTCGCACTCCCGTGAGCGGGTGCGGCCGGTAGACCAGGCGCAGGCCTGCGTCGGCGACGACGGCGCGCACGAGCGCAGGTCCCAGCTCCAGCAGGGACCCGTACGCGGCCGACCGCTGCGCCCCCTCCCACGTCGGCGCGTACAGCACCGTCACGGGCTCGCCCGGCCGGCGGTCACGGGGGGCGGCGGACGCCTGCGGACGTCCGACGACGACGCAACGCGCGGCCGCGTCGAAGTGCTGCAGGTGCAGGCTGAGCCGGTCGACGGCGGCCTGGCCGGCGACGAACGTGAAGTCGTACGCCTTGGCCTGGTTGGAGACCGAGACGACCTTGTCGCTGTCGCCGTGCAGCAACGACACGTGGGTGACGTCACCGAAGCGCAGCAGCCCGAAGTTCTGGACGTGGTGGTTGACGTACAGCACCAGCCGCACCTGGCTGCCGGTGAGCAGGTCGTCGAACGTGGCGTACCGGGAGACCGTCGCGACCCGCAGCCACGTGAGAGTGCGGATGCGTGCGGCCGACCGTGAGTCCGCCGTCAGGACGACCACCGCGTGCGCGGCGTGCAGGGCCTCGAGCGCGGGCAGCCACTGCTCGAGCTGGTAGACGCTCTCCGGCGTGCTGCCGAAGTACACGACGACGCGCTCGGTCAGCGGCCCCGCGGCCACGAGCGAGGCGTCGTCGCCCCGGGCGTCGGGCACACCAGCCGGCAGCAGCCCGAAACGCTGGATCAGCCGCCCGCCGACCCGTCGAGCCCGGCGACGCAGCGAGTCCCTGCGCACGTGTGTCGTCATTGCCATCCCGTCCCGCGTTCTGGCCGGGAGTCTAGTACGAGACGGCACGTGGACAAGCGTCCAACGAGCGTCGGTCCCGAACGCGCGCGGGACCCGGTCCGCGTCTGGACCGGGTCCCGCGTGACCATGCGATCAGCTCACCTTGATGGTCGAGACGCTGAGCGTCTTGCCCTTCTTGACGGTGACCTTCTTGCTGGCGTTGTGGTAGCCCCCGACGTACGGGTCGCTGACCGACACGACGTTCTTGCCAGGCGCCACACCGACGACGGTGTACTTGCCGCGCGAGTCCGTCACGGCGTACCCGCCACCCACGTAGACGGCGACACCCTCGACCCCGCGCGACCCGTGCTTGACGTACCCGGTCACCGTGGACCCCTTGGCGAGGTTCAGGTTCTTGGCGACGTTCTTGCCGCGCTTGACCGTGATCTTCGCGCTCACGGCGTAGTCCTTGGTGCCGTTCGGGGAGGCCCAGACGGTGTACTTGCCGCTGATGAGGCCCTTGATCGTGTAGCGGCCCTTGGAGTTGACCTGGGCGGAGCCTGCCGTCGTCCCGTAGCTGTCGACCAGGTAGACGTACGCACCCGCGGCCGCCTTCTTGCCCGACGTCTTGACGACACCCTTGATCGTGGTGAGCTTGCCGCGCTTGATCGTGCCGAAGCTCTTCGTCTTGCCGGACTTCACCGTGACCTTCTTGGCGATGTTGGTGCCGTCCACGACGACCGTGTACGTGCCGGCCTTGAGGCCTGCGAAGGTCACCTTGCCGGACTTGCTCGGCCTGGCCGTCGCGACGTACGCCTTCTTGGAGCTGAGGAGCGTGACGCCCTGCGTGACGACCTTGGACCCCGACGTCGTGATCTTGCCCGTGACCTTCGCCGAGCCGGCCGCCTTGAGCTTGATCGTCGCAGCCTTCTTCGTCGCACCCTGCTTGGCCGAGACCTTGACTGCCCCCGAGACCGTGACACCCGACTTCGTCCGCGACGCACCGACCTGGACCGGTCCGGTCGCCAGGCCCTTGAGCACATAGGCGCCCTTGGCATCCGTCGTCGCGTACGCGTAGCCGGCCCGGTTGGTGTTGGACGCGTAGATGCTGATGCCCTTGAGCGCGTGGCCCTTGGAGTCGACGACCTTGCCGGTGACGGTCGCGCCCCGCACCAGCGAGATGTTGGTCGTGGTGGTGAGGCCGCTCTTGACGGTCACCGTCTTCGCGTCGGGCCCACGGACCGTGTTGCCGCTGTAGGTGGTGAGATATCCGCTGTTGTAGGCGTACACGACCGCCGTGTAGGTGCCGGGCGTGACGTACGACGTGGAGTACCGGCCGGATGCGTCCGTCGTCGCGTAGGCGTAGTTCTTCGACGACCCCGTGCCCGCGAAGCTGACGTCTGCGTCCTTGACCGCCGACGAGCCCGCCTTCACCGTGCCGGCCAGTACGGTGACGCCGCTGACCTTGAGCTGCACCGCCGCGTTCGCCGTGGTGACCGTGACGGACGCGGTGGCCGTGTGCGACGTGCTGTTCGTGTACACCGACACCTGGGCGTCATACGTCCCGGGCAGGACATTGGCGATCGCCACGCGGCCCGACGCGTTCGTCGTGCCGTAGTAGTAGTTGTACGAGTCATCGGTGGCACTGAGGGAGACGTACTGGTCGGACAAGCCCGTGCCGGACGTGTTCGTGACCGTGACCGAGACGGTGTACGTCGTCGCAGCGTTCGCCGGCGCGCTGCCGACGAGCCCGAGGACGAGCGCCGCGACGACCGTCGCGGCGATGGACAGGTATTTCTTCACGGCAGGCTCCTGGTCTCCGGCGCCCGGACGTCGGTGCGCTCACCGGGGAGCATCCCAGTCCGGGAGCCGGCGGGAAAGACCTTCCCGCCGGCTCACCGGGTGATGTTCTCGCGGCCCTCGGTGAGGCTACGAGGCGTGCATCGGCTCAGCTGACCTTGACGGTCGACACCTTGAGCGACGCGCCCTTCTTGATGGTCACCTTCTTGGCGACGTCGTGGTACCCGCCTACGTACGAGTCGCTCACGGAGAGGGTGCCCTTGCCGGGAGCGACGCCCGTGAGCGTGTACCGGCCGTGGGAGTCCGTGGTCGCGTGCGCGTACCCGAGGTACACCTCGACCTCCGCGACGCCACGCGAGCCGTGCTTGACGTACCCGATGACGGTGGACCCCTTGGCGAGGTTGATGTTCTTGACCACGTTCTTGCCGCGCTTCGCGGTCACCTTGGCCGCGGCCAGGTAGTCCTTGGAGCCCTCGGCCGGGGTCACGCTGCCGACATAGGTGCCGGGCTCGACACCGTCGAGGGTGAACGCACCATGGCAGGTCGAGGGCGCGCCGGGTAGTGCCCGGGCCGTGTCGCGGCGACGGAGAGCGGGTGAGCTGTCGCCGCGCGTCAGCGTCCCAGCACGATGGCGGAGATCCGCACGGTCTTGTGGTCCAAGGTCGTCACCTTGAGCGTCCCGCTCCTCGCCTTCGGCAGCACGATGTCGATGTGGCGGTGGGCGGTCGGCCGGGACGAGGCCGTCGACACGGTCCTGATCGTCGTCGACCCGATCGTGACCTTCACGCGCCCCCGCCCGGGTGCGGACGCGACGATGAGGCGCACGGTCCTCACGCTCTTCGCCGAGGTCACCGTCAGGGTCCGCTTGGCCGTCTTCGCCTGCCAGACCTGGTCGCGGTACCAGCTGTCGCCGTGCTTGGTGGTCCAGCCCGACGAGCGCTTGACGAGCGTGCTCGACACGGGTCGGGTCGCGGCCGGGAACGCGGTGATCGCGCTCGCGCCACCCTTGCCGACGGCCCGCACCCCCACGACCCAGGTCCGTCCCGTCTGCTTGGTGGACAACCGGTAGGAGGTCCCGGTGGTGCTCTTCACCTTCGTCCACGACGACGGCAGCGCCTTGCCGTGCGCGGCGGTGCGGACGAACACCTCGTAGCGCGTGGCGGTGGAGACCTTCTTCCAGCGGTACACGGACGACGTCGCCTCGAGGAACGGCGCCTGCGCCGCCGTCAGAGCCACCTTCGTGGGCGTGGCGGACGGCAGCGCCCCGAGGCCGAGGGTCAGCTTCGCGGTCTTCACGCGCGGGAACGCGACGCCCGCCACCGTCACGGGGCCCCGGCCCGCGACCGTGCGCAGCGTGATCGTTCCCGACGTCGAGGCGGGCAGCTCGAGGCGGACCACGGCCCGGCTGGTAGTCGTCGCGGAGCGAGTCTCGATGTACCCGAGCCGCTTGCTGCCCACCCTGACCTCGATCCGGCCGGTGGCGGGCCCGCGCGCCACCTGGAGCAGGACCGCCCGGGCCTGCTTGACGCCCTTGGTCGTGAGCGTGGCACCGCCCTTCGTCGTGCGGTACGTCGTGTACCCCGTCGCGGTGCTGCGCTTCCAGGACGCGGACCGCGTGACGGTCGACCAGTCGACGACTCGCGTGACCTGCCCGATCACCGTCACCAGCCCGCGGCGCGCCTTGCTGTCGATCGCGCGCACGGCGATCACCCGGGTCCGACCGGGATCCGTGGCGATCGACGTCGACGTCCCCTTGACGGTCTTGAGGACGGTCCATGCGCGGTCGTCGTCCATCGCGTACGTCAGGCCCGACGACCGGGTGAGGACCTGGTAGGACACGGCTCCCTTGACGGCCTTCCACCGGTAGGTCGACGACGACGCCCACTGCACGGGCACCTGCGTGCTGGTCGGGGCGACAGCGGTGGGCGCGGGCAGCGCGGCCACCGGCTTGCCGTACTTCGCGATCGCCGCGGTGACCTTCTTCTTGACCGCCTTGCGGATGGCCGGCAGCTTCTCGTACAGCCGCCAGCCGGGGCAGGCCGTGCCGTTGGTGTCCCGGTGCCCCAGGATCACGGGGACGGAGACCTTCGCGCCCGCCTTCGCCTTGGTGTCGCTCCCCGTGCTGGACCCGGTGATCAACGTGGTCCGTCCGGTCGCGTTCAGACCGTGCGCGTAGGCCTGCCAGGCGAACACCTTCTCGATGGACGCGACCATCGCGGCGGGCGGGTTGCCGGTCTGGAAGTTGCCCATGGCGGACACGCCGATCGTGTCGGTGTTGTACCCGCCGGCCTGGGCGCCGATCGGCAGGTCCGTCATCGCGTCGCGGCGACCCTGGTAGATGGTGCCGAACCGGTCGACGAGGAACTGGTAGCCGATGTCCGGCCAGTCGCGACTGCCGGTGTGGAACGCGTAGATGCCGCGCACGATCGCCGCCGACTGCGCCTTGGTGTAGCTGTTCGTGCCCGCCGTGTGGTGCAGGTACATCGCGGTCAGCCGCGAGGAGACCTCGGGCCACGCACGGCCGCGCTTCTCGTTGGCACCCCACTGCTTGCGCGTGACGATCGTCGGCCGGATGACGTCGCCCTTGGCGCCGGTCTTCGTCGCGACGGTCACGACGGTCGGGGTGGGCGTGGGCGTCGGCGTCGGGGTCGGTGCGGACGTCGGCGCGGGCTCGGTCTCGACGGCGGGGACGACGTCGGCCACCGCCTGCACGTCCGCATCGCCTGCGCTGCTGGTGGGCGTGCTCGTGGAGGTGCTCGCGACGGGTGTGGTCCCGGGATCGATGACGTCGAGGCGCAGGCCGGCGGGTTCGACGTCACCACCGGCCGTCGCCACGCGCACCTGGGCCGCGTCGGCCCCTGCGCTGATCAGCGGCTCGGTGCCCGGCCGCTCCCCCGGCACGCCGACGTCGACGACGTCGAGGTCCTGCCACGGCGTCCAGGTGCCGCCCTCGCGCACCCGCACCGCGACCTGCGTGACGGCGACGTCCTGGCCCGAGTCCCACGTGACACCGGCGACCAGGAAGTGGCCCGTGAACGTCCGTGCCCCGAGCGCGACGACGTCGTCGGGGTCCACCGCAGCCGTCGCGGGGGCCGACGCTGACTCGCTGTCCGTCTGCGCGGGTGCGTAGGCGCTCGAGTCGCGGCTCGCGGCCGCGTCCACGCCGTCGACGGGCACGGCCGTGACGTCGGGGTCGACGACGTCCGGCGCAGCGGTGTCGTCGGAGGGCGCGGCGTCGTCGGAGGCCGCCGCTCCGTCGTCGAGCGCAGCGATGCCGTCGTCGGACGCGAAGACGACCGGGGACACCTCGGGTCCGACGGCGCCGGCGGCCTGCGCCGGGACCACCATCCCCCCGACCACGACCGACAGACCGACGGCCGCCACGACCAGCTTGCGGACCATGCGATGCTCCCCCTCGAACCGTTGCGTCAGGCACGCGACGCCGTCCAGGGTACGTGTCCCGGTAGATTTGTCACCGTCCCACCCCGACGGCGCGCCTTCGAGCGCGCCACCGAAGGAGCATCTCGTGCGTGTCCTGGTCACCGGCGGTGCCGGCTTCATCGGCGCCAACTTCGTCCTCCAGACCGTGCGCGAGCGCCCCGACGTCCAGGTCACGGTGCTCGACGCGCTGACCTACGCGGGTGACGAGGCGAGCCTGGCGAGCGTCGCGGACGCGATCACGTTCGTGCGCGGCGACATCACCGACGCCGCGCTCGTCGACGGTCTGGTCGCGCAGTCCGACCTGGTGGTCCACTTCGCCGCCGAGTCGCACAACGACAACTCGCTGCACGACCCGTCGCCGTTCGTGCAGACCAACGTCATCGGCACGTTCACGCTGCTCGAGGCGGTCCGCAAGCACGGCGTGCGCTACCACCACATCTCGACCGACGAGGTGTACGGCGACCTCGAGCTCGACGACCCGGCCAAGTTCACGCCCGACACGCCGTACAACCCGTCGAGCCCGTACTCGTCGACCAAGGCCTCGTCCGACCTGCTGGTCCGCGCGTGGGTCCGCTCGTTCGGCGTCCAGGCGACCATCTCCAACTGCTCCAACAACTACGGACCGCTGCAGCACGTGGAGAAGTTCATCCCGCGCCAGGTCACCAACGTGATCGACGGCGTGCGGCCCAAGCTGTACGGCACGGGCCAGAACGTGCGCGACTGGATCCACGTCGAGGACCACAACACGGCCGTGTGGGCGATCGTCGAGCGCGGCCGGATCGGCGAGACCTACCTCATCGGCGCCGACGGCGAGGTCGACAACAAGACGGTCGTCGAGACCATCCTCGAGCTCATGGGCCAGGACGCCGACGCGTACGACCTGGTCAGCGACCGCCCCGGTCACGACCTGCGCTACGCGATCGACGCGACGCGCCTGCGCGACGAGCTGGGCTGGCGACCCCAGTACGGCTCGTTCCGCGACGGGCTGGCCGCGACCATCGACTGGTACCGCGCCAACGAGGCGTGGTGGCGCCCCCGCAAGGAGGCCACCGAGGCGAAGTACGCGACGTTGGGCCGCTGACGTCGGCGCCGCCGGTTCCGCCTACTTCGGCGGCACCGGCGCGATCGTCTTGATCCACGGCGCCTTGACGTAGCCCGTCACGGCGCCGTTGAGGCTGGCACGCATGGCGTCGGCCTTGCCGGAGATCGTCTTCGTCGCACCCGTGGACGACGTCGCCTTGAGCGACTTCAAGCCGCCGCCGGTGTACGTGCCGACCGAGATCGCCACGACGTCGGACAGGCCGAAGTACTTCTTCGCCTGCGCCTGGGACAGCGTCGCGGTCCACGTCTTGTTGGGGTTGCCGCTGCTCGACGCCAGGCTCCACGGGTCGGAGACGGACCGCTCGTAGGGCACCACGGACGCCCAGACGTCCTCGCTGTTGAGCGTCGCGCCACCCGACGCCGAGTAGTAGTGCGTCGCGACGGGCTTGCCGCCGTAGGTGAGCAGGAGGCCCGTGGTACCCGAGACCGTCTTCGCGACCGCGGCCTGCCAGAGCGCACCGTAGTAGCCGTCGGACGTCTTGCCGTACAGCCCGTCGTGGCCCTCGTTCTCCTTCTTCCAGCCCGTGAAGTTCTGGTCGCGCACGTCGTCGCGCAGGTGGCAGTTGCACCAGCTCTTGATGCCGCCCTGGTACTTCAGCAGCGCGTAGGAGCGGGCGGCGACGGCCTGGGCCTGCAACGCGGCCGAACCCTTGAGGCCCCACGACGACGGCATCTCGGCGATCCCGTCGAGGTACTCGGTGTTGAGGTCCAGGTCGTTGACGACGTTGATGTACCCGCCGATGTTCGTGACGGTCAGCCGCCCGTGGCGGTACGCACCCTGCGCACCGGCGACGGTCGCGTACGTCTCGGTGGTGTGGCTCGGGTAGTAGTAGGAGGTCGACTCCCAGTGCAGGCGCTCGATCGTGTCGGTCGAGACGACCTTCCCGTCGACCGTCGCGCTGACCTTGCCACCGGCCGCGACGCTGAAGGTGATGGTCTCCCCCGTGGAGCTGTAGGCGCGCGTCATGCCGGTCTTGCCGGTGTCGGGGTCGACCTGGTTGTTACGCACGCGCCACCCGCCGTCGTGCACGGTGACCTTGACGGAGGTCGCCAGGTCGTCGTACGCCGTCGAGTAGGCCGGGTCGGGCCCGAACACCTGCACCGACAGCGGCGAGGTCGGCATCGTCGTCTGCGCGACCGACACCCCGGTGTAGTAGTGCTTGAGGATCGCCGTCGCACTGTTGCCCGCCTGCGCACCCGCGTAGGCGCCGTACTGCGACATGCCGATGCCGTGGCCGTAGCCGGACCCGGTCACCAGGAACGACGCGGGGATGACGGTCTTCACGCTCACCTTGACCGACGGGCTCGACACGGAGCCGGCGAGCAGACGGTAGGTGCGCGAGACCAGCGGCTTGACGGTCACCGTGCCGGTGCCGCCCGTGACCTTGACCTTCGCGGCCGTGGTCCAGGCGCCGGACCCGATGCGCTGCTGGAGCGTCATCGTGCCGGTGGCCTTCTTGCCCGCGGAGTACCAGGTGGCAGTCGCCGTCGTGGTCGAGGTGGAGGTGGCGAGCGAGCGCGACGAGAACGACAGGGACGCCCAGTCGCGGTCGACCGTCACGGTGCGGGTGGCGCTCGTCAGCGAGTAGCGGACCAGGCGGTACTTCGTCGTCGAGGTCGGCTTCACCGCGACGGTCGTGCCCTTGCTGCTCACCTTCAGCCTCTGGACCGTGACCCACTTCTTGCCGGAGAGCCGCTGCAACGCCACGACCCGCGTGACGGGCTTGCCGTCGCCGTAGACCTTGAGGGACAGGCTCGCCGACGAGCCGACCTTGATCGACGCGCCCGCGCTCGGCCCGAACGACAGCCAGTTGCGCACCACCTTCACGGTCTTGGAGGCGCTGTTGTAGGTCGCACTGTGCAGCCGGTACGTCGCGCTCGCCGTGGGCTTGATGGCGACCGATCCCTTGCCCTTGACGAGCTTGACCTTCGTCACGGTCTTCCACGTCCCGCTCGAGCGCTTCTGCAGCAGGACCGTGCCGGTCGCGCGCTTGCCCTTCGTGATCCAGGTGGCCTTCATCGTCGCCGACGACCCCAGGTGGACCGACGTCGGTGCGCTGAGCGCGTGCGATGTCGTCGCCGCCTCCGCGGCCGCGGGGACCGCCACCGTCAGCGCCGTCAGCACCAGCACCGCGGCCAGGATCGAGGCCGCGAGGCGTGTGACGGGAGTGAACGAGAGACGACTACCGTGGCGCATGGGGGCAACTGTGACACGGCTGCGCCACAGCATCCAGTAGCGACCGCAGAATGATTGCCTCAGATGATCGGCGGCCGGCCCCTGAGGGTCATGACCGCGACGGTGCGCCAGGAGATGATGCGTGCCTCGCCCGGATCGTCGCGCCACCCCTCGCGGAAGCCGTCGAACCAGACACGCAGCGCACCTCGGTCGGAGCGGTCGCGGATCACCTGGATCACCGTCCACGTCCCCACGTACAGCGGCCGCAGGACGACCGGGAGGTTGCGTCGGGCCAGCCAGACGCGGTTGCGGCCGTTGAGCAGCTGCGAGACGGCGTGCCGGCTCGGGCTCGTGGCGGGGTGGTGCATCTCCACGTCACCCATGTGCCAGACCTCGAAGCCCTGGTCCCAGACCCGCCACGCGAGCTCGATGCCCTCGTGCGCGTAGAAGAACTCCCCCGCCCAGCCGCCGGCGCCCTCGAAGACGTCACGCCGCACGGCCGTGACCCCCTCGGTCACGGAGAAGATGACGCTCGAGCGGCGCGGGTCGCCCTTGCGCAGCCGGCGGACCCAGCGGCCCGGCGGCTCGGAACCGTCGGCCGTGGTGAGCAACGCCTGCGCCATGCCGAGCTTCGGCCTGGCCGCGAACCGCTCCGCCATGGTGCGCAGCGCGCCGGTGGACGGGATGACGGCGTCGTCGTCGAGGAAGAAGATCAGGTCGCCGGTGACGTTCCTGGCGCCCACATTGCGGCCTTCGGGGATGCCGAGGTTCTCCGGCAGCGCCATCGAGCGCGCGCCGGCCGGGATGCCCTCGGGCTCCCAGCCGTTGCCGACCACCAGGACGTCGGTCTCGACGCCCTCCTGCGCCAGCGCGGACTCGACGGCGATCGTCAGGTCGACGGGCCGGTTGCCCATGGACAGCACGACGACGCCGATCGTCGGCAGCGGGCGGCTCATGCGCGCAGCCTCGACGACGACAGGATCGCGGTCACGTGCCCCAGACCGGTCACGACGACCGCGACGACGAGCCCGATCAGCGTCCAGCGCGTCACGTCGGTCCCGCCGACGAAGGCATCGACGATCGCCGCGAGCGCGATGACCGTGGCCAGCTCGACCGCGTGGAACAGCCGGTGGAAGGGCACGAACCGCGCCGCGCGGCGCAGACGCGCCACACCGCTCACGCGCGGCGCGGCGACCTCGGCCGCGTCCTTGGCGGGAGGCAGGCCACCCTGCGCGCGCGACGACACGACCAGGTCGTTGACCACCTTGTTGAGCAGCAGCAGCGTGGCGAACAGGCCACCCCAGGTGGTCCACACCAGGTGGTCCGAGATCCCACCGAACCCCCCGGCCGCACGCACGCCGAGCGCCAGGGCGATCAGCGCCTCGGTCGTGTAGTGCGCGAGCTTGTCGATGAAGATGCCGACCGGCCCGCTGGTCCCACGCCAGCGCGCGACCTCGCCGTCGGACGAGTCGACGACCATCTGCAGGTGCGTCAGCACCACGGCCAGCACGGCGAACCCCCAGCCGGGCAGCGCCACGGCCACGGCCGCGACCCAGCCGATCGCCAGCATCACCCAGGTGACCGCGTTCGCGCTCATCCCCAGGCGCAGCGCGAGCAGGGTCAGGTACGGCGAGATCCGCCGCCCGTACGCGTCCGCGGTCCAGTGCTCGGCGTTGCGACGCTTGCGGATCGAGTCGGGCTGGCCGACGCGCTTGATGTCGGCGACCGTGGGCCGCGCGGAGGTGGTGTGCTCGGTCATTCCTGTCCTTGTCCGGCGCGCAGCACGTCGTCACCCTGCAGAGCATCGCGCTCCGCGATGACGCGGTCGCACTCGGCGACGAACCGCGCGGTGGCACCACCGACGGTGCCGAAGTAGTAGTCGACCAGCTGGGCGCGCCGGGCCGCGTCGGGATCCGCGACGACCTCGCGTTCCAGCAGGTCGGGCAACGTCCCGACGTCGTGGGCGTGCAGTCGCGGGACGGTCTCGAGGAGTCGGGTGGAGGCGACGTCGGCCTCGCCGGGCGGGACGGTGACGACGAGCGGGCGCCCGGTCGCCAACCAGTCGAAGGCGATCGCGGAGACGTCCGTGACCATGACGTCGGCGCCCTCGAACGTCCGGTACGGGTCGCTGCCCCGGTCCACCCGGTGGCCGGGTCCGGCCTGGGCGACGACCGCACGGATGCGCGCGTCGGCAGCGGCGAACCGCGCGTCCGAGACCCCCGTGCGCGGGTGCGGGCGGTACACGACGCGGAACCGTGGGTCGGCGAGCAGCGTCCGCACGAGTCGCTCGCCGTGGCTGACGACCGACGAGTACGCGCTCGAACCCTGGCCGCCCTCCCACGTGGGGGCGTAGAGGACGACGACGGGCGACCCCGCCGGGCGCTCGCGAGGCCCGGTGCGCACTGCGTCGAGCTGCGGGCGCCCGATCGGCACCACGCGTCCCGCCGGCTCGAACCGCATGAGCTGGTCCGCGAACCGGTCGACGGCCCCCTGCCCGGCGACGAACGCGTAGTCGTACGCCTTGATCAGGTTGGACGCCGCGACGCGCTTGTCGCTCTCGCCGTGGGAGAGGTAGACGTGCAGCGCGCTCGGGATGCGCAGGGCGTTGAAGTTGCCGACGTCGTGGCCGACGTAGCAGAACAGGGCGGTGCCGGAACGCTCGGCGATGGCGTCGATCGTGGCGCTGCGCCCCACCGTGATGACGGGGAGCGGCTGCTCCTGCGCGACGACCCGCGCGGCGCGCGAGTCGGCCGCGACGATCAGCACCCCGTGCGCGGCGTCGAGCTCACGCAACGGCGCGTACCACTGCCGCAGCTGGTAGAGGTTCTGCCGGGTGCCGGCGTAGAAGACGACGACCCGTTGCGGGAAGGTCCTCCCCTCCAGCGCGGCGTCGTCACCCAGCCCGTCGGGCATGCCCGCCGGCAGCCAGCCGAGGCGGCGCAGCGCGACGCCACCCCAGCCGCGCACGCGCCGGCGCACCTGCGCCACGTCCAGCCCCATGCGCGGTCAGACGTGCTCGTTGGCGCGCTCGAGGTCCTCGTCGAAGTCCACCTCGACGGCCCACAGGTCGGAGATGTCCACGGGCACGAACTTCAGGCCGTCGCTCTCGATGGCCACCTCGATGCCGCGCTCGAAGTAGTCCTGGTCGCCCACCTCGTCGAGGCGCGCGATGAGCGTGGCCTTGTCCTGCGCGGAGACGTAGTTGATGCCCACGGCCTCGCCGAGCGCGTCCACGACCTGCTTGGAGAGCTGGTCGATGAAGCCGTCGTCGTCCACCGTGTACTTGACCTCCTCCTCGGCCACCGTCGCGGTGTTGACCGAGATGAGGGACTGCTCCTTGTCGATGTACGGCTTGAGCCGCTCGAGGATCGCAGGGTCGAAGACGACGTCGCCGTTCATCCAGAGCACGCCGCCGTCGCCCGAGGCCCGGAGCACGCGCAGCAGGCTCTTGGAGGTGTTGGTGCGGTCGTACTCCTCGTTGTAGACGAACAGGTTGCGCGGGTGCGCCTCGAGGATCATCTCCAGCTTGAAACCGACGACCGTGTAGAGCTGCACGTCGTCGAACGCACCGCGGATCTTGGCGACCTGCTGGTCCATGATCGTGTGGCCGTCACGCAGCGGCGTCAGCGGCTTGGGGAACGGACGTCCGAGCCGGGTGCCCATGCCCGCGGCGAGGATCGCCACCTGTGTCGTCATCGAGAAGTCACTCCTTGTTCGTCAGGTGGTCGTCGGTCCCAGGGGCGTCCGCTGCCCGCGGTGCCCCTGAGCATGCTAGTCGTGCGACCGTTCGTCCCGCTCCCGCAGTCACCGGGAGAGGAGTGGGTCGAGCTGGTCCCACAGGTACGGCGTCAACGTCTTGATGTACGTCGACGTGACGTGGTGCTTGTCGCGGTACACGTTCGCGCCACCGATCACCACCGGGCAGGTCGTCTCGTCGCAGTACATGTCCGTGAGGTCGACGAGGTCCGCCCGACCGTCGCTGTGCTCGACGGCCCAGACCTGGGGGTCCGGGTGCTTGAGCGCGTGCTTGCGGGTGACGTCGCACTCCGAGTGATCGATCCGGCCGGCGGTGCGCAAGCACTCGTTCGGGTCGTCCCCGGGTATCGGGTTGTCACGCAGCGCGATCA
>Ga0222423_1000878_pt1 | contig 16058 bp, 13 predicted proteins | sample 3A0metagenome_FD_182472 | JGI IMG/M metagenome (GOLD analysis project Ga0222423, IMG submission 182472) | Enriched microbial communities from leaf-cutter ant dump, University of Wisconsin, Madison, United States - 3A0 (version 2) | ecosystem: Environmental > Terrestrial > Nest > Insects nest >...
GTTTGTGGGGCTCGACAAGCCCGGCGGCACCGTGGCCGCGGAGTTCCGCTACCTGCTGGTGCCCATCCGCATCACGTCGTGACCCCAGCGGTGTCGTAGTGCACGTCGCCCACCTCCAGCTCGCCGACTTCCGCTCCTATCCCGAGTTGGATCTTGCGCTGGATGCCAGCGTCACCACCTTCGTTGGCAGCAATGGCCAAGGCAAGACCAACCTGGTGGAGGCCGTGCGCTACCTCTCCACGTTGTCGTCCCATCGCGTCGCGTCCGACGCTCCCCTGATTCGCGCGGGCAGCGAACGGGCCGTGGTGGGCGCCAAGGTTGTCAAGGGCGGGCGCTCGCTCACTCTTGAGGTCACGATTCAGCCGGGCAAGGCGAAGTCTGCGCGGCTGGGGAGGGCGGCGGCTCGCCCCCGGGACCTTGTGGGGATTGTGCGCACCGTGGTGTTTGCGCCCGAGGATCTGGCACTCGTGAAGGGTGATCCCTCCGTGCGGCGCGCCTTCATGGACGAGCTGTGCGTGGCGCTCGCGCCGGTGCATGCGGGAGTGCTCGCGGACTATGACCGCGTGGTGCGCCAGCGCACGTCGCTGCTCAAGACCGCGCGCGTCGCGCGCGCGGACCTCTCGGTGCTGGACATCTGGGATGAGAAGCTCGCGGACCTCGGCGGAAAAATCGTCGCCGCGCGGCTCGCTGCACTCGCCGCGCTCAGTCCCTACGCGGCCACCGCGTACGAGGACGTCGCCCCTGGCAGTGCCGCCTTTTCTCTCACATATTCGTCCGCGCTCGACACGTCGAGCGCGGACCTGGCCGCGGCACTTCTCGCGGCCATGAGCGAGCGGCGCACCCAGGAGATCGAGCGTGGAGTGTGCCTCGTGGGACCGCATCGCGACGATGTCGAGATCGCCATTGGGGACCTGCCGGCAAAGGGCTACGCGAGTCACGGAGAGAGTTGGTCGTGTGCGCTCGCGCTGCGCCTTGGCAGCTACGACCTCCTCACCGCCGATGGCGGCCCCGACTCACAGGCCGACGGCGAGCCAGTTCTCATCCTCGACGATGTGTTTGCCGAACTCGACGCCGGCCGCCGCGCGGCTCTCGCCGCGCGGATCGACTCGGCCAGCCAGGTGCTCATCACCGCCGCCGTAGCCGAGGACGTGCCCGCGGCACTGACCGGCTCGGTCTTCGAGGTGTCATCCGGATCGGTGACCCGACGTGACTGAAACGCCTAAGCCCGACCCCGCACCAAAGGATCCACACGCCATGGCGAGGGAGGCGATGGAGCGGGCGCGAGCGTCGGCCAGGCAAAGGGGTGCGCGGCAGCGGTCAGCGGCGCGCGGGCGCGCCCAGCGCGATGAGGCGCGCCGCGCGTCCCAACCCTTCGGCTCGGGACGCGACCCGCAGCCCATGTCCGATGCCGTGGACACCCTGCTGCGGCGCATGGGCTGGACCGAGCAGGTGGAGGTGGCGGCCGTCACGGCGCGGTGGCGCGAGGTGGTGGGCGACCAGATTGCCGACCATTGCGAGCCGCTCGGTTTCGACGAGGGCAAGCTGACCGTGCGCGCCTCGTCCTCGGCGTGGGCCACGCAGCTGACGCTCATGGCGGGGCAGATCCGGCACCGCATCAACGAGGAGTTTGGCAGGGACATCGTGGGTGAGCTGGTGGTGCTGGGCCCCACTGCGAGGTCGTGGGTGAAGGGCCCACGAACCGTCCCGGGCCGAGGGCCGCGGGATACGTACGGATGAGCTGGGTGGTTGGCGAGGAGGTGGCGCGCGGAGCAACCGCCGTCATCACTCGCGGCGCCCCCGGCACCGTGGTGAAGACGTTGACGCGCGCCTTGCCTCCCATCGTGATCGAGCTCGAGGTGGCGGGAACGCGGGCCGCCATGGCAGCCGGACTCCCGGTGCCGGCGCTGCTCGCCGTGGACCTCGACTCCGAACCACCCACGCTGACTTTTGAGTTTGTTGACGGCACCGAGCTTGCGCAACTGTACGGCGAGGTGGGCGCGGCTCAGGTGGGGCGGATTCTTGCCGACCTTCAGCATCGGGTGCGGCAGGTTCCGGAGCCGCAGGTGATCGCCATCGAGGAGTTCCTGGGATTTCAGCTGGGACAGGCGGCGGTGCCGGCGGGCTTGCGCGCCGCTGCGCTGCGTGATCTTGCGCGCCTCACCGCGCATTCGCGGCGGGTGCTGTGCCACATGGACCTGCACGACGCCAATGTGCTGCGTGGCCCGGACGGCCCGGTCATCATCGACTGGATGAACGCATCCGCGGCGCCGCCGGAGGCGGACGTGGCGCGCACCCGGTTGGTCGTGGGCAACGAGAGGTTCAACTCCCCGCATCAAGAGGAAGAGCTCACGGAGGTGCTCGCGGCGTACATCGCTCGCACGGAGGAACTCATGCCCGGCCTGGTGGGGGCGTCGCGCGCGTGGGACCGCGTGCTCGCCGCTGCGCGGCTCGACGAGCGGCCCGGCGCTGAGGAGCGCGAGGCGATTCTGGCCAGATGGGGTCAGTAACCCGCGCAAAATTTGGCGACCGGTCTGTACGCACCAGGGGTGATGCACGGGTGGCGCGGAATTTTGCGCAGGTTACTGACGCGGAAGCCAAGGATGGGAGCCAAGGAGCGGCGACACGCGCCCCTTCCGGCACCGGTCCGGTGCGAGCCCCCGTTTCGGCGCGGCCCGCAACTATCCACAAGTAGCCCTGAAAGGCCCAGAATCGCCATCAGAACGCGCTAGAATCGAGCGAGATACCACGTGAGCCGCACAGGCCCGCGTCATGCGCTTGGAAGGCGATTCTGTGGCCCAGAAGGACAACAAGGAAACGACCCCTGCCTACGGCGCGGAGAACATCACGGTCCTCGAGGGTCTCGAGGCCGTCCGCAAGCGCCCCGGCATGTACATCGGCTCCACGGGCGAGCGCGGCCTGCACCACCTGGTCTATGAGGTTGTCGACAACTCCGTCGATGAGGCGCTCGCGGGGTACTGCGACACCATCACCGTCACCCTCCTCGCCGACGGCGGCGTGCGCACCACCGACAACGGCCGTGGCATTCCCGTGGACATCCACCCCACGGAAGGCAAGCCCACCGTGGAGGTCGTCATGACGATCCTGCACGCGGGCGGCAAGTTTGGCGGCGGCGGGTACGCGGTCTCCGGAGGCCTGCACGGCGTGGGCATCTCCGTGGTCAACGCGCTGTCCACGCGCGTGGAGACCGAGGTCAAGCGCCAAGGCCACGTGTGGCGCCAGACCTTCGCTGAGGGCGGCAAGCCGCAAGGCACCCTCGTCAAGGGCGAGGCCACCAAAGACACCGGCACCCAGCAGACGTTCTGGCCAGACCCGGCGATCTTCGAGACCACCGTCTTTGACTTTGAGACCCTCCGCGCGCGGTTCCAGCAGATGGCCTTCCTCAACAAGGGCCTGAGCATCACCCTCACCGATGAGCGCCCTGAGCACATCGCGCCCGACGCCGAGGAGACGGGGGACGAGGCGCCGGCTTCGCGCTCGGTCACCTATAAGTACGACGGCGGCCTCGTGGACTACGTGACGCACCTCAACGCCACCAAGAAGGTGGAGGTGGTGCACCCGGAGGTCATCTCGCTCGAGGCGGAGGACACGGAGAACACCATCTCGGTGGAGCTGGCGCTGCAGTGGACCAACGGATACAGCGAGGGCGTCTACACCTACGCCAACACCATCTCCACCACGGAGGGCGGCACGCATGAGGAGGGCTTCCGCGCGGCGCTGACCTCGCTCGTCAACAAGTACGCGCGCGAGAAGGCGCTGCTGAAGGACAAGGACGAGAACCTCACGGGCGACGACGTTCGCGAGGGCCTCACCGCCGTGATCTCGGTCAAGCTTGGGGAGCCGCAGTTCGAGGGCCAGACCAAGACCAAGCTGGGCAACACCATCGCCAAGACCTTTGTGCAGAAGGTGGTCAACGAGCGTCTCACCGATTGGTTTGACTCTCACCCCAACGAGGGCCGCGACGTGATCCGCAAGGCGCTGCAGGCATCGCAAGCGCGCCAGGCTGCGCGCAAGGCGCGCGAGGCCACTCGGCGCAAGGGACTGCTCGAATCCGGCGGCATGCCCGGAAAGCTTCGCGACTGCTCCTCGAAGGACCCCTCGATCTCCGAGATCTTCCTCGTAGAGGGCGACTCGGCCGGCGGTTCCGCGGTGCGCGGCCGCAACCCGGAGACCCAGGCGATCCTTCCCCTGCGCGGCAAGGTGCTCAACGTGGAACGCGCCCGGCTGGACCGCGCGCTCGCGAACACCGAGATCCAGGCGCTGTTTACGGCGTTCGGTTCCGGTATTGGCGACGAGTTCGACATCGACAAGGCCAGGTATCACAAGATCGTGCTGATGGCCGATGCCGATGTGGACGGCCAGCACATTCGCACCCTGTTGCTCACGGTGCTGTTCCGCTACATGCGTCCGCTCATTGAGGCCGGCTATGTGTACCTCGCCAACCCGCCGCTGTACCGCATCAAGTGGTCCAACGCCGATCACGACTACGCGTTCAGCGACCGCGAACGCGACGCCATGATCAAGGACGGCCAAGAGCACGGCAAGAAGCTGCCTAAGGAAAACGGCATCCAGCGCTACAAGGGTCTTGGCGAGATGGACTACTCGGAGCTGTGGGAAACCACCATGAACCCCGAGACCCGCACGCTGTCCCAAATCACCATGGACGACGCCGCGCTCGCCGATGAGATCTTCTCGATCCTCATGGGAGACGACGTGGAATCCCGCCGCAGCTTCATCCAGCGCAATGCGAAGGACGTGAGGTTCCTTGACATCTGATTCGACGCAGCCATCTGAGGCCACCGAACACAACCACGGGGCGATCGAACAGGTCGACCTCAATGTGGAGATGCAGCAGTCCTACCTGGACTACGCGATGTCCGTCATCGTGGGGCGCGCCCTGCCCGACGTCAGGGACGGCCTCAAGCCCGTGCACCGCAGGGTCATCTATGCGATGTACGACGGCGGATATCGTCCGGACCGCGCGTTCTCCAAGTGCACGCGCATCATCGGCGAGGTGATGGGCAACTACCACCCGCATGGTGACAGCGCCGTCTACGACACCTTGGTGCGCATGGTGCAGGACTGGTCCTTGCGCTACCCGCTGGCCGACGGCCAGGGCAACTTTGGCTCTCCCGGCAACGACCCCGCGGCCGCGCACCGCTACACCGAGTCGCGGATGGCCCCCATCGCCATGGAGATGGTGCGGGACATCGACAAGGAAACGGTCGACTTCAAGGACAACTACGACGGCCGCACCCAAGAGCCGATCGTCCTGCCTGCGCGCTTTCCCAACCTGCTTGTCAACGGCTCTGCGGGCATCGCGGTGGGTATGGCCACCAACATCCCGCCGCACAACCTGCGCGAGGTCGCAGCCGGTGTGCAGTGGTACCTCGATAACCCCAAGGCGAGCCGCGAGGAGCTTCTCGAGGCGCTCATCGAGCGCATCCAAGGGCCTGACTTCCCCACGGGCGCCATGATTCTTGGCCGCCGCGGCATCGAGGACGCTTACCGCACGGGCCGCGGCTCCATCACCATGCGCGCGGTGGTCACGGTCGAGGAACTGCAGGGGCGCCAGTGCCTCGTGGTCACCGAGCTGCCGTATCAGGTCAACCCCGACAACCTGGCGCTGAAGATCGCCGAGCTCGTCAAGGAGGGCAAGATCACGGGCATCGCGGACATCCGCGATGAGACATCGGGCCGCACGGGCCAGCGTCTTGTCATCGTGCTCAAGCGCGACGCCGTGGCCAAGGTGGTGCTCAACAACCTCTACAAGCACACCCAGCTGCAAGAGACGTTCGGCGCCAACATGGTGGCGCTCGTTGACGAGGTGCCGCGCACCCTGTCCATCGATGCCTTTGTGCGCCATTGGGTGACGCACCAGATCGAGGTGATCCAGCGTCGGACCGATTACCGGCTGCGCGAAGCCGAGCGTGAGGCGCACATCTTGCGCGGCTACGTCAAGGCGCTGGACCAGTTGGACGAGGTCATCGCCCTCATTCGCCGCTCCCCCAACGTGGATGAGGCGCGCGAGGGGCTCATGAAGCTGCTCGACGTTGACGAGGTGCAGGCCACCGCCATCCTCAACCTGCAGCTGCGCCGGCTCGCCGCGCTCGAGCGGCAGAAGATCGAGGACGACTACGCCAAGCTCATGGCGGAGATCGAAGAACTCAAGGCGATCCTCGCCTCCGAGTCACGGCAGCGCACCATCATCTCCGAGGAGCTCGCGGAAATTGTCCGCAAGTTTGGTGACGAGCGGCGCACGGAGATCAGCCCCTTTGACGGCTCGGTGGACTTTGAGGACCTCATCGCCGAGGAAGAGGTGGTCGTCACCATCACTGCCGGCGGCTACGCCAAGCGCACCCGCAGCGACCAATACCGCGCACAGCGCAGGGGCGGCAAGGGTGTCAAGGGCGCCACGCTTCGTTCCGACGACGTGGTCAGCCACTTCTTTGTGACCACCACCCACCACTGGCTGCTGTTCTTCACCAACCTGGGCCGCGTATACCGCGCCAAGGCGTACGAGCTGCCCGAGGGCGGCCGCGACTCCAAGGGCCAGCACGTGGCGAACATGCTCGCGTTCCAGCCGGGTGAAGAGATTGCGCAGGTGCTCGCGCTGAAGTCGTACACCGACAAGCCGTACCTGGTGCTCGCCACCAAGCGCGGCCTCGTCAAGAAGACCGAGCTGACCTCCTACGACTCGAACCGCTCCGGCGGCCTCATCGCCATCAACCTCAAGGATGTTGAAGGCGATGACGGCGAGGTGCGTCCCGATGAGCTCGTGGCCGCGCGACTGGTGTCCGCCGAGGACGACCTTCTGCTGGTCTCGCGCAAGGGCCAGTCGATTCGCTTCACTGCCGACGACACCCAGTTGCGTCCCATGGGCCGGGCCACGTCCGGCGTCACGGGCATGAAGTTCCGCGACTCCGACGAGCTGCTTGCTGCAGACGTGGTCACTCCCGGCATGTTCTCGCTGGTGGTGACCGACGGCGGATACGCCAAGCGCACCGACATGGACGAATACCGGGTTCAGGGCCGCAACGGCTACGGCATCAAGGTGGCCAAGCTCCAGGAGCAGCGCGGCGATCTCGCCGGAGCGCTGCTCGTGGAGGAGTCCGACGAGGTGCTCGTCATCATGGAGTCCGGCAAGGTGGTGCGCTCCCCCGTGGCGGGAGTGCCGGCCAAGGGACGCGACACCATGGGCGTGATCTTCGCCAAGCCGGCAGAGGGCGACCGCATCATTGGGGTGGCTCGCAACGTGGAGCGCAACCTCGGTGACGAGCAGGGCGAGGGTGACGAGCAGGGCGAGGACGGCGCCAGTGCCGAGGGCGCCAGCGCCGACGCGGCCGAGTAGCCCGCTACTCGGCGAGCACCGGCCGGGCCGCCTCACCGCGGTCGGCCGGGGTGCGCACAAACAGCAGCAGCACCAGCCCGGCGAGCACCACGCCAACGATGCCGAGCGTTCCCCACAGCGTGGCGCCCGTGATGGCGATCATCACGGTCCACGCACCGGGTGACAGGAACGACGCCGCACGCCCTGTGGTGGCGTACAGCCCAAAGATCTCGGCCTCGCGGCCGCGCGGCGAGACTCGCGCCAGCAGCGACCGCGATGCCGCCTGAGCCGGTCCCACCATCCCGGACAGCACCAGGCCAAAGATCCAGAACGTGATGTTCCCCAGCGAGTGCAGGAACGCCACCGCGAGCCCTCCGATGACGATCCCGGTGAGCGCCACGATGATCACGAGCCGCGGCCCCACGCGGTCGTCGATGCGGCCCGCGATGATGGTGCACACGCCGGCCACCAGGTTGGCGGCGATGCCGAACACGATGACGTCCGTGTCAGAGAAGTCGTAGGCGCGCGCGGCAATGACCGCGCCGAACGCGAACACCCCGGCAAGCCCGTCGCGATACACGGCCGACGCAAGCAGGAACCACAGCGTGCCCCTCGCCTCCGTCCACAGCTGGCGCACGTTGTGCCACAGCAGCACGTAGGCGCGCAGGATTCCTCCGCCCGCGCCGCGCGGCGCGGCATCGGCCTCCGGCACGTATACAAACAGCGGCCACGCGAACACGAGGGTCCACACCGCGCAGCCCACCGCGATGAGGCGGTACGCCATGCCATTGGAGGTGTCCATGCCAAACCAATCCATGGCGTCGGCCACCACAACGATGACGAGCGCCAGGATGCCGCCCAGGTATCCGAGCCCCCAGCCAAGCCCTGAGACGCGGCCCATGGTGCGCGGCGTGGAAACCTGCACGAGCATGGCGTTGTAGTTCACGCCGGCGATCTCGCCGATGACGGAACCCACGGCCAGAATCCCCACGCCCAGCACAAAGTACGAGGGCGCCGCCTGCACAAAGAACAGCGCAAGCATCGCGACCACCAGTAGCAGCGTGCTCCACCCCAGCCAGCGCTTCTTGCGCCCCGTGCGGTCCGCGAGCTGACCGAGCACAGGCGCCACGAGCGCCACCAGCACACCGGCGATCGTCATGGCGAGTCCCAGCCCCGACGTGAGGTCCGCGATGGCGTCGTCGTGGTCTTGGCCGGGCTTCACGAAGTCGTCCGAGGTCAGGTACAGCGCCGTGAACACGAACGTGATGATGACGGTGTTGAACGGCTGCGTTGCCCAATCCCACAGCGCCCACGAGAGCACGTGCTTGCGAGGAACGCGGCGCTCATCGGCCGCGATGGTCGTCGTCGACGCATCTGCCATGCGGACAGTGTTGCGCATGCCAGCTAGATTCGGGGTGTGGACTGGGCCGCTGACGTACTTCCTGGCTTTGTTGCCGCGCCCGTGGGCGCCGTCACCGTCATACGGCCCGACGCCGTGGTGGCCTCTGCCCGCGCCGCGCTCTTGCACGTGCACGGGTACAACGACTACTTCTACCAGGCGGACTTTGCCGCGTGGGCGTCCCAGCAGGGGCTCGCGTTCTACGCCGTTGACATGCGCAGGGCCGGGAGGTCGCTGCTCCCCGGCGAGCACCCGCATGACATGGCGAGCCTCGCCGAGCAGGGTGAGGACATCCAGACGGCCCTTGAGGTGATCGCCGCGGAGCATCCCGGCCTGCCCATCGTGGTGCACGGCCACTCCACGGGCGGGCTCGCCGCCGCGGTGTGGGCGGCCGATGCCGCGCCGACGCAGCTCACCGCACTGGTGCTCAACTCGCCGCTGTTTGGGCTGGCGATGACCCGCCGGGACCGCGCGGCGATGCTGGCGCTGCCGGTGATTGTGCGGGTGCGGCCAGGGATGATCGTGGGCGATCGGCCCGCGATCTACGCCAAGCACCTCCACGTGAGCGGCGGCGGCCCCGCGGCCTTTGACACCGCCTGGAAGACGCCGCGCGGCGTGCCCACCACGGCACGGTGGATCGCGGCGGTCAACGCCGGGTGGCGCCGCATTGCGGCCGGGCTCGCCATGCCGGTGCCCACGCTCGTTGCGCACAGCGATTCATGCGGCCCCGAGCGGGACGACAATCCCCGCATCATGGAGCAAGACGTGGTCATTGACACCGAGGCGATCGTGAACGGCATCCCGCGCCTTGGCCCACGGGCACGGGAACTCGTGGTGCCCGGCGGGATCCACGACCTCACACAGTCCGCGCCAGCGGCACGCGCGCAGTACCTGGCGGCGGTGGCGGCCTTCATCGATGAGGTTCTCGCGTGATGCATCCGTACTTTGACACGGGCGGCGCCACCGCCGCCTACGCGCATCGCGGCTTCAGCCTCGACGGACTCGAGAATTCGATGGCCGCGTTCCAGGCCGCCGTTGACCTGGGCTACCGCTATGTGGAGACCGACGCGCACGGCACTCGCGACGGCATCGCCGTTGCCCTGCACGACGCAAGCCTTGACCGCACCACCGATGCGCGCGGCAACGTGGCACAGCTGCCCTGGGCACAGGTGCGCCACGCGAAGATCGGCGGCGTGGAGCCGGTGCCGCTCTTCGAGGACCTGCTGGGTGCCTGGCCCGACGTGCGCGTCAACGTGGACGTCAAGGCGGCGAGCGGCATCGAGCCCATCGCCAACGCCATCGAGCGCACCAACGCCCACGATCGCGTGTGCGTCGCCTCGTTCTCCGCTGCCCGACGCCGGGCAACCGTCTCGCGGCTGTCGCGCCCGGTTGCCACGTCGGCCGGCACCTCCGAGGCGGCCGCGTTCTGGGCCAAGGTGACGCTTGGCGGGAAGGGCGGCAGGAGCGTCGGGCAGGTGGATGCGCTGCAGGTGCCCACGCATGTGGGGCCGCTGCGCACCCTTGACCGGCGGCACGTGGACGCCGCGCATGCCGCGGGCGTGCAGGTGCATGTGTGGACCATCAACGACCCCGCGCAGATGCGCCGCCTTCTGGACCTGGGAGTGGACGGGCTCATCTCCGACCGCGCGGACCTGCTCAAGGAAGTGCTGGTAGAGCGCGGCATGTGGTTCGCGTGAGCCTTTCGATGTTGGGCATCGCGCATACCCCAGGTACCCTGAATGTCTGAACGCCTCAGGAGGGGCGCACACAAGGAGACGTTTATGGCCGCGAACGACAGCGGAAACCTCGTTACCCCGTCCGCCGGCTCTGAGCCGGCACCGGTCACCGCAGAGACCCCGCGTCGCTCAGCGTTCCGTCCCATCACCCCCTCTCCCGCACCCACCGCGGCGCCCACGGGTGGCACCCAGGCGTCCGCCCCCAGCCGGCCCGCGGCCGCGCCGTTCCAGTGGAGCCCCACCAACCCGCCGGCCGCAGCGTCGGCCCCTGCCACGGCTCCCGCGCGCATCCCGGCGCAGGGCGATCGCCCGGCCACCACGCCCGACGCCACGCCCGACCACGACGCCACCGGCGCCTTCTCCGTGGGTGTGGACAAGGTCAAGGGCTTTGCGTTGCGCGCCAAGAAGTCCCTCACCGAGGGCGACGACCTCTCCGCCGCCGCTCGCCGTGGCGGGCCGCGCAAGGCCCGCGTGCTCGTGAGCCGCATCGACCCATGGTCGGTGCTGAAGATCGGCTTCCTGCTGTCCATCGCAATGGGCATCATGATGGTCGTTGCCGTGTTTGTGCTGTGGAACGCCCTCAACGAGTTTGGGATGTTCTCGCTCATCGATCAGTGGGTGGCCAAGCTCTTTGACGGCGAGCAGCCCATCGACATCACCAAGATCTTTGAGCTCAACAAGGTGATGTCCGCCACCGTGCTGGTGTCCGTGATGAACGTGGTGCTCCTCACGGCACTGTCCACGATCGCGGCGTTCTTGTACAACACGGTGTCGTCCGTGGTGGGCGGCGTATACGTGACACTCACCGACGACTGACCTCGTTTTGGGCCGTACGCGGCGGTTGGGGTACAGTTGGTCGCCGCGGCTGACGCCGCGACGGGCCCATAGCTCAGGCGGTTAGAGCGCTTCGCTGATAACGAAGAGGTCGGAGGTTCAAGTCCTCCTGGGCCCACCGGGTGAGGTGATCAACGATGAAGAAGCTGCTGCTGGTAGCTGCGGGAGTGGCCGCGGCTGTCGTTGTCGTGTACGTCCTCACGTCCTCTCAAGATCGCGACCTGTGGGACGCCGTTCTCGACGAGGTCTAAGGGGCCTTGGCGCAATTGGTAGCGCACCTGCTTTGCAAGCAGGGGGTTACGGGTTCGAGTCCCGTAGGCTCCACCCAAAGTGTCGTACGGGTTCCCGCCTGACCGCGCACCCCCACCCAAAACCGTTCGCCAGCGCAGCGACCGCTGTCGCCGGGGTTCGGTGGGAGGTCTATCCGCTGATCGAGGCGGCGGTCGCGACGAGTTCACGGCGCACACCCGTGAGGTCGCGCTGGGTGCCGCGCCAGATGGCGGTGAACAGGCGCGAGATCGTCGGAGCCTCGAATGGAATCGCGGATATTCGGCCGAGTTGTACATCGTCGCGGATGGTGAGTTCGCTGAGCACCGCGGGCGCTGCACCTGAGGCGACGGCGGATTTCACGGCGGCCTCGGTGGCAAGGACCAGCGCGGGCGCGGCCGGGTCGCGCCCTAACTCATGCCGCACGGCGGCTTCGAAGGTTGCGCGTGTGCCGCTCCCGAGCTCGCGCGTCACGAGCGGAGTGCTCGCAACGAGCTCGAGGGCGAGGCTGGCGCGGCCCACCCATTCGTGTTTGGGGTGTACGGCAACCACCATCCGATCGCGCGCCACGGCCGCATGGCCGAGCCCAGTTGGAAGGGTGGGGCTCTCGATGAACCCGAGGTCGAGCCCGCCGGAACGAACGAGTGCGATGATCTGCTCGCTATTTGCGGTCTGCAGCACGATCTCTGTGGCAGGCCGCCCGGTTGCCTCCTGTCCACGTCGCAAGTGCACGAGCCACCCTGGCAAGAGGTGGGCGGCAACGGTCTGGCTTGCACCTACGGCGATGGATCCGACGGTCGCCTGATCACTCAGGGCCGCGAGGACATCGTCGAGCCGCGCCGACGCGTCGAGGACTTCGCGGACATGAGCAAGGACCGCCCGACACGACTCGGTGGGTGTCACCCCGGTCGCGGAACGGTGAGCCAGAGTGACGCCCACCAGTCGTTCGAGCTCGCGCAGCCGACTGGATGCGGCTTGCTGCGAGACCCCCAGTTCGCGCGCGGCCGCGGAAAGGCTTCCGGTGCGAATCGCTGCGTCGAGCGTGCGGAGGTCGTCCAGCGTCGGGGAATACATGGTGACGTCAGAATACCCCGAGGCGATACAACCGGCGCTTGTAGGGGACAAGAAATTCACAGTGCCGAAGAAGCCTTGATACCAGGCAAAGTAGTAGCCATGCAGCCCACCCCCAGAATCCGCCTGCTCGCGCGACTCGCCGCGCGCGGCCGCACGGTCGCCCCGGGGTTGCTGATCTGCCTAGCGATCGCCGCGGTCGCGACCATGATCGGCCGCGTCGTGCCGCTCGTTGGCTCAGTGATCCCAGCCATGGCGATCGGCATCGTGGTCGCACTGATTCACAAGCCGTCGGCCCGAGTGAAGCCGGGCGTCGCCTACGCCGGCACGTTCGTACTGCAGCTCGCCGTGGTGCTGCTGGGCGCGCAGCTGACCCTCTCGGTGATTGTGGTCGTCGGTGTGCAGTCGCTGCCCGTCATGCTCTGCTCACTCATCATCTGCTTGCTCGCGGCCCAGCTCATCGGCAGGGCGCTGCGCATCGACCGGGACATGCGCACGCTCATCGGCGTCGGCACCGGGATCTGCGGGGCATCGGCGATTGCGGCCGTGTCTCCGATTGTGAAGCCCAAGCACTCGGATATCGCGTATGCGATTTCTACGGTGTTCCTCTTCAACATCGTTGCGGTCGTCGTGTTTCCGGTCATCGGGCACGCTCTCGGTATGACGCCGCATGCGTTCGGCCTGTTCGCGGGCACCGCAGTGAACGATGCGAGTTCGGTGGTTGCAGCGGCGGCAGGATTCAGCTCCGCTGCGCTCGGGTTTGCGGTCGTGGTGAAACTGGTGCGCACCCTCATGATCATCCCGATCAGTGTGACGCTCGCGGTGTCGGAAGCGAGGCGTTCTGGCGACCGCGGAACGCTCAACGGGCGCCGTCTCTTCGCCATGATTCCATGGTTCCTTTTCGGATTTCTCATCGTCGCCGCGATCGCTTCGACGGGACTTGTTCCCGGTCGAGTCATCGCCTCAGCGACTCACGTCAGCGTGTTCCTCGTGGCCACCGCGCTTGCGGGCATCGGCATGTCCACGGATATCGCCGCGATCCGCACCGCGGGAACCAGGCCGCTGCTGCTCGGCGGCATCCTCTCGGTGACCGTCGCGCTCACCACGCTCGCAACGATGCTCCTCACGGGTCGCATCGGCTGAACTGCTGTCGATGTGTCCGGTCTCAGGGTGGCAATGCGGATTCACGCGGTGGACCCATGGCGTCCACCCCCCGTTGTCGCAAGGGGACCCTAGGTAGCGGACCTGACTAGACAGCGTTGCTGTCTAGATGTGGATGGTGAGCCGCGGCCCTCGGAATGGTTGCGCGGCGTGCTGGGGCCCGCCGTTCTGTCGATCGGGGCAGAGGGCGAGGCCTACGGGAACCTCATCGCACAACGCCTTGAACAGGGCGGGAGGGGGCGCGTCGAGGGCGGCCCGCTGTATCCCCTTTTGGCGAGGTATGAGGCCGCGGGGCACCTCACGGCGGCGTGGCACGACTGCGATGGTGGCTCCGGCCACCTCGTTACGCTGGCGGCATGCGCTTCGCCGACACCCCCGTGCTGTCTGGCCCTCACGTGCGCCTTGAACCGCTTGCCCACGCCCATGCCGCCGACTTGGCAGTGGCGTCGGGCCATGGCGACCTATGGGTGAGGGCCTGGTACACCACCATTCCGGCGCCTGACGCAGTGGAGGCGGAGATCGAGCGACGCCTGGCCTTGCAGCGTGACGGGCAGATGGCGCCGTGGGCGATCGTGTCGCCTGAGACGGGTGCCGCGGTGGGGATGACCACGTTCATGAACATCGATGAGGCGAACCGACGCCTCGAGATCGGCTCAACGTGGATGGCGTACGCGGCGCAGGGGACGCGCATCAACCCCGCGGCAAAGTTGCTGCTGCTGACGAGGGCCTTCGAGGACTTGGGTTGCATTGCGGTGGAGCTGCGCACGCACGCGGCGAACGCGCAGTCGCGGGCGGCTATCGCCAAGCTGGGCGCCAAGCAGGACGGGATTCTGCGTCAACACCAGGTGTGGCGAGACGGGTCGTTGCGCGACACCGTGGTGTTCTCCATCCTCGACTCCGAGTGGCCCGCGGTGCGTGCGGGGCTCGAGGCGCGGCTCTAGGGGCGCGGGCGTGCGCCCCGCGCACTCGCACTCGCACCCACCCCGCGGATGTGCGCCTGTGGCACAGAATCCGCGACCTCAGGCGTCCTGCGTGCGTCTTAGGCACGTTTCTCGGTGGATCCGCCGCAACAGCGCAACTCAATGGAGCTGCGCGGCGGTGCGACTCTGCACGCGAGCGGGTGCTGTCTCGATGCCATGGTGACCCGCGCAAAACGTGCCTGAGACGCACACAGGAAACCCGAGCACCGCAAAACAGTGCGTGAGGCGCACATTCGCGGGGGCGGCAGCGCGGGGAGGGGTGCGGGTCGGGGCGGCAGGGAGGGGCGGCGGCGGGCGGCGCGGTGTGGCGCCGGGGTGCGGCGCGGGGCGGGGTGCGCGCCCGCGCCCGCGCCCGCGCCCTACTCCGCCTTCGTGGTCTTACGCGCCGCAGCCTTCTTGGCCGCAGGCTTGGGTTCGATGTGCTCCACGGGAGTGAGCCCGTCCTCGCCGGAACCACCCTCGTCTTCCCACACATCCTCGGCGTCGTCGAAGGTGTCGGCGAGCGCATCGGCGGCCTTGTCGCGAGCCTCTACGGCCGCGTCCTTCATCTTCTTGGCCTCGGCTACGGCAGTGTCCTTGACCTTGGTGACTGCGGGGCCAGCGGCCTCGGCCACCTTCTTCGCCTCGGCAACGGCGGTGTCCTTGACGCGGGCGGCGGCGGGCCCGGCCTTCTCGCCGATCACCTCGGCGGCGGCACTCGCGGCCGCACTCGCCGCAGCGGCGGCGCGCTTTGCGGCCTCGGTGGCGGCGTCGGCCGCGCGGTTCACGCCGTCGCGAAGTTGGTCCTTGAAGGCCGCGTCGTCGGCGAACTCCCACTCGTCATCGTCGCCCGCCCACGTGTCGCGGCCCGGATCGCGCCGCGCCCACACCACCAGCGCGGCCGCCGCGGCGCCCACGAGCATCGCGGGGATCACCACCTTGGGCCACACGCTGCGGCTGCGGGGAGCCTCGTCGGCATGCGCGGCAGAGTCAACGGCTGCAAGCACCGCGGGAATCGCGGCGCCAACAACGGCGGCGTGCACGGCATCGGTGAGGTCGGCTGCGCGATCGCCGGCGCGGCGCACGTACGGCTCGGCGCGCCGGGCGCCGGTGGCATACAGGTGCTTGGCGCGCGGACCCAGCCACTCGCGGGCATGTTCCAATTGCGGGCCGGCCCACTCCTTGGCCTTGCTTGCCGCCTCCGCCGCGGCCGCGGCAGCGTCTGCGGCCGCCTGCTTTGCGGTGGCGGCGGCCTCGGCGGCCTGCTTCTGGTACTCCTGCGC
>Ga0222423_1000879_pt1 | contig 16054 bp, 16 predicted proteins | sample 3A0metagenome_FD_182472 | JGI IMG/M metagenome (GOLD analysis project Ga0222423, IMG submission 182472) | Enriched microbial communities from leaf-cutter ant dump, University of Wisconsin, Madison, United States - 3A0 (version 2) | ecosystem: Environmental > Terrestrial > Nest > Insects nest >...
GGGAGCGAAAGGCGTGGCCTCTCCCCCGGCCCCTCTCCCGCGAGCGGGAGAGAAAGGTGCGTGGTCCCGGCTTTTTCCCTTCTCCCGCTTGCGGGAGAAGGTGCCCGCAGGGCGGAAGAGGGCGCTTTTTGCCGGCGTCAACAAACCGTCTCCACCCCCGCGCCTGCTTTTTGTCGCCCCGCCCTCTGGCGATTAAATAAAGCAAAAACAATCACTTGATCATCGTGGCATGCAATTTGCCTTCTGCCCCGTGCGGCAACACCGCGTGGAGCGAAACGATGAGCCTGACCCCTGACAACCTGTTTGGCCTGCATACGAAAGCGCTGGATATGTGGCAGCGCCGTACCGAGGTGCTGGCCAACAACCTGGCCAATGCGGACACGCCGGGATTCCAGGCGCGCGACATCGATTTTCGCAAGGTGCTGGCCGCTGCCAGTGGGCAGGGGCAGGAACTGGCGTTGCAGACGCCCACGCCGGGCCAGATCGGCGCCGCCGGTGCCGATGCGTCGGGCATGTCGCTGTCGTGGCGCACGCCGATGCAGCCGAGCATGGACGGCAACACCGTCGATGCGCAGGTCGAGCAGGCCGCGTTTGCCGCCAACGGCGTGCACTACCAGGCCAGCCTTTCTTTCATCACCGCGCAGATCCGCATGCTGCGCACCGCCATCGAGGGGCAAGGCTGATGTCTCTTTTCTCCATCTTCAACGTGGCCGGCTCGGGCATGGCCGCGCAGTCCACCCGGCTCAACACGGTGGCCAGCAACCTGGCCAATGCCGACAGTGTGGCCAGCACGCCGGAGGCCGCCTACCGCTCGCGCGAGCCGTTGTTTGCCGCCGTGCAGAAGCAACTGGGCAGCCGCGCCGCCGACAACGGCCAGGGCGTGCAGGTGCTGGGCGTCACCGAGAGCCAGGCGGCCATTCCCAGCCGCTACGAGCCGGGCAACCCGCTGGCCGATGCCGACGGCTACGTCTACGCCAGCAACGTCAACCCGGTGGACGAGCTGGTCAACATGATCTCCGCCTCGCGTTCGTACCAGAACAACGTCGAGGTGATGAATTCCACCCGCCAGCTCATGCAGAAAACGCTGGACCTGGGCAAGTAAGCCACGCCTTTGGAGGCATATGACATGAGCGACATGAGCATCAACGGGGCGGGCGGTTCGGCGGCATCGCAGGCGGCCTCCAAAAGCAAGGACAAGGCGCTCAGCCAGTCCGACTTCCTGAATCTGCTGGTGCAGCAGATGCGCAACCAGGACCCGACCCAGCCGATGGATTCATCGCAGATGGTCAGCCAGCTGGCGCAGATCGGCCAGGTGTCGGCCACGCAGTCGCTGCAGTCCTCGTTCGATGCGCTGAGCGTGTCGATGCAGGGCAACCAGCTGCTGCAGGCCAGCAGCATGGTCGGCCGCAACGTGTCGGTGCCGTCGGAGGTGGGGCAGTTGCGCGACGGCGGTCTGGACGGCGCGGTCAACGTGCCCGATGGCGAGGGCACGGTGCTGGTGCAGGTGACCGACAAGGACGGCAACGTGGTGCGCACGATCAACCTGGGCACGCCGATGGCCGGCCTGGCGTCGTTCCACTGGGACGGCAAGGGCGACGACGGCACGGCGCTGCCCAACGGCAACTACGGGCTGAAGGCGCAGGCGGGCAATACCGCGGTGGCCACCTACGTCAACGGCAAGGTCGCCGGCGTGGGCATGACCGGCGCGGACGGTGCCTATCTGGATGTGGACGGTTTTGGTGGGGTCCTGCTGAGTCAGGTCGCGCAGATCAACTGATGGCCCGCGTGGCCACAACACTTGAGGAATCATTCCCATGGCTTTCAACATTGCACTGAGCGGCCTCAACGCGGCATCCGCCGACCTGGAGGTCACCGCCAACAACATCGCCAACACCGCCACCACCGGCTTCAAGGGCTCGCGTGGCGAGTTTGCCGAGCTGTTCAACTCGTCCGGCCCCAACCTCAGCGCCACCCAGGTGGGCAGCGGCGTGCGGCTGACCACGGTGGCCCAGCAGTTCACCGGCGGCAACATCGAAACCACCGACAACAGCCTGGATTTCGCCATCAGCGGCGACGGCTTTTTCACGCTGCATGACGGCAAGGGCTACTCCTACACCCGCGCCGGCGCGTTCCACAAAGACCCCGACGGCTTTGTCATCAATGCCAGCGGCCAGCGCCTGCAGGTGTTTCCCACCACCGCCAACGGCATGTTCGACACCAGCACGCTGACCGACCTGCAGCTGCTGACCTCGCAGAACGCGGCCAAGGCCACCGGCAACGTGCAGATGTCGCTCAACCTGCCGTCGGACGCCACCGCGCCGGTGCTGCCGTTTGACATCAACGATGCCGACAGCTTCAACCAGGCCACCCCGTTCACCGCCTACGACTCGCTGGGCGCCACCCACAGCGGCACCGTGTACTTCGTCAAGGACGCGGCCTCCAACGTGTGGAACGCCCACCTGTACATCGACGGGCAGTCCGCCGGCCCGGCGCAGCAGCTCACCTTCAACAGCTCCGGCGCGCTGGTGGCCCCGGCCGCCGGCCGGCTGAACTTTGGCGCGGTGCAGACCAGCCCCGGCTCCGAGCCGATGCAGCTGAGCCTGGACATGTCGCACGCCACCCAGTTCGGCAACGCGTATGCCGCCAGCGCGATCAATCCCGATGGCTACCCCACCGGCATTTTGTCCAGCATCGACGTGTCGGCCGAGGGCGTGGTGCAGGCCAAGTACTCCAACGGCCAGACCTCCGCCCTGGGCCAGTTGGCGCTGGCGCAGTTCTCCAACCAGCAGGGCCTGCGCCAGCTCAACAACACCAACTGGGCCGCGTCGTACGACTCCGGCACGGCGGTGATGGGTGCGGCCGGCAACGGCACCTACGGCGTGGTGCAGTCCGGCGCGCTGGAGTCGTCCAACACGGCCGACCTCACCGCGCAGCTGGTCAACATGATCAAGGCGCAGCGCAACTACCAGGCCAATGCGCAGGTGATCCAGGCCGACAACAAGCTCACCCAGACCATCATCAACCTCACCAACTGACGCAACCGGTGAAGGGCGCGCCGCGCCCTTCTGATACCTCGCCTCCAGGACCCTTCCCATGGATCGCTCCCTCTACGTAGCCATGACCGGCGCCACCCAGATGATGCGGGCGCAGGCGGAAGTGGCGCACAACCTGGCCAACGCCGACACGGTGGGCTTCAAGGCGCAGATGTCCGCCTTCCAGCCGCTGGCCGTGCAAGGCCAGGGCATGGCCACGCGCGTCAACGGCGTGGCTTTCGGGCAGGGCGTGGACATGCGTCAGGGCAGCCAGATCGACACCGGCCGCCCGCTGGACGTGGCGGTGCAGGGCGAGGGCTGGATCGCGGTGCAGGCGCCGGACGGCACCGAGGCCTACACCCGCGCCGGCAACCTCAAGCTCACCGCCGACGGCCTGCTCACCGACGAGCGCGACAACCCGGTGATGGGCGACGGCGGCCCGCTCACCGTGCCGCAGGCCGCGCAGGTATCCATCGGCGCCGACGGCACGCTGTCGGTGGTGCCGATGGGGCAGGGCCCGGAAACCATCGCCGCCGTGGGCCGCCTCAAGCTGGTCAACCCGGCGCAGGGCCAGCTGATGCAGGGCACCGACGGCCTGATGCACATGGTCGATGGCGGCGTCGCCGAGGCCGATCCGCAGGTCACCGTGACCGCCGGCGCGCTGGAGTCCAGCAACGTCAACCCGTCACAGACGCTGGTGCAGATGATCCAGCTGTCGCGCCAGTACGAGTTGCAGGTGCGCTCCATCAAGAGCGCCGACGAGAACGCGCAGTCCGCCTCGCGGCTGCTGCAGATGACCTGACCGCCAACCTGATAGCCATTCAGACGTCCAGACGGAGTCCAACGACATGTTTTCATCCCTGTGGGTAGCCAAGACCGGCCTCGATGCGCAGCAGACGCGCATGGATGTCATCTCCAACAACCTGGCCAACGCCAACACCACCGGCTACAAGAGCGCGCGCGCCTCGTTCCAGGATCTGGTCTACCAGAACCTGCGCCAGCCCGGCGGGCAGACCACCGAGCAGACCCAGCTGCCCACCGGCCTGATGCTGGGCACCGGCGTGCGCGTGGTCGGCAACGAAAAGCTGTTCACCCAGGGCAACATCGAGCAGACCGGCAACGCGCTGGACATGGCCATCCAGGGCCGTGGCTTCCTGCAGGTGACCATGCCTGACGGCACCATCGCCTACACCCGCGACGGCTCGCTGCACCAGGACGAGAACGGCCAGATCGTCACCGCCAACGGCTACCCGCTGGACCCGCCCATCAGCATCCCGGCCAACGCGCAAACCATCACCATCGGCAGCGACGGCACCGTCAGCGTGGTGGTGGACGGGCAGGCCGGCAACCAGCAGATCGGCACCGTGCAGCTGGCCGACTTCATCAACCCGGCCGGCCTGCAGCCCAACGGCGACAACCTTTATCTGGAAACCGCCTCCAGCGGCACGCCGCAGATCGGCCAGCCCGGCCTCAACGGCCTGGGCACGCTGGAAGCCGGCGCGCTGGAAAGCTCCAACGTCAACGTGGTGGAGCAGATGGTGGACATGATCCAGACCCAGCGCACCTACGAGATGAACTCCAAGGCGGTGTCCGCCGCCGACTCCATGCTGCAGTTCCTCACCAACAAGACGTGAGCACCGTCATGATCTCTCTCCTGCGTCGATACCTGCCCGTGCTGTGCGCGCTTGCCGTGCTGGCCGGCTGCGCCAGCGGCCCGTCCACCCGCGACGACGCGCAATGGGCGCCCACGCCGCCGCCCGCGCAGCCGGTTGCCGCGCAGGCCGACGGCTCGATCTACCACGACCAGCAGAACATGGAGCTGTTCACCGACCCGCGCGCGCACCGCGTGGGCGACATCCTCACCGTGGCCCTGGTGGAAAGCACCCAGGCCAGCAAAAAAGCCACCACCACCACCAGCAAGACCGACAAGGCCAGCATCGCCTCGCCCACCGTGCTGGGCCATGCGCTGGCCATCGGCGGCAAGTCGGCCGACATCGGGCTGGACGGCGCGCGCAGCTTCGACGGCGCCGGCTCCAGCACGCAGAGCAACCAGCTCACCGGCCAGATCACCGTCACCGTGGCCGAGCGCCTGGCCAACGGCAACCTGCTCGTGCGCGGCGAAAAGTGGCTGACCATCAACCAGGGCCAGGAGCTGGTGCGCATCGCCGGCATCGTGCGCCCGCAGGACATCGGCCAGGACAACGTGGTGCCCTCCACCCGCGTCGCCGACGCCCGCATCAGCTACACCGGCCGCGGCACCCTGGCCGACGCCAACACGCGCGGCTGGCTGTCGCGCTTCTTCAACTCCAAGTGGATGCCCTTCTAATGAAAGTTCATGCGTTCATGAGCTTCACGGGTGCGTCGAAGCACGAAGGCACGAACCCGCCCGGCACGTTCGCCCCCTCTCCCCTGCAGGGAGAGGGTTGGGGAGAGGGCGCCCCCATCTCCCTCACCCCCGGTTCCGCTCTCGCTCCCTCCCCTGCTCGCAGGGGAGGGTTGGGGAGGGGTGCTTTTGCCCTCGCGCTGCTGCTGGCCTTCATCGCCCCCGTCCATGCCGACAAGATCCGCGACCTGGCCCAGGTGGCCGGCGTGCGCAGCAACCAGTTGATCGGCTATGGCCTGGTGGTGGGCCTGGACGGCAGTGGCGACCAGACCACGCAGGCGCCGTTCACCACGCAAAGCCTGGAAAACATGCTGCAGCAGTTCGGCATCACCGTGCCGGCCAATGCGCGGCCGCAGCTGAAAAACGCGGCGGCGGTGATGGTCACGGCCGACCTGCCGGCGTTTGCCAAGCCCGGCCAGCTCATCGACGTCACCGTGGCCTCCATCGGCAACGCCAAGAGCATCCGTGGCGGCCAGCTGCTGATGACGCCGCTGCGCGGCGCCGACGGCAACGTCTACGCCATCGGCCAGGGCAGTGTGGTGGTGGGCGGCATCAGCGCGCAGGGCAAGAGCGGCTCCAGTGTGCAGGTCAACATCTCCGCCAGCGGGCGCATCCCCAATGGCGCCTCGGTGGAGCGCACCGTGCCGTCCGCGTTCGGTGACGCCGGCAATTTGACGCTCAACCTCAATACCGCCGATTTCACCACGTCCGCGCGCATCGCCCGGGCGATCAACCAGGCCTACGGCGCCGGCACGGCCGAGGCCGTCGATGGCGGCTCGGTCAGCGTGCGCGGGCCGCAGGACCCGGCGCAGAAAGTGGCCTGGCTGGGCGCCATCCAGGATCTGGACGTGCAGCCCGGCGACGCGCCGGCGCGGGTGGTGGTCAATTCGCGCACCGGCACCGTGGTGATCGGCTCCGACGTGCGCGTCAGCGCGGCGGCGGTGTCGCACGGCGCCATCCAGGTCACCATCGGCGAGCAGCCGCTGGTCAGCCAGCCGGCGCCGTTCAGCCAGGGCCAGACCGCCATCGTGCCCAGCAGCAACGTGCAGGTCAGCGAGGATGCCGGCCACATGTTCAAGTTCGGCCCGGGCGTCAGCCTGGACACCATCGTGCGCGCCGTGAACCAGGTAGGTGCCGCGCCCAGCGACCTGATCTCGATTTTGCAGGCGTTGAAGCAGGCTGGCGCGCTTCATGCAGAGCTCGTGGTGATCTGACCGCAAGCGCCAAGAACATGACAGCCATCAACGCCGCCAATCCCGCTCTCGACACCTGGACCGAAATGTCCGGGTTCCAGCAGCTGCGCGCGCAAGCGCGCAGCGATGGCGGCAAGGCAGCGCTGCCGGCGGTGGCCAAGCAGTTCGAGTCCATCTTTACCCAGATGATGCTCAAGTCCATGCGCGAGGCGAACGCGTCCATCGGCGAGGGCATGGGCGACAGCGAGCAGGGCAACGCCTACCGCGACCTGTTCGACCAGCAGCTGTCGCTGACGTTGGCCAACGGCCGCAACGGGCTGGGCATCGCCAAAATGCTGATCCGCCAGCTCGGCGGCAAACCCGAGGCCGCGCCCGCCGCGCTTGGCGCCGGCGACCTCGCCGCCGCGCGCGCGCTCAGCCCCGCCAGCGCGCCGCCGCGCAACATGGCCGAGGTGATGAACGCCAACGTGCGCGCCGTGCTGCAGTTGGGTGGCGACGCCGCCCACGCCGACGACGCCATGCCCTCCGTCACCGATACCGACAGCGGTTGGCGCGCCACGCTCGATCGCCTGGCCGAAGGCGCCGCCACCGCCAGCACGCTGCTGCCCGGCGGCGATCCGGTCAGCTTTGTGCGCACGCTGGCGCCGCATGCCGCCGCCGCCGCCCGCAAGCTGGGCGTGTCGGCCCGTGCGCTGCTGGCCCAGGCCGCGCTGGAAACCGGCTGGGGCAAGCACCTCCCCAGCCACGGCGACGGCAGCAGCAGCTTCAACCTGTTCGGCATCAAGGCCGGCAGCAGCTGGGACGGCGCCAAGGTCAGCGTGCCCACCGTGGAGTACGAAAACGGCGTGGCCGTGCGCAAGCGCGACCAGTTCCGCGCCTACGACTCGCCGTCCGACTCGTTTGCCGACTACGCGCGCCTGATCGGCGACAGCCCCCGCTACGCCCGCGCCCTGGGCCAGGGCGACAACATCGCCGGCTTCGCCCACGCCCTGGTGCGCGGCGGCTACGCCACCGACCCGTCGTACGCGCAAAAAATCACCGCCATCGCCAACAGCCCGCAAATGCGCGAGGCGATGGCCGCATTGCATCTGGAAGGAGCGGCGCAATGACCCCGCGCCTCACCCTGCTTTTCGTGGGAGCGGCTTCAGCCGCGATGCCTTTTCGCGAGGCCGGCAAGAGCATCGCGACTGAAGTCGCTCCCACAGGAGGCGCCCCGCATTTCGTGGGAGCGGCTTCAGCCGCGATGCCTTTTCGCGAGGCCGACAAGAGCATCGCGACTGAAGTCGCTCCCACAGGAGGCGCCCCGCTTTTCGTGGGAGCGGCTTCAGCCGCGATGTTTCTTGCCGCTAATCACCACGTGCGCCGCCCGACGTTTGCCGTGGCGCATTCAATGAGGACACACCATGGCTGACCTGCTGACCACAGGCGTATCCGGCCTGCTTGCCGCGCAGGTCGGGCTGAGCACGGTTGGCCACAACGTGGCCAACGTCAACACCGACGGCTACAGCCGCCAGCAGGTGTCGTTCGGCACTGCGCGGCCGCAGGGCGTGGGCAATTACTTCATCGGCGCCGGCGTCAACACGGTGGCGGTGCAGCGCGCGTACAGCCAGTTTCTCAACACCTCGCTGTGGGCGGCCACGTCCAGCTCCAGCCGCGCCAACACCATGGCCACGCTCACCGGGCAGATCAACAACCAGCTCTCCGGCAGCAGCAACCTGCAAACCTCGCTGGACAGCTTTTTCGGCGCCGTCAACGACACCGCCAACGCGCCGTCGGACACCGCCTCGCGGCAGGTGCTGCTGGCGCGCGCGGGCGGCCTGGCCAACACCTTTCACGCCTTGTCCAGCCAGTTCGACGAGCTGTCCTCGCGCGTGCAGCAGGAGATCGGCGACAGCGTCAACGCCATCAACAGCTACAGCAGCGCCATCGCCAAGTTGAACGGCATGATCCGCGCGTCGGCCGCCACCGACGGCACGCCGCCGTCGGACCTGCTCGACCAGCGCGACGCCATGGTCAAGAACCTTTCCGCCCAGGTCGGCGTGACGGTGGTGCCGCAAAACGACAACACCATCAACGTGTTCGTGGGCAACGGCCAGTCGCTGGTGACTGGCACGCAGTCGTATGACCTGGCCACCGCGCCGAACGTGTACGACGCCACCCGGCAAGAGGTGGTGGGCGCGGCCTCCGGCAGCGTGCTCAGCGGGCGCATCGGTGGCGGTTCGCTGGGTGCGTTGCTGGATTTCCGCAGCAGCGTGCTCGACCCGGCCAAGACCCAACTCGGTCGCGCCGCGCAGGCGCTGGCCAGCGCGTTCAACGCCCAGCACGCCCAGGGCGTGGATCTCAACGGCGACGTGGGCGGCGAGTTTTTCAGCGTGGCCGGCCCCAGCGTGCAGGCGGCCAGCACCAATGGTGGCACCGGCAACGTGGACGCCAGCATCAGCGACATCGGCAAGCTCACCGGCGCCGACTACACGCTCAGCTACACCGCCGCCGGCTGGTCGCTGCGCGACAGCAACGGCGCCAACGTGGCGATGACCGGCACCGGCACCGCCGCCGATCCGTTCGTGGCCGAGGGCCTCAGCCTCACCGTGCCTGCCGGCGCGGTGCCCGGCGACAGTTTCCGCATCCAGCCCAGCCGCGACGCGGCGGCCAGTTTCCAGGTGTCCATCACCAACCCCGACCGCATCGCCGCCGCCGCGCCGCTGGCCGTCACCGCGTCCAGCGCCAACACCGGCAGCGCCACCGGCAGCATCCAGCTCGACGGCGGCGCCTACAGCGGCGCCAGCATCGTGTTCACCTCGGCCACCACGTACAGCGTGGATGGCGGCGCCGACCAGCCCTATACGCCCGGCCAGCCGCTGGCCGGCAACGGCTGGAGCATGACGCTCACCGGCACGCCCCAAAACGGCGACAGCTTCACCATCACCGCCAACAGCAATGCGCAGGGCGACAACAGCAACGCGCTGCTGCTGGGCAAGGTGGCCAACCAGGGCGTGCTCGACGGCGGCGTCACCAGCGTGGGCCGCGCCTACAGCCAGCTGGTGAGCCAGGTGGGCAGCGCCGGCGCCGTGGCCGACGACGAGCAGATCACGCAAAAAGCCACCTATGACCAGGCCTTCGGCGCGCAGCAAAGCGTGTCCGGCGTAAACCTGGACGAAGAAGCCGCCAGCCTCCTGCGCTACCAGCAGGCCTACCAGGCGTCGGCGCAAATCATCACCGCCTCCAACAGCATGTTCACCGCGCTGCTGGGCGCCGTGCAGGGGTAAGCCATGCGAGTTTCCACCAGCTGGATGCAGCAGCAGTCCATCGGCACCATGATGGATCGGCAAAGCGACCTGTCCCGCATCAACACCCAGTTGAGCACGGGCAAGCGCATCAACCAGCCCTCCGACGATCCGGTCGGTGCGGCCCGTTCGCTCGATCTCAACCACCTCACCGCCGATACCGCGCAATACCAGCGCAACATCAGCACCGCCAACGCGCGGCTGGGGCTGGAGGACCAAAGCCTGTCCAACGTCACCAACGTGCTCGGTCGCGTGCGCACGTTGCTGCTGCAGGCGGCCAACGGCACCCAGACCGACGAGACGCGCGGCGACATCGCCGCCGAGATCGTGCAACTGCGCGAGCAACTGCTGGGCCAGGCCAACAGCAAGGATGGCCAGAACGAGTACATCTTTGCCGGCAACCGCACCGGCAGCCAGCCGTTTGCCGCCCAGGGCAGCGTCACCTACCTCGGTGACGACGGCCAGCGCATGGTGGCCGCCGGCCCGGGTTTCCAGGTGCCTACCGGCGACCCCGGCAGCGCGGTGTTCGGCAACATTCCCACCGGCAACGGCACCTTTGCCGTCAGCGCCGCCGGCACCAACACCGGCATGGCCGTGGCCGGCAGCACCAGCGTCAGCGACCCCGGCGCCAACCCCTCCGCGTGGGACGGTGGCGACTACCACATCGTGTTCACCGCCGCCGACGCCTACGAGGTGCAGGACGTCGACGGCAACGTACTCGACAACGGCAGCTACGACCCGGACAAGGGCGGCTCCATCACCTTTCGCGGTGCGCAGGTGGCGTTCAGCGGCACGCCCGACGTGGGCGACAGTTTTTCGCTGGGCGCCTCCAGCACGCAAAGCGTGTTCACCACGCTGGACAACATCATCAGCACGCTGCGCATGCCCAACGGCGGCGGCAGCGACATGCAAAACGCCATCAACACCCAGTTCGCCAACCTGGACCAGGCCATCGACAACATCACCCGCACCCGCGGCATGGTGGGCGCGCGCATGAACGCGCTCGATCAACAGGCGTCGCTCAACGACGACCTCACGCTTCAGTACAAGAGCGCGCTGTCAGACGCGCAAGATCTCAACTACTACGACGCGATCAGCCAGCTTGGGGCGCAAACCACCGCGCTGCAGGCGGCACAGCTGACCTTCAGCAAGGTGCAGGGGTCAAAGCTGTTTGATTATTTGCGTTGACAAAGGCTCAAGTTTCCCCTTGCCGAGTCGAAATATTGCACAAGGCGGCGGCATTCACGTTTGAACCCCCGTCCGAACCTCTGGGCCGGCCATTGTCGGCACCCAACCCCGATACGGAGATACTCCCATGGTCATGAGCGTCAACACCAACATCAGCTCGCTGAATGCCCAGAAAAACCTGGCTGCCTCGCAGAGCAAGCTGTCCACCGCGATCGAGCGCCTGTCCTCGGGCATGAAGATCAACAGCGCCAAAGACGATGCCGCCGGCCTCGCCATTTCCACCCGCTTCACCACCCAGATCAACGGCCTGAACCAGGCCGCCAGCAATGCCAGTGACGGCATCTCGCTGGCGCAGACCACCGAGTCGGCGCTGAACGAGGTGACCAACAACATGCAGCGCATCCGCACGCTGGCGGTGCAGGCGGCCAACGCCACCAACTCCGACGACGACCGCAAGGCGCTCGACGCCGAAGTGCAGCAGCGCCTGGCGGAAATCACCCGCATCTCGCAGCAAACCACGTTCAACGGCCGCCACGTGCTGGACGGCAGCTTCGGCAGCGCCGCGTTCCAGGTCGGCGCCAACGTGGGCGAGACCATCACCGTCAACCTGAGCCAGGGCGCCGGCTCCTCGCAGGTCGGCCAGATCGCCACCTCGGCCAGCGGCGACCTGAGCAGCCTGTTCGGCGGCGCGGCGGCTGGCGCGGCCACGTCGGCGGCGGTGATCACGGACTTCGACTTCAGCGGTACGCCGGCTCAAGCAGCTACCGGGGCGAGCATCACCACCGGTACCTTCTCCAGTTTCGATTTCGGCACCACCAGTTCCAGCTTCGAGGTGGGCTCCAAGACAGTGACGCTGGCTGCCGATTACGGCAATGTGGATGGCTTGGCAACGGAAGTGCAGAGTCAGCTGGGCGCCAATTACGTCGTCGTTGGCAATGATGACGACACGCTCACCATTTCCACCGTCGCAACGGGCGTCGGCACCGACGCCGACCTGGCAATCGCCAACGACGACGATAATTTGTTCGACGGCAACACCGCGACTGACGGCACCGCTGCGGTTCCCGCAGACGGCAATGCCAAGGCCTTCACGATCGACGGCATCGATGTGACGCTGGATCAGACCTACGACGATATGGATGATCTGGTCGATCAGGTGGGCCAGAAGCTGGGCCCTGACTATGTGGTGGCTAACGATAACGGCAAGCTGAGCATCACCGCCGCCGAGGGCGCCGACGTGGCGGTGGAAGTGGGCGGCACCGACGCCGCGTTCTTCGCTGCGCCCGCCGCCGACGGCGAGACCACCCCGCTGGCCCTGGCTGCTGGCGAGCTGAGCATCAACGGCGTCGACATGAAGGGCGAGTACAAGGACGCGCAGGCCCTGGTCGCGGCGATCAATGGCAAGGGCATCTCCGGCGTGTCGGCCTACTACGACGCGGACACCAAGTCGGTGCACCTGAACTCGCAGGTCGAGCTGACCGTGGACGGCACCAAGGCGGCGGAGATGGGCTTTGCCAACGTCGGTACTGCGGTCCAGCTGGGCAGCAACCTGGCCGAGAGCGACGTCAAGACGGTGGCGGGCGCCAACGACACCATCACCCGCATCGACGCGGCGCTGGCCACCATCAGCTCCATGCGCAGCGACCTGGGTGCGGTGCAGAACCGCTTCACCTCCACCATCGCCAACCTGCAGACCATCTCGCAGAACCTGTCTGCCTCGCGCAGCCAGATCCAGGATGCGGACTTCGCGGCCGAGACGGCCAACATGTCCAGCGCCAACATCCTGCAGCAGGCCGGCGTGTCGGTGCTGGCCCAGGCCAACGCCACCACGCAGAGCGTGCTCAAGCTCCTGCAGTAACTGCTTGACCCGGGGCGGCCGCGACAGGCGCGGCCGCCCCTTCTTGATTTCCAGGAAGCCCGACCATGGCCGTTACCGTCAATTCCACTGCGCCAACCACCGGACTGTTGACGTCGATGGGCGTGGGCTCGGGCCTCCCCGTAGGTGACCTGGTGGACAAACTGGTCGCCAACCAGAAGGCGCCCCAGCAAAACCAGATCACCGCACAGGCCACCCAGGCCAACACCGAGCTTTCCGGCCTGGGCCAGGTCGGCGCGGCGCTTTCCGCGTTGCAGTCGGCCATGGCGTCGCTCAGCGACGGCAGCGCGTTCAACGCGCACACGGTAACCAGCAGCGACACCGACATCCTTGGCGCCAACGTCACCGGTTCAGCCGTGGGCGGCAGCTACAAGATCGAAGTCACGCAGATGGCGAGCGCGCTCAAGGCGTCGTCCGGTGCGTACGCCAAAAGCACCAGCACGGTCGGCACCGGCACGCTCGACATTTCGGTGGGCGGCCAGACCATGCACCTGGCCATCGACCAGAAGCACAGCTCGCTGGAGGCGATTCGCGACGCGGTCAACAAGGCCAGCGACAACCCCGGCGTCAGCGCCACCATCGTCAACGGCAGCGACGGCGCGCACCTGGTGTTCAGCGGTACGCGCACCGGCGCGGAAAACGGCTTCAAGATCACCGGTACCGGCAGCCTCTCGGCGCTGAACTACGACCCGGCTGCCAGCAGCGGCAACGGGCTGAGCGTGATCACCCCGGCGGCCGACGCGCTGTTCACCATCGACGGCATGCCCGCCAACAGCGCCGGCAACAGCACCAGCACGGCCATCGACGGCCTCACCCTCAATTTCACCACCACCGGTACCAGCACGGTCACGGTCGCCAACGACACCTCCAAGGCCACCGGCGCGCTGACCAACCTGGTCAACACCTACAACAGTTTCGTGGGGATCTACCAGAACCTCACCAAGTACGACACCGTGACGGGCACGGCCGGCGCCATGCTGGGCGACGCCACCCTCAACGGCATCAGCAGCACGCTGTCGCGCATCTTTGGCGGCAACGCCAACACCGGCAACTTGTCCAGCATCGGCATCTCGCTGCAGGTGGACGGCAAGCTCGCCATCGACAACGACAAGCTGAAAACCGCCCTCAGCGACGGCGGCAAGATGGTCAATGACATCTTCAACGGCGACAACGGCTTCTCGTCGCAGCTCAAGACCCAGCTGGACAGCTGGGTCGGCACCGGTGGCGTGCTGGACGGGCGCACCAACAGCATCAACCAGCAGCTGAAAGACCTGGGCACGCGCCAGAAAGACCTGGACGACCGCATGGACGCGCTCACCGCGCGCTACCAGGCGCAGTTCTCCGCGCTCGACACGCTGATGTCCAAGCTCAACAGCACCAGCACCTACCTGCAGCAGCAGTTCGACGCGCTCAACAACAGCAACAAGAAATAACCACGGGAGATCGGGGTCATGGGATTCGGTTACGGCGCAGGCGCCTACCAACAGATTCGTTCGCACGGTGGTGTGGAGTCGGCCGACCCGCACGGCCTCATCACCTTGCTAATGGATGGCGCGCTGGAGCGCCTGGTCAAGGCCCGCGCGCACATGATGCGCGGCGAAGTGGCCGCCAAGGGTGAAACCATCGGCCGCTGCATCGAGATCATCGGCGGCCTGCGCGACAGCCTCAACCACACCGTGGCGCCGGACATGACCGAGCGCCTCGACTCGCTCTACGAGTACATGAGCCGCCGCCTGCTGCAGGCCAACCTGCGCGACGACGTGCGCCCCATCGACGAGGTGAGCCGCCTGCTGCAACAGGTGCGCGACAGCTGGGTAAAAATCGCCCCCGCACCCGCCGCCACCGCTCCGCGCGCCGCCACCGCATGAACGCCCCCGGCGAAAGCCCCGTCGCCCAGGCCCTGCGCCTGACCCACGACATGCTCGCCGCCGCCAAGGCGCAAGACTGGGATCTGCTCGCCACCCTGGAAGCCCAGCGCGACCCCTTGCTGCACCGCGAACACACCGCCGACAGCGTGGACGCCTTGCGCGACATCCTCACCTGCGACCAGGAACTGCGCACCCTCGTCAGCCAGGCCCGCGACCAAGCCGCCGCCCAATGGCAACGCGGCAACCAGGGCGCCAAAGCCGTCAAGGCCTACGCCCAGGCATAACCACACGCCGCCGCTCCCCGTGGGAGCGGCTTCAGCCGCGACGCTCTTGCTTTTTTGTAGGAGCGTACCCTGTCCACAAGGGACTTCCTTCGGTCGTGCGCGATGCTCTTGCCGTTGCCTTTCTTTATGTAGGAGCGACTTCAGTCGCGATGCTTTTGCTTTTTTGTAGGAGCGCACCCTGTGCGCGATGCTCTTGCTCTTGATGGTGGGTGCGGAGCAAAAGCTTTCGCACTCCTGCGGAGCGCGAGCTACTTTCTCTTGGGTGGCCACGCACGCGCCTGGAGCGCGTGCGAACAGCGAAGCTGGCCCGAAGGGCGTAGGGCAGGATGCCCGGAGTAAGAGAAAGTAGCCAAAGAGAAGGCCACCCCGCTTGGCGCTTGCCGGGCTTGCGCCCGGCAAGTCCGTGAGCCGGGGCCGGGCTTTTCGATCGGGCATCCTGCCCGAGCGAAAAGGCATCGACATCCATGTCGATGCCCGCTTCGCGGCCTTGTCGTCCCCGACTCACCGCCGCACAGGGGAGTGAAAAGCGCCCCCTCTCCCCAACCCTCTCCCCCGCAAAGCGGGGGAGAGGGAGCCAAGAGCACAAGCCAGTTGCTCCCGCACACCTCCCACCCTCGCTTGTGGGAGCGACTTCAGTCGCGATGCCTTTGCTGTTGCTTTTCTGTAGGAGCGCACCCTGTGCGCGATGCTCTTGCTCTTGATGGTGGGTGCGGAGCAAAAGCTTTCGCACTCCTTGCAGAGCGCGAGCCACTTTCTCTTGGGTGGCCAAGAGAAAGTGGCCAAAGAGAAGGCCACCCCGCTTGGCGCTTGCCGGGCGATGCCCGGCAAGTCCGTGAGCCGGGGCCGGGCTTTTCGACCGGACTCCTGTCCGGACGAAAAGGCATCGACATCCATGTCGATGCCCGCTTCGCGGCCTGATCGTCCCCGACTCACCGCCGCACAGGGG
>Ga0222423_1000881_pt1 | contig 16040 bp, 10 predicted proteins | sample 3A0metagenome_FD_182472 | JGI IMG/M metagenome (GOLD analysis project Ga0222423, IMG submission 182472) | Enriched microbial communities from leaf-cutter ant dump, University of Wisconsin, Madison, United States - 3A0 (version 2) | ecosystem: Environmental > Terrestrial > Nest > Insects nest >...
CGGACTGGGGGCCACGGCGCACGGGGTGATGGTTGAGCGCATGACGCCCGATGTCACGGTCACTGTACGCAGTGACATCATTGAAATCAGCCGTCCCGGCGGCTTGTCTTTGTCAGTCGATAATGAAGGCGGCATTACTGTGCCGGAGCGGGCGGCCTATGTCGCGGCGGCCTATCCGACCCTGATGAATATGGACAACTGGTCGGCCCTGCCGCCGCACGGGTTTCTGACCCATTACAACCTGTTGCAGACCGAAGCGGCAGATGAGGCGGCAGAGGGGGCCGAAGGCCCCTATACGTCACGCCTCGATCTGGCGCGTTTTCTGATCGGGCAGGGGTTGAATTTCGAGGCGCAGGGCGTGCTTGAGCTGCTGGGGCGGACCAATCCGCAAAGCCTCAATGACCCGCAGGTGCGCGGCCTTATGGTGCTGGCCAAAATGCTCAGCGGGCGTCTGGATCAGGCACGCCTCGATCTGGCCTCGCCGGTGCTGGCCAATGATCCGGCGGCGTTTCTGTGGCGCGGCTATATTGCCTTCAGGGGGCATGACTATCCGGCGGCGCGCAAGGCGTTTCAGAGCGGGGCCGGGGCGCTTGAGCGCTTTCCGCCGGTGTGGCGCACGCGCTTTGCGGCGGCCAATGCCTATGCGGCCCTGATGACCGGCGACCTCAAGGCGGCGTCGGAACTGGTTACCTATGCTGTCACGCAGGCGGTGCCGCCGCTCGACCGGCTTGAGGCGCAGCTTGTGCAGGCGCAGGTAATAGAGGCACGGGGCGACAAGGCCCGCGCCCTGCGGGTCTATAATGCCATTGCCAAGGCTTCATCGCCGCGCATCAGCACACCGGCCAAACTCAGGGCCGCGCGGCTGAAATACGAACTGGGAGAGGCCAGGGCCGATGACAGTCTGGCGCAGATGAATGCCCTGCGCTTTTACTGGCGCGGCGATGATACCGAGGTCGAAATCGTCCGCACCATGGGCGACATCAATCTGTCGCAGGGGCATTATCGTGAGGCGCTTGAGGTGCTGCGCAGCGGCGGGGCCTCGTTCCTCAACAATCCCGAAGCGGCAGGGATCACGCAAAAACTCAATGATGCTTTCCGCAGCCTGTTCCTTGAAGGCAAGGCCGATGGCCTGCAACCGGTCGAGGCGCTGGGCCTGTTCTATGATTTCCGCGAACTGACGCCGGTAGGGGCGGACGGCGATGAGATGGTGCGGCGTCTGGTGCGGCGTCTGGTGGATGTCGATCTGCTGGATCAGGCAGCGGATTTGCTGGAATATCAGGTGGATAACCGTCTGGTGGGCGTGGCCAAATCGGCGGTGGCGACCGATCTGGCGAGCATCCATCTGATGAACCGTCAGCCGGAAAAGGCCCTTCAGGCCCTGTGGAAGACCCGCAACAGCCTGCTGCCCAAAAGCGTGACCGCCGAGCGCCGCGTGCTTGAGGCCCGCGCCCTGACCGAGCTTAACCGCACCGAACATGCCCTTGAGGTGCTGGGGGGCGACCGCTCACCCGAAGCGACCGAGGTGCGTGCCGACATCTATTGGCAGGACAAGAACTGGGCGAAGGCCGGTGACCTGCTGGAAAGCCGTCTGGGCGACCGCTGGAAGCGTGAGGCCCCCCTGAGCCTGCCCGAAGAAGCCCTGCTGATCCGTGCCGGTGTGGCCTATAGTCTGGCCGACGATCAGGCGGGACTGACGCGCCTGTCCACGCGCTATGGCGGCTATGCGGAAAAGGCCCAGAACCGTGACGCCATCCGTGTGGCGTTGGCCGGGATGGATAATGGCCCGCTCGATGTTTCCGATTTTGCGCTGGCGGCCAACCAGAGCGACAGCTTCGCCGGCTGGGTCACCAGTATGAAGGTCAGGTTCCGGCAAAAGGATGATGCCGCGGCCAAACAGGCTGCCGCCAAGGGGCCTGCCGCAGCGGCTGGTTAGAGCGTGTTCCGTTCAGAATGAATCGGAAAAAGGCTCTGATTTTTTGTTTAACGCGCTTTTGAATCCGAAAACTGCGTCACACTTTTCGGAAGGCACTCTAAACGTCCGAAGCCGGTTTTCGGGCGTAAAAGGCGGGTCTGAAAAAGGCCGGAACTTCAAACCGTTGCAAGGCCAGTGCGCCCGCCTGCGTCACGACCATCAGGCTGAGGCCCAGCACGCCGAACGGCACCGGCATCACCGGCGGCGTTTCGAGCAGGTTCAGGATCAGCACCGAGGCCATCAACCCGTTCAGGGCCAGAAGACTGCCGCGCCCCCATGTCCGGCTCAGGTTCTGACTGAGACTGAGGACGGTGACCAGCAGGGGAATGATGAGCAACAGGTCATAGTCCATCAGGCGCGGATTGAGCAGTTGCGCCATGCCAAGTCCTATGGCCAGACGCTGGGCGGGGGAACACCGGCCCATTTCTGCCAGAGCCAGACCGGCCAGACTGAGCAGGGCCATGAACAGGCCAAGTCCGATCAGCGACGGCAGGGCATCGTGCGGCAGGCCTGTGGCGGCGATCCAGCTAAAGAAGCTGATGCCCGGTTGCTGGCTGAGGACGACCTGATCGAGCGCCTGATGCCAGTGGCTGTGCAGGGGCCCCTGTTTCAGGGCCATCAGGCCATAGGCCCCAAGGCCGCTTATCACGCCTGTGGCCAGGGTGCGCAGACGCCAGATCAGGGGCTTGTCGAGGTACACAAGCACGATCAGATAGGTCAGGAGAGTCGGCTTGATCAGGGCCGCCAATGTGACGGCGACAATGAACGGGGTGGCGCGTTTCGGCAGGCACAGGGCCGCCCCTAGAATCAGGCCGTGCAGCAAAAGCGCGATATTGCCCGACGCCAGCGACCCGCCGGTCAGGAGGGCGAAAAGCGGCAGTTTCAGCCGCCCGTCCTCAGGGTTTTGCCGCCAGACATAAAGCCCTATGCCAGCCAGAGCCATGAGCCACATCAGCACATAGGCCACCCTGAAACCGTCAAGGCCCATGAAGGCAATGGTGGCCGACAGGCCTTCGGCAATCATCGGCGCATAGACAAACACCGCCGGACGCAGGCCTTCACAGGCTGGAGACAGGCTGTAAGGATTACCCCCCTGAGACAGGGTCTGGCCCGCGCAGGCAATGGCGTCGAAATCGACAAACCACGGCTTCTGTTTAAGCAAACGCCCCAGCAGACCGCTGATCAGCGGCAGGGTGCAGAACAGGCCCCACCACAGGGGCAGGGAACGGGAGCGGGCGGCAACAGGCGACATAAGATTTTTTCGGAAAACGGCGGTGTGAATATGGGCCGCAACCAATCCGACAAATAAGGATATATTGCGCGCACAATGTGGTGCGCCTGTCGTCAATAAGGCGAAGTGTAGCCACAATAAGGCGTTTGCGTTCCAATTGTGGCCGCAGGGCGTGATTGTGCTGTCAATGTGGCTAAAAAGCTGAAAACAGAGGGGCTTAGGGGGTGGCTGGGGCGGGGAAAGCCTGACGGCGTGACATATATGCCAGTGCATAACCGAGGCACAGACAGGCGAAAATGGCTAAGCGGTCAGGGGCCAGACCGGCCATATCGGCCATGCGCAGTATAAGCCACAGGCTGGACAGGCCCAGATAGACACGCCGGATCAGGCGGTTTGAAACGCTCAGATTGACGAGCAGGGCCATGCCCAGCGGCAGGAGCAGCAGGTCATAGTCCATCAGGCGCGGATTGAGCAGCAGGGCAAAGGTCAGGCCGATGACAAGCCGTTCTGTACGGTCTGCGCCTGAGCGTTCGGCAATCCACAGACCGCACAGGCTGGTTATGGCCAGATAGATCACCAGCCCGCCGAGGCTCAGGGGCGAATATGTGGCAAGGCCCAGAGCATTCATCCAGCCGAACCAGCTCATGCCGCTTTGGGACTGTGCCACGACCGAATCACGCAAGGCGGCCCAGTCTGCGGCATAGGGGGCGCTGAGGTACAGGGCGGCGACCATGCCTGCGCCTGCCAGTCCGGCCGCCGCGGTTTGCCACAGGCGGGTCGTCAGGGGCTTTTGTGTGAACATCAGCACGATCATATAGGTCAGCAGGAAGGGCTTGACGCAAGCCGCCAGAACCACCAGCAAAACGAAAGGGACAATCGACCGGTGCAGGTTCAGGGCCGCGATCAGGATCAGGCCGTGCAACAGCAGGCCGATATTGCCGCTGGCGATGGAGGAGCCGGTCAGCACGCCAAAGCCCGGAAGCCGCCACATAAGCGGCACGCGTGGCCACGGGCGGATCAGTATGAACCAGAACATAAAGCCCAGCACCGCCAGCAGGACGATGGCATAGAGGCTTTTCAGGCCGGAAAAGCCGAGCCATCCGACAAGGGGGGGCAGCATCTGGCCGATTTGCGGCGCATAGACATAGGGTGCCGGATTCAGGCCTGCGCAGACCGGCTCAAGGCTATAGGGCGACAGGCCGCGCCGCAGATAGTCCGCGCCGCACAGCAGGGCGTCGAAATCATTGAACCACCACTTGCCTTTCAGCAGACGGCCCAGAAGGCTCGACCATACCGGCATGGTGAAAAAGAAGGCCCATAGTCCCGTATGCCAGAGTTTGGAGGGGTGGGGTTCGGGGGCTGCCGTCATGGCATGGCCTTGAGCGGTCTGGCTTTCAGGGGGAACAGGCGGGCGAAAATATCGGTGTGACGTTCTGCAAAGGTCAGGCCGCCTGCCGCCAGCACATAGAGGCTGAGGCCCAGGGTGGCAATGCGTGTCGTATAGTCGCCCAGATCGAGCGCCCCGCCGATCAGGGCGAAAACGCACAGGCCTGTCAGCAGGGTCTGTCCCCGATCAAGCACCAGACGTGCCAGACGGTAAGGGGTGTCGATGACAGTGCTATTCAGGGCGATGATCATCAAGCCGACCCCGATCAGGAACACGTCCTGCGACATCAGGCGCGGGATCAGCAGCACCCCGAGGCTCAGGCCCAGCCATATCCGGCTTTGGCTATCGAGTTTCAGGCCTTCGGCCAGACTGAGGCCGCTAAGGCACATCAGTCCGGCAAACCCTGCCCAGCCTACGGCGGCCAGGCTGTTGTCGGCGCTGATGCCCACAAGGTCGAGCCAGCCGTAAAAACTTTCGCCGGGGGTCAGTTCATAGACGAAATAGGACAGGGTATCTTCCCACTGTTGCGACAGCAGGGTGTCCTGAGCAGCAAACCACACAGTCGGCGCAACACCGGCCACGGCCCCCAGACAGAACCAGCCGAGGCGTTTCCACACCGGTATATCGAGCAGCAGCAGGACGCAGAGATAGGTCAGGAAGACCGGCTTGATGATGCTGCAAAACACCACACTGAGGACGAACAGCCAGGGGAAACGTCGGGACGCCAGCGCCGTCAGCAGGATCAGGGCGTGGCAGACCACGGCAATATTGCCCCAGGCGATGGCGCTGCCGGTCAGGAAGGCGGCAAAGGGAATTTTCTGCATCAGGCTGAGACGGTTGAAGTGCGGCAGATAGACCCCGCCGAACAATAGGCACAGGCTCAGGCCATAGAGAATAAGGTGCAACAGCCATAGCCCTTGCTGACCGACGCGCTCGATGATCTCGGCACCGGTCTGGGCAACGATCGGCAGATAGACATAGACGGCGGTCTTGTCGAAGCCCTTGCAGTGCAGCCCCATATCATAAAGACGGCCGTGTTCCATGACCTTTTGCGCGCCGCAGGCAATGGCGCGGTAATCACCGAACCAGCTATCTGAACGGTCGAGTTTGCCGATCAGGCCACTGGCCAGAGGCAGCAGGAACAGGAGGGTAATCAGGGCCTGTCTTACGCGGCCGGAAAAAAGGGATTTGGAAGTCAGGGACAATGGGTAGCTTTCGCGGAAAAGAAGCTATAAGGCTGATTTTTATTGCGCCCCAATAGACGATCACAGGGGTTTGTAAAATGGCATATAGAAAAGAAATCAGGAGTCTTTCTTGTCAACGCGTTCATCGCCCGATCTCAGTCTGATCATCTGCACCCTTAACGAGGGCGCTGCTATTGCCAATGTTGTCAACGAAATTTGTGATACCCTTGCGGGCATAGATTACGAAATCGTCGTGGTGGACGATGATTCTTCGGATAATACACAGGCCGAGGTCCTGAGGGTAGCCGAAGACAACCCGCGTGTGCGCCTTCAGGTGCGCGTCGGGGAAAAGGGCCTGTCCTCAGCGGCCATCAAGGGCTGGGACGTGGCGGACGGGCGCATACTCGGCATTATGGACGGCGACGGTCAGCACGACCCGCAGGCCATTCGCCAGATGGCCGATATCATCCTTAAAGGCGACAAGGATCTGGTCTGTGTGTCGCGCTATCTCGGCAAATCCGATACGGGCCTGAGTTTCGGGCGCGATATTGCCTCGCGTCTGGCGACGAAGGCCACGCATCTGGTGCTGAAAGCGCCCCTGTCCGACCCCATGAGCGGCTGTTTCATGATGACGCGCCAGTGGTATGAGACGGCGCGCGACAATCTGACTGGTGTGGGCTTCAAGATTCTGGTCGATCTGGTGGCCTCGACGAGGGTCAAGCCGCGCTTTGCCGAGGTCAAGGCGGCCCTGCGTCAGCGTCAGGGCGGCGAATCGAAGCTCGATCTCAGGGTGATTCTCGATCTGGGGGCGTTGCTGGTGGAAAAAGGCACCGGCGGGTTGCTTCCGGCGCGGTTTGTGCTGTTTGCCGCGGTTGGCATGTCCGGTGTGGTCGTCAGCGCGCTCATTCTCACCTTCTTCAAGCTGATCGGCTATTCGACGGTCACGGAATTCAGCCATGCGCAGATTGTCGCCATCGGTCTGGCGATGGTGTGGAACTTCTTCCTCAATAATAGCCTGACCTTCCGCGATCACCGCCTCAAGGGGGCCGGTGCCTTGCTCAAGGGGCTGATCATCTTCTGTCTGGTCTGTACGCCGGGGGCCATCCTCAACTGGTGGATCGGCATGTTGCTGAAATCGGTGCAGGTGGAGTTCATTCTGGCAGGCGTCATTCCGGCCTTCCTGATCGGTATTCTGAACTACTGGGCGTCGCGCGTACTGGCGTGGAACCAGAAAAAAGGCAGCTAAAAAAATCCCCGCGTCGTGGGGCGACGCGGGGCAGTGGATCCATGGGAGCAGGGGATGGAGGCCACGGAGAGCTTAGAGCGCTTTCCGAAAAGTGTGACGCACTTTTCGGATTCAAAAGCGCGTTGAAACAAAAAGTTAGAGTGCTGTTCCGATTCAATTTGAACGGAACACGCTCTAATAACGGCGACCATAGCGGTCATAACGGTCGTAGCGGTGGTTGTCGTACCGACGGTTGTCACGATGGTCATACTGGCGGTTATTGTAATAGCTGCCGGTACTGGCGCAGGTCGTGCTGTCCTTGCCGATCTGCGAGCCGACGACGGCCCCCAGAAGCGCGCCTAACACCATGCCTTCGGTCTTGGCATTATTGGCCGCGACGCCGTTACCCAGAGCCGCACCGGCCAGACCGCCGATGATCGCGCCACCGGTCTTGTTATCGCTCTTGCGGTCACCGCAGCTTTCGTAGCGTTGATCGTAGGAACGGTAGTCGCGGGCCGAGGCCGTGCCGGCCATGCCTGCGCTGAGGATCATGCCAGACGCCAGTGCCGACATGATAATCTTTTGGGTTTTGCTGGTCTTGAACATGATCGGTATCCTTCATTCTGGCCCTGAGATTTGAGGTCTGCGGGGCCGTTGATGAGGACCTTTATAGACCTTTGAACCTGAACGGGATTTGAGAGGTTCGTTCATCTTCGTTCAGAATGGAAAAAAATAGCGCTTGGACAGGGGCGGGCTTTCCCCTTATGACGGGGCCTTGTTTCATAAGGCAGCGGGATAATGCGCGAACAGGTCTGTACCATCGATCGGATCGGCTTTCAGGGCGACGGCCTCAGCACGGACGGCCTGTTTGTCCCCCTGACCCTGCCGCAGGAGACCGTGCGTGTTCAGACGGGCAAGGACGCGCACGCCCGCCTGATCGAGGTGCTGAGCGAAAGCCCGGAGCGCGTCGCGCCGGTGTGCCGTCATTTCCGTGTCTGCGGCGGTTGTGCGCTTCAGCACTGGGAGGCGGAGGCCTATGGCGCGTGGAAGCGCGACATGGTGGTGTCGATCCTTGAAAAGGCGGGTCTTGATACCGAGGTCGGCCCGATCCTGACCACCCCGCCGCAAAGCCGCCGCCGCGTCGGGCTTCATGCCAAAAAGATAAAGGGCCGCACGGAACTGGGGTTCAAGATGCGCCGCTCATGGGAGCAGGTGCGCATAGAGGAATGTCCCGTCGCCGATCCGGCCCTGATCCGGGCCTTACCGTTTCTGACGGAGATCGCCTCTGTCCTGTTCGAGCATCCGAAATCGGCGCCGATCCTTCAGGTCACCCTGTCGCAAACGGGGCTGGACATCGATATTCGCGGCGTCGAGCGCAGCAAGAGCGGCGGCCTGAGCGCCGATGCGCGGATGCAGATCGCCATGATTGCCGGTGAACAGGATATTGCCCGCATCACCCTGTCCGAAGAAATCCTGTATCAGAGCCGTTTGCCGAGTGTGCGCTTCGGGCGCGCTCTGGTCGATTTGCCGCCCGCCTCGTTTTTGCAGGCCTCAGCCAGATCCGAAGCCGATATGGTGGAACTGGTCAAGGCAGCGATCGCTGGTTGCCGAAACGTCGCCGACCTGTTCTGCGGGGCAGGGGCCTTTACCTTTCCGATGGCGGAAATCGCCAGCGTCTATGCCGCCGATGGCGCAGGCGGTGCCGTCAACGCTTTGAAATCGGCCATTGGCCGCGCGCCGGGCCTGAAGCCCATAAAGGCGGAAACGCGCGACCTGTTCCGTCGTCCGCTGGTGCGTGAAGAACTGGCGGCGTTCGACGCGGTGGTGTTCGATCCGCCGCGCGCCGGTGCCGAGGCGCAGGCCCGCGAACTGGCGCAGTCGAACCTGCAAAAGGTGGTCGGCGTCAGCTGCAATCCGCAAACCTTTGCCCGCGATGCGCTGATTTTGACGCAATCGGGCTTTAGACTTGATAAGGTGACGCCGATAGATCAGTTTCTGTGGTCGAGCCATGTGGAGCTTGTGGCGATCTTTTCCAGATAAACAACACTAAAGGTACGGCTCTTGATCTCGGTTATTATCCCGACCCTGAATGACGAAGCGACGCTGGTGCGGACCCTCTCCAGCCTTGTACCGGCGGTGGTCGAAGGACTGGTCAGGGAGGTGATCATCGCCGATGGCGGTTCTGAGGATGCCACGCTTGAGATTGCCGAATCGACCGGTTGCCGCATCGTCAGCACCGATGCCAATCGCGGTCTGCAACTGTGGCAGGGCTGTCGTGAGGCCAAAGGCGACTGGCTGATGATCCTGCATCCCGATTCGCAACTGACCGAAGGCTGGATGAGCCACGCGCAGGCACATATCCGCCAGCATCCGCTGCGCGCCGGATATTTCCGGCTGGCCTTTGACGATCCGTCAGGGTTTGCGCGCCTGTGGGCCGAGGTGGTGGCCTTCAATGCGCGCTGGCTGGCCCTGCCGACAGGGGACCACGGGCTTCTGTTGTCGCGGCCGTTATATGATGCGGTCGGCGGCTATAAGGAACGGGTGGTCTATGAGGATCTGGGGATGGATCTGGCGCTGGGTCGTGCCCGCCTCAGGGCCATTCCGGCGGCGCTGGTGACCAATGGCGAGCGTTTCCGCAAAGGCAGCTGGTATCTGTCTCTGGTGACCAAATCCGCACGGCTTGTGATGTACGGGCTGGGGTTTCCGCCCAAGCCGCCCGCGAAAAAAGCCCGCTAATCAGAGGTTTCAGTTGATCAGAGGTCTTTGAGGACGTCGATGCGGCGCGCCCCTCTGGCGGCATGTTCCAGCGTCGGACTGTCCTTGCCCATCAGCTGGCGGTAAATCCAGTAACTGGCTACGACTTCCTCGGTATATTGGCGGGTCTGGGCCACGGGGATGGATTCGAGGAACAGAAGCGGATCGGTGTCGTCGCCCAGGGCGCGTTTGGCCTCAAGCACCCATTTTTCACCGGCATTATAGGCGGCAATGGCGCGAAACAGATCGCCGTCCACGATATTCGACCCCAGAAGTCTCAGGATATAGTCCTGCCCGACCATCAGATTATAGGCCGGATCGAGCAGCCGGTCGGGATTGCGCATCAGGGTCTTGTCGCGCGTCACCGTATAGGCTGTGGCAGGGGCCAGTTGCAGCAGGCCATAGGCTCCGGCATAGCTCTTGGCTTTGGGGTTGAATTTGCTCTCTTTTTTTGCCAGCGAGAACACCAGAGCCTTGTTGATCCTATAGCCGCCGGTCGGCGTGAAGTCGGGCATGACATAGAGGGACGGATCGAACAGGCGGTCGGATGGCTTGATCTGGCTGACCGACAGGTCGCTGGCGCTGGCATAGGCCAGCCAGCGGTTGCGGCTGTCCTCATCCGGTGCGCTCTGGATGGCGGACTGAAGTTCGGTGCGCGCATCGGCGCGGCGATTAAGCTGCATCAGGTGGCTGACGCGCTGGGCCTGAGGGTCGCTGCGTGTCCAGTTGAGATCGGCCTTCAGGGTGGCGCTGTACTGGCCGCGCTCATCTGCGCCATGCACCGGCTGAAGGCCCTGCTGTGCCCGCATCACCGCCGGTTCGACCCCCAGCCTTTGCTCGGCCACCAGCCCGTAGAAGGTGAAGGGATAGGAGGCGGCGATCCTGAAATAGACCTCGGCCTGTTCGGCCTTGTTCTGTTTCAGGGCGCTGCGACCGGCCCAGTAGGCCCCGCCGGACTGGCTCCAGGCGTTCTGGCTCGGGTCATTGACGATAAATTCAAAATGCTTTTGCGCCTCGGCATAGCGTTTCAGCCGCCAGGCCGCCAGACCGGCCACCCAGCGGTCGCCCACCTGCTGCCCCAGACGTAAGGCGTCTTCCAACTGGTTGTTATTATAGGCCGAACGGGCCGATTTTGGCGTCAGGTCGGAATCGGGGCCAGCGGTCGCCGCCTTGATCTCCGTGCGCGGCGCAAGGCTCTGGCTGAAAATGGTCAGTTTGCGCGCGCCCGACAGGGCCGGAAAAGGCGGGTCTTCGGCCCCTTGCGGTTTTTTGCGCCTGGCCAGATTCCACACGCGCATGGCCTGAGGATGGTCGGGATACAGGGCCAGCCACTGCATCAGTTCGTCGTAGGTCGATGTGTAACCGGCGTGGAACAGTTTGCTGAAGGTGACATAGCCCATCAGGCTCTTGTCGCTGACATGGGCGACGGCGGCCTCACCGGCGGCATAGTCGCCCTGATCGATCAGGGTGAAGGCCGTGCGATAGGCCTCGGTATCGCTGAGGCTCATGGCCCTGACCGGTGAGGTCAGGGGGCGCGTCTGGCGCAGGCTGGTATAGGGACGGGGGCCTGAAGCGGGGGCGGGCGAAAGCGCGGCAAACTGAATCCGGTCGGGGGCAGGCGGGTCATGCGGTGTCACATGAGGGGCCTGAGTGTGCAGGAAGGCATCGATATTGGCGTTGTCCGAAGCCGAAGATTCTGCGGCCAGAACGGGCAGGCTGGTCAGTGTCCAGACTGACAAAGCGCACAACAGCGGACGCACACCTACATGCTGCATCTATGGCTCCCTTCGCAGAGTTTCGATCACTGTGAGGCGACCGGTCGGTTAAGCTGTCGTAAGGCCCCGCCCGGGTGAAGGGGGAAACCTACTCAAATATTAACAGACAGGCAAGCCCGGCCTTATATGTGCTTGATCTATGCTTCGGGGGCTGTGGCGCGCAACAGATCCCGCCACAACAGGCCCTTGGCCATGGGTTGCCTCAGAACGAGGGACGGGTGGTAGCTGGCGAATGCGGGGATTTTGTGGCCATCCGTGCAGGAAATGTCAAAACGGCGGCCCCTGAGTTTTTGCACGCCTTCGGAGGTGTTCAGCGTCACCCTTGCGGCCGTGGCCCCCAGAAGGATGACCCGTTGGGGGCGCAGTATCTCAAGGGCTTTGTGTGTGAAAAGGGCCGTAAGCTGCACGTCTTCGTCCGTCGCCGGACGCCCGCCTGCCGGTCGCCAGTACAGGCCCGGCAGGAGGTAGGTCTGATCGAAAATCCCCAGCGCCTTCAGGATCATATCCATCAGGCGGCCCGTCTTGCCGGAAAAGACCTGACCGCTGGCGTCCTCATCGCTATCAGGAACTTCGCCGATGATCAGATAGTCGGCTGTTTGGCTTTCGGGGTTGGCAAAGCGGCCTGACACCTTTTGTCTGGCCCCTTCATATTTCAGCGGGAAGGCCTCGAAATCATCCAGCGCCTGAAAAAGACCGGCCATGTCCATGACGGCGGCCATCTGTTCGCGGGCCTGTGATTTCGCCAGATCGAGGTCGAAATATTTAAGGTTTTCAGGACGTAAGGCAGCACCCGAGGCCACGGGGACAACCGGCGCGACCAGTGTGGCGACCGGCTCGGGCGGCTTTGGGGCGAAACGGGATTTATTTTCAGCAAGGGTTCGGTTAATAGGCTGTAATTCATAGGCTTCTTCAAGCTCATGATCGAGGAAAAACCTGAGATAGCTTTCCCATTCCGAAGACAGACTGTTGACGGAAGATGTCATGAACCCTAATGCCTGAGGATATGAAAAGACAGCTTTTGACTCTCCTTGCGGAAGCTGTGAGATACACCAATCGCCATATAATTACCGGGGCGTCAAGGAAAGAAGGAACGACGGCATGACCGAAGCGGCCGCCTTTGCAGGCATTGAGCGCGAGTCGATGGACTATGATGTGGTCATCGTCGGTGGTGGGCCTGCGGGGCTTTCGGCGGCGATTCGCCTGAAGCAACAGGCGGAAAAGGCCGGTCGTGACCTCAGTGTCGCCCTTCTGGAAAAAGGCTCCGAGATCGGGGCGCATATTCTGTCGGGCGCGGTGATCGACCCGTCAGGCCTCAGCCAGCTTTTCCCCGACTGGAAAGAACGCGGTGCGCCGCTTGAAACCGAAGTGACCGAAGATCATTTCGTCTATCTCGGGCCGCAGGGGGCGCTGGATATTTCCTGGCTGCCCATGCCGCCCTATATGAAGAATCACGGCTGTTATATTGCCTCTCTGGCCAATGTCACGCGCTGGCTGGCTGAGCAGGCCGAGGCGCTGGGGGTCGAGGTCTATCCGGGCATGGCCTGTTCGGAAGTGCTGTATAATGAGGACGGCGCCGTGGCCGGTGTCGTGGCCGGTGTCTTCGGCCTTGATCGTGAAGGCGGGCCCAAGGCCGATTTCCAGCCGGGCCTTGAGCTTAGGGCGAAATACACCTTCTTTGCCGAAGGGGTGCGCGGGTCGCTGTCCGAGCAGGTCATCCGCAGGTTCGGTCTGACGGAAAAGAGCGACGTCCAGAAATACGGCACGGGCATCAAGGAACTGTGGCAGGTGCCGGCGCACAAGCATCGTCCGGGCTATGTGCAGCATACGCTCGGCTGGCCGCTGGATAATGCCACGGGCGGCGGCTCGTTCCTCTATCATTTTGGCGATCGCTATGTGGCCATAGGCTTCGTGGTACATCTGAATTACAAGAACCCCTATCTGTCGCCGTTTGATGAGTTTCAGCGCTTCAAGCAGCATCCGGTGGTGCGCGAACATCTTGAGGGCGGGCAGCGCGTCTCCTATGGCGCGCGGGCCATTACCGAAGGCGGTTATCAGTCGGTGCCGCGCCTGAGCTTCCCCGGCGGGGTGCTGATCGGTTGTTCGGCGGGCTTCGTCAATGTGCCGCGTATCAAGGGCAGCCACAATGCCATCAAGAGCGCCATTCTGGCGGCGGATGCGGCCTTTGCCGCCCTTGGGAGCGAGGTGCCGCCTGTGACCCTTACGGCCTATGATGAGGCCTATAAGGCCTCCGATATTGCCCGCGAACTGAAGCGGGTGCGTAACGTCAAGCCGCTCCTCAGCCGCTTCGGCACCTTTGCCGGTACGATCCTTGGCGGGGTGGACATGATGACGACCCATATGTTCGGCGGGTTCTCACCGTGGGGGACGCTGAAACATCGCAAGACCGATGCCGCCTCGACGGGGCTGGCCAGGGATTACACACCGATTGCCTATCCGAAACCGGACGGGGTTCTGAGCTTTGACAAGCTGTCTTCGGTGTTTATTTCCAACACCAATCACGAAGAGGATCAGCCGGTTCACCTGAAGCTGAAAGACCCGGAAATCCCCATAGCCATCAACCTGCCGAAATATGCCGAACCGGCGCAGCGTTATTGTCCGGCAGGCGTCTATGAGGTGGTCGAGGACGGCGGCAAGCCGCGTTTCCAGATCAATGCCCAGAACTGCGTCCACTGCAAGACCTGCGACATCAAGGACCCGACGCAGAATATCGTCTGGACGACGCCGGAAGGTGGCGGGGGGCCGAATTATCCGAACATGTAAAATTACGGCAAAAGCGGGCAGGGGGCTTGATCCGAGGGTCATTCAGGGGTTCACTCTGGCGCAAGATACACGCTTACAGAAAGTGCCCTGACCCGTATGCCCGCTCCGTTGCCCCTTGGGACCTCTGGCCTGCCGACGCGAAAGCGTATCGGAAATTCTCTTATGATCGGGGCGGCCCTGCTGGCCTTTGGCCTGATGCCCCTGTCCGCTCAGGCCGTGCCTGCGGACGGAACGGATTTCAATCGCGCCTATGGCCAGTATCTGGTTGGTAAATATGCCATCTATGCCGGAGACACGCAGGTCTCTGCCCGCGCCCTGATCGATTCCGCCGAATCAGATCCTGACAATCATGCGCTTCAGGAAAAGGCGTTCCTGTCGGCGGTGCTGGGCGGCTATCTTGACTTTGCCGCCGATCACGCACCGCAATCCGAAAGCGCCAGCCGCTTTTCCCGCATGGTCGGCCATGAGGTGCGTGCCCTCAGGGCGGTGCGCGCCAACAAGGTGCGTGACGCCCTGCCGGAACTGGCGGCGGCTCTGGCGATCGATGGCGAAGAGCGGTCGGGCCTGCTGCTGCAACCGGCGGCTCTGGCTATGGCCGGTCAGTGGAATAAGGCCATAGACAAGGATATGGCCAAAAAACTGACCGGTGGCCAGACGCAGCGCGATGGGCTGATGCTTTATCTTCAGGCGGCCGATCAGGCGCGGCTTCTGGAACTGCGGGGCAAACACAAGGATGCCGAGGCGCTTTATAAGCTGATCTGCGAACCGGGACCGGCAACGGTGCTGTTCGGCCCCTATTACGGGGCCTTCCTTGAGCGGCGCGGGCGCAAGGCCGAGGCCGAAGCCCTCTATGCCAGCATATTGACTACCTCTGAGGACGCGCAGGTACGCCGTGCCTATCAGGCGCTGGAGCGCAGCGACTACCAGAAACCGGACAAGCCGTCTTTCCGTCAGATCATGGCCGAAAACCTGTTCATGACCGGTACCCTCTATGCCAGCGAGCAGCAGCCGGAAATGGCGCTGGCGACCTTGCGCATGGCGCAATATGTGTCGCCGCAGACCGACAGCCTGAGCGATGACCGTACCCGTCTGTTGCTGGGGCAGGTGCTGGTCAAGTTGCGCGACCATGAGGCGGCGCAGGCCGAATGGGCGCAGGTGGCCGAAAGCTCGGTCTATTATGACGAAGCGCGTCTGCGCATGGCCTGGAGTTTCAAGGAACAGGACAATACCGACGGGGCGCTGGCGCTGTTTGCGCAATTGTCGGCGGAAAATCCCGATGATGCCGATCTGGTGGTGCAGCGCGCCAGCCTGCTATGGGAAAAGAAAGACTATCAGGCGGGGCTTGAGGTGCTTGAGGCCTATATCGCCGGTCACGGCGAAGCGGCGGTCAACTGGCAGGGCTGGTTCATTCAGGCCATCATCTATAATGATCTTGAGCGCTGGGATCAGTCGGAGGCGGCGCTGAAAAAGGGGCTGGCGCTGGATGAAGACAATCCCGACCTTCTGAACTTCCTCGGCTATGGCTGGATCGAGCGCAACCAGAACCTCGATGAAGCCCTGACTATGGTGCAGCGCGCCCTGATCCGCCGTCCTGATTCGGGGGCGATCATGGATTCGGTCGGCTGGGGCTATTTCCGTAAGGGCGACTACCCTCAGGCGCTGGAATGGACGGAAAAGGCCATTGCCCTCGAACCGGCGGACCCTGAGGTCAATGAGCATCTGGGGGATGTC
>Ga0222423_1000883_pt1 | contig 15978 bp, 14 predicted proteins | sample 3A0metagenome_FD_182472 | JGI IMG/M metagenome (GOLD analysis project Ga0222423, IMG submission 182472) | Enriched microbial communities from leaf-cutter ant dump, University of Wisconsin, Madison, United States - 3A0 (version 2) | ecosystem: Environmental > Terrestrial > Nest > Insects nest >...
GCTATCTGCGGATCGGAGGGGCGGAAATGATGTTCAGCCGCCAGAGTCTGGGCGTCGGCACTGAACAGGCCTTCCAGATAGGCTGTGGCCAGCGCGGTCGTGCCCTTGCGCGCGACATTCTTATCGACCACGGCCACCGGCGGTTCGGCGCGGATGGACAGGGACGGATAGATGATCTCGAACGGTGCATCGGTTGTGGTCGCCAGCGCCATCAGGGCTTCGTTTTCCCATGCCAGAAGCACATCGCCCTGTCCGCGCTGAACGAAGGTCGTGGTTGCCCCGCGTGCGCCGGTATCCAGCACCGGTACATTGCGGAACAGGGCGTCAAGATAGGCATAGGCTTTGGCTTCGTCGCCGCCATTGGCCCTGAGGGCATAGCCGAAGGCCGCCAGATAGTTCCAGCGCGCGCCGCCTGAGGTCTTGGGGTTTGGCGTGATGACGCCGATGCCGGGTTTGACCAGATCATCCCAGTCGCGGATGTTTTTCGGGTTACCCTTGCGCACCAGAAAGGCAATAACCGAATGGTACGGGGTGGAATTATAAGGCAGGCGCGTCGCCCAGTCACTGGCGATCAGGCCGCGTTCGGCAATCGAATCGATATCCTGCGCCAGAGCCAGGGACACGATGTCGGCCTCAAGCCCTTCGATGACCGCCGTAGCCTGCTTGCCGGAACCGCCATGGCTCTGGTTGACCGTAACGGATTCGCTTTGTTGCGCGGCAAACAGCCTGTTGTAGGCGACGTAGAATTCGCGCGTCGGATCATAGGAGACATTCAGCAGGCTCTTGCCGTCCGGGCCTTTGCCACAGGCAGAAAGGGTCGCTGTCAGGGCGGCCGCTCCGGTCAGTAGCCAGCGGCGGGAAATAGGGGATGTCATGAACAGCCTGTGCCTCGGTAATAATGATTTAGCCGTAAATAAGTAGGAATTTATATCCGGCGCAATAGATCAGTCTAATTCATAGGCTGATTGTTCGCCGAAGGTCATGCGACGATTTTTAGTCCTTACCATTAGCATGGCTAAAGCGAGGAGATATGACAAAGCGTTTGCCAAGGTGGTCATTGCCGGTTGAAAAAAGCGGCGCCATATGATGTTCCTCCTGAGTATCTTTTGTCCGGATTATACCTGAAACCATGCGTGAAACCACCCGTCTGACCAGTGCCACCCTGAATAAGCCCCGCCGCCGTCGCGCCGTGAACGTGCCGGTGGAGCGTGGCTCGACCGTTTTGTTTGAAAGTGCCGAAGCGCTTTATGACGACGATATTCGCCCGACCTATGGCACGGACGGGCTGGGGACACAGATGGAACTGTGCCGCCTGATCGCCGATCTGGAAGGGGCGCATGAGGCCTTTATTCTCCCCAGCGGTCTGGCAGCCCTGACCCTGCCGATCTTTGCCGTGCTGAAGGCCGGTGATCATGTGCTGGCGGTCAATTCCGCCTATGCGCCGGTCAGGCGGTTTCTCAATACGCAACTCAGGCGTTTCGGAGTCGGGGTGACCTGGTATCCGGCCAGCCTCTCCGCCGATGAGGTGATGGCGCTGGCGACGGAAAACACACGCCTGATCTATCTTGAAAGTCCCGGTTCCCTGACCTTCGATATTCAGGACGTTCCGGCCATTGCCCGTGCGGCGAAGGCGCGCGGCATACTGACCCTGTGTGACAATACCTATGGGGCGGGCGTGCTGTTCAAGCCACTGGCGCATGGGGTGGATATGTCAATGCAGGCCCTGACCAAATATGTCGGCGGCCATTCCGATGTGCTGATCGGGTCGGTCAGTGTCTCCGATCCGGCGCTGGCGGCCAGCCTGTATGAAGCGATCAAGGCGTGGGGTTTCTTTACCTCGGCCGACGAATCCTATCTGGCCATTCGCGGTCTGCGTACCCTGCATCTGCGTCTGAAACAGTCCGGCGACAGCGGCCTGAAGGTGGCCCGCTGGCTCGAAAGCCGCCCCGAAGTGCTGAGGGTCGTGCATCCGGGCCTTGAAAGCCATCCGGGTCATGCGCAGTTCGCCAAAGATTTTACCGGATCGAACGGCCTGTTTCTGGTGGTGCTGAAAGGCGAGGGGGAAAAGACCTCTCAGGCCTTCCTTGAGCGGCTGAAGCTGTTTGGCATGGGCTTTAGCTGGGGCGGGTATGAAAGTCTGGCCATCAACTGCGAGCCGCAGTTTTTAAGCCGCAATAAGCTGACCCCCGAAGATCATGCGCCTTTAGAAGGGGCCTATGTGCGTCTTTATATCGGGCTGGAGGACCCTGAGGATCTTATGGCCGATCTTACGCAGGCGCTGGAGGCCCTGTAAAAAAACGCCCCGAAGCTATCTTCGGGGCGTTTTCCATTATCCGCGCTTTTTAGCGTCTCTAAAACACGTCGTAGAAAATATCGATGATCAGGCCGGTAGCGGTCTGAACCAGCACGATATCATTGCCGACGAAATAATATTCCGTACCGAAAGGCCGTGACGGCAGATCGTAGAAATACGGGTCGAACACGCGGTAGCTATAGAAATAGCGCGGCAGGTAGTCGCCATAGTCATAACGATAGCCGTAATATTCGGTCGGGACACGGTAATAGCCGTAACGCGGAGCGAAATAGAAGCCGACGCGCACGCCCGTATAGCTGCGGAAATCGCTGTGGTTGCGGTAATTATAGTTATGGCGCGAAAACCAGTTCATCCGTTCGGGCCGGTTATAGTGCGGACGGCTTTGGGGGCGATTGTCTGGCCGGTAATTGGGCCGATTGGGGCGGTTCGTTTCCCAATGGCCATTGCCGCGCCGGTCATTGTCCCATTGGTTGTTCGGGCGGTTGTTCGGACGGCTGTCAGGGCGGTTATTGCCGCCGCGATTATCCGGGTGCGTATCTGGCCGGTTATCGGGACGGCGGTTCTGCCAGTTGGTGTTGCGATCGCCCTGAGACGGACGATTTTGCCATTGACCATTATTGGAGCCATTGGGGCGATCGCCGCGCTCCGGTCTTTGCACCTGAGGGCCACGATCGGGCCGGCTGGGTTGAGGGCGCTGTGCCTGAGGTTGTTGGGCCTGAGGTTGTTGGGCCTGAGGTCGCTGTGTTTGGGGGCGCTGGGCTTGTGGCCGTTGAGCCTGGGGTCTTTGTTGCGGTTGCGGGCGAGCGGCTTGCTGGCGTTCGTTACGCTCACGCATGGTCCGCTCGGCAAGCTGAATACTGCCCGCCTGCACGGAATTCGCCATGAGGCTCAGGCCCATAATCAGGGCCAGTGCCGTAGCGGAAACAGGGCGCAATGTCATTTTGGCCTCGCTTGAGCGCCTTGCGGACAAATCCGCAGGGCTGGGGACGGAAATTTTTCCGATTGAGCCTATTATGCCGCGCTCAGTCTGAACTGAAGCTGAATGACACCGTCAGGAACAGCGGGTCGGAAAGGAGCGTACAGGTCGAATCTATCCGTTTTTGTCGGCCTGTAAAGAGTCGGGATTTGCTTTAGAATTTTCTCTTTTTCCGAAATTATTAACGAGAACAGGGAGGGGTTATATGAGAATTGTTTAAAATATTAAGATATTATTTTATATATTTATTTTATGTTTATCGTATTGTAAATGAATATATATCAAATGGTAAATAAAATTATTAATATTAACTTTATTTTTACATAAAAAATTTAGCGTAAATTTCTCCGTTAACTCTAATTTCACTTGGGGGTGTGAAGTTTGGTCATCGAAACAACGGGGGCCGCGTAAAATGCGCGGTGACAGACATGCTGATGAACGAAGTCTCCCTGCCTCTGCCGACGCCGGACATGAGCGCAGATGATCTGATGAAGCTGGGGGTCATGTATTCGACCGGCCAGAACGGCGCACCGGTCGATCTGGTTTCGGCCCATATGATGTTCAATCTGGCGGCCATGCGCGGCTCAATCGAGGCCAGCCTTTGCCGTCGGGAACTGTCGCGCGAAATGGACCGCGAAGATGTTGCCGAGGCGCAACGTGCCGCGCGTCAATGGATCGATCAGGGGCATATTGGTTTAGCGGCTTAGAGACTCTTTCAAAAGTCTCACGATCATGCTTTGAAACATGAGTCAAATCAGCGTTTTATGCTCACTTTGAACCGCGCTGGGTTTTCCGGAGACCATTTGGTTTAAGTTATGCGGCCATTTTTGGGGTGTCCAGCATTGCGTAGTATCTTTCTTCGGCCTCGGCCGGCGGAATGTTTCCGATAGGCTCAAGAAGACGCCTGTTGTTGAACCAATCTACCCATTCCAGTGTTGCAAACTCGATGGCCTCAAAGTTACGCCACGGTCCTCGCCGATGGATGACCTCGGCCTTGTAAAGACCGTTGATTGTTTCGGCGAGCGCATTGTCGTAACTGTCGCCGACGCTTCCGACCGAAGGCTCAATGCCTGCCTCCGCCAGCCGCTCGGAATAGCGAATTGACACATATTGCGAGCCACGGTCAGAATGATGAACCAGTCCGCTGCGGTGACCGGGCCGTCTGTCGTGGAGCGCCTGATCGAGGGCATCAGGCACAAAGCCCGCATGCGCAGACCGGCTTGCTCGCCAACCGACGATGCGGCGGGCGAAGGCATCGATCACGAAGGCCACATAAACAAAGCCCTGCCAGGTGGCCACATAGGTGAAATCGGATAACCACAGCCTGTTCGGGGCGGGCGCGAAGAAGTGCCGGTTTACCCGGTCGAGCGGGCACTGCGCAGTTTTGTCCGACAACGTAGTTCTAACCGGCTTGCCACGAATGATGCCCTGAAGCCCCATCGCCCTCATAAGCCGCGCGACAGTGCAACGGGCAATATCGTAGCCTTCTCGCTGTAACTGCCGCCAGACCTTGCGCACGCCATAGACCTGGAAGTTCTCCTTAAATACCCGCCGTATCTCGACCTTCATGGCCATGTCGCGTCGAGCGCGCGCCGATAAACGGCTCACGTCGTTGCGCCTGGCGACGGCCTCATAATAGGTTGACGGGGCAATCGGCAGTAGTCTGCAGATCGGCTCGACCCCGAGCACCGAGCGGTTTTCGTCGATGAAGGAAATCATCGCTTCAGTGGGCGCCCAGTCCTTTGGCTCGCTCCGCCATCGCAAAATAGGCCGATGCCTTGCGCAGAATCTCGTTGGCCTGACGAAGCTCCCGGTTCTCCCGCTCCAGCGCCTTCATCTTATCCGCGACGTCACTCGGCAAACCCACACGCTTACCGCTGTCCACCTCGGCCTTCTTCACCCATTCATTGAGCGTATGCGCCGAGCAGCCGATCTTGGCGGCTATGGAAGAAATCGCAGCCCATCGGGAAGGATGTTCACCTTCGTGCTCGACTACCATTCGAACAGCGCGGACACGCACTTCAGGAGAAAATTTGTTTGTCGTCTTGCTTGTCATAGACCCTACTTCTCACGAGTTGGGGTCTCCGGCAAACCCGGCGCGGTTCACTGCGCTGCGCTTCGGTTCTCGCAGACACGCCTTTTCGTCTCAGACTCCGATCCTTTTGAAACAGTCTCTCAGGGTCTGTCGGAAGAGGCTTGCCAAATTATAATACAAATTTTAGACTGTCAGAAAAATAAGGCCTCACAGGGAAGGACAAGGCCATGTCAGACACACACGCACATATGTCACGGCGGCTGTGGCTTCTGGGGTCGGCCAGCCTGATGGCGGGGCAGGCCCTGTGGGCCGGTCAGCGGGCGGCGGCGCAAAATACAGTGCAGCACGTCACACTCGATGGTCATGCCGGCGGCAAACGCTTTGACGGCATCGGTGTGGTCAATGGCGGCGGGGCGACCTCGGTGTTGCTGAAGGACTATCCCGAACCCCAGCGCAGCCAGATTCTCGACCTGTTATATAAGCCGAAATTCGGGGCCTCGGTCAGCGCGCTTCTGGTGGAAATTCCCGGTGACGGCAATGCGACCCAAGGCTCTATGCCCAGCCATATGCACACCCGTGACGACCTTAATTACGGACGCGGCTACACCTGGTGGATTCTGAAAGAGGCCAAAAAGCGCAATCCGAATCTCAGTCTCGACGGTACCGCCTGGAGCGCCCCCGGCTGGATCGGCGATGGCGGCGGCACCTTCAACAAGGCTGGCACCAATGGCGATGTCAGGTTCTTTTCTCAGGACGCGGTCGATTATTATATCAGGTGGCTTGAGGGCCTGAGGCAGGTCCACGGCCTTGAGTTCGACGCCATAGGCGTGCGCAATGAAAAGGGCGTCAGCTATGACTTTGCCAAGGCCCTGAAGGCCGCCCTGATGACGCGCGGCTTTGATAAGGTCAAGCTGCACGCCTTTGACAACTGGCCGAAGGACAAGCTCGATTTCGTCCCCGACCTGCTGACCGATAAGGCCTTGCGTGACTCCATCGATATCATCAGCGCCCATACCTTCAGTAATTTCGTCAATAGCCCCGAAACACAGGCCATGGCGGCGCAGATGGGCAAGCCGATCTGGAACACCGAAGATCACGTCTATCTCAAAGGGTTCGATTGCTGCATCGGCATTGTCCAGTGCTTCAACCGCAATTTTATCGACAGCGGTGCGACAAAGGTCGTCAACTGGTACGACATTGCCGGTGTCTATCCGCTTGAACCCTATAATGAAGACCCGGCGGCGGTGCTGGCCTGGACACCCTGGAGCGGGCATTACCGCGTCCGCGAAGCCCTGTGGGGCTATGCCCATTATGGCCAGTTTTCCGAAATCGGCTGGATCTATCTTGAGGGCGGGTGCGGCCATCTGAACGCGGGCGGCAGCTATGTGACGCTGAAATCCGCCGATGGGGACTATAGCGTCATTATCGAAACCCGTGAGGCCAGCGGGCCGCAGACCCTGAGGCTGGAGATCGGCGCGGGCCTGTCGGCCAAACCGCTTTGTGTCTGGAAAAGCGATGCTCAGGCACAGTTCGTGCGTCAGCCCGACCTGACGGTGCAGGACGGGGTCATCAGCCTGACCCTTGAGCCCAACAGCGTCTATTCCCTTTCGACGACAACCGGACAGCAAAAGGGCGGCTTTAGCGATATTCCCGCCGCGAAAGCCTTCCCCTATCCCTATTATGACACCTTTGACGCCTATCCGCCCAAGGCCCACGGCTATCTGCCGCGCTATACCGCCGATATTGCCGGTGCCTTTGAACTGGCCGACCGGCCGGACGGACAGGGGCAGTGCCTGCGCCAGATGGTGCCGGTGCCGACCATCTCATGGGCGCCGGACTGGCAACCCTATACCATTATCGGCGATGCGGACTGGGCCGATTATGAGGTCAGTGCCGATGTCTGGCTCAATGCCGGTGACCGTGCCGGTGTGATGGGCCGCCTTACTCACGTCGGTACGGGCTATGGCTTCATCCCCAAGGGCTATATTCTGGAGCTGTCGGACACGGGCGACTGTCAGCTGATGGCCATTCGCGGCAAGAAAAATCCGAAGGAAGTCGTCGGCGACGCCGAACAGCAAAGGCTGATTGCGGCAGGCAAGTATGAAGGCGAGGGCGGTGCCCTGTCGCTGGGGACGGTGAGACTGGCTAATGTCGCGGCGGGGCGCTGGCACAGGCTGACCCTGCGCTTCAAGGGCACGACGATCACCGCTCTGGTGGACGACCGTGAGGTGATGCGCGTCACCGACCGTCTGTATGACAAGGGCATGGCGGGGCTGATGGCCGGACAGGATAAGACCCGCATCAGCACGCCGTGGTTCGATGACCTGCTGATCACGCCGCTTGGGCGCAGACGGCCCGCACCGTCAAAGCCCCTGAAAGGCCAGACCCCGATCTATGGGCAGATATAGAAACGGCCTGATCCCGTTGCCGTCGATGAGCGCATGGATTATTATGGTGCGATAACGGGGGGAGAGCCGGATGCGCCTCAGATATTATTGCCCATCTGACCGGTTTACCCACTGCGTGACCGCCCATGCCATCGTCGATGAGGTCGATCGTCCGGCCACCGAATGTGTACCGGCCATGCTGGCCAATCTGCACATCCGTCTAAGTGGTGGCACCCGCTATATTTTCGACGACGGGGTGATGATCAAGGCCCCGCGCGCCAGCCTGATCGGCCCCACCCTGTCGGCCTATCGCATGGGGCTTGAGCCGGATCTGTTTGTCATTACCACGGGCTTTCTGCCCGAAGGGTGGGCGCGTATCCTCAGCCTGCCGAGCCATGAACTGACCGACCGCATCATTGATGCCGAGCTGGTCTGGGGCCATGCGAAGATCGAGCGTCTGTGCGAGCAGCTACAGGCCGTCAGATGCGACGGCGCACAGGTCGCGCGCGTGGTTGAGCAGTTCCTGTGGCAGGAAGCCTGTCTGGGGGACACATACCGCACCTCATCGGCAGCGGCCATTGACTACTGGCTGGAACATTCGCCCGACCTGTCGCTGAAGGCCTTGCAGGATCTGCTCGATACGGGTGAGCGTCATATGCGGCGGCTGGTTCTGGCCTCGCACGGCACCTCACCCAAACTTCTGGCCATGAAATACCGCGCCTTGCGTGCCGCTACCGGCTTTGCCGTCAGGGGGCCAGACCCGCAGCCGCCGACCGTCAGGCCCGACGAGGCCCTGCATCATTTTGCCGATCAGTCCCATTTCATCCGCGACTTTCGCCGCTTTACCGGCTGGACACCCGGCACCTTCATGGCCGAAGGCGGCAGTGTCGCCGCCAGCACCATTGCCGGACGCTATCGCGCAGGGATCGTGCGCCCGCTCTCGCTGTGGAGCTGAGTCCGTTTTCTTCTATACAGTAAGGACGGGCCTCTGCACTCTTGGCCGGTTCCGCTGCCCCTGACCGGTGCAGCGGCCCGTATCGAGGGTGCCGTATCGAGGGTGAATGTGTCGTGAAACAGTCTCTTATTGCGTGTCTTTTTCTGGCGGCCTGTTCGGCCTCGCCCGCAGTGCCGGAAGCTGTCCCTGAAACCGGAGCCTCCGCCTCCGCAGACGGCCTGACCGTGGCCAATGACGATCTGTCCCTGAAGAACAGGGGGCATTACGAACTCTGGGAAAATATCGGTGATGATGGCCGGATGTGTGATCTGGAGCTGACCGGTACGCGCACCATCGGCGGCTATGTCGTTGAGGCCACGCCCGACTGTCTGGCAGGGATCAGGCTCGAAGGCCTTTCCACCTGGTTCGTTTCAGAGGCAGATGGCTATCTGGTGATGACCGATGCCGCGCGCCAGCCCCTGATACGCCTCAGGCCGGACAGCAATGGCGTCTATTTTGGCAATAATGAATTCTACGCTGTGCGTCAGAACTAGAGCGCTTTCCGAAAAGTGTGACACACTTTTCGGATCAAAAAGCGCGATAAAACAAAAAATCAGAGCGCTGTTCCGATTCATTTTGAACGGAACACGCTCTAGGGCGCTTTCCGAACGGAAACGGCGCCCGGATTTTTCTCAATGCTCAGGCTTTTCTTAACAGGGATTGAAGATGAAAAAACGATATACAGGCCTTATCCTTTTGCTGGCAGGCAGCCTGCTTACGGCCTGCGGCAATTCAGGATCAAAACCGGCTGACAGTGCCGCCCTGACCGATGCGGCCAAAACCGGCAGCCAGACGGCGGACAAAGGCAAAACCGACAGTGATCCGTGCCGTTTCCTCACGCGTGAGGAGGTGACCGCCATCACCAGCGATGTCGTCACCCGCACCAGCCGCGACGCTCAGTCCTGCACCTACCATTCCGATCCCGATGAGGGCACGGAAGTCACCGTCTATATAGGCGAGGGGGCCAAGCAGATGAAGATCGTCCGCAAGACCGTTGAAGTCATGGGCGGTATGGGCCACGCCGTCGCTGACAAGGGCGGGGCCGGAGCCGATACCGAGCAGATACTCAATTCCGGCGGGGAAGCGACGCTGGCCTTTGCCGACGAAGCCCTTTGGGCACCGAATGCCACACTGGCCCTGCGCAAGGGGGATATCTTCATACAGGTCACGCCGCCGGTGATGCACGATCCGGCGACCCATTCCGGTATCCCGCTCATTCCGTCCAGAGAACGGCACGAAATCGCGCAGAAAATCGCCGAACAACTCATGACCCGTATCGAGACTCAGTAACAAGGAACTGCGCCATGCGCCCCTTTGCCATAACGGCCCTTGTCGCCGTCACCGCCCTGACGGGCCACAGTCAGGCTGTGGCCGAACCCAAGGTTCAGCCCATGCCCATGCCCATGACCATCAAGCCGAAAATCATCGCCATGCCGATGGTGGATGTCGGCAGTCAAACCCTGTCCCAGCCGCTGAAAACCACCACCTATGTCTGGGCCAAGGGCAATGCACCCCTGCGCCTGCCGCTGGCCGAGACGCATATCTGTGTCGTGACACGCATTACCGGCAAATTTGCTGGCTATGGCGAACGGGTCGCACTGAAAATCGACACGGGAGCTACCGGCGGGGCGCGCTGGCTTCTGGAGGGCGCAAGCGGTCAGCCGGACATGCTGATCGAAGCCACCTGCGCCGAAAAACAGCAGTTTGTTGCCGAACGTGTGATGAGGATCAATATGGACGCCAAGGTCAGCGGGCCGGTCAACAGCAGCCTGTGCGAGGCGCGGATGTCGGCCCTGAAGGACGGGCCGAACCGGGCCTATTTCCTGTCGGGCATAGCCGGTAAGTTTCAGGGCGACGGCGAAGGCGTCTCTCTGGCCAGCCCGGACAATAACGGCCTGATGACCACCCAGGCCTGTTCCGGTGCCGTCGAAGGCTGGGCCGTGTCTTTTGCCATAGCGGGCAAGGTGCCAAAATACCGCATGAAAGACAAGCTGACGACCGACTGGAAGATAGCGACCTATGCGCTGGCCTCAACCCTTGAAGACAAGAGCAGCTTTCTGGATTTCCTTGGCGGCGGCGAAGCCTTTACCGCTCCTAATGAACAGCAGGCCTTTCTGGCACCGGTCGATGAGGCCCTGTGCGGCCTGACGGGCCTGAAGGGTAAACTTCAGGGCTATGGTGAGGATGCGGCCATACGTCAGGTAACCGGTACGGATGGCCGCAAGTGGTGGATGCTGTATGTCAATACATCTGCCAAGGGACAGACCCTGTCCATTGCGGCCCGGTGTCTGGCACGCGACCAGCGCTAAGAGACGGTTCTAGGGCATATATTGCCCACCATTGATATGGATGATCTGACCGGTGACATAGCCGCTCATCTGACCTGAGGCCAGATAAAGCACTGTGCCCACACAGTCCTCCGGCGTGCCGATGCGGCCCATCTGGGTGGCGTTCTTCATGGCTTCCATACGCTCGGCGGGGGTGGCGGCATGGAAGGGGGTGCCGATAACACCGGGGGCTATGGCATTGACGCGAATGCCGCGTTTGGCCAGATCGCGGGCCATGTGGCGCGTCAGATTATGCACATAGGCCTTGGCGCAGGCATAATGCCCTGACCCCGGCCCGCCGCCGTCATTACCGGCAATCGAGCCGACATTGATGATCACCCCGCCGCCCTGCGCCTCCAGCAGTGGCACGGCGGTCTGTGAGGCATTGATTACCGCGCGGACATTGAGATTCATCACCTCGTCATACAGGGCGTCGTCAATGTCCATGAACAGGCGGCGGCCGCACAGGCTACCGGCATTATTGACCAGAATATCGAGGCCCCCCAGCGCCTGAGCCGCCTCTTCGACCATGCCTCTGGCGGTTTTCGGATCGGTCAGATCGGCCTTGACGGCTACCGCCGTACCCCCTGCGGCCTCGATATCGGCGATGACTGTTTTGGCACCGGTTTCATTGGCAAAATAATGCACGGCGACGCGCGCGCCATGTGCGGCAAAGCCCCCGGCAAGGGCTGCACCAATGCCCGACGACGCGCCGGTAATGAGGACGGCTTTCCCTTTCAGATCGGTCAGCATGATATATCTCCGTATGATGTTGTTGTCAGGGTGTGACCGGTCTTCAGGCCGGTTCCGCAAGGGCAGGGCCGGATACCCGCCAGAGGTCTGTGTCGCTCTGTTGCCGCCAGCAGGCAATCAGTTGCGCGACAATGGAAACGGCAATTTCCGGCGGCGATTTAGCTCCGATCGGCAGGCCCGCAGGGCCGTGAATCCGCGCGCAGGCGTCTGCGTCCCATCCCCTGTGCTTCAGATGACCAAGGCGCTGCTGATGGGTGCGGCGACTGCCGAGCGCGGCAATATAAAAGGCATCGGAAGCCAGAGCCGCTTCCAGTATGTCCGGTTCATAGTCATGCTCATGAAACAGGCTGATGACCCCCGTATGGGCATCGATCAGGTGCCGGTCCCAGCCTGTGGTTGTCGGCAGGGGATGGACACAGGCCACAGCGGTGCAGGCGGCGCGGGTGGCGGCATCGGGGCTATGGACAATGACCTCGAACTCGCTCAGGCGGGCCATCTGCGCCAGAAAACCGACCACAGGCCCCTGACCGAAGATCAGAACGCGCGGCGCAGGCAGGCCGGGGCGATGAAACCGCCCTTCCGGCCCGTCGCAGCTATAGACAGCGACCTGCCGCAGACGGCGGGCTTCGGTCAGGCGTGTAAGCTCGGCATCGCTCAGGGTCACATCGAAAAACACATGAATGCCCGACCCGCAGGGCAGGACAATATCCTTATATTTCGATCCCTTGCCATAAAGCTCAAGGCGGTTGGTCTGTTGCCCTATGGCCGTCAGGGCATCATGTATCAGCGCCTGTTCGGCGCAGCCGCCGCTGATCGCCCCCAGCGCCTGACCGTCCTCGGCCACGGCCATCTGACTGCCGGGCGGGCGCGGTGACGACCCGTCTCTGGCCACCAGTGTCAGCAGGGCCGTCCGCAGGCCCTGCTGCCGCCAGCGCACCAGCGCCTCAAGCACATAGTCGGCATAAAGGGGCGGTGGCAGGTCCACCCCTAAACCTTACCGGCCAGAAGCGCCGGATCGAGCGGCAGGGTGCGGATGCGGACACCGGTAGCGGCGAACAGGGCATTGCAGACGGCAGGTAAAACCGGCGGCAGGGCCGGTTCCCCCAGTCCCGTCGGCGGTCCGTCGCTCAGGAGGAAGTGGACATCGATGTGCGGCGCTTCGGACATGCGCATGACGGGAATTTCGTGGAAGTTCGATTCCACGGTCTGCCCCTTGCGGAAGGTCACGGCCTGACGCAACTGACCGATGCCGTCGATGATCGAGCCTTCGACCTGATTGCGCGCGCCGGACGGATTGACGATCACCGAACCGACATCGCCCACTGCCCAGACCTTCAGCACGCGCCAGCTTCCGTCGGCCTCAACCCTGACCTTCGCCACCTCGGCGAAATAGCCGCGATGGCTGAAATAGGTGGCGACCCCCATGCCGATCCCTTTGGCCGCAGGGGCCTGCCCCCAGCCGGAACGTTCTTTTACCGCCTCAAGCAGGGCCTTCATGCGGATAAAATCGAACACCGGATCGCGGCTGCCGGCAGGGGCCGCCGTCGTGCGGCCTGTCTGCGCCTCAACCAGCTCCAGCCGCCATTGCAGCGGGTCCTTGCCCGCCGCATGGGCAATCTCATCGAGGAAACTTTCATGGACGAAGGCCAGTCCGTTGGAGGACGGCGCACGCAGATAGCCGGTCGGGATCACGGTTTCGATCAGGGACTGACGCAGATCGAAATGATCGGCGGTCTGTTCGGGAAAGCCGTGCGGTACGATGGAGGCCCCGGCCGCAGGCTTGCCGTTGCGGCTGAAGGTGACGGCGTGGGCACGATAGGCCGTCAGATGGCCCCTGGCATCAAGTCCCGCCTCAAGCCGGTGATAATTGCCCGGACGGAAGAAATCATAGGCTACGTCGTCTTCGCGCGTCCACAACAGCTTGACCGGCAGGCCCGATTTCAGGGCCACGGCGGCGGCCTCGACCATATAGTCGTTTTCCAGTCGCCGCCCGAAGCCGCCGCCCACCCGCGTCATGTGAATGATGATCCTGTCTTCGGGCAGGTTCAGTTCCCTGGCCAGCAGTTTCTGCCCCCAGCCGGGGGCCTGTGTCGGAGCCCATATCTCTATCCCGTCCGCTGTCGGCCGCGCGGTGCAGTTTTGCGGCTCAAGCGCCAGATGCGGCAGGAAGGGCACCTCATAACGCGCCTCAAGGGTTTGAGCGGCGTCTTTCAGCGCCTGCGCCACGTCGCCTTTGTGGCGCACACTGTCGCCAACTTCATCGCGCAACAGCCTGTCGGCGGTGGCGGCATAGAGGGCGCTGTCATGCACGGCCCCTGACGCCTCGTCCCATTCGACCACCAGCTGATCACGGGCGTTTTTGGCCAGCCACCAGCTATCGGCGATAATGGCCACCGCCTCCTGAAGCCCCTGATAATTGCCAGTGCCTTCCAGACGGAACACCTGCACGACACCGGGCAGTTTACGGATATCCTCAAGATTGGCGCTTTTGTACTTTGCTCCGAACACCGGCGGCTTGCACAACAGGGCATATTTCATGTCCGGCAGCACGGTATCTATGCCGAAAACGGGCGCACCCCTGACGATTTTCGCACTGTCCACTCCGCCCTTTGCCGTGCCGATGAGGGTGAAATCGCGCGGGTCCTTCAGGGCCACCGTGTCAGGATCGGGAACGGGGAGGCGGGCTGCCTGTGCCGCCAGTGCGCCATAGCCAAGGCTCCGGCCACTCGGGGCATGACGCACCACGCCTTTTTGTGCCGTCAGTTCGCCTTCAGGGACGTTCAGTTGCCGGGCTGCCGCCTGAATCAGCATCAGCCGCGCCACGGCACCGGCCCGGCGCATCAGTTCGTAATTGGTGGGAATGGAGGTGGAACCGCCTGCCGTCTGTCCGCCGAAGGTCTTTTCGTCCACCGGCGCGGTTTCGACCGTGACCTGCCCCCAGTCCACCTCAAGTTCTTCGGCCACGATCATCGGCAGGGCCGTTTTGATGCCCTGCCCGATTTCGGGGTTTTTGGCGCGGATGGTGACCTTGCCGTCGGGGGCTATGGCCACATAGTGCGTCATGCGTGCGGCCCCGGCCTGCGCCTCACTGCGGGACGCGCTGACCCCCAGAACGAAACTGCCGCCCGCCATCAGGCCTGCCGCCAGAAACAGGCGGCGCGAAGGTCGGAAACTGTCCATGCTCAGGCCTCCCGCGTGTCGGTGACTGCCAGACCGGCAGCGGTCTTGATGGCGGCGCGGATACGGCTATAGGTCGCGCAGCGGCACAGATTGCCTTCCATGGCCGCATCTATATCCGCATCGTCAGGCTCCGGCGTGTCCTTCAGCAGGGCCGCCGCGCTCATGATCTGACCGGCCTGACAATAGCCGCATTGCATGACATCGAGATCGAGCCAGGCCGTTTGCAGGGCCTGACCTTCGGGCGTGGCCCCTATGGCTTCGATGGTGGTGATCTCGGCTCCTTTGGCGGCACTGACGGGGGTGATGCAGGCCCGCACCGGCGCGCCGTCAAGGTGAATGGTGCAGGCCCCGCACTGGGCAATGCCGCAACCGAACTTGGTACCGTGCAGGCCCAGTTCGTCCCGCAGCACCCACAACAGCGGCATGTCCTCAGGCACATCGCGTGTATAGGCGGTGCCGTTTACCTTGAAACTGATCATCTGGCCTGTCCTTTTCCAAGCGTTCCCTGCCGTGATCCTAACGCATCGAGTGCGTCAGGTGTATCTATATCCTGAAGCTCACCGGCCCCTGCCGTTACAAAAGCCGTCTGCGACCGATGCGCCTTCACGACCGGCATGGCCCCGACATCGCCAGTCAGGCGCGACAGGGCCGGAAAATGGCGTTTGTGAAACAGGGCCGGCGGTGAGCCTGTGCCTGCGAACCGGCTGAGCGCGATACTGACCGGCCCGTCAAGCGCCTGCAACAGGCGCTGTATCAGGTCGGGGGTGATATTCGGCATGTCGGCCAAAGCGATGAGGGCGGCCTCAGCCCCTTCGGCCTGAGTCTGAGCCTGCGCGATGGCGGCGGCGATATTATCGCCGATCCCCGCCGCCGGTGAGGCTGGCCCGAGGCAGAAAAAGCCCCGCTCCTGCAATCCGCTTTTCAGGGCAGGGGACTGCACCACCGCTATGCGGCGGCCCCAGTCGAACCCCTGAAACCGGTCGGCGGCGACCAGAGCCAGAGGTAAGCCATT
>Ga0222423_1000884_pt1 | contig 15969 bp, 12 predicted proteins | sample 3A0metagenome_FD_182472 | JGI IMG/M metagenome (GOLD analysis project Ga0222423, IMG submission 182472) | Enriched microbial communities from leaf-cutter ant dump, University of Wisconsin, Madison, United States - 3A0 (version 2) | ecosystem: Environmental > Terrestrial > Nest > Insects nest >...
AGGATCCCACGAGGCGTTCCGTTCTCTTGAATGAGCAGCACGCAGAAGATTTCATAGAGGTTGAGGCCCCCTAAGACATGAGCGAGAGCGCGTACCAGCCATTCACACCCGCGCGGCGCCCGGGTGGGCGTCCAACCAAGGGCCCTACCTATCGCGTTCTAGTTCACCGCAAGTTTCGTAAACACTGGAGTGAACTTGTGGAGCGGGTTGGCTTACAGCATGCGCAGCAGTTCTGGGATCATGTTGCTCACACTCCGGGCCTCAAGTCGCCAATCGCGCAGATGACGATTCTCAAAGGTAAAGCAGGGCAGCCAATGGGATCTGGCTGGTCGCGTACCTATCATTTTGAGATCTCAGGTGCAGGCCGGATCGACTATCAGTTCAACGATCAGTATCAGATTGATGCCGAGTCCGATCCTCATCGAGTCGTAGCGATCCTCACGATTAGTTACTCAAGCCATTAGCGCACAGAGTGGGCACCGCAGGGTACGCCTTCATCGACATTCTCGACGCCCCCTCTGTCCCTCGGCCCTAAGCAGCCCTCCTTTGAAAATAGTTCAGTAGGCTGCAAGGCAAAACGTCTTACAACCTACTGGACTAAGAAGCATTCAATCCCTAAGGCTATCCAGCCAATTCAAGATGAGTAAAAACCTCAACCCGAGACAATACCGAGCGCTCCACTGCGATTCTATATTGATTCACCCATCCCGAGTCCGCCCAGATTACTCGGACAATCAGGATTAACGCAGACCACTTCGAGTACTTTCATCGGCGCATAGTTACCCAACTCCCGCTCGAACCTTTCGGTCACTCTCAACCTGTAGCCGCACACTTGGCACCAATGACTTGCGGTCAAGTCAACAACCTCCTTAATAGAGCCCAGGCTCTAACTGCACAATCTAAGCCACGTCCAACTTGAATGCATTATTAGCATATCGGACATTTAACGTGTATGCTACAGTAAAGCATAGATACGATTTGTCACATAATAGCGGCGATGGCCATAGGTACTAACTTGTGAGTTCAGTCGGATCGTCCTGCTCATGCATGATTCCAATGCAGTTGCTACTACACCGCCACCACGCGTTCCGTCTGTTGTTACGCAGAAGGCCGCTTGGCTCAACCGCTTAATTTGTCTTTGCCAATCGCCGAACCAAAGATCAAGATTGAGCGCTATGCCGCCCGTTCCAGCAGCTTTAATTTCCGACGAGTTGGCCGCCTCCCAGCCTCAACCCACCGCGTGACAAAAAAGTGGGGGTGGGCCAGTTCAGATACGCTGGCCTACCCTCCCCTCCCCAATCTCACCTAGTGAGATCTACGAAAATTGCTGTAGATACATCATTTTTGATGTATCTACAGCAATTTTTCATTAACGACGAAGGGGCAGGTGGCATTGCAGGTGGGGGTGGGAATTGGAGAAGGAGTTGTGAGCAGGGCAGTTGGCAACATGGTGCGATCTCGGGGAATGGCGCGGGGCTCGCTACCAAAAGGTAGCGAGCCCCACGCCATATGTTTTGTTACTGCAGGTCAGCGTTCTGGCTTGAACACGTTCTTGGTGCCGATTGCTGGCAACTCAACCGTTGTTGGGTCCTCAGCGTCTGCTGCCTTTGGTGAGTCATCAAGCAGCACGTAGGCGAGCAGGCTGACCTCGTAGGAGAGGTCACCAACCTCCGTCTTTGGCGCTGCGCCTGAGGCCGGAGCTTCACGTAGCGCAGTCACGTTCACCGAGGTCATAAGCACCGAGCGGCTTGAGTCGATCTCCAGGGAGTCCGAGAACTTCAGTACGTCCTCGTAGCTGCCCTGCACCTTTACGTTCAGTGGCACCTGGTAGAACCCAGGAATCGTCTCGGAGAGCGCACCGGTTGCGGTGGGAGGAGCGCCAGATACGGTCACGGGTTCGTTGTCCGCTGGGGTTGGCGTAGCCTCATCCGCTGCTGCGTCAGGGTTGTCCGGGTCGGCCGGTGCCGGTGGCGCAATAGGCTTGAGCACGGTGAATGGGGCAACGGGAACAATCGATTCCGTGTTAACCGAGAGCAGCGCTACACCCGAGGCCTCAACAGAACGGTCGATCTCGTGAATGATGGATTCGTAGTCCACCGTTGTTGGGATCTGTGTTTGGTAGATCTTGAGTTCATCGCGCAGCTCATCAATCTTGGCAAACTGCTTGCGCAGTGCATCCACCTTGGTGGAGAGCACGTCGTTTTGGGCCTCTACCGTTTCGGCATCTGCTTTGGTGGATGCTGATTCGTCACGCACTGGCGAGATAATCAGGAACCAGGCACCAATTGCAATGAGGAGTGCAACCGCAACGGCGCCGCCTATCCAGGCTCTACGAGTTGCTTGCATTGGTGTCCACTCCTTCAGTTGTCTCGGGCTCGTAACGGCCAGAGTAGATGTCCTCGGTCATGCGCACGCTTCCCGAGACCTCGTATGCTTCCTTGCCCTGCGCATCAGCGGAGAGCACGGCAGCGGTGAGGCGAGCGTCGGCAAAGCCGGGGATCGCGTTTAGTCTGTTGATCCACTCTGTGGAGTCCGGAATAGCCTCAAGGTTCACGGCAAAGGTGATTTCACCAACGCTGTTGCCCTGCAGGTCATCCTCGGTAGTTGGGCCCTGCTCGTTTGGCGTGGCTGCGTCAACGGAGAGCGTCTTAATGATGCCGCCATCAGGAATGGTTCCGGCAATCGCGCCGAGGTACTGCTTCCAGAGCACCTCGCGGTACATGCCGTCTCGGATTGCGTCCTGAGACTTGGAAATCTGCGAGAGGATCTGCGGAACCTCGGCGTACTTCTTCTGCTCGGTTTGCAGCTGGGTGGTGCGGTCCACGGCGTGATCATAACGGTCCTGCGCCAGGCTCTTTTCAAAAAGCACTGCCACATAAGCCAGAATCATCACGGCTACCACTGCGATCAGGGCGATAACCAGTTTGCCCTGCAGCTCGCGCAGGCTGCGCTTTTCTTTGATCTCAACTGGCAGCAGGTTAACCTGCATAAGCGCGGAAAAGTCGATGGAAGCGTTCTTTGCGCTGCCCTCAGTCTTCTTTTCCTTTTTGGTTAATGTCAGGCTCATTCTGCCACCCCGTAAGCCAGTCCAATTGCGACCGTGGCCGCGTATTCATTGCCGCGCAGTGCGTCCATGTTGACTCCCCTGCTTACCTTGACCTGATCCAGCGGGTTACCCATCTGGACTGGGAGGCGAACGGTGGAGGAAAGGTATTGGCCAAAGCCTTCAAGCCCAGCAGCACCACCGGTGAGCACCACGGCGTCAATGGGTGCACCCAGCGCCTTGGAGCTGTAGTACACAAACGTGGAGCGGATCGCAGCGATCAGGTTGGACGTCGCCGTGAATACAGCGTCTGCAATGTGTGCGCGGTCTTGAGACACGGGAATACCCACACCCGTTTCACGCTTGATGCGTTCAGCCTGCTCGCGCGCCACGCCGAGCGTGCTGGCCACAGCGTCGGTTGCTTCTTGCCCACCGTTGGGCAGTACACGCACAAAGCGTGGGATGCCGCGCTCAGCAATAACGAGGTTGGTGATGCGTGCGCCAACGTCTACCAGTGCCACGGTGTGGTTGCGTAGTTCGCCTTGGGTGAGGGCACGCTGAATGGCGAGCGGGTTGAAGTCCACCATAACGGGGCTTAGTCCACCGCGCTGTACGGCTTCTGCGTTGTTCATCACCATCTCGCGGATGGCAGCCACAAAGAGCCCAGAAACAAACTTGCCTTCCATCGACTCAAACTCGCCGGTGGGCACAAAGTCGTATACGGCGTCTCCCACACCGGTGGGCAGCAACTGCTCAGCCTGGTATGGCAGGGTCTTTTTGAGCTGTTCCACGGGCTGCCATGGCAAGTCCGCTTCACGTACGATTACGCGCTGGTTTGCCACGCCCATGTTGACGTCTTTGGACGTGAACTTAGCCTCGCTCCACAGCGTTTTGATGGCGGTTGCGACAGCCCCAACGTCTACCACCTCGCCGTCCTGTACGGCGCCAAGTGGCAGAGGTACCTGTGCGTACGCAGTCAAACTGGCGTTTGACTTGCCGGGCCCTCCCGAACCGAAACTGAGTTCAGCGGCGCGGATAGCGGTGGTACCGATATCCAAGCCGATGTTCGATGTACGTGCCAATGGGGTTCCTCTCAGCTACTTGCAGGCTGTCACTTGTTTATCGGCATGCAGTGCATAGAACTTGACTGCCTAAACGTGACTGCCGCAAGCACGGTGCGTAACGCATGAAAATTAATAAGAATCAGGTGGATTACAGGCTGTATTGGATTACAGGCTTGTGTGGACTTACAAGAACACGGATGTGTACCAGTCGGCCACGGGCTGGGCCACAAACACTGCCACAAACCAGCCCAGGATCATCCATGGCCCAAAGGGAATGCCAGACTTACGCCCTGCCTTCTTGGTGGCAAGCAGCACTATGGAAAACAGTCCACCAATGAGGAACGGCAAGAAGGCGCCGATCACTAGGTACTGCCAGCCGAGCCATGCCAGAGCGGCTCCGAGCACGCCCGCGAGTTTCACATCACCAAAACCCATCCCGCCAATAATGCACAGAATGAAGTAGAAGGCGTAGAGTGCGGCGGCGCCGATCGCTAGGCGCGCGAGTGGCCACCAGTCCCAGCCGCTCCCCCATGTTGCCAGCAGTGCCAGGACTGCAACCACCGGGTAACTGGGCAGTACGAGCGCGTTGGGTAGCTTGTGTGTGTCTAGGTCAATGAACGCTAGTGCCACACCGATTGCTGCCACGTACAGGAACATAACCAGTGCGATCAGGTCACCCCAGTGGTCAATTGAACCGATAAAGCGCAGCGCCAGTGCCGTGAATACGGCTCCTGTAAGCCCTTCGACGAGTGGGTATCGCACGGGGATGGGCAGCTTGCAGTTGCGGCATTTGGCTCGCAAGATCAGCCAGGAGAGCACCGGGATGTTGTCATACCAGGCAATCTCGTTTGTGCACTGGGGGCAGGCGCTTGGCGGGGAAACGATTGATTCTCCCCGCGGCACGCGCCAGATCACCACATTCAGGAAGGATCCGATAACGAGCCCGAGCAGCGCCGCAATCACAACGATTAGCACGCGCAGCCCAAGGCTCTGGGCAAGCAGGTCTGTCACTCGGTGCGCCCTGCCAACTCGGAGTAATCCCCAATGTTTGCCTCGATTGGGTCATCGGGCACGTTCCACTTTTGATAGTCCTTACCATCGCACTCGGAAACGATCACGCTCTTCCAGTTCTTGTCTGCCAGCAGTGATGGACCAATTGCCGAGAGGCAGCGCCCATAGTTGTCCACGATGGTCCAAGACGTGAGCGGATCGCCGGTCTCACCATTACGGGTCCAGATGGTGTTCGCGCTGCTGCAGTCCACCTTGTTTGAGGAGGTTCTGAAGCGGGGGAAGATGTATGGCTTATTCGAACCAGCGGATGCACCAGCACCTGCCACAATTCCCTGGGTGTTCGTGGCGATCAGGCAGTTCTTGGTGCCGCTTCCGTCCACCACGTGAATGGTGGTCTTAACCGACTTTTCACCCACGTTTGGGTCCGGCTCGGTGTAGTACCACTTGTGGTTCCAGTCGAAGCGTCCCTTACCCGTTGGGTCCTGCTTGCACGGGTAGGTGATCATAAACGCCTTGGTGATATCCACATCGGTTACGTCGAGGCAGCGGCCAAACAAGCTCTGGTTGACCACCTCATTGGTGGTGTAGGAGGCGTTACCCTTACCCACTGCGGGCAGTGGAACTGGCTTGACGTTTCCAGCCGAGGTAGAAACGGAGAGTTTATCGCCCTTTTTCACCGTGCTCGACGCGTTCACGATATAGCTCGTGCCGTAGTCGGTATTCCCCGCGTTTTGTCCCTTCCACGTGTGATCACCTGTCCAGGAGAACCGCTGGCCAAGGGCATCGGTGGAAAGCAGTGAGCATGGCTGAAGTGTCATCGCAACCGGGGTTGAGTTACTTGCCCGCCCAGAAAGGCAGAGTGGCACGTGACCATCGATATCCGTGGAACTGAGGTGGATCATATAGTCGCTGCGCCAGCTCCAGATACTTAGCGGATCACCTGTGCGGCACAGCGTCTCGTTTGCCGGCTGGAACGTGATGTTGCTGCCAATCGTGGCAGAGTTCGCAACCGCGCAGAACTGCTGGTTGGTGTCAAGGATCTGGTCACCACTGATGGTTCGGGTGGTCAGCGGGAAGGTATAGGTGGCCTCAAGGGTACGGTCTGCTACGTCAGACATAACCTTGGCAGACTCATCAGCACCTGTGGAGGTCACAATTGCATAGTGCGGAACCGCGCGCAGGCCGTTAGGGTTCGTGTTTTGGTAGCACGGAAGTGCATTCGTTTCCCGCCAGTCCGCAGACCTGTTGGTGGGATCTTCTTTGAAGTAGCTAATGGTTGAGGCAAAAGCAGTGCCGTTTGCTGTGCCATCGACCGTTCCGTTCACCACGCATGGTAGGCCGTGAATGTCCCCCACAATGTTGCCGGATTCATCCGTTGTGGTTGAATTGCGGATCTGGGAGATAGCCGCATCAATGCCGGCCTGCGCAGCGGACACCGTGCGCGTGTTCTTGTTGGTGAACAGCGTGGGCCGCACCTGGGAGAGCACAAGGCCGAGAACGAGCACGGAAAGCGTGGTGATGATAAGCATCAGCACCAGCACACTTACGAGTGCAATACCATCCTGGTTGCGCCGTTCAGGCAGGCGCCGCGCCTGGTTCAATCGCAGAGTTCTCACGGTCATGGCCTTCCCGCACCTCCTATGAGGCAAACTGACAGGGGCGAAGCATTAGAGGAGTTCAACGCCACAAAGTTAGCTTTCAACTGACCGCCGCGGGCATCGCCTGAACCGCCCATGCCAGTATCAAGAAATACCTGAAGTTGCTGGTGGCTGTACACCTTACCCAGGGTGTTTCCAGCGCGCTCCACAGTAAACGGCTGCTGAGCAGCGTCTGAGAGCTTATTGCGCAGGTCACTGACGGTGGTTTGCCAAACGGTTTTGGGTGCAGAGCCTGGCGTCCACGTACGGCGCTGCAGGTCACCCGTGGTCTTCACATACCGCCACTGCACGCACTGCGGCGTGCCATTGGCCACTGTGGAATCCACAAGGTACTCAACGTAAATGGAGTCTCCTGCAGTGCCTGGGGTGTTAATGGCCGAGGCATACCGCACTTCCTTGTCTAAACGCTGGAAGGTGGCACGCAGCTGGTCCGTGGCAGTGGATTGCGCCTGCACCCGTACCGTGTTCTTTGACAGGGTAACCACCGCTGTTAACGAGATGGTTAGGAGGATGGTCAGGATGCCCATGGCCACAATCAACTCGACCAGGGTCATACCCGACTCGCGCTCCTCACGAAGCCGAATGGCTTTGCCGAAATCCATCACTGCACCTTAATCGTAACGGTGGCTTCATCCGAGATGAGATCTGGGAACGATGTGGCCACAAGCTTGTACTTAAATGTGCACGTAACAGCCGCATTCTTTGCCTTAAACGTCACCTTAGCGTTGTTCAGGTCCGAGGTTAATGTGCCACAGGTACTAGGTTGCAGTGTCGGCGCACTGGCCATTTTCACGGTGTTGTCTGTGGGTGCGTCGTTGAGCTTAACCTCAAGGTCCTTCTGCCCATTCTTAGCCACCACGTAGCTGTCGTCCTGAACGTTGGGAACAATGAGAACACGGATGGTGTGCTCCGCGGACACCTTGCCACCGGGGCTCAGCACCACGTACTTAAACGTTGCGATATGGGGCGAGTTGCCCTGCTGCACGTATGCAATATCCAAGCCCGTGTTGTTGTTGGTTGCGTTGTAGTTGGCACCATCAACTACGAGTCGGCCCTGTGCACCATTACCAATATCAGTGCTGGTGATCTTGATCTTGTAGTTCTCCGGGTTGTCGGTGAGCTCTTGCATGTCAAGGCTCGTCTTCAACTCGGTATTAGAGAGCTTAACTGGGATGCGCACGTCGTAGTCGGCTGACTTAGGCTCATCCTCGCGCACGTCAATAGATACGCGAGCTGCTTGCTTGCTGTGCAGTGCAGGAGTCTCGGAGCCCGTCTTAGGCTGGTCAACTAGGTAGTAGTAGAAGATCACCGGATCGGTGCGGTCTCCTGCCGGTGCGTCAAAGTGCAGGTTGCCGGAACCATCTAGGCTCAAGCCAAGGCTTGCTAGGGTTTGCTGTGAGGACTGGCGAGCAGCTTGCGTCTCAGCTGATACGTCTCCCGTACCAAACATGTCAATGGTTGGATCCGAGGTCAGCACAATACCCACCGTGCGTGAGGTGGAAATGTTCTTAGTTCCTGCGTCGTTAGCAAGGATCAAGTCATTGAGCACAGTGCTGGTGCTTGGCTGGATTCTAAATGAGTCATCAACCGGAGCAGGCAGGATGTGTACAGTCACAGTGGCCGCCGAGGACTTTTCCGAGTTCGATCCCTTTACCGCGTACTTGAAGGTCACCGTTCCGGTGAGGCTCTTATCTGCTGGCGGGGTGAACATCACACCGTTAATACGAGAACCCGTGCCCACAGTCACGGTGCCGTAAGCGGGTTGGGTCAGGTCCACAACGGGACTGGTGGAACCGGAAGTGTCGTATTCCACCTGATCGTTTTGCACGATGGCAAAGAACTCTGCGGGTGCTCCAGCCGAGATGCTGACTTCATCGTCATAGGCAAACGGCTTTAGCACGGTGTTCCAGATGGGGTCAACGCTTGGGTCAACCAGGGTGGCAAGCCGGTATGTTTTGGGGGTCGCCTTGGCGTTCTCTGCCCAGGAGACCACTACGCGCACGCGATACAGCGTGATGTCTGTGCTCGCGCTCTTAGCCTTTGTGCAGCTAGACGATGTTTGCGAGGGCGTTTTGGCGCGGTAGCAGGTGCCAATGAGCGTGGTCACCGTGTACGGCTGGGAGTCAATCTTTTGAGCCTGGGTAATGGGAACCCACTGGTCGGTGGCTGAGGGGGTGCCCACGGTATCCCAGGCGGGGTTCATATCAGCCACGTCATCCGGGTTGAGCGCTGCGGCTGCGGTCCACGATGCGTTGACGGCTGCTTGGGAGCGGCCTTTAACCAGGCCACTTGTGCCGGAGGCATCCACACCACCGGGGGCTACTGAGCGGGCCTTGTCTATGGCGCTGTTAGCTAGGGAGACTGCGCCCTGCTTACGCTGCTGCTCAGACATGGAAGCAACCCCGGATACAAAGAAGCTCACTGCGGCGGCAGAAAGGATGCCGATGAGCGCGATGGCTACCACAACCTCCACCAGGGTGAAGCCGGATTGATCGCGATGCTTAAGCAGAACCGATGCGCGCGGATTAGCCACAGGAGCTCCCAAGGGTTGCCGGTCAACGAGGTACATCAGGAAAAACTAAGGGTGGTACACGTGCGTCGTGGGTGGTGGCTGCCCGCTAGGAGCTGCCACCACCCACGATCAACAAGTTTGGGACTTATTTAGTCAAGTAATTGCATTAGGAACTACGTGAATAAAAGTCCCTCAATGTTGACTCAGATCAGCCGTTGCCCGCTGGAGCTTCGGTAACTGGGCCAGCCTGGAGGCCGCCAGCAGCACTGTCGTACTTGAACGTGTCGCCGGAACCCTTGGTAGAGTTCTTTCCGGTGATCGTGTACTTCTGACCATCCTTGGCGTAGGTGATGATGGTTTCAGCGTCAGAAAGCGAAACGGTTTCACCACCGGTACCAATAGTTACCGATTTCGTGCCGTTTCCACCGGTCACTCCATCAGGGTATTCCTGGTGGTCGACGTAGTAGCTCTCGACCTCGTTGGCGATGGTGCGCAGGTCGGACTTCACGCCGGCATCAACAGCCTTCTGGCGCTGGTTCATGAACACTGGGATGGCGATAGCCGAGAGGATACCGATGATGATGACCACAACGAGGAGTTCGATAAGGGTGAAGCCCTTTTCCTTCTCGTTCAGGGACTTGGAGATGCGTGCGATCATGATGCACACCTTTCAATGAGTCAAAGTAAGAACTAGGTCCGAACCGCAAACTACACAGGGCAGCCCTTGGCTCGTTGCTGTGGTTATCGGCGCGGCAAGCCGCCACCTTTAACTATTTTTTGTACTTTTTGAGCAAAACATTTGGTGGCGCCCGCCACAGCGCTATAACTGTGGTGGCGGTGTAGCCGTCTGCAATACACAGCGTTGGCTGGAAAAACCATAAAGCCGCTGCTCAGGCTAGTTGTGACGGTTTTAGCCCACGAGGTCAAACACGGAGAACACCGGCATGTACAGGGCGATGACCATACCGCCCACAATGCCACCGATGAGCAAAATCATGATCGGCTCAATCAAGCTGGTGAGCTGCTCCGTAGTGGCTTCCACCTCGGCGTCATAGAACTCCGCAATCTTTTCCAGCATCACGTCCATGGCGCCCGTGTCTTCACCAACTGCAAGCATCTGCACCACCATGGGTGGGAAGATTGGGTGCTGCGCGAGTGGAGCAGTGATGCCCTTACCCTTACGCACGTTATCCATAATGTCCTGCGTGGCCTGCTCCACCACGTAGTTGCCACTCGTCTCCCCCACAATCTCCAAAGCCTGGAGGATGGGCACACCCGCACGAATCATCGCTCCGAGATTACGGGAAAACCGCGCCACCGCAATCTTCTGCGCAAGTGCACCAAAAACAGGCACCTTGAGCTTGAACGGGTCTACCTTTTCTCGCACAGACTTCTTGTACTTAACCTTGGTCCACCACACAAAGGCGATGCCCAGCACAATCAGGATTGGGAAGATAGCCACCTTGAGGAAGTCAGAGAGCGTCACCAGCAACTGCGTGGCTGCGGGAAGCTCGCCACCCAGCGAGTCAAAGATGCCAGCGAACACCGGCACAATAAACAGCAACATACCCACGGAAGCCAAAATAGCCACCACAAGCACAACTACGGGGTAGGTCATTGCGGCCTTAACCTTGGCCTTGAGCTTGACCTCATCCTCAAAGTTCTTAGCTACATTCAGCAGGGTTTCATCAAGAAAACCGCCCGTTTCACCCGCCTTAACCATGTTGATCATCAGCGGCGGGAAGATCTTGGGGTGTTTGGCCAGCGAGCCGGAGAACGAGTGACCCGTTTCTACGTCTGTGCGCACCTGAGCCAAAATGCCCTGCAGTGTTTCGTTTTCGGTTTGCTCAGTCAAAATGGACAGCGCACGGATCAAGGACAGGCCCGCGTTGATCATGGTGGCCAGCTGGCGGGACATAACCGCAATTTCCTTGAGACCCACCCGGTCAGAGAAGCCTGGGATTTTGATCTCCATGTTGAGGCCGCCTGAGGGCACCTCAGTGATGGAGATAGGCTGACCGCCACTGCTGGTGAGGCGCTGGGCCACCGCAGACTCGTTGCGGCCATCCATCTTGCCCTTAACAACGTTTCCGGACTTGTCCAAAACCTCATACTTGAACGTCCGAGTTTCAGTGGCCGCCACTAGTAGTCACTTCCCATCTCCAGGCTTCCGCCCATACCTGCATTAGCAATGCCCACGCCCGCGGCGTTAGCTCGCCGGCCCGAAAGCCGGTTGTAGTCCTCCACGTTATGGCACTTTTCCACGCCCGTTTCATAGCTGATAGCACCCTTTTTGGTGAGATCAGCAAGGTGCTGGTCCAGCGTGTGCATGCCATCAGCCGCACCGGACTGCATAAGCGAGTACATCTGGTGAGTCTTACCCTCACGGATGAGGTTACGAATAGCCGGCGTGGCCACCATCACCTCAGTGGCCACAACACGGCCCGGTGAATCCGCACGCTTACACAGCGTTTGGCAGACCACACCCTGAATGGTGGCAGCCAACTGCACGCGAATCTGCGCCTGCTGCTCAGCCGGGAACACGTCAATAACACGGTCAATAGTTTGCGCGGCGTCCTGAGTGTGCAAGGTGGCAAACACTAAGTGACCCGTCTCCGCAGCGGTTAGCGCCACCGAGATGGTCTCAAGGTCGCGCATTTCACCAACCAGGATGATGTCTGGGTCCTGACGCAGCACGTGCTTGAGCGCAGCGGCAAACGACCACGTGTCCGTGCCTACCTCGCGCTGGTTAACCACAGAACGCTTGTGATCGTGCAAGAACTCAATAGGGTCCTCAACCGTCATAATGTGGTCTGGGCGCGTGCGGTTAGCTAGGTCAATAATCGAGGCCAAGGTGGTGGACTTACCCGAACCCGTAGGGCCAGTAACCAAAACAACGCCACGTGGCAACTTAGCAAACGTGGAAACAATGGGCGGAATACCCAGATCCTCCAACGGCTTTATCTCGCTAGGAATCAAACGGAAGGCCGCACCCACCGAGTCGCGCTGTTGATACAGGTTCACACGGAAACGAGCACCACCAGGCACCTGATACGCAAAGTCCAGCTCAAGGTGTTCCTCAAACAACTCACGCTGCTTCTGCGTGAGGATCGAGTACAACGAGCGGCGCAGTGACTCCGAATTCAACACCTCATACCCCTCCAGTGGGGTCAAGGCACCAGACTTACGGATCATCGGAGCAGACCGGTTAGTCAAGTGGAGGTCCGATGCCGCATAAAAAACAACGTCATGGAGGACATCGTCGATAAGTAAGTCACCCGCGCGCAACGCGTTAGACAACCCAACGCGACCACCCGAGTTCTGATCCTGCGTCACCACGCCGCGGCCGCGAGCTGGCTTCTCCGGCTCAGCTGACGCCTGCGGAGCAGGCATAACCGCACCAGCAGGTGCTCCCCCACCAAGTGGACCTGACTGCGGGATACCCGGCTGGGACGCTGCGGGCTGCTGGCCGTATGCGGGCTGGCCGAGTGGTTGTTGAGTTTGAGGCTGCTGGCCACCCAGTGCTTGCTGACCCAGTGCTTGCTGACCGAGTGCTTGTGGGCGTGCAGCAGGCTGGCCCAGAGGCTGCGCTGCAGGTTGCTGCGCAAGCGGCTGACGAGGCTGCTGAGTGAGTAGTTGTTGACCGAGGGGTTGTTGACCCAGTGGCTGCTGAGTAGCGGGCTGGGAAGCAAGTGGCTGGCCACCAGCCAGCGGGCGAGCACCCGCTGCACGGCTTACCGGTGCTACCGGACGTCCAGCCACATTGCCAGGCTGTGGCAACGAACCCGGCTGAGTCATCGAACCAGGCTGAGTCATCGAACCCGACTGTGCGCTACCAACTGGTGATGAACCGAGCGGGGATGAGCCCAATGGAGACGCGCCGGTCACGCTGCTAAAGCTATTGTTATCAATCTGATCCTGCGCCGGCCGGCTAAACGGACGCTGCGAACCATCGGGGGTACCACCCTGCGGGGCAGGAGCACCTGCGGGGTTAGCAGCCCACGCGTATTCGCCTGGCTGCGCCTGAGCTGGCTGCGCGGCGGCATTCGGCCGAGTAGTGTCCGGCGAAGTGAAACCTCGACGGGCAGGCTGGCCCTCCGGATAAAACTGCTGAGTCACAATGACGCCCTTCCAACTCTGTGCGTACCACGTTGGCAACGCTCATGGAATATCGGCAGGCAACGCCACACACTTGAGTGATTCGGCAGACTCATCCGCACCAGCTGAACCTAATTGGAGCTGCGCTTGCTTGACGCCGTGCCAATTAAGAGCTGCGCCTATTAGCAACTGCTTCTATTAGGAGCCGTGCGGATAAGAGTGTGCCTAGGCAACCACGCGCAAAATCTCCTCAATGGACGTGCGCCCATCAAGAACCTTCAGCCAACCATCCTCACGCAGCGACTTCATGCCCTGCTCCTGCGCCACCTTGGCAATATCAGCCGAAGACGCATGCGTCACGGCAAGGCGCTCAATATCCTCGGTCACGTTCATGACCTCATGCAACGCAATACGGCCGCGGTAACCCGTGTTGGAGCAGGCCGTGCAGCCACCTGGCCTGTGCAGCACAGGAATCTGCTGACCCTCCTCCCACGGGAAGCGAGCCGCCGCCAACTCCTCAGGCGTAGGCAGGTACTCTTCCTTGCACTTATCGCACAGCTTACGAGCCAAACGTTGCGCCACCACGCAGTCCAGCGCCGAACCCACAAGGAACGGCTCGATGCCCATCTCCGTCAAACGGGTTACTGCGGAAGGGGCGTCGTTAGTGTGCAGGGTGGACAACACAAGGTGACCCGTCAGAGCAGCCTCAATAGCAATCTGGGCCGTCTCATGGTCACGGATCTCACCAAGCAGAACCACATCCGGGTCAGAACGCAGAATCGAACGCAACGCGCCCGCAAACGTCAGGCCGGCCTTAGGGTTCACCTGCACCTGGTTAATACCCGGCAAGCGATACTCCACTGGGTCCTCAACGGTAATCACGTTGATCTCCGGGCGAGATACCGCGTTAAGCGTGGCATACAGGGTGGTGGACTTACCTGAACCCGTAGGACCAGTCACCAAAATCATGCCGTACGGCTTGGTGTACGACTCCTTGTAGATCTGGTAGTTGTCCTCACCAAAGGAGAGGTCACGCAAGTCCAAGCTCGCAGTGGAGTTGTCCAAAATACGCATGACAATCTTCTCGCCCCACACCGTGGGCAGAGTGGCAACACGAAGGTCAATCTTGCGGCCATTGTGCGTCACGCTCATACGGCCATCCTGAGGCTTACGGCGCTCAGCAATGTCAATGTCAGAGAGGATCTTCACGCGCGAGGTCACAGCAGCCTGCGTGCTCTTAGGCGAGCGCTGCATCTCATGCAGCACGCCGTCAATGCGGTAACGCACCAGCAGGTCATGCTCAGTGGGTTCAATGTGAATATCCGAGGCCCGGTCCGTAATAGCCTGCGTAACAATCAGGTTCACGTAACGCACAATCGGGGCGTCATCATCAACTGCGTCACCCAGGTTGGACAGGTCAAGCTGCTCGTCTTCCTGCTGAGCCGAAAGCTCATTTGCCAGGTTATCCATCTCACCATCGGCGCGGATAAAGCGATCCAGTGCGCGGGAAAGGTCCTCGTGCGTAGCAACAACAGGCGTTACTTGCATACGGGTGATCTGGCGAACGTCGTCGAGCGCCAACACGTTACCCGGGTCTGCCATGGCCAACAGGATTGAGCCATTCTGGTAGCCGATGGGCAGCACTGTATACGAGCGGCAAAGACCCCCGGGGACAGCCGACACAGCCGCGCTGTCCACGGGGTACTCGTCGAGATCAACAAACTGCAAGCCCACCTGCTGAGCGAGCGCGGACACCAGCTGGCTCTCGGTGAGTACACCTGCCTCAACCAGGACCCTTCCGAGACTTGATCCGCGAATAACCTGCTCGTCGAGTGCGGCCAGGAGTTGTTCCTGGGTTACCAGACCTTCATCGAGGAGGATCTCTCCGAGTTGCTTCACACCGACTCCACTGCGTTTTATTGGATATTCGAATGAATTTATCGGCAGATATTGCGCTCGAGGTTAGTGGCAATGACCCAGATCACGGCCAGATGGCGCGGGGTAAGGCGTTTAACGGTTATCGAAGCGCTTGCGTGCTGTGTACAGCCGCAGAAACATGCGCTTGGGCGCCAGCGGGTGAAAAAGTTGGAGTTGCTACTTGGAAAGAGCAGTTCAGCTGGCGAGTGCACGTTCCAGTGCGGCAGCCATAGCGTCAATCGGTCCGCGTTTGCCCGTCATGAGACGCACCTGCTCCACAGCCTGGTGCAAGAGCATCCGCTCCCCCGTCACTGCGGTACCACCCGCGGCGCGCCACGCCTGGATGAGCGCAGTGGGCGCAGGATCATATGCCACATCCAGCAGAACGCCGCGCAGTGGCTGTGTGTCTAACTCTGGTGCCAGATACTCAGTCAGTTCGGCGGCAAGATCATCAGCCGCATGCGGCGGCAACGTAGACACCACAAGGTCCGCCTTGACTAGCACCTCACGCGCCTTATTCAACGAAACGAATGTGGGTTCAATACCCATACGCCCCGCAGCAGCACGCAACTCCCCCGTGCGGCCCAAACTACGCACCACAACAACCGGCGCAGTACAACCAAGTTCTGCCAGCGCCGCCACAGCCGAAGCAGCCGTAGCGCCCGC
>Ga0222423_1000885_pt1 | contig 15944 bp, 19 predicted proteins | sample 3A0metagenome_FD_182472 | JGI IMG/M metagenome (GOLD analysis project Ga0222423, IMG submission 182472) | Enriched microbial communities from leaf-cutter ant dump, University of Wisconsin, Madison, United States - 3A0 (version 2) | ecosystem: Environmental > Terrestrial > Nest > Insects nest >...
ATGATCTTCACATTCCGTCCGCCAAAATAGCAAACGGAGGATAGGGGCATGAAGAGCTTTTTCTTTCGAACGATCATAGCGACGTTGGGATTGGGCGCACTCTATCTCAGTTCCGAGAAAAATGCGCGGGCTGCCGAATGGGGCTGCCAGGTTATCCTGTGCCTATCCAATCCCGGTGGCCCAACGCAATATGCCGAATGCCACCCGCCCATCCGGAAGCTCTGGAGATGGCTCGCCAAAGGACGCTCGTTCCCGACCTGCAGCGGCATCGGCTTTCAAAGCTCCCGCCCTCGATACGAACCCTATTACTGCCCCTACGGTTACCGCCTTTCAGGAGGTTATGGTCCAAGAGGGCGAGACGGCACCTGCGTGTCAACTGCCATGCAGCCGGTGAGTAACAGCTTCTGCCAGCGGAGCCGAGATAGCACCGGCAGAAGCAATGGCTCGGTGATCTCACCGCGCTGGCGACAAAGGGACGGTCGCTACCAGTGCATGGCGTACACCGCGAGCCGACCATTGGTCCGTGAGAAGCCGCGCTACATTGACGTGACAATCGACGGTGGCGGCAAGCAGAGGGTGTGGTTCTAGGTATGCCCATAGCTTTTCTCGGCGTTGCGCAAACCCGCGCGCCCCTCGTCGCGCCTGAAATTCTGGCTGGAGTGATTGGCCGCGAAAGCCGGTTCGCACCCTTCCGCAGTCGCCTCAACAGCGGTCATCCGCTCAAAGGACAGCCGTCATCGAGGCCCGAAGCAATCGAAGTCGCGACACCTTTCGTTGCCGAACGCCACGACCTCCAACCTGGTTTCGGTGGGGTCGGAGTGGCGGAGTTGCAAAAGTTGACGCTTTCGGCTTCCGGCGCCTTCGCCCCCGGCCTCAACCGTCAGGCCACGGCCGCTCTGCCGGATAGATGCTACCGCCTCGGCATCAAGAACGGCGTGGATTCAGCCAGGGCAGAGCAGGTGATGCCGCCGGTCTACTACGGTCGCGACCATCCTTCCGTCGGCGCGATAGTCAACGACGACGACCACGTCCGGCAAGACCCCAAACGGCTCTTGCCGATCATGGTCAAGTTTGCGGTCTGGGACATGGGGGAGGCAAGGAAGGTGAGCAGTCCCCGCGCATCGTCGCCTGTCGGCACTGTCGCTGAGATGGTTGCGGCAAACACTGGAACGGAAACGGCCTCGGCAGCGGCAACGCCACGGTGGGATATCTTCAACATCCGCGGCCGGTCGTTTGCCCTGGTGTTTCAGGACAACCAAAAGGAGAAGAGTGAATGAGTATCAGTTCCCGTATCCGCCGGCTCGCCGCTCCCTCAATGATGGCAATCACGATCGCTGTCATGCTGGCCGAGCCGGCGTTTGCACAGGCTGCCGGCATCGAAACGATCCTGCAGAACGTGGTCGACCTGTTACAAGGCAACATCTTTCGCCTGTTCGCCACTATCGCGGTGATCTTGATCGCCCTTGCCTGGATGTTCGGCTACATGGACCTGCGACGTGCAGGTTACTGGATCGTCGGCATCGGCGTGATCGCCGGCTCTTCGGAACTCGTCAGTACGATCATCGGGAGCTGATCGCATGGCGGCCGGGCAACCCACCCTTGAGGAAGACACACTGTTTCTCGCCTGCACACGGCCGGCAATGGTTGCAGGCGTGACAATGGAGGCCATGGGTATGAATGTCATGGCGACAACGATCTTCTATCTCGCGGCGGGCTCGCTTGCCTATGCATTCGTCGGCGTGGTCTTCCATTTCATCTTTCGGGCACTCGTGAAGCACGATCACAACATGTTCCGCATCCTCGTTGTCTGGATCGGGACCCGCGGCAGGAACCGCAACGGCTCCTATTGGGGCGGGGCGACGCTTTCGCCCTTGAGGCTTGTCCGCCGCTTTGACGAGCGGGATCTTGGATATGCCTAGCGTCAGGACCCTCAGTTTTCGCGAACTCGGACCGGAAGCCTTCATTCCCTATGTCCGACACGTCGATGAAACTACCGTTGCTCTGGACTCGCGCGCCCTCATGGTCACGGTCGCGCTCGAAGGGGTGTCTTTTGAGACCGCTGACGTCCTTGATCTCAATGCGCTGCATCGCGACCTGAACACGCTCTACCGCAACATCGCCGATGAGCGGCTCGCTCTCTGGGCCCACCTCATTCGTCGCAGGGATAATGATTATCCTGACGGCTCCTTTGCGACGTCCTTCTCTGCTGCGCTTAACGAGAAATATCGCGGGCGCATGGTGCGGGAGGATCTTTTCCGCAACGACCTTTATCTGACCGTTGTCTGGTCTCCAGCGCGTGACCCGGCCGAAAGAGCGGCCAAGCTGCTGTCCCGCCTGCGGCGCGCGCATCGCGCCACGGTCGAACTCGACGTGGACGCACTGAAGCAGTTACAGGACAAGGTCGTCGACGTTACTGCGGGATTGAAGCGCTTCAAGCCTCGTGTTCTTGCCCTTTATGAGCGGGACGGCCTCCTCTTTTCAGAGCCGAGCGAAGTCCTCCATCAACTTGTTGGCGGCCGGCGGGAGCCCGTTCCCTTGACGGACGGCCGTATTTCCTCGGCGATCTACTCGGATCGGGTTATCATCGGTCGCGAAACTGTCGAAATCCGGCACGAAGCGGAAAGCCGCTATGCCGGCATGATCAGCATCAAAGAATATCCAACCCGCACGCGGGCGGGAATGCTCGACGGCGTGCTGACCAGCCCCTTCGAACTGATCCTGTCGCAATCCTTCAGCTTTGTCTCCAAGGCCGGCGCCCGCGTCATCATGGGCCGCAAGCAAAACCAGTTGGTCAGCAGCGGCGACAAGGCCGCCTCTCAGATCGATGAGCTCGACGCTGCGATGGACGATCTGGAATCCAATCGCTTCGTGCTCGGTGAGCATCACCTGACGCTCGCTGTCTTCTCCGAGTCGGTGAAGCAACTGACCGACAATCTGGCCAAGGGCCGCGCCGCCCTGACCAATGGCGGCGCTGTCGTGGCGCGTGAGGATCTCGGCCTCGAGGCGGCCTGGTGGGCGCAGCTGCCGGGCAATTTTCGCTACCGTGCACGATCGGGCGCGATCACCTCGCGCAATTTCGCAGCGCTGTCGCCCTTCCACTCCTATCCGATCGGACAGAAAGACGGCAACGAATGGGGGCCGGCGGTCGCCTTGCTCAAGACGGCCTCAGGATCGCCCTACTATTTCAATCTTCATTATGGCGATCTGGGCAACACATTCATGTGCGGCCCCTCTGGCGCCGGCAAGACGGTGATCGTGAACTTCCTGCTATCGCAGCTGGAAAAACACGGGCCGCACGTCGTCTTTTTCGACAAGGACCGCGGCGCGGACCTTTATGTCCGCGCCGCCGGCGGCACCTATCTGCCCCTCAAGAACGGAACGCCCACTGGCTGCGCTCCCCTCAAGGCCCTCGATCTGACGCCGGAGAACAAAGTGTTCCTGACGCGTTGGGTCGGCAAGCTCGCGGGCTCGGTCACGCGCGAACTCTCGGTCACCGAACTACGCGACATTGCCGGCGCAGTTGACGGCCTTGCCGATCTGCCCTCGGAGCAGCGGACGATCGGCGCGCTGCGGACGTTCCTGAACAACACCGATCCGGAAGGCATCGCGGCGAGGCTGCGGCGGTGGGAGAGGGGAGGGCCGCTCGGCTGGGTGTTCGACAACGTCATCGAGGACATCGGCTTCGGTGATTTTGGCGCCAGCGGCAAGTTCATCGGCTATGACATGACCGACTTCCTCGACAACGAGGAAATCCGCACCCCGCTGATGGCCTATCTCTTCCATCGTGTCGAGCAACTGATCGACGGGCGCCGGATCGTCATCGTCATCGACGAGTTCTGGAAGGCGTTACAAGACGAGGGCTTCCGCGATCTCGCACAGAACAAGCTGAAAACGATCCGCAAGCAGAACGGCTTGATGCTGTTCGCCACGCAGAGCCCGCGCGATGCGCTGACCTCGCCGATCGCGCACACGATCATCGAGCAATGCCCGACGCAAATCTTCCTGCCGAACTCTCGCGGCAACCACGCGGACTATGTCGAGGGGTTCAAGCTGACCGAGCGCGAGTACGAACTGATCGCGCGAGAACTTTCGGTCGAGAGCCGCAGGTTTGTCCTGAAGCAGGGGCACAACAGCGTCGTCGCGGAACTGAACCTCCGCGGCTTTGACGACGAACTCGCCATCCTTTCCGGCCGGACCGCCAATGTTGAACTTCTCGACGCCATCCGCGCCGAAGTCGGCAACGATCCGAAAGACTGGCTTCCCGTTTTCAAGAAAAGAAGGAGTGCAAGCTGATGGCTTCCTATCGACTTCATGCTGCGGCGCTCGCAGCGGCCATCGTCCTGTCCGCCGACGGCGCGGCAGGGCAGGGAATTCCGGTCATCGATCAGGCGGCGATCCTGAAGCATATCGAAAGCATCGCCCAGCTGAAATCCCAGCTCGAGGCATTGCGTCAGCAGATCGAACAGGCCCAAGAGCTTTACGGCTCGCTCAACAAGCTGACCGACATGGCGGACGTCGCGACCGTGCTCAACGACCCAGCGACCCGCAAGGCCCTGCCATCCGACTTCGCCGCCATCGAGGCCTTGCTCAAGGGAGACGGTAGCGCCGTGTTCAAGGATTCCGCCTCGAAGTTCCTGAAGAGCAACTCCACCTATCGCACGGACGCCGATGATTTCTACGCCAAGGAACTGGCGCGCGTGCAGAACAGGAATGCCGGTCAAATGAGCCTCGGCCAGCAGATCTATGATGCCGCGACCAAGCGCATCGATGGCATCGATGAGCTGCGCGAAAAGATCTCGACCGCAGGCGATGCGAAGGAGATTGCCGACCTGCAGGCGCGGCTACAGGCCGAACAGGCTTTCCTCCAAACCGATGTGCTGCGGATGGAAGGTTTGCGGATGGTCCAGCAGGCGCAAAGCCAGGTCGATGAGCAGCGAAAGGCGGAGGATTGGCGCCAGCGCATGGACGCGATGAAAGCGGCGCTGCAATGAGACATGTCCCACTCTTTGCTGCGCTTCCGATCCTAGCGGCCTGCTCAGAGAAGACCGAGCAGACCTATACTGTCGACGAGTTGATGGCCGGCGGCGCACTGATCTCGCTCATCGTGACCGGATGCCAAAACAATCCTGGCGAGCTCAGCGAAACAGCCAATTGCCGAAATACAGCAGCCGCCGACGGCAAGCTGCGGCTTCAGAACCTGAGCCGGGCGTTTGGAGGCTGACCCCCATGTATCAGGTGTTCGAGTTCATCGACGGGCAATTCAAGCGGCCGTTGGAAACGTTCGTTTCCGAGGGCACTTCGAATATCGCGGAGTGGGTCACGGGCCCCCTGACGGCAGCTGTGACGCTCTACATCATCATCTACGGCTATCTCATCTTGCGCGGGGCCATTCAGGACCCGGTCATGGAGTTTTCGTTCCGCGCGATCAAGCTCGCGATCATCGTCATGCTGGTGAAGAATGCTGGCGAGTACCAAACCTATGTGACGAACATCTTCTTCGACGTCTTGCCACGCGAGATTGCGCAGGCTCTGAACACGGGCGCGACGCCCCACGCCAGCACCTTCGACAGCCTTCTCGACAAAGGCCAGGCCTCTGCCACCGCCATCTGGTCACGCGCCGCGTGGCCGGTCGACATCGTCACGGGCGTCGGCGGCATAATGGTGATCGGCGTGAGCTTCCTCGTCGCGGGGATCGGCTATGTCGTCTCGCTCTACGCCCGACTGGCGCTCGCCATCGTCCTGGCCATTGGACCGATTTTCGTCTCGCTTGCCATGTTCCAATCCACCCGACGCTTCACTGAGGCCTGGATCGGGCAGCTCGCGAACTTCGTCATCCTCCAAGTGCTTGTCGTAGCGGTCGGCGCGCTCTTGATATCCTGCCTAGACACGACCTTTACGGCGATTGACGCCTACACTGACATCCTGATGCGCCCGACCGCGCTTTGCGCCATCGGCATCGCCGCACTGTACATCTTCTACCAGCTCCCCGGCATCGCCTCGGCCCTCGCCGCCGGCGGGGCGTCGCTGGCCTATGGCTATACCACTACGCAAGATGCACACGAGAGCATGCCTACACGAGGAGCCCGCTACACAGGTCGGCTGATCGGACGGGGCGCCCAGGTTACCTCTCGCAAACTCGGCTGGAAAGGAAGACACGGATGATTGACTTTCTCAAGACGAACACAAAGTTCGGCCGGAGGATCAGGCCCGCCGTTCTTATTGCCATCTTCGCCACGCTTGGTGGCTGCGCCTCGCTGACCGATCCGCTTCCGAAATGCGACGGCTATTTGCGACGGCCGTTGAACCGGTCGATGTGGGACTGGGAGGGTGATCTCAAGCGACAGCGCGAGGACTCCGGCGCTCGGCCCACAACGTCGGCCAACCCCTATGTCGAGGAAGAGCGATCAACCGCCGCGTTCACGCAATTCGATATCGGCGGCTCCCATCGCCGTTGCACGGGGTAATCGCATGGTTTCCACAAGCGGCCTCAAGAGCTATTTCGAGAAGGCTCGGCGTTTCGACCAGGATCGGATTTTGCAGGTCGAGCGGTCGAACCGGATCGCTTGGTCAATCGCGATCGCCTCGAGCATCATCGCGGGCGTTGCCGTCTTCGCGGTCGCGGGCCTGACGCCGCTGAAGACCGTCGAACCCTTCGTGATACGCGTCGACAACGCGACGGGAATCGTCGATGTCGTCTCGGCGCTTACTTCGACAGCGGGCACATATGACGAGGCGGTGACGAAGTATTTTGCGGCAAAGTACGTTCGCGCCCGAGAAGGTTACGTCTGGAGCGAGGCGCAGGAGGCTTTCCGCACGGTCGCGTTGCTATCGACCCAAGCCGAGCAGGCCCGGTTCTCCGCCGTCTACCGCGGAAGCAACCCAGAATCACCGCAGAATATTTACGGTCGTGCCGCCACCATCAGGATCAACATCGCTTCGATTTCCCTGATCAACCAGAATGTCGTGTCGGTACGCTACATGCGCACAATCGTCCGTGGGGAGGAAACACGAACCTCTCATTGGGTGGCGACACTCACCTATTCCTATTCGAACGCGCCGATGTCTTCGACGGACCGGCTGGTTAACCCCCTCGGCTTTGCGGTTAGTGAATACCGAGCCGACCCGGAGGCGATCAATTGATGCGAAAGACAATTCTTCTCGCTTTTCTTCTCAGCGGAGCAGCCTCGTCAGCGCTTGCACTCGACATTCCCCGTGGAGCCTCGCAGGACAGCCGTGTCCGGTTCGTCAGCTATCAGCCCTACAACATCACCAGGATCGTCGGCACGCTGCGCTCCTCCGTGCAGGTCGAGTTTGCAGCCGACGAGGAGATTGCTCATGTCGCACTCGGCAACAGCGTCGCCTGGGAGGTTGCGCCGGCCGGCAATATCCTGTTCCTGAAACCCCGCGAGAACCAGCCGGTGACGAATATCTCAGTGGTGACGACGCGACGGGATGGAACGACGCGCAGCTATCAGATGGAGCTGACGGTGCGCGACGGTTCGGTCGCGGTCGGCCAGAACACCTACTTCTATGTCAAATTCCGCTATCCTGCAGATGAGGCGGAACTCCGCCGCCGGCAGGCCGCGGCGCGCGCGTTGGCCAACCAGGCGAAGCACGCTGACGATGTGCTGGCGCTTCATGAAGCCTATGGGCCGCGCAATTGGCGCTATTCGGCGCAGGGATCGCAGGCGCTGGAACCGCAAAGCGTCTACGACAACGGCAAGATTACCACCTTCACCTTCGTCGGAAATCAGGAGATGCCGGCCATCTATATGGAAAACTCCGACGGCTCCGAAAGCTTGGTGCCGAAATCAGTCGACGGCAACCTGGTGATGGTGCACGCGATCAGCCGCAAGTTCATCCTGCGGCGCGGCAAGGACGTGCTGTGCTTGTTCAATGAGGCCTATGATCGCGTCGGCATCAACCCGGATACGAACACGACGTCGCCGTCGGTGGAACGCATCGTTAAAGACGATGCTTTGACGCAATAGGGGAGGGGAGCCATGGCCCCGGAAGGAGAAAATCGCATCCCCGGCGAGCGCGCCGAGACGATTACCGGTCGGCGCATCGACCAGAACCCGGCCTTGAAGCGCGGGGTCGTGGCGCTTGCCGTCGTGGCATTCATCGGATTTGCTCTCTGGTCTACGACGGGCAAAGACCTGAAGGATGAGAGGGCACAGTCGGAGCGCATCGTCATTCGCCAGACCACGCCATTCGAGGCTGCCAAGGAGAAGACTGAACCGAAGGCCGCCGTTCCGGAGGTGAAGCTGCCGACCCCGGTGGTCGAAGCCATCGCGGACGAGAAGGATGAACTGCTCGACTCTGCTCGCCGTGCGCCGGTCATGGCCTTTAGCGGTGGGCAGAAAAATGCCACTCAGCACCGGGAGGCGGACAATTCTGAAACGGCGGCGAACACCAATTTCCTGCCGCTCGATGGCTACGTGATAGGGCAGACCCAGCAGAGCAGTGATGAGCAGCGGTTCGATCGCCTGCTACGGCCGACCAAGCTGGAAGCATCACGGGCCGGCGCGCTCGGCAATCGTGACTTCATCGTAGCCAAGGGGACAACGATCCCCTGCGTGCTGGAAACGGCCATGGAATCCGACCAGCCGGGCTTTGCCAGTTGCGTGATCAATCGCGATGTTCTTTCGGATAACGGCAGGGTCGTCCTGATGGAGAAAGGTACCCAGGTTGTTGGTGAATACCAAGGCGGACTCCAGCGCGGGCAGAAGCGCCTCTTCGTTCTGTGGAGCCGCGCCAAAACTCCGAAAGGCGTAATCGTCACGCTCGCCTCACCTGCGACCGATCCCCTCGGTCGCGCCGGCGTCGACGGCTACGTCGACACCCATTGGTGGGAGCGGTTCGGCAGCGCCCTGCTCCTTTCCATTGTCGGCGATGCGACCAGCTTTGCAAATAGACGGTTGCAAAGTAGCGATGTCGATGCGCAGAGCACCACCGGCACTGGCCAGCAGGCGGCGGCGATCGCCGTCGAGCAATCCATCAACATTCCGCCAACGCTCGACAAGCATCAGGGCGCGCTCGTCTCGATCTTCGTTGCCAGGGATCTCGATTTCTCGGGGATCTATCGCCTTCGCGTGACCGAACCCCGGAATCGGATTCTCGATCGGGCGGTGCTGGGGGATTTCGCATCGGACTCGAAGCTGGCAACAAAGTCGCGACGACCATGACGGAAACACAGGATGCGGCGGTTGTTCGTGAGCTGCTGAAGCCGCTTTCGGCACTTCTGCAAGATCGCTCGCTCTATGAGGTAATCGTCAATCGGCCTGGGCAAGCAATGACGGAAGGCCCCGACGGGTGGCGGACTCATGATCTTCCGGAGCTTTCCTTCGACAAACTCATGCGTCTTGCCCGGGCCGTGGCCAGCTTCTCGCACCAATCCATTGATGAAAGGCGGCCGATCCTATCGGCAACGCTTCCTGGCGAAGAGCGCATTCAGATCGTTATCCCTCCGGCAACGCTGGAAGGCACGGTAAGCATCACGATCCGCAAACCATCATCGGTCGACTTCACGCTCGACGATCTGGAAGAGAGGCAGTTTTTTGCGAACACGCGGACTGTTAAGACGGATGCGGCAAGCGACGACGATGCGTTACTCGCTCTCTACCGCGCCGGTCAGGTCAAGGAATTCCTGCGCCAAGCGGTCGTTTCCCGAAAGAACATCATAATTTCGGGAGCGACGGGGTCGGCGAAAACGACACTTTCCAAGGCGCTTATCAAACACATTCCGCAGGAGGAGCGGATCATTTCAATCGAGGATACGCCGGAACTTGTCATCCCACAACCGAACAATGTGCGGCTGTTTTATTCTAAGGACCGGCAGGGACTATCACAAGCGCGCCCCAAGGAACTCCTTGAATCGAGCCTTCGCATGCGCCCCGACCGCATTCTGCTACAGGAACTGCGCGACGGGACTGCGTTTTACTACATAAGGAACATCAGCTCCGGTCATCCGGGCTCGATCACCACGGTGCATGCGGGCTCGGTATCTCTCGCGTTTGAGCAGTTGACCCTCCTAATAAAGGAGTCGGATTCTGGTCGAGACATTGAGCGCTCTGAAATCCTGAACCTGCTGAGAGCTGCGGTCGATGTCGTTGTTCAGTGCAAGCGAATTGGCGGAACGTTTCGAGCGTCTGAGGTATATTTTCGTACAGAGAAGAAATAAAACCCCGGTCTTTCGAAAGGCGTTACTTTGCACCGCCACACAGTCGTTCTTTGAACGCTTTTTTGAGGATGGACCAATTTTCTGAACGTTTTTTTATCGTTCGTGCGTTCAGTTATAGTGCATTGAGGAAAACATTATAACTCCCTCATTCTTCGTCAATCGATTAACCGAGAATTCGCGGCAAAAGCTGCCGTTATAATGTTCGGCGACAAAATTATAATGGAATGAGAACGAGGCTTTCCCAGCGGCCGATAGCTGGAAGGCGCTCGACTGTTCGATTCCTTTCAAGAGCCTGCCGCACGGCAACCAATAGTTTGACAAACTTTGCCATTGGCGGATATCGTTACCCATCAAGGAGATTCAAATGGCGACGATGAACGTATCCCTGCCGGCCCCCATGAAAGATTGGGTTGAAGCCCAAGCTAAGACCGGTCGGTATTCGAATGCGAGCGATTACGTCAGAGACTTGATCCGCAGAGATCAGGCGCGTACCGACAAGATTGCCGAGATGCAGCGGTTTGTCGACGACGGAATTAGAAGCGGTGTTGGGAGCCGTTCAGCGGACGAGTTGTTTGCTGCAGCCACCACGCGAGCCGAGATCAGCCGCGGACGCGCTTGATGCCATCCGCCGAAGCGGGACTATCCCGCCGCTTCCGTGGCCGAATTTTGCACCGCCGCTCTCATTCAACGCCAATTGCCGCCAATGTCTTCACATCAACACGTTTTCGTTCTACCTATGTTCGCGAGACTATGTTGGAAGGAATGCGGCAAACACTATGTTGATCTACCGTCGAACCAGCCTGCTCGAGTCGTCCGCCCAGACACTGGTCAACACAGTGAATTGCGTTGGAGTTATGGGCAAAGGGATTGCAAAGGAGTTCCGGAACCGCGAGCCGCAGATGTATGCGGCATATCGCAGGATCTGCGAGCAAAAGCTCCTTCGGCCGGGAAAGCTGTGGCTTTGGAAAGGGTCGACCCAATGGGTTCTGAACTTTCCGACGAAGGATCATTGGCGCAACCCGTCGAAACTCGAATGGATCGAGCAGGGCCTTCAGAAGTTCGTGAGTGGCTTCTCCGAACTCGGAATCAGAGAAATCTCGTTTCCGCGTTTAGGTTGCGGCAATGGAGGTCTTAATTGGGATGATGTGCAGCCGGTGATGGAGCACTATCTGGGCCCCTTGAAAATCCAGATCTTTATCCACGACTTCGATAAGAAGATCGGCTTGCCTGAACACCTGGAGCACATACCATCTGTTCTGGCGGGTCAGATCGATACTGCACCCTCCTACACCGAGTTTCTGTCGATGCTTCCGCGTGTCATCGAGCTCGCTGGACCGAATTTCATCGACCTGAGCTCCCATGAGCGGCTCAGCGCTGGGTATGACGGGACCGAACTCCGGCTATCGACGCCCAATGTCGAGTGGGCATTCGATGCCGAAGACCTCTGGGGCATCTGGGTTTCCCTCCAGAAAGGCTTTCTCACTCAAGAGAAGGCCGGTTGGGCGGCCTTCGAAAGCGGGAGCGCGCTGATATCGCTCCTCGCTCTGCTACCATTCGTCCGCCTCATCGAAATACAGCGCTTTGGCGACGCAGCATCCGAGCTGGCACTTGAACTGGCTCAGCCGGCAGCGAGCATGGCGCCTGCTGATGCCCAGTTAACCGAACAGATGACGCTCCAATGGCACTGAGCGGTGCTTTTGTAGACAGCCATATCGCCACCTGGTCGGCAACTCTGGCGGCGAGCTACCGACCCTATCGTGGTCGGTGGCCGGCAAGGCTTTTTCATCATGCGCCAATCGAAAATGCGGTGGCAATCCTGAGAGACGGGAATCTCCGGTCGAGAAACGACGCCCAGAATGCACGGGTGAGGGATGTCGCCGGCGTCGGCGTGATCGACGCACGCAACCATGCACACGAGTTCGGTCGGATCTACTTCCGGCCGCGAACTCCGACGCAATGGCATATCGAGGGTATCCGCAAGCCTGGCGAGTGCACCCATGGCGAGAATGCCCATGCCCCGATCCTGATTATGTTCGTTTTCGACGCCCGGAGCGTCCTTCTTCGCGATGGTGTTTGCTTCAGCGACCGGAACATGCAGCTCGCGTCTGCGTCCGTGGGTGACACCGAAGCCTATTTTTCGTCGACACCCTTCCATAAGGTCTATCATGAAGGCGATATCGCAGGTGATCGCTCAATCATTGATCACCGCTGTGCAGAGGTTTTGGTGACGTCACCGATGTCATTGGCTCAAACCTTGCAGTGGATTTACTGCAGGACGGATGCAGAGGCATCGACGCTCCTTCATATGCTCGGACCTGACGCGAACAAGTGGCGCGACCGCGTGTTGGTGTCTGATGACCTGCTCGTATTCGACAAGCGTTTCGTCTATGTCGAAAAAGTCGCGATCGCGCGTGATGGCGTCGTTGCACAGTTCAGCCCTCGCCAGGATTACGCACCCATCGATATCCATGTCGAAGTTTGGTCGTCTGACGGGGTAAAGCGCGTCGACTACCGAAATCCGGCAAGCCCAGCGCGGCCAACCCTGCCGTCAACGAGCTGGCGGTTTCCTGCACAGCTTCAAGATGGCAATTATCTAGTGAAAATTCATCTCGAAGGTCATCTTGGCTTCGCGTCGTTCATGGACGTCGGCAACAATATTTTCCTTTGACGACCTATCGAGTGAAGAACGATGACCTGAGTTCAGTACGTCGTCGGGCATGGTTTTCGCCCAAGAGATTGACTGACGCCGATAAGCCGCAGAGAGCGCATTTGGCGGTCCAAAGCGGACGCCTTGGGCTCTCGCGGCGGCCCTATCTATAATGCTCGGTCCAGAATCAATAAGTGTCGCACAACGTAGGATTTGCATGACATTCGCCGGCCACATTGTTCGGTCACATCGACCAACGTCACGCAATCGTTCTATTTTTCAATAGCTTAGCGAAATCGGATTACGGGCCGGCGGTTCTTATCCCTTCAAGGCGCAGCGAACGAAAATGAGCATTCTTCGACGTCAGATCATCGATCACCTCGAGCAAATGGCTGACGGAACGCGCGAGACGGTCGAGCCGCACTACGGCAAGCGTGTCGCCCGCGCTAATCTCTCGAAGCAGCTTGGCAAGGGCAGGGCGGGCGCGTGATGCGCCGGAACCATGCTCTTGGATGATGACATCGCAACCGGCCGAGCGGAGTTCGATTTCTTGCGCCTCCGTTGCCTGCTCTTCGGTCGAGACGCGCGCATAGCCGATCAGGCGAGCCCGAAATCGACGAGAAGCTCCATTTTGCGTATTGGCGGGCACTTGGTGAGCCTTCAAACGTATCTGCGAAGCGGTTTTCCAATTGCAGAAGATACGGATAACCGATCGGTTGCTGACGTCTCGCGAGCAAACGTAACCACTCTTGCCTTGAAGTGAGACGTGGACTATATATCCCAAAGTATCTATATCAATCAGGATATGAAATGACGGAATGGAAGGTCGAATTTCATGACCGCTTCAAAGGCGAGATCACAGACCTTCCAGCCGATGTTCGGGTCGAGTTGCTCGCGCATTTGATGCTACTGCGCGAGAAGGGCTTTCGGCTGGGACGACCTGAGGTCGACACCCTCGAAGGCTCCAGACACGCGAACATGAAAGAACTGCGCATCAAGGTGTTGAAGGTGCAATGGCGGTTCGCCTTTGCCTTTGATCCGGAGCGAAAGGCTGTGGTTCTCTGCGGTGGTGCGAAGAGCGGTGTGAGCCAGAAGCTCTTCTACAAACGGCTGATCGATCTGGCGGACAAACGGTACGACGAGCATTTGAGCGAGTTGGAGAAGAGACATGGATGATCTCGATAAGCTGATACAGACGCTGCCCGAGGATGAACAGCGCGCCGTTGCGAAGCGCGCCGATGAACTCGTGACCGCTTACAATCTGCGGGAATTGCGGGCGCTTGCCGGGCGGACGCAGGAAGACGTTTCTGCCGCGACCGGTTTCAAGCAGACCAATGTCTCAAGGCTGGAGAAGCGCGCCGACATGAAGCTGTCGACGCTTCGCGACTATGTCGAATCGCTCGGCGGTACATTGAAAATCGTCGCGGATGTCGCGGGCAAGAAAGTCGATCTTTCCAGCATAGCAGAGCGCTCCCGACACGGCTCAAAGGTCTGAGCGGACCAACGATAGGGGAGGGGACGGCCGCTTTCGTCAAGTTGACGCGGAAGCGACCGCGCCGGGCAAGTAACGGCGCGTCATTTCCGTTGAGGAAGCAAGTCCGACGCGACGAATGGCCAGAAAATGCAAGCCCTTTCTCCCGCAAGCTAACCGAGTGTGCTGGCAGCGACCACCGTCTTATTTACGAGTCCAACATGGGAATCACTGTCCTCTGGCAGATGCGCTTCCTTCTGCCGCAGCGGCGCGGCACCCTTCCGCGCGGGAAATCGCCTTTTGAATAGGTGCGGCTGTGGGTGATTAAAAGTCTTCGGCCAAGGGTCGTCATCATTTAAACGGATCGAAAGGCGAGGGTCCCTCCGGATTGTCAGCATCTGACGCTGGCTCAGGGTGATGTTTATTTTGCTCGGCTATCTCCAACTGCAGGTTCTTCAATGCCTCCGCATACCGGTTTCGCAATTCGCCCGTATTACCTAGGAATGCGATGCGGCGGAAACTCTGGCGCTGCGCATTCGCGCACATATCTTCGGTTCGATTCCCATTATGACCCGAACAAGGTGGTCGGACGTTGCGCTTAATGCCAATCGCGGCAATTCGCGCCGCCATTTCAGTCGTAGAGGCAGACCTTCACTTCGCCCACAGGCAGACGTTGCGACAGATATCAGCGAGCGGCGGCAATGCGCCAAGAGTGGATGTCGCATCATAAGGCCGCCGTTGCGACGACTGGGCGAAACTGGATGGATGCGATCAGCTACCGAACCGCGCTTCCATTGCCCCGTCGCTTGAACAATCTTTTGAAATCGGGGCCGTGGCCCTGGCAATCTGGCGCCTTGCTTTCCCAGTAATGACATGCAATGATTGTAAATGCCAATACATTACAGAAGGCAATTATGCGTACCGACCTCGAAACCCTTGGGGACTTCATCGGACAGCAACTCACCCGCACGTTTTGACCGGAAGGAAGCGTGATCACCGCAACGTCTCCAGCCCCCGCATGATCCGAACCAGCGCCTCAACGTCGACGCTGCCGTCCACGACCACACGACGGCCGTTCGCCGCGACAATCTCCATGCGGCCGGAAGCAGACGCCACCGGATGCTCCATCGCAGCAGGTGGAGTGGCCTGCTTCACCGGCATAAAAGTCTCCGGCGTGACAAACACCGGCGCAAAACCATCGGCTTGTTGCTGGCCGAGCAAACCCTGGCGTACCGATTTGCGCCAACGGTTCAACAGGGAGCGGCTGATGCCGTACTGACGGGCCGTCGCCGACGTCAGGCCTCTCCCCGCAAAACTTTCTGCGACAATCCGCAGCTTCTCATCTTCCGTAAAGCGACGCCGCCGACCGGTGTGGATCACCTCAAGACGGCTCACCCGAGACCCGCTGTCTCCTTCAAAAATCTCCATCCGTCCAACTGTCCTTATGCATGGCAATAAGGACAGGGTCTGAGCAGTTTTACTCAATATTCAAAGGCGGTCGCGCTCGGACGGATACCCTGCGTCCGACAACGTTCGCAGAGAAAGAAGCGTCCGGTATCATGTTCATCCGCCCTTCGGCAGCTGCCATGACATGGACGCGAGGCCCCGTCTGCGCCATAATAACCCGGCATTCGTGTTCCGCA
>Ga0222423_1000886_pt1 | contig 15933 bp, 12 predicted proteins | sample 3A0metagenome_FD_182472 | JGI IMG/M metagenome (GOLD analysis project Ga0222423, IMG submission 182472) | Enriched microbial communities from leaf-cutter ant dump, University of Wisconsin, Madison, United States - 3A0 (version 2) | ecosystem: Environmental > Terrestrial > Nest > Insects nest >...
CGATCGGCGACCTGCTCCCGATCTTTGCCAAGGAAGCGCGCCGGCGCAAGCTGGCGCTTGGCGTGATGTTCGCCGTGATTGCGCTCGCCGCCCTTGCCATCGGCATCGCGCTGCCGCGCAAGTTCGAGTCGTCGACGACGATCCTGGTGCAGGAAAGCAACATCGTGACCGGCCTCATGGAAGGGCGCGCCGTGGCCACCGGCGTGGCCGACCGCGCCGGCATCGCGCGCGAGGTCATATTCAGCCGCAAGGTCATGAACGAAATCCTCGCCGCCGGCGGCTGGATGGCGCGCGTGCCGCCACCGTCACCGATCGAGCAGGACCGGCTCATCGAGAACATCACCAATCACACGCAGATCACCAGTCCGCGCGACAACCTCATCGAGATTTCCTACTCCGACAGCGAGCCGCAGCGCACCCTCAAGGTCACCGAACGCCTCGCCGAGCTGTTCATCCAGGAAAGCCTCGCCGCGAAGGAGCACGAAAGCCGCAACGCCTTCGAGTTCATCGACGGACAGGTGCAGTCGTACCACAAGAAACTGACCGACGCCGAGGACAAGTTGAAGAACTACCGCGAGGCAAACGTCGACGCGCGGCCGGGCGGCGAGGCCGACAGCAACGCGCGCATCGTGCAGCTGCGCAACCAGGTCGAACAGGCCCGCCTCGAACTGATGGAGCAGCGTTCGCGCGAGTCGGCGCTGCACGCGCAGGTATCCGGCGAAAGCGAAATCACCTCGGTGCAGACGCGCGCCAGCGCATACCGCGTGCAGCTCGCCGAACTGCAGAACCAGCTCGACAAGCTGCTGCTGACCTATACCGACGACTACCCGGACGTGGTGCACATTCGTCACCAGATCCAGGACCTGCGTGAGGCGCTCGCACGCGAGGACCAGCAGGCCAGGACGCGGCCGAGGGGCAACGGTCCCTCCGCGAGCGACGACAGCATCCAGTACAACCCGCTCTACCAGGACCTCAAGGGCAAGCTCAACGAGGCCAGCCGCAACAGTTCGGCGACTTCCTCGCGCCTGTCCGCGACCGAGCAGATGCTCAATTCCGAACTCGAGCGCAGCAAGCGCATCGCCGATTCGGAGGCCGAGCTTTCCGAATTGACCCGCGACTACGAGGTCAACCGCGACATCTACCAGGACCTCCTCAAGCGCCGCGAGAACGCGCGCGTGTCGATGGACCTGGACCAGAAGCAGCAAGGCCTGACATTCCGCATCCAGGAACCCGCCGTGCTGCCGATGCGGCCGTCCGGCCTGCGCATGCTGCATTTCGCGATCGCCGGCCTGCTGGTCGGCGTGCTCGCGCCGCTGGGCCTGCTGTTCGGCTATGCCCGGCTCGACCCGCGCGTGCGTTCGGCCGCGCAAATCGAGCAGCTCGTCGGCATTCCCGTGCTTGCCACGGTGCCCGCCTACCACACGCCTGCCGACCGCCGTCGCAACGCCCTGCACAGCCTCATGCTGCTCGTGATCGTCGCCGGCGTGCTGGTCACCTACGTGGCCATCTGGTGGATTCGCCAGGAGATCCTGCGATGAACGCGGACGACGCCAGCAAGCCCCTCGACCACGTCGGCGGCGCCCTCGCCGCCGCGGCCCGCGACCTCGACCTGCGTTCCAGCGCGGGCCGCTCGATCGCACGCATGGCCGACCTGCCCGCACTGAGCCATCGCCAGCTCGCCGAGCGCCGCATGATCCACCGCGACGGCTCCGCGCGACCATTCGCCGACGCGTTCCGCGAGATCCGCACCCGCCTGCTTGCGCTGGGCGGCGACGAGAACTTCGTGACGATGGTGGCCTCGGTCAGCCCCGGCTCCGGCGCCAGTTTCGTCGCCCGCAACCTTGCCGCGGCATTCGCGTTCGACGAGGCCAAGACCGCGCTCCTCATCGACTGCAATCCCCGATACGCCTCGCAGCACAAGGCGCTCGGCACGGAGGCAAGCCCGGGCCTGGTCGATTACCTCGACCATCCTTCGATGGGCATCGAGTCCATCCTGCACCGCACCGGCATCCCGCGCCTGCGCGTGATTCCGTCGGGCAAGTCGAGCGAGACCAGCGGCGAGTATTTCTCCTCGTTCCGGATGCGCGCGGCCATCGATTCGATGCGCTGCCGCTACCCGGACCGCTACCTGTTCCTCGACGGACCGCCCGTGAAGGGCTCGCCCGACGCGCGCATCCTGTCCGACCTCGCCGATTTCGTCGTGCTCGTCGCCGGCTATGGCCGGGATACGCCCGCGGCCATCGCGCAGGCGGCATCCAGTTTCGATCCGGCGCGCCTGGCCGGCATCGTGTTCGACGAATTACCGTAAGGCGACAGCCGTCGTGGCAGCCCGCGCCACGGGCCCCCGCCGACGCAAATGCAACGATGCAAAGGGATCGTACGATGCGAATCCAACACCGCCAGCTCACGCTCGCCGTGCTCGCCGTGCTCGCAGTTGCAGCAGCGCCGGCCGCGGCCGCTCCCGTTTTCGATTACACGCTGGGCCTGGGCATCGAGCACGACGACAACATCAACCTCAGTGCGACCGACCCGATCGGCCAGACCGTGCTGATGCCGACGCTCGGCTTCTCCGTCGACCAGAAGGGCTCGACCTTGCAGGCGACCGCGGCCGGCACGATCGAATACGACGACTACCTCGGCGGCGCGTTCGCCGACCGCACGCGCAGCGAACTGGCCGCGCGCGTGGACTGGTCGGCGATCCCCGAGCGGCTCGACTTCAGCGTGGAAGACTATCTGGGCGTCGAGCCGATCGACGTGCTCACGCCCAACACGCCGTCGAACCTCCAGCAAACCAACGTGTTTTCCGCCGGTCCGACACTGCGCTTCCGCCTCGGCGAACCGCTGCGTGGAGAGGCGGACCTGCGCTTCGTCGACAGCCGCGCCGACGAGACGCCCGAATTCAATTCCAGGCGCGGCATCTTCGCGCTGCGCGCCATCCGCGACACCAGCGCGACGTCGTCGTTGTCGGCCAATGCGCAAGTGCAGTCCGTGCGTTTCGATGAAGAAGCCCAGCAGCCCGACTACCGTCGCCTCGACGCATTCGTCGGCTGGCAGAGCCGCGGTGCGCACTTGGACTGGAACATCGCGCTCGGCGGCAGCCGCGTCGACTTCAACGAGGGCGTCGACCGACGCAACGAACCCCTGCTGCGCGCCTCGCTCGACTGGCGCGCAAGCGCACGCACCACGTTCACGCTCGAAGCAGACCGCGAACTGTCCGACCTCACCCAGGACCTCATGACCGACCCGCGCCTGATCGCGATGGGCGCGCCGCGCGTGAGTCCCGGCAGCGCCACGGTCAATTCCCAACTGTTCCTCGAACAACGCGTCTCGGCCGCCTACGCGTTCCGCGACGCGCGCTGGACGCTGCAGGTCGCGCCGTTCTGGCGCAAGGCCGGCTACGAAATCGACCCGACCCAGGACCAGACCGGTCACGGCGGCCTCATCGAGGCGAGCTATCAGCTGCGCGAAAATCTTTCGATCGGCGCCAGCGCGATCGAGGAAACGCGCCAGTACGACCGCATCGCGCGCCTCGACGAAGACCTCGCCCTCGGCATCTACATTTCCGGCCAGTGGACCGCGCACTGGGCATGGCGGGCCGAACTGCAACGCCGCGAGCGGCACAGCACGGCCGCCGACAGTCGCTACAACGAGAACGTGCAGATGTTCACGGTTTCCTACCACCGCTGATGCACGAGACCGGCAACGCAACCGCGCAGCGTGACGCGCGCACCCGCCTGCTCCTGCTCACCGACACGGCGCTGCTGGGCACCGGCGGCAGCGAGCGCTTCCTGATCAACCTGGTCTGGCGGCTGCCGCGCGACCGCTACCAGATCACGCTCGCGCAGCTGTGCGACACGCCGCCGGGAAACCAGACGCCGCGCAACAACGTGCTGCCCGAATGGATCCGCAGCATCGTCCTGCCGGTCGACGCGATCTATGGCAGCCATGGCTGGCGTGCCTACGCCGCACTGCGCCGCCTCGTCGCGGACGAGGCCTTCGACGTGATCCAGTCGCAACACGAGAAGTCCGACGTGCTCAACGCGCTGTTGCCGCGCGGCCGCGCGCGCGCCGTGCGCATTTCCAACCGGCGCGACACCGGCTTCAACAAAAGCTGGCGCGTGCGTGCGCTGCTGCGCCGCCTCGATGGACGCTTCGACCGCATCGTCGCTCCCGCCGCCGCGATCCTGGAGCGCGTCGCCATCGACGAAGGCGTGCCGCGCGACCGCATGCAATGCATCTGCAACGGCGTCGATGCCGACCGCTTCGTGCCCGTGGATGCGCCAGCGCGCCAGCGCCTGCGCGAGCGCCTCGGCCTCGGCGACGGTGAATTCGCGATCGGCTGCGTGTCACGCATGACATCGGTCAAACGCCATGGCGCCCTGGTCGAGGCCTTCGCGCGCGTGCATGCGCAAATGCCGCAGGCGCGGCTCATACTCGTCGGCGACGGCCCGATGCGCGCGCGCATCGAAGCACAGATCGCGGCCTGCGGAGTGGCCGGCGCGGTGCGGCTGCTCGGCGACCTCGCCGACGTCGTCGACGTGCTGCCCGCGCTGGATGCCTGCGCACTGGTTTCGGAAACCGAAGGCATGTCGAACGCCATCCTCGAAGCCATGTCCTGCGGCCTGCCGGTGGTGGCGACCGCCGTCGGCGGCAACCCCGAGCTCGTCGCGCACGAACGCACCGGACTGCTCGTTCCGCTCGGCGATGCCGACGCCCTCGTCACGGCCCTGCTGCGTCTGGCGCGGCAGCCCGACTTCGCCCGCGACTGCGGCCGCCGTGCACGCCAGCGCGTCCTCGCCGATTTCTCGATCGACGCGATGGTCGATGCATTCCAGGCCCTGCACGGCAGCCTCATCGCACAGGCGCGACGTGGACGCTGACGTGCTCCAGCTGCGCTCCAGCGCAGGGCTGTACGGCGCCGACCAGGCCCTGCTGTCGCTGTCCGCGGCGCTGCCGCGGCAAGCGCTGCGCAGCCGCCTGCTGAGCATCCGCAATTACCGCATGCCCCGTCAGGAGCTGCATGAGGCCGCCTGCCAACGCGGCATCGACGCCGCGCTGCTGCCCTGCCATGGCCGCATCGACCCCGCGACGGTGCGCGCGCTGCGCTCGGAATGCGCCGCGGCGCCGCATGCGATCGTGCATGCGCACGACTACAAGAGCACCGTCTACGCGTGGCTCGCCACGCGCAACCTGGGCAGGCCGCTGGTCAGCACGCTGCACGGATGGATCGAGACGAGCGCGGGCTTGCGCCTGTACAAGCGCGTCGAACTGGGCCTGCTGCGCGCCTTCGACGCGCTGGTCGTGGTCTCCGATACGCAGCGCGAAACCTTGCACCGCGCCGGCATCCGCGAAGAACGCATCCACTGGATCGCGAACGGCATCGACACACAGCGCTACTCGCCGTCCACGCCTGCGGCATCGCGTACCGAGTTCGGCATCGGCGCGTCGGCGTTCCTGTTCGGCTGCGTGGCCCGGCTCGCCCCGGAAAAAAACCTCGCCGCGCTCGTCGACACCCTGGCCGTGCTGCGCGGCGACGGCGCGGATGTCGCGCTGCTGCTCGTCGGCGACGGCCCCGAGCGCACACGACTGGCCGAGCTCGCCAACCATGCCGGCGTCGCGGACGGGGTCCACTTCGCCGGCGCGCTCGACGACACCTCGCGCATCTACCCCATGCTCGACGCGTTCGTGCTGCCGTCGCTCACCGAAGGCATGCCACTCGCGGTGCTCGAAGCCATGGCCTGCGAACGGCCGATCGTGGCCAGCGCGGTGGGCGAAATACCGCCCTTGCTGCGCGGCACCCAGTACGGCCGGCTCGTGCGCGCAGGCGACCGCGCCGACCTGTTGCAGGCGATGCGCGCCGCGCTCGCCGCGGGTCGCGTTCGCGACACGAGTGCGCGCCAGCGCGTCGAAAGCGCGTATTCGATCGAGCATGCCGCCGCGGCGTACGCGTCGCTGTACCGCAAACTGGCGCGGAGGCCGGCATGAACGCGACCCGCAGCGACCTCGCCCGGGAACGCGCCGCGCGGGTGCTCGCCGAGCGGGCCCGCCTGCAGGCCCGCAACGACGCGGCCGGCGCGCTCGTTGCCGCGGCAACGCCGCCATCGGCGGCAGCGCGCCCCGCGCCTGCGCCTGGCTCCGCCGCGACCGCGACCGCACGCAATGCCGCGCCGCCACGCCGCAACTGGCCGCTTTACCTGTTCGTGTTCCTGTTGCCGCTGCAGAACATCCAGACCGGCTACCTGCCCAGCGGCGGCGGCGGCCTGAATTTCCTCAACCTCGGCTTCCTGCTGTCGCTGCTTGGCGCGTGGCGCGTCGGCGGCACGCTCGCAGGCGACACGACGGTCAATCGCTGGGCGGTCATCTACATCGTGTATTCGATCGCGTCGCTGTTCATCGGCTACGCGAACATCCCCGGCATGGACAACACCGCCACGCTCAAGGACGCGATGATCGCGGTGCTGATGCTGTTCGTGGTGCAGAAGAGCATCGTCGATCTGGAAGACGCCAAGCGCCTGCTGATCGCGACGATGCTGCCGATCCCCTACATGTTCAAGGTCGTGCTCGTGCAGCACGACTCGGTATCGCACTGGCACTACAGCGACGAGTTGCGCATCCAGGGCACGTTCGCCCTGCTGGGCGCCAACGAATTCGCGGCGTTCTGCGTGACTGTCGCCCTCGTGCTCCTCGGCCTGTTGCTGGCGACGAAACTTTCCCTGCGCTGGCGCATCGCCCTGGCCGGTTCGATCGCGTGCATGGCGACCGGCGTGGTGTTCGGCTACTCGCGCACGGCCTATGTGGCGATCCTGCTCGGCGTGGCCGTCATCTTCCTGCTCTGGCGCGGGCGCTGGAAAATGCTGCTGCCGCTCGTGCTCGCCGCGGTCGTGCTGCCCACGGTCCTGCCGCAGTCGGTGATCGACCGCTTCGACACCACGACGATCGAGAGCGACAAGCGCGACGAGAGCACCGACCTGCGTTTCCAGTTCTGGCAAGTGGCCTGGCACAACTTCGAGGAACACCCGCTGTTCGGCAGCGGCTACCAGACGTTCCGCCAGCGCCAGATCAATCCTTACGGCATGGACACGCACAATTTCTTCATGCGCACGCTGACGGAAGGCGGTATCGTCGGGGCGCTGATCGTGCTCGGCCTGTTCCTGAGCCTGCTCAACGCGACCCGGAACACGCTGCGCATGGCGCCGAACGCCTCGTGGGCGCACGGCATCAGTCTGGGGATGATGGGCGCGTGGATCGCGCTCGTCTGCGGCAATTGCTTCGGCGACCGTTTCACCTACTACCCGATGATCGCGTTCTTCTGGGTATACGTGGGCGTGATGCTGAAGCTGCAGGAGCTGGAAGGGGGGAAGGACTCATGCCTGATGCGACGCGCCGTCTCGCACGCTGGCTGATCGCGCTGTCATGCCACTACAGCGGTATCGATCGTGTTTTCCGTTGGTGGCGCGGCCCTGCCATGGCGATCCTGATGTTGCATCGCGTACGCGACGATCATGATCCGCTGCCGCTGTCGATAACGAACCGGAGTTATCGACGCATGGTTGGCTGGCTGAACCGGCACGCAAGTCTCGTCGGGCTCGACGACGGCCTGCGCCTGCTCGAAACCGGCCAGCGCACGACGCACTACGTGCTCACCTTCGACGACGGCTACCGCGACAACCTCGCCCTGCTGTCCACGCCCGGAGGCGTTCCACCGGCGATCCTCTACCTCGCCACCGGCCACATCGGCGGCGAAGTGATCTGGGTATACCGCCTGTCCGCGGCATTCGAGCGACGCCGCAACCACGCACTCGACCTTTCCGCGCAGGGCATCGGCTGCTGGCCACTGGATACGCCCGCCGAAGTCGAACACTGCCTGCTCGAACTCAACGACGCGCTCAAGCGCCATCCCGCGCCCGAACTCGAACGCCTCGTCGACGAAATCTCGCGCCAGCTCGATCCGGAGCCGCCAACCACGGACGAACGCGAAATGCTCGACTGGAGCGAAGTGCTCGCGATCGCGCGCGCCGGCGTCGAAATCGGCTCGCAGACGGTCCACCACGCCATCCTCAGCCGCGTCGACGCATCGATGGCGCGCGACGAACTCGTGCATTCGCATGCGCAGATCACCGCGCACGTCGGCACGCCACCGCGGCACTTCGCCTATCCCAACGGCGGCGCGGAGGATTTCGGCGAGCGCGACGTCGCTCTCGTGCGCAAGGCCGGCTACGCGACCGCAACCACCACCACGGAAGGCGTGAACCGGCCCGGCGGCGATCCGTATCGCCTGCTCCGTCACAACGTGCACGAGCAGCGCTTCCTGTCACCGTTCGGCACGCTGTCGCGCGCACTGTTCTTCAGCGAGACCAGCGGCGTGCTCGACTGGTTGCGCAACCGGAGACGCCATTGATGCTGCCGATCCTGATGTACCACGGCCTGCATGCGGACGAACACGACGACGGCCATTTCGAGCCGGTCTACAGCGTGCGTCCCGACGCATTCGCCGCGCAGCTCGACTGGCTCAAGCGCAATGGCCGCCGCACGATCCTTCTCGACGCGCTCGACCAGGCCCGCGACGGCGACGTCGTCATCACCTTCGACGACGGCGATGTCTCCAACGCGCGCACCGCGCTGCCGCTGCTCGCGGCGCGCGGCATGGTCGCCGAGTTCATGGTCACCAGCGATTTCATCGGTACGCCGGGCTGGCTCGCCGAAGCGGACATCGCCACGCTGCTCGATGCGGGCATGGGCGTGCAGGCCCATGGACGCACGCACCGTTTCCTGGAAGACCTCGACGAAACCTCGATGCGCGCCGAACTTGCCGACAGCCGGTCACGCCTGCAGGCACTGGGTGCGCCGGCCGATGCCGTCGCCCTGCCGGGCGGCCGCGGCGGCATCCGCGAGCGCGACGCCGCGTTCGCGATCGGCTACCGGCAAGTGTTGACCTCGATCCCCGGCTGCAATCGCCGCGTCGACCCGGGCCGGCTCGAACGCATCGCGGTCACGCGTGACCTCGAACTCGACGCGTTCGCCGCGCTCGTCGACTGGAAAGGCGTGGCGCCACGCCTGCGCGTGCTGCACCACGCGACGCTGGCGCTGCCCAAGCGCGTGCTCGGCAATGCACGTTACGCGGCGCTGCGCGAGCGCCTCCTGCGGCAATGAGCGCCACCTTGTTCTGGACGTGCGCGGCGCTGGTCGCCTGGGCCTACGCGGGCTATCCGGCGCTCATGTACGTGCTGCAACGCGCGTTCGGCAGCGATGTCGCCACAGGCAGCGGCGTCGGCGACGACCTGCCCATGGCCAGCGTGGTGATCGCCGCGCACGACGAGGAACATCGCATCGGCGCGCGCATCGCCGACGTGCTCGCCCAGGACTATCCGCACGACCGCCTGCGCATCGTCGTCGTCAGCGACGGCAGCCGCGATGCCACCGCGCACGTGGCCGCCGGTTCGGGCGACGCGCGCGTGCGCGTGATCGAACTGGCCGGCAACGTCGGCAAGGCGGCGGCATTGAACGCCGCGCTCGCGACGATCGACGACGGCATCGTCGTGTTCGCCGATGCACGCCAGCGTTTTGCGCCCGGCTCGCTGCGCCGGCTCGTCGCGCCGTTTGCCGATGCCTCGGTCGGCAGCGTCAGCGGCGAACTCGCCTTCGAGCCCCGCGCGCCCGGCGCGACGGCGACGCCGCTCGGCCTGTACTGGCGCATGGAAACGGCGCTGCGCTGGCACGAGGCGCGGCTCGGCGCGCTGCATGGCGTGAGCGGCGCGATCCACGCGCTGCGCCGTGCGCGCTGGGTGCCGATGCCGCCGGGCACGATCCTCGACGACATGTGGATTCCGCTGCAGGCCGTGTTGCGCGGCGAGCGCGTCTGGATCGCGCAGGGCGCGATCGCGTGGGATGTGCCAAGCGCGACCGGCGCCGAGGAATTCCGCCGCAAGTTGCGCACGCTCGCCGGCAACTGGCAACTGGTCGCGCGCCTGCCCGCAGTCGCGCTGCCGTGGCGCAATCCGGCCTTCTTCGCCTGGTTCTCGCACAAGTTCCTGCGCCTGCTCGTGCCATGGGCGTTGCTGGCGATGCTGGTTGCATCCGCCTGCGCCGCCACGCCGTTCTGGCATGCGCTGTTCGCACTGCAACTGGCAGCCTATGCCGCCGCCGCGCTCGCGCTGCGTGCGCCCGCAGTCGCCGCGCGCGTGCCGCTGCTGCCGACGCTCGCCACCTTTGTTTCGCTCAACGTGGCCGCGCTGCTCTCGCTGCCGGCCTGCCTCGCGCTGGACCCGCGCGGACTGTGGAAACCGCACTGATGGCACGCATCCTCGCCCTGACCTCGCGCGTACCCTGGCCTGCCACCGAAGGCCACCAGCTGCGTTCCTGGCACGTGCTCGCGGCGCTCGCCGAGCGCCACGACGTGACCTTGCTGTCGTGCCTGCGCGGCGACGACCGCGCCGACGCCGATGATCCGCTGCGTGCGCGGCTTGCCGGCTTCGAGGCACAGCCGATCGCCAGTGAACGCTCGCGCGGCGCGCTGGCCGGCGCGCTCGCGCGCAGCCTGGTCGCGCGCGAGCCTTTCGTCGTCGCCAAGTACGCCAGCCCGGCCTTGAAGGCACGTGTCGCGCAACTCGCCGCGCGCGCCGACGCCATCCACGTCGACATGCTGCCGCTGCTCTCCTGCGTGCCGGAAGGCACGCGCGCACCGGTCGTGCTCAACGCGCACAACGTGGAGCATCGCCTGCTCCAGCAGCGCGCCGCGGTCGAACGCCACGCCGCCGCGCGTGCGTTCCTGCGCCTGCAGGTGCCGCTGCTGCGCCGCTACGAGATCGAGGCCTGCCGCAGTGCGGCCACGGTGCTGGCGTGCTCCGAACCCGATGGCGCGATGCTGCGCGCGCTCGCGCCGATGACGCCGGTGCACGTCGTGCCCAACGGCGTCGATCTCGAAAGCCATCGTCCCGCGCCGCCCACGCTGCAAAAGCAACTCGTGTTCGTCGGACAGATGGGCTGGTTCCCCAACCGCGAAGGCGTGGAGTGGTTCCTCGCCAGGGTATTGCCGCGCATCCTCGCCCATCACCCGGACTGCCGCTTCACGCTCGTCGGCAAGACCGGCGGACTGGCGGTGCCCGCAGCCGTCGCGCACGCCACCGACGTCACCGGCTTCGTGCCGGACGTGCGCCCGCCCGTGCATGCCGCGTCGGTCTACGTCGTGCCGCTGCTCAGCGGCAGCGGCACGCGCCTGAAGGTGCTCGAGGCGATGGCGCTCGGCAAGGCCATCGTGACCACGACGATCGGCTCGGAAGGCATCGCGCTGCGCGATGGCGAAGACGCATTGTTCGCCGACGATGCCCAGGCGTTCGCGGCGGCAGTCGGACGCCTGCTCGATGCGCCCGCCGAAGTCGCACGACTCGGCGCGGCTGCGCGCCGGCTGGCCGAGGATCGCTACGGTTGGGACGCGATCGGCCGCAGCCTGCTCGGCCTCTACGACGACGTGCTCGCGCGCAGCGCGTAAACCAGCATGCCGACGATCTCGTGCAGCGCCGCTTCGCTTTTCGCGAGCGCGGAACTTTGCGGCAGGAAGTAGCCGACGCCATCGGGCGCGACGTAGTCCGACGCGCCCGGCAGCGGACATGGCTCGAACCCGGCGGCACGGAACGCGATCAGCGCGCGCGGCAGGTGCAACGGCGAACTGACCACGCGGACGCGCCGCAGCGCCGGCATCAAGGCGCGCAGTTCGCGCGCGTTTTCCCACGTCGTGCGCGAACGGCGCTCGGCGACGATCGACGTCGCCGGCACGCCGAGCCGCTGCGCGAACCGGCCGAGCACGTCGCTCTCCGGGATGCGGAACGGGCCGCCACCCAGAATCGCCAGCGGCAACGACGGTTCGGACTTCCACGCGGCGATGCCCGCGCTGGTGCGATCGATGCCGGCAGGCACCAGCGCGCCGAAGTCCTCGTCGTCGCGCGGCGCACGACGAAAACCCGCCGACAGCACGACGATGGCATCGGCCGGCTGCGCACGGCAGTCGTCGGCGGGCAGGCGCGACTCGACCAGCTTGACGAGGGCGTTGGCGCCCAGCGGCGTCGCCAGCAGCAGGCAAAAGGCGATACCGGCATCGAGCACGCGCGCGGCCACGCGCCTGCGCCGCACGAGCACGCGCAGCACGGCCAGGCACAGGCCGGCGCCGAGCGGCGAAAGGAGCGCATGCAGCATCATTCGGCTCCGGCCAGGCGCGGCCGCACGAACCACGCGCGCACCTGTCCGCGCATCACCGCGTCGGTGGCGATGACGGGCCCGGCATAGGCGACCACGACGCATGCGGCCGCGGCGAGCAGGCGCGCGAAGACACTGTCGAACGTGGCAATGCCGAGAATCTTGCCGAGCGCGACGCAGGCCAGCGCCGCGCCGGCCGCGCGCAGCGCGACGCCGATGTCCGGCGCGCAGCGCAGCGGGGCCGGACAGAACGCGTAGAGCAGGAGGCCCAGGCCGAGGTAGCTCGAACTGGTGGCCCACGCCGCGCCCATGAAACCGTAGCGCGGGATCAGCACGAGGTTCAGCGCGATGTTCGCCGCGGCGCAGCCGGCGGTCAGCGCGAACACGAGGCGCGAACGCTTTTCGAGCAGCAGGCCGTAGCCGGCGACGGTGAGGATGGAATACAGCGCAAAGCAGATGCCGACGAGCACGAACACGGGCGCGGAGGCGGCCTTCGAGGCGCCGCTGACGAACAGGATGAAATCGGCGCCGCCCAGCCACAATCCGGCGCAGATGCCGGCACTGCCATACACGAGCGGCCGCAGCACCTGGCGCTTGAGCGCGCGCACCGCGTCGGCGCCCTCGCTGATGAAGACGCGGCTTGCCGCCGGCGTGAAGGCCTTGTTGATCGCCGTGCTGAGCAGCACGTTGAGATACGAGGCGAGGGCGAAACCGATCGTGTAGATGCCGACCGGCGCGTAGTCGGCGAGGATCTGCTTCAGCATCACGCGATCGATGAGGCCGAGGATCACGCTGGCCACCTCGTTGAGCGCCATCGGCACGCCGTAGCGCAGGCCTTCGAGCGCGTAGGGACGATCCAGTGCGCCGCGCGCGAACGGCGTCGAATCGCGCAGCCATTTCAGCAGCCAGGCGACGACGAGGGCACCCGCGACGAGGCGACCGACGTAGGCGCCGGACGCGCTGCGCAGCACGAAGACGATGACCGTGATGACCGCGCCGACTTCGAGCCAGCGCCAGATCACGAACGTGGCGGAACTGAGGTCGGAGCGCTCGCGCACGGTCATGACCCACATGACATGGCTGCTGCACAAGGTCAGCGGCACGGTGGCCATCGCCAGCAGCATTGCGCCGGAAACGCCGTCCACGCCGGCACCGCGCGCGACGAGCAGGCCAAGGAACAGCAGCGCCCAGGCGCCCAGGCCCAGGGCCATCGGCAACAGCACGAAATGGGTGCCGAAGCGCGCCAGCGCATCGCGGTCGCCGCCGTGCGGATAGAACCGCATCATCGCCTCGCCCGCACCGAGCTTGAGCAGGCCGGCGAGCAGCAGCGCCCAGGTATCGAAATAGGCCAGCACGCCGAACTCGTGGTTGTCGAGCAGGCGCGTGGTGATCGGGAACGAGACGAAGCCCGCGGCGAGGACGAGGAGATTGCTCGCCGCGTATCGAAGGTAGTGGGTACCGATACCCACCCTCCCTGCCGTACCCATGGTCGTCCCGTGCATGGCCCGATGCGCGGGCGCCCCGGGGATTCTAGCAGCGCATTCGCCGCGCCTCGCCGCGGTGGCGTGCGGCGCGGTGCGGCGGACGTTGGCCCGCGGCGAGCGGACTGCCCGTCGCGATCAGCGCAGCCGCCACCGTCGCTGGTTGCCCCGCGAGCGCTGTGGAATACTCCCGAGGTTTCCGTGCAGGCCGACCGCATGTTCGACCACATCCGGGCCGACTTCCGCCGCTACCTCCAGGCCCGCCGCGACTCGCGATTCGCAGCCCTCGCCGCGGCGTTCGAATACGGCTTCCTCGCCACGCTCGTCTATCGTTACGGCCGCTGGACGCGCAGCGTGCGGCCGCGTTTGCTGTCGTATCCGCTCAAGTTCGCCTATGTCGTGCTGCACTTCTTCGTGCACGTGCTGTTCGGCATCGACCTTTCGACCAATGCCGACATCGGTCCCGGTCTCCACATCGGCCACTTCGGCGGGATTTTCCTGCATGGCGACATGGGCCGGAACTGCAGCGTCGGCCAGGGCGTCACGATCGGCTTCAAGGGCGCGGGCAAGTCGACCGAACGGCCGCGCATCGGCGACGACGTCTACATCGGCGCCGGCGCCTTCGTGATCGGTGCGATCCACGTCGGCGACCGCGTGGTGATCGGCGCCAACACGACCGTCGTGCACGACGTGCCCGACGACCACGTCATCGTCAGCGCGCCGACGCGCATGTGGCCGCGCGCGCCGGCGTCATGAGCGGCGCCGCATGCCGCCTGCTCAGTCGAAACCGTCCTTGAAGATCTCCAGGCTGGTGGTGCCCCGGAATTCGACCGCGCCCAAGTCGTTGGCGCTGCCGTAAGGGCGCGCCTGGTCGTAGAAGTCCGTCGGATTCGACAGCGAAAGGTCCGCCGCATCGATCAACGGGCTGCCGGGCAGCGGCGTCGCATCGAAGTTGGACAGCGCGCTCGATGCGATCTCCGGCGCCATGCCGCAGAGGCTCCCCGCCGGGCAGGCATTGCCCTTCACGTTCCAGATGAAATTGCGCGTGAAGGCCACCGCGATCGCGTTGCCGTCGGTGTACTGCAGGCAGCTCTGCTCGGGGTTGCCGTGCACGCCGTCCCAGTAGTCGGGCGCGCCGATCAGCACGTTGTCGTCGACGTTGAGGTGCGAGCCCGCGCCGGCGCCATTGAGGATCAGGCAATCGCCCTGCCCCGTGATCGTGTTGTACTGGAGGTTGACCGTCGTGTTCGCCGGCATGCCGAGCGACACCGCGTTGCCGAGCGCGCGGCAGTTGTCGTCGGCGGTCATGTTGTACTTGCCCTCGAAGTACGCGCAGTTCGCGACGACCACCGAGTTGATGATCGTGGCCGATCCGTTCGTCTTGATCTGGTTGCCGGCATTGCCCTCCGAATGCACGCGCCGCACGGTGATCGTGCCGGTGCCGTCCGCGTAGAGCAGGTCCAGGCCATCGGACGTGTTGTGCGTGAACGAGGAGTCCTCGAAAACCCAGTTGCCGCCCGTTCTGGCTGTGCCGAAACCGTCGCCGTAACCGGCGGCCTGCTGCGCCCAGCAGCCGAAGATCTCGCCACTGGGATAACGCTCGCCGCAACCGTTCCAGCTGACGTCGAACCCGCGGAAGGTTTGCGTGCCGCTGTTGGAACTGCCGGCGCCGATGTCGCCGTCCCAGCCGGCCCAGCCATTGGCCCGGACCTTGACGTTCTCGACCGTCCAGTCGGTCAAGCCGCCGGCGAGGATGCCGCGGTTGGCCATGCCGTGGATGTTGAGGTTGTGCAACCAGACATTGCTCGACGCGGAGGCCTTGATGCCCACCGACGCCCATGTGCCGAACGGCGGATTCTCGCGCGGACATTGGCTGATCTGGCTCGCGCCGCCCGTGCAGGCGCCGGTGCTGCAATGGAATTCGATGCAATCGTTGTGGTCGGTGATTTCCAGGCAGCCGATCTCGACGTTCGAGCTGCCATCGAGGTTGATGATCGAATCCGCGCGCTCGGTGCCCCACAACTGCGGCGCCGCGGTGCAGCCCTGATCCCAGCCCTTGCCGAGGATGCGCGTCTTTTGCGCGGCGCTCGGCCCGCTCGGGATCGCCGGCATGTGGCAGTCATAGGACCAGCTCGCCGCACAGGTTTCCGACGGCGCTCCCGGCGCACCCAGGCCCATCATGTAGTTGCCCGGGCCGATGATCAGCGTGTCGCCGCCGGCAATGCGTGGCGTGCCGCCCGGCGGCAAGGCGAAGAATGGATGCTTC
>Ga0222423_1000887_pt1 | contig 15890 bp, 13 predicted proteins | sample 3A0metagenome_FD_182472 | JGI IMG/M metagenome (GOLD analysis project Ga0222423, IMG submission 182472) | Enriched microbial communities from leaf-cutter ant dump, University of Wisconsin, Madison, United States - 3A0 (version 2) | ecosystem: Environmental > Terrestrial > Nest > Insects nest >...
ATCGTGGCGCCCATCGAGTTCAGCATGCGCCGCGCGGACTACGACGCGCTGGGCGGCCACACGGACCAGGTGCGCAGCCTGCGCGAAGTGCTGGAGCGCGGCGCGTGGCACAACGACGGCGCGCCCCAGGCGCGCAGCTGGCAGGCGCTGCCCGCCGCCAACCCCTGGCCCCTGGGCCGCCCTCCGCTGCTGGGGTGAACGCATGCAAGCCTGCCGCTCCACGTTGCCCGATGGCCGCTGGCATTTCCAGCACGGCCCCATGGACCTGATCGTCCAGGCCGAGGGCGACGCCGCCGCCGTGGCCCAGGCCCACGAGCGGGCCTGGCTGCGCTTTGCGGGCCTGCTGCAGGAGCTGGTGGACGAGCTGCCGGCCCTGCGGGCGCCGGTGGGAGAGGTCTGCCCGCTGCGCGGCGTGGTGGCGCGCCGCATGTGGGAGGCCTGCCGGCCCTTCCGCCAGGGCTTCATCACTCCCATGGCGGCGGTGGCCGGGGCCGTGGCGCAGGAGATCCTGGCTTGCTACACGCTGGGCGGCATCGGGCGGGCCTGGGTCAACAACGGTGGCGACATCGCCTTGCACCTCATGCCGGGCCGCTCGGCGGCGGTGGGTGTGTACTCCGACATCGCGGCCCTCGACGCGGCGCAGCTGCGCCACGGGCTGGTGCTGGACGGGCGGATCCGCATCGACAGCGCCATGCCCGTGCGCGGCGTGGCCACCAGCGGGTGGCGCGGGCGCAGCCAGTCGCTGGGCATCGCCGACAGCGTCACGGTGCTGGCGCGCACAGCCGCCCAGGCGGATGCAGCGGCCACCATCGTGGCCAATGCCGTGGACGTGCAGGATGCGCGCATCGTGCGCCGACCGGCCTGCGAAGTGCGGGACGGCAGCGATCTGGGCGCCATCCCGGTCACGGTGGACGTGCCGGCGCTACCCCCCGCGCAGGTGCGCCGGGCTTTGCAGCACGGGTTGCAAAAAGCGCAAGAATTGCAGTCGGCCGGACTCCTCTGGTTCGCGCTGCTGGCCTGCCAGGGGCAGGTGGCGGCCACGGCGCAGGAAGCCGCCGCGGAAGCACTAGTTGGTTCGGTATTTGCTTAACGAATGGCACAGGTTCCCACCATGATCCAGATACGACGCGTCTTCACCCACCTCGAGGAAATCCGGCACGAATTCGGGCCGGTGGCCGATGTGCCCCTGCTGCGCGGCGCCATCGGGGCGGTGCTGACCAACCCCTACGCAGGGCGCTACGAGCCGCAGATCCTGCCCATGATGGACGCCCTGCAGGACGTGGGGCTGGACATGGCGCAGCGGCTGCTGCAGGCCATGGGCGTGCCGGCGGAGCGCATCGAGACCTACGGCAAGGGAGCCATCGTCGGCTCGGCCGGGGAACTGGAGCATGGCGCCCTCTGGCACGTGCCCGGCGGCTACGCCATGCGCGAACTGCTGGGCTGGAAGGGCGACCGCAACGCCTACGCCAAGGGCCAGGTCGAGAAGAAGACCGGGCAGCCCGCGAACGCGCTGTCCATCGTGCCGTCCACCAAAAAGGTGGGCGGGCCGGGCGCCGCGCTGGACGTGCCGCTCACCCACATCAACGCGAGCTACGTGCGCAGCCATTTCGACGCGATCGAGGTGCGCGTGCCCGGCGCGCCGGCCGCGGACGAGATCGTCTTCATCCTCGCCATGTCCACCGGCGCCCGCATCCATGCCCGCGTGGGCGGGCTCCAGGCCGCCGACATCAGCCAATGGGACGGCCTGCGCTAGGCCGCACAAACAAGAGACCAGCAAAGGAGCAACACATGCCAGCCAGGATCCGGAAAATCATTGTGCAGACGGATGAAGTCCGCGTGGAGATGGGGCGCGAGGTCCAGCCGCCCGTGCGCAAGGCGCTGGCCATGGCCGTGATCGAGAACCCGTGCGCCGGCCGCTACGTCGAGAACCTCGACGAGCTGACCGCCATCGGTGAGGAACTGGGCGCGCTGCTGGGCGCGCGCTGCGTGCAGGCCCTGGGCATCGCGCCCGGCCAGGCGCAGAGCTATGGCAAGGCCGCCATCGTGGGCGAGGCGGGCGAGCTGGAGCATGCCGCCGCCATCCTGCACCCCAAGCTGGGCGCACCGCTGCGCGCCGCCGTGGAAAAGGGCGCAGCCCTGGTGCCGTCCAGCAAGAAGATCGGCGGCCTGGGCACGGCCATCGACGTGCCGCTGGGCCACAAGGATGCCGCTTACGTGCGCAGCCACTTCGACGCCATGGAGGCGCGCGTGGCCGATGCCCCGCGCGCCAACGAAATCGTGGTCGCCATCGTCGTCACCGACGGCGGCCGGCCGCTGCCGCGCATCGGGGGCCTGCAGGCCTCCGAAATCCAGGGCGTGGACGGCCTGCGCTGAGCGCGCCGCACTACCATCGCCCCACCAACGATCTCCCTTCCTCCCCCACCCACCCCACCTTTCAGGAGTGTTCCCATGACGATGCGACGAAACCTCATGCGTGCCACGGCGGCGGCCGCGCTGGCCATGGCGCTGGCCCCCGCGCATGCCCAGGATGTCATCAAGATTGGCGAGATCAACAGCTACAAGGCGCAGCCCGCCTTCCTGGAGCCCTACAAGAAAGGCATGGAGCTGGCGGTCGATGAAATCAACGCCGCGGGCGGCCTGCTGGGCAAGAAGGTCCAGCTCGTGATCCGCGACGACAACGGCAACCCGGGCGACGCCGTGCGCGCTGCGGAGGAGCTCGTGTCGCGCGAGAAGGTGGATGTGCTCACGGGCTCGTTCCTCTCGCACATCGGCCTGGCGCTGACCGACTTCGCCAAGCAGAAGAAATTCTTCTTCCTGGCCGCCGAGCCGCTGACCGACAAGATCGTCTGGCAGAACGGCAACCGCTACACCTACCGCCTGCGCCCCTCCACCTACATGCAGGTGTCGATGCTGGTGCCCGACGCCGCCGCGCTCAAGAAGAAGCGCTGGGCCCTGGTGTACCCCAACTACGAGTACGGCCAGTCGGCCGCCGCCACATTCAAGCAGCTGCTCAAGGCCGCGCAGCCGGACGTCGAATTCGTGGCCGAGCAGGCTCCTCCCCTGGGCAAGGTGGATTCGGGCAGCGTGGTGCAGGCCCTGGCCGATGCCAAGCCCGATGCGATCTTCAACGTGCTCTTCGGCGCCGACCTGTCCAAGTTCGTGCGAGAAGGCAACACGCGCGGCCTGTTCCAGGGCCGCGAGGTGGTGAGCCTGCTGACCGGCGAGCCCGAGTACATGGACCCGCTGAAGGACGAGGCGCCCAACGGCTGGATCGTCACAGGCTACCCCTGGTATGGCCTCCAGACGCCCGAGCACAAGGCGTTCCAGACGGCCTACCAAGGCAAGTTCAACGACTATCCGCGCCTGGGCTCGGTCGTGGGTTACAGCGCGATCAAGTCGCTGGCCGAGGGCGTGAAGAAGGCGGGCTCCACCGACACCGAAAAGCTCGTCGCCGCCTTCAAGGGCCTGCAGGTGTCCACGCCCTTCGGCCCCATCGCCTACCGGCCCGAGGACAACCAGTCCACCATGGGCGGCTATGTCGGCCGCACCAAGAACGAGGGCGGCAAGGGCGTGATGGTGAACTACCGCTATGTCGATGGCGCCAAGGTTCAGCCTTCCAACGACGAAGTCAAGAAAATGCGCCCGCTGGACTGAGGCGACACCCCCCTGAGTCGCTTCGCGCCTTCCCCCCGCTCTCGCATTGCTGCGCAATGCGGGCAGGGGGACGCAGCCAGCGCGGCGGGGCGGCCCTTGCGCGGCTGCCCCCGCATGCGGCGCGCCAGTTTCATAGACCGTGGAGACCTGCAATGGGTTTTTCGAGTTTTATCGTTCAGCTGCTCAACGGTTTAGCGGGGGCCTCCTCGCTGTTCCTCGTGGGTGCGGGGCTCTCGCTGATCTTCGGCGTCACGCGCATCGTCAACTTCGCGCACGGTTCGTTCTTCATGGTGGGCATCTACGTGGCCTACTCCCTGGTGGCCAAGCTTGGCACGGGGCTGGGTTTCTGGCCCGCGCTGCTGCTCGCCGCCGTGGCCGTCGGCGCCCTGGGGGCGCTGGTGGAGGTGCTGTTGCTGCGCCGCATCTACCGTGCGCCCGAGCTGTTCCAGCTGCTCGCCACCTTCGCGCTGGTGCTCGTGATCAAGGACGCGGCCCTGTGGTTCTGGGGCCCCGAGGAGCTGTTGGGGCCGCGCGCGCCGGGCCTGTCGGGCTCGGTCGCCATCCTCGGCCGGCAGTTCCCGTCGTATGACCTGTTCCTGATCGTCGTGGGGCCCGTGGTGCTGGGCCTGCTGTGGCTGCTGCTCACGCGCACGCGCTGGGGCACGCTGGTGCGCGCCGCCACGCAAGACCGCGAGATGGTCAGCGCCCTGGGCGTGAACCAGGCCTGGCTGTTCACGGCGGTGTTCGCGCTGGGCGCGCTGCTCGCGGGCCTGGGCGGCGCGCTGCAGCTGCCGCGCGAGCCGGCCACGCTGGAGATGGACCTCAACACCATCGGCGCCGCCTTCGTGGTGGTGGTGGTGGGCGGCATGGGCTCCATCCCGGGGGCTTACGTGGCCGCGCTGCTGATCGCCGAGATCAAGGCCGTCTGCATCTGGCTGGGGGTGGTGGACCTCTTCGGCTACAGCGTCTCGTTCTCCAAGCTCACGCTGGTGGTGGAGTTCCTCGTGATGGCCGTGGTGCTCGTGGTGCGCCCCTGGGGCCTGATGGGGCGCCCGCAGGGCGTGAGCCGCAACACGGGCCTTCCCGAGGCGCCGCTGCGCCTGCCCGGGCGCGGCTACCGGCTCGGCGGCGCCGCGCTGCTGGCCGTGCTGGTGCTGCTGCCATGGTTCACGGCCGGCTCGCCCTACCTCACGGTGCTGCTGATCGACCTGCTGATCGCCGCGCTGTTCGCGGCCAGCCTGCACTTCATCATGGGGCCGGCGGGCATGCACTCGTTCGGCCATGCGGCGTACTTCGGCCTGGGCGCCTATGCGGCCGCGCTGCTGGTGCGCTCGGCAGGCATGCCTATGGAAGTGGCGCTGGTGCTGGCGCCGCTGGCTGCCGCCGCCGGCGCATTGCTTTATGGCTGGTTCTGCGTGCGGCTCTCGGGCGTGTACCTCGCCATGCTCACGCTCGCGTTCGCGCAGATCACCTGGGCCATCTGCTACCAGTGGGACGGCTTCACGGGCGGCAGCAACGGCCTCACGGGCGTGTGGCCCGCCGAATGGCTGGCGGACAAGCGCAACTACTACTACCTCACTCTGGCGCTGGTGGCGGGCGGCGTGCTGCTGCTGCGCCGCGTGCTGTTCTCGCCCTTCGGCTACGCGCTGCGCGCGGGGCGCGACTCGGTGCTGCGCGCGGACGCCATCGGCATCGACGTCAAGCGCATGCAGTGGACGGCCTTCGTCATCGCCGGCCTGTTCGCGGGCCTGGGGGGGGCGCTGTTCGCCTTCTCCAAGGGCAGCATCTCGCCCGAGACGCTGCACGTGGGCCGCTCGGTGGACGGGCTCGTGATGGTGCTGCTGGGCGGCATCCAGACGCTGGCCGGCCCCGTGGTGGGCGCCGTCACCTTCACCTGGCTGCACGACACCGTGGCGCGCAACACCGACTACTGGCGCGCCATGCTGGGCGCCATCATCCTGATCCTGGTGCTGCTCTTCCCGCAGGGCATCGCGGGGGCCATCCAGCAGATCTTCCACAACCGGCGTGAAGCGAAGGAGGGCGGCGCATGAGCTTGCTCAAGGTAACCGGGCTGGGCAAGTCCTTCGGCGGCGTGCGGGCGGTCGATGGCATCCATTTCGAGCTGGCGGCGGGCGAGCTGCTGGCGCTGATCGGGCCCAATGGCGCGGGCAAGTCCACCACCTTCAACATGGTCAACGGCCAGCTGCCCGCCGACACGGGCTCCATCCTGCTCGACGGCGAGGAGCTGGTGGGCCGCAAGCCGCGCGACATCTGGCGCATGGGCGTGGGCCGCACCTTCCAGATCGCCGAGACCTTCGCCTCGCTGACGGTGGTGGAGAACGTGCAGATGGCGCTGATCTCCAACGACAACCGCCTGTTCTCGATGTGGCGCCGGGCCGCCGGCCACAAGCGCGACGAGGCGCTGGCATTGCTGGAGCAGGTGGGCATGAAGCCGCAGGCCGACCGCCCGTGCAGCGTGCTCGCCTACGGCGACGTGAAGCGCGTGGAGCTGGCCATCGCCATGGCCAATTCGCCCAAGCTGCTGCTCATGGACGAGCCCACGGCCGGCATGGCGCCCCGGGAGCGCAACGAGCTCATGGCGCTCACCAAGCGGCTCGTGATCGACCGGGGCATGGCCGTGCTGTTCACCGAGCACAGCATGGACGTGGTGTTCGCCTACGCCGACCGCATGATCGTGCTCGCACGCGGGCGGCTCATCGCCGAAGGCAAGCCCCTGGAACTGCGCGACCACCCCAAGGTGCAGGAAGTCTACTTCGGCACGGGCAAGACCTTCGAGAAGAAAGCGGCCGCAGCGGCGGAGACGGCATGACCATGACGAGCGAAACCCAAGAGGTGCTGCTGCAGGCGCAGGGCCTGCAGGCCTGGTACGGCGCAGCACAAATTCTGTACGACGTGGATTTGGAGGTACGCCGTGGCGAAGTCGTGGCACTCATGGGGCGCAACGGCGCAGGCAAGTCCACTACGCTCAAGACCCTGATGGGCATGTTGTCAAAGCGCAAAGGCCGCATCCAGTTCATGGGCAAGGACCTCTCCAAAAGCGATCCGCACGATGCCGCCCGCCTGGGCCTGGGCTTCGTGCCCGAAGACCGCCGCGTGTTCACCGACCTCACGGTGATGGAGAACTTGGAAGTGGGCCGCCAGCCTGCCCGTGCCTGGCCCGACGGCACGCCCGCGCCCGTGTGGACGCCCGAGCGCCTGTTCACGCTGTTCCCCAACCTCGGCGAAATGCCCCAGCGCCCCGGCGGCCGCATGAGCGGCGGCGAGCAGCAGATGCTGACCGTGGCCCGCACGCTCATGGGCAACCCCTACCTCGTGCTGCTCGACGAGCCCTCCGAGGGCGTGGCGCCGGTGATCGTGGAGCAGATGGCCCACATGATCCTGGAGCTCAAGGCGCAGGGCGTGAGCATCCTGCTGTCCGAGCAGAACATGCACTTTGCGGAGCTGGTCTCGGACCGGGCCTACGTGCTCGAAAAAGGCCAGATCCGCTACCACGCCACGATGGCCGAACTGGCGGCCAACGAAGAGGTCCGGCGCTCCTACCTCAGCGTCTGACGGACAACGAAAACCCCCGGTAGATGCGCTCGGCGGCCTGGCCGCAGCGGCACGACGGAAGCCTTTGATGTAAGGAGCGTTACATGAAAGTTCGTGGTATGAAGGAGGGCGGCATTGGCCGCCGGGCCGCGCTCGCGGCCCTGGCGGGGGCGGCCCTTGCGGGCTCCGGCCCGGCGGCGGCCGAGATCGGCGTGACGGACAGCCGCATCAAGGTGGGCCAGTCGGCTGTGTTCACGGGGCCGGCCAAGGACTTCGGGGTGGACTACAAGGCAGGCATCGCGCTGGTCCTCGACAAGGTGAACAAGGGCGGCGGCGTGCAGGGCCGCACGCTGGAGCTGGTCTCGCACGACGACGCCTACGAGCCCAAGAGGACGGCGGAAAACACCGCCCGGCTGATCGACGACGACAAAGTCTTCGCCCTGATCGGCTACGTGGCCACGGGCAACCTGATCGCCGCCATGCCCCTGGCCGAGAAGGCGGGCGTGCCCATGTTCGCGCCGCTGGTGGGCACCACGTCGTTCCGCACCGCGCACAACCGCTACCTGTTCCACGTGCGCGCGAGCTACGAGGCCGAGCTGCGCAAGATCGTGGGGCACCTGGCCACGCTGGGCATTACCAACATCGCCGTCATCTACCAGAACAGCGCCTTCGGCAAGTCCAACCTCGACACCTGCCTGCAGATCGCGCAGGACCTGAAGGTCAAGGTGGTCGAGTCCGCGCCCCTGGAGATCGCCGCCACCGACGCCAAACCGCAGGTCGCCACGCTCGCCAAGGCCCGGCCCGGCGCCGTGGTGATGATCATGGCCGGCAAGATGGTGGAGGTTTTCCTGCGCGACTACCGCGCCGCCGGCAGCGCCGCGCCGCTGTACACGATCTCGGTGGGCATCACCGACGCGCCGGGCTCGGCGCAGCGCCTGAACGGCGGCATCGAGGGGCTGGTCACGGCCAGCATCGTGCCCTCGCCGCAATCGAGCCGCATGCCCATCGTGGCCGACTACCGCCGGGATCGTGCCGAGGCGGGCGAGAAGATCGACAGCTACACCATGCTGGAGGGCTACATCGCCGCGCGCGTGTTCGTGGAAGGCCTCAGGCGCGCGGGCCGCAACCTCACGCGCGAGGCCTTCATCAAGGCCCTGGAAGACCTGGGCACTACCAAGCTGGGCGACTTTCCGCTGCAATACGGTCCCAACAACCACAACGGCTCCAACTTCGTGGACCTGGAGATGTACACGCGCTCCGGCAGCCTGAGACGCTGAGGCCGAAAGACCGACCAGAAGAGACATGCACGCCCCCGCCCCGCCCCCCACCGCGCGCGTCAACGGCCAGCCGTATGCGCTGCCCGCAGGCAGCAACGTCCACGCCACCCTGCTGCACGTGCTGCGCAACGACCTCGCGCTCAACGGCCCCAAGTACGGCTGCGGCCTGGGCCAGTGCGGCGCGTGCACGGTGCTGGTGGACGGCGTGGCCGCGCGGGCCTGCGTGGTCCCTGCGCTAGGCGTCGCGGGCCGCGACGTGACCACGCTGGAGGGTCTGCCCGCGCGCTGCGGCGCGCCCTTGCATCCGGTGCAGCAGGCGTTTGTCGAGGAACAGGCCGCCCAGTGCGGCTACTGCCTCAACGGCATGGTGATGATGGCCGTGGCGCTGCTGGAGCGCGACCTCGCCCCCAGCGAGGCCGCCATCCGCCGCGAACTCTCGGGCAACCTGTGCCGCTGCGGCACGCATGTCGAGATCGTCCGCGCCGTGCAACGGGCCGCAGTGCTGATGCGCGGGGCGCGGGCATGAGCGCGCCCCCGATCCCGCGTGCCCAGCTACCGCACACGCGCGCCGAATTCCACGCCGCGCAGGGCGTGCTGCTGGTGGTGCGCCAGCCGCCGCCCGCGCCACCGCCCGCCAAGGGCCAGCCCGCGCTGGTGGCGGCCAACCCGGCCGAGGGCGTGGAGATCCTGCTGGCCGTGTGGGACGACGGCAGCGTGACCGCGCTCAACGGCCACGTGGACCTTGGCACGGGCATCCGCACCGCTCTCGCGCAGATCGTGGCCGAAGAACTCGACGTGCCGCTGGACCGGGTGCACATGGTGCTGGGCGACACCGCGCGGGCGCCCAACCAGGGCGCCACCATTGCCAGCGCCTCCATCCAGATCCACGCCAAGCCCTTGCGCACAGCGGCCGCGCAGGCGCGCCACTGGCTCGCGGCGCAGGGCACCGGCACCGTGGGCGAACTGCTCGCCGGCCGGCACGTGGTGCTGGAGCTGGACGACACCACCCCGCTCAAGCCCGCCGCCGACTACCGCCTGGTCGGCACCTCCGTACCGCGCGTGGACATCCCGGCCAAGGTGCGCGGCGAGCTGGTCTTCGTGCACGACATGCGCGTGCCCGGCATGCTGCACGGCCGCGTGGTGCGCCCGCCCTATGCGGGCGCCGACCATGGCGACTTCATCGGCAACACGCTGGAAGCGGTGGACGAATCCTCCATCGCCCACATCCCCGGCATCCGCGCCGTGGTGGTGATCCGCGACTTCGTGGGCATCGTGGCCGAGCGCGAGGAACAGGCCGAGCAGGCCCTGCGCGAGCTGCGCGTGCGCTGGAAGGACTGGCCCGGCCTGCCGCGCCAGGACAGCGCCGAGGCCGTGGAGCAGGCCATCCGCGCCAACCCCGCCACGCAGCGCCGCCTGGTGGACGAGGGCGACGTGGACGCGGCCCTGGCCGGTGCCGCGCAGTCGATGCCGCGCACCTACCTGTGGCCCTACCAGCTGCACGGCTCCATCGGCCCCTCGTGCGCCGTGGCCGAGTGGCACGGCGGCGATGATGGCGGCGGTGTGCCGGGCCCGCGCATGACGGTTTGGGCCGGCACGCAGAACCCGCACGTGCTGCGCGCCGACCTGGCCCGCCTGCTGGGCCTGGCGGACGTGGACATCGACCTCATCCGCATGGAGGCCGCGGGCTGCTACGGCCGCAACGGCGCCGACGACGTGGCGGCCGACGCCGCGCTGCTCGCGCGCGCCGTGGGCGCGCCCGTGCGCGTGCAGCTCACGCGCGAGCAGGAGCACCGCTGGGAGCCCAAGGGCACGGCGCAGCTCATGCAGGTGCGCGGCGGGCTCCAGGCCGACGGCAGCGTGGCGGCCTACGACTTTGAAACGTCCTACCCCTCCAACGGCGCGCCCACGCTGGCCCTGCTGCTCACCCGCACCATCGAGCCCGTGGCCCAGGCCTACGAGATGGGCGACCGCACCGCGCGTCCGCCATACCGGTACGAGAACCTGCGCGTCGCCGTCAACGACATGCCGCCCATCGTGCGCGCATCGTGGCTGCGCGGCGTCTCGGCCCTGCCCAACTCCTTCGCGCACGAGTCCTACGTGGACGAACTGGCCACCGCCGCCGGCGTGGACCCGGTGGCCTTCCGCCTGCGGCTGCTGGACGACCCGCGCGCCGCCGAGCTGGTCCGGGCCACGGCCGACAAGGCGGGCTGGCGGCCCCGCACCGGGCCGCAACAGCGCGAAGCGGACGGCGGCGACTGGCTGCAGGGCCAGGGCTTTGCCTATGCGCGCTACGTCCACAGCAAATGGCCCGGCTTCGGCGCGGCCTGGTCCGCCTGGGTGGCCGACGTGGACGTGAACAAAAAGACCGGCGAGGTGCACGTGCGCCGCGTGGTCGTGGGGCACGACGCGGGCCTGCTGGTCAACCCCGCCGGGGTCGAGCATCAGGTGCACGGCAACGTGCTGCAGACCACCAGCCGCGCGCTCAAGGAGCAGGTCGCGTTCGAGCCCGTGAAGCAGACCGTGGAAAGCCGCGAATGGGGCAGCTACCCCATTCTGAGCTTCCGCGAGGTGCCCGTGATCGAGGTCCTGCACATGCCCCGGCCGGACGAGGCCCCGCTGGGCGCGGGCGAATCGTCCTCGGTGCCGGGCACGGCCGCCATCGCCAACGCCATCTTCGACGCCACGGGCGTGCGCTTCCGTGCGCCGCCTTTCACGCCCGAGGTGGTGCGCGCGGGGCTCAGCCCGCTCACGGACGGCACGCAGGCCCCGCCCACGCCCGCCGCCGATGAGCCCGGCGCGCTCGAACTGCCTGCGCCTGCTCTGCCCGCCACGGCCGCCTGGCCGCGCCGCCGCAGCCTGTGGGCGCGTGGGGGCGCGCTGGCGGCCGGCGCGCTGGCCGTGGGCGCCGCGCTGCTGGGCTGGCGCCCCGCCATCGCGCCCGTGGCGCAGACGGCCGGGGCGTCGGTGTACAACGCCGCCACCATCGAGCGCGGGCGCCTGCTGGCCGCTGCGGGCGACTGCGCGGTGTGCCACACCGCGCCCGGTGGCACGCCCAACGCGGGCGGGCGCGGCATGGAAACGCCGTTCGGCACGGTCTACACCACCAACCTCACGCCCGACGCCGAGACCGGCATCGGCCGCTGGTCTTTCAGCGCCTTCCAGCGCGCCATGCGCGAAGGCATCTCGCGCGACGGCCGCCACCTGTACCCCGCGTTCCCCTACACCGCGTTCGCCAAGATGGACGATGGCGATCTGACCGCGCTGTACGCCTACCTGATGGCGCAGCCGGCGGTGCGCGCCGAGGTGCCGGCCACGCAGCTGGCCTTCCCGTTCCGCCTGCGCCCGCTCATGGCCGGCTGGAACGCGCTGTTCCACGACGCCACGCCGTTCCAGCCCGACCCCGCGCGCCCGCCCGAATGGAACCGGGGCGCCTACCTGGTGCAGGGCGTGGGCCATTGCGGTGCGTGCCACACGCCGCGCAACGCGCTGGGCGCGGAACGGGGCGGGGCTGCCTTCCTCTCGGGCGCGCTCGTCGACGGGTGGGAGGCGCCCGCGCTCACCGGCCTGTCCAAGGCGCCCGTGCCCTGGAGCGCCGAGTCGCTCTATGGCTACCTGCGCCACGGCCACAGCCCGCAGCACGGCAGCGCCTCCGGCCCCATGGCGCCCGTGGTGCGCGAGCTGGCGCAACTGCCCGACGACGACATCCGCGCCATGGCGAGCTACCTCGCGTCGTTCAACCCAGCGGCCGAGGAGCCGGCCTCCGATGCGGTGCAATCCCGCGCCGCTGCCGCCGTGGCCCGGGCCGCAGCGCTCGCGCCACAGCCGGGCCCGGCGCAGCGCCTGTTCAACGGCGCCTGCGCGGCCTGCCACCACGACGGCGACGGCCCCCGGCTGCTGGGCGTGAACATTCCGCTGGCCCTGAACAGCAACCTGCACAGCGACCGGCCGGACAACCTGCTGCAGGTCATCGTGCACGGCATCCGCGAGCCCGCGTCGCGCGACATCGGCTTCATGCCCGCCTTCGGCCCCGCGCTCAGCGATGCGCAGATCACCGAGCTGGCGCACTACCTGCGCCAGCGCTACGCGCCGGGCCGCCCGGCCTGGCGCGACGTGCCCGAGGCCCTGGCGCGCGTGCGGGCTGGGCCCGCGCATCCTTGAGTTTGAAGTGTTTTTGGCCTCCAGCGCTTGCTGGACAAGCGCTGGCAGTTATCAAAATAGAAGTAAACCGTGGGCTTCACGCCAGCGCGTGCAGGCCCACGCGGTTGCCGTCCAGGTCGTGGATGTGCGCGAAGAACCCCAGGCCCGGCGGCAGGGCGGTGCGCGGCTGCGCCACGCGCGCGCCCTGGGCCACGGCGCGCTCCAGGGCAGCGTCGAGCGAGGGCGAGGCGTCCAGGTACACCAGCGTGCCGCCGTCCGCCGCGCGGGGCGCCGTGGGGCCTTCCATCAGCGCGCCGCCCACGCCGTCAGCGGCGGGGTCGTAGGCGAACACGGCGCCCTCGCTCGGGCCCATGGCCTCGCGGCGCATGGGCTGGCCCAGCACGGCCTCGTAGAAGGCCTGGGCGCGGTCGAGCTGGGTGGTGGAGATTTCGAACCAGGTGATGGCGTGGGACATGGAAGGCTCCTTGAAAAGAAAGAAGAAAAAGAAGGAGCCCCGATGCTGGCGGGAGGCTGCTGACAGCGGCGTGTCAGCAGCGCGCCAGCACGCTGTCAGAACGTGATCTTCACCGAGGGCGCGCTACGCTGAGCCTCGCCGTGGAACACGGCCTCGATGTTGTTGCCGTCCGGGTCCAGCACGAAGGCGGCGTAGTAGCCGGGGTGGTAGGGCCGCTCGCCGGGCGCGCCGTTGTCCTTGCCGCCGTGGGCCAGCGCGGCCTGGTGGAAGGCGTCCACCATGGCCCGGTCCTGGGCCTGGAAGGCCAGGTGGTGCCGGCCCGTCAGGTGGCCCTGGGCGGCCCGGCTGTCGGCCGTGGAGACGAACAGCTCGTCCGCCCAGAAGTAGCCTTCGCCCGCGCCGCCCAGGGGCACCTTCAGCACGCCGAGCACGGCGGTGTAGAAGGCCTGGCTGGCGGGCAGGTCGCGCACGACCAGCTGGATGTGGTCGATGAGGCGGCCCCGGTGCAGTTCCTGTGTCTCCATGCGCATTCTCCGTTGGGTGGTTGAGAAAGGGCGCAGTGTAGTGAACGCACCGGGGCGCGGGCCTGCCGGATGCAAGCTGTTACTTGCAGCTGAAGCTGCTGGCGCTCTCCATGTCGCCCGTGCCGTTGTAGCGCGCCACCTGCGGGTAGGGGCACAGCGGCCGGCTGCGGCTGGCGGACCAGCCGGCGGGCAGGTCGGCATTGGCGCCTGCCGCGTTGCCCGCGCCGCGCACGCTGGCCGTCACGGTGTCGGGGGCCACGCCCTTTTCCACCCAGTTGACCAGCGGGGTCAGCATGTCGAACTGGTCGGTGGCGGGGCCGCCGGAGCAGTGGTTCATGCCGGGCACGCGGTAGAAGCGCGCGAAGTTGCTGGCGTCGCCGCCGTTGGCCTTGCGCAGCGCGTCGTACCAGGCGGTGGTGTCGTCGCTGGAGAAGATGGGGTCGCTGGTGCCGTGGTAGAGCATCATCTTGGCGCCCCGGCCTTTCAGCACGGACAGGTTGCTGGGGTCGGGCGGGGTCATGAGCTGCATGCCGCTTTCGGGGTAGAGCGCGGTGGTGGCGTTGACCTTGGCGACCATGGCGTCCAGGCTGGCGGTCAGCGCGAACACCGGGCCGTTGAAGGTGGCGGGGTCTTCGGGCGGGGCGGACCAGATCATGCCCACGCCGCCGGAGTCGAGCACCAGCGGCGCGGTGAACTCCCAGAAGCCGTAGCCGCCGCCCGCCAGGCCCGCGTCGTACGGAAAGCTCGCGTAGATCTTGGCGCCGCTCCCGGTCGTGGGGCCGCTGAACAGCTGGGCGATGCCGCTCTTTTGCGCGGCCGACAGGCAGCTGCCGTCGCGCCCGCCGCTGCAGGTGGGCACGTCGCGCTCCAGGTTGAAGGCGGCCTGGCAGGCGGCGGTGTCCTGCACCAGCCCGTCCGTGGCGCCGTCGAGCGCATCGCACTTGGCGAGCACGGCGTTCGATACCAGCTGGCGCTCGGCGGTGGTGAAGCCGGTGGACAGGTCGCCCGCCGTGGTGCTCAGCGCGTTGTAGATGCGCGCCCCGGCGATGTTGGCGATGGCCGCCTTGGGCAGATTGAAGCCGGGGTTGCCCACCAGGAAGCCGTCGTACTGGTCGGCGTAGCGCGATGCGGCCACCATGGTGTGGCGCCCGCCGTTGGAGCAGCCGCCGAAGTACGAGCGGTCCGGCGCCTTGCCGTAGGCGGTCTGGATGGCGCTCTTGGCCATGGGCGTGAGCTTGGCCACGGCCAGGTAGCCGTAGTCCAGCCGCGCCTGCGGATCGACGCCGAAGTTGGGGCCCACGGCCGCCGTGTGCCCGGCGTCCGAGCTGATGACGGCGAAGCCCATGTTCAGCGCGTTGTTCAGGCCCGGGCCGCCGTTCACGCCGCCCGTGGCGGTCACCACGCTGCCGTCGATGCCGCCGTTGGCCTGGTAGAAGAAGCGGCCGTTCCAGTCGTTGGGCAGGCGCAGCTCGAAGCCGATGGCGTAGCGCTGGCCATCCACCGGGCTGGTGCGCTGGAACATCTCGCCCGTGACCTGGCAGTGCGCGCGCACCGGCGTGCCCGCCACGGTCAGCTCGCCCGCGGCGACGGCCTTGGCCGCCGTGATGGTGGTGTTGGCAAAGCTGATCTGCGCGGCCAGGTCGCCGCACGACTTGAGCGTGCCCGGCGTGGCCGCCGCCAGCTGGGGCAGGCCCGGGTCGGAACTGCCGCCGCAGCCGGCCAGCAGCGCGGCCGCCGACACGGCGGCCAGGGTGAGGGATGAGGTGGTGTGCATGATGTCGTCGTCTCCTGTGGTTTTTCTGAGGCGCAGGCAGGCCCGCAGCGCGGCCTCGGAGCGCTGTGGGTGGGGAAAGAAAAAGGGGGTCAGCCTGTGCGTTGGCGGAGGATGGACAGGCGCATGTCAAGCTCCGGCAGCACCCAGGTCCTGAACGCCTGGGCGGGTTCGTCCCAGCGCGGCCCGGTGCTGGCGGTGCTGATGCGGCCCCAGGCCCACTCCAGCAGCACCAGCGCCACGGCGCGCAGGTAGTCGTCGGCCACCCAGTAGGGCAGCGCGGGGTCGGCCTGGGCGGCGATGACCAGCGCCTGCGTGGCCTCGGCGAGCGCGCTTGCAGCGGGCGTGGCGGGCAGCGTGCCCAGCAGCGCCAGCAGGCCCTGGCCGCCGTCGGCCAGCACCTTGCGCACCAGCAGGTCGATGGCCTGGATCTCGTTCGTGCCCTCGTAGATCATGGCCACGCGCGCATCGCGCACGATCTGCTCGATGCCCCACTCGCG
>Ga0222423_1000888_pt1 | contig 15888 bp, 10 predicted proteins | sample 3A0metagenome_FD_182472 | JGI IMG/M metagenome (GOLD analysis project Ga0222423, IMG submission 182472) | Enriched microbial communities from leaf-cutter ant dump, University of Wisconsin, Madison, United States - 3A0 (version 2) | ecosystem: Environmental > Terrestrial > Nest > Insects nest >...
TGCTCCGCACACTAGCCCTGCCACGATTGCGCCGAGTGCTCCACCGCTGTCGTATGCGGGCAGAATTGGGATCAGAGCGAGCCCCACACACAGCACAATTACGCCAACATCGAGGACCTTACGGATCACACCCCAGTCCGCGGTAGGTGTTACCTCGTGGCGCTGCCGCGCGCTTTTGCGCGCTGCTTTCTCGCTACCCCTAGCCCGATTGATGCTGCTGACGTTGCTCATGCGGCAGCCGCCATTCGCAGGACTTTACCAAGTTCGCTCAGGTCTCCAAGGGTGGCAAAGGACGTCTGACCGCTGTGTGTCACTGAGGAAGCCGCTCCAACTTGGCAGCGCAGGAAGATCGTACGCACGCCCGCGGGCACGTTGGCTGCACTTGCGCTTAACTCGTGGGGTCCGGCAACTCCGCCGGTCACCACTACCGCAAGTGAGCAGTAGGGTGCGTCCTGGCCAATACGAGCCGCTGGATCTTCCGCTGGTGCGTTCTGTGGCGCTAGTTCGATTTTCGACGAATCATCAAGTAACGCTTTAGGGCTCACGGTTCGTAGCGTCAACGTTCCGGCAAACAGGGAGGCATCCATTGCGTCACGTAGCACCTGTAGCCCGAACGAAGCGAGCGCAGCCACCCCTAATTCGAAGGACTCCTCATCGGTCCATGCGTCCGGTGACACGTTAAGTGAGACTGCAGTGTGGGTGCGCCTTGTGTCTTCAAATTGCCGCACCATGAGTTTGGCTGCGCGTGCCGAGGACTTCCAGTGGATCGTTCGTTTGTCGTCACCTGGAACGTATTCACGCAGGGCGTGGAAGTTCATGTCGTCTTCCGAAAGCGTGTTACGTGATTGCCCTTCAAGATCGTGGATCACGCCTGCGGCGGCGCCTGCCAGTGCCACGGTAACTGGATGCACATACAGTTCCTGCTGATCTGTCCAAGTCACCTCGCGGCGAATCAAGCCGAGTGGGTCGGCGCGCACTGAACGTACCGGCCCCACAATAATGACTGAGCGGCGCCTTGTAGGGATAGCAAAGAGTTCGTTATGGGCGCCGCCTGCTGGCAGCATGGGAACCGCGAATTCGGCGCGGCCGTGACCAACCCGCATCTCAATACGAGCCGGCAACACCCTACGCCGCCCCTCATTGTGTACGTCTACCGAACCGAATGCGCGCTCCCCAACGCGCACGTCTTGCTCACCAAGGCGCAAATGCACAGCGTAACTGGTGCGCCCAATCGTCATAACAGCGGCAAACACCACCAGGGTCAGGAAGAATGCGCCCACCGTGACAATTTCTGTCCAGCCATATACGCGCCCCAGCACGATGGCGCAGCCACCCAGTGCCAGAGCCGCAAAGGTCACTGGGGCAAGAGTAATACTGCGCCGCCCGGCTAACTGCGGCGCACGAGGAAGACGCCGCCGCGCGGAACCTACCATCGCCTACTTCTTCGAAGACGGCGGCGGCACCAGTGCGAGAACCGAGTCCAAGACGTCGACACCGGTCACACCGTTGAACTCCGCATCCACATCCACCACTATGCGGTGTGACAGCACATGACGTGCCAACGATTTCACATCGTCGGGAATCACGTAGTTACGGCCTTGAGCCGCGGCCCACACCTTGACGCAGCGCGTCAACGCGAGGCTACCGCGCACAGACACCCCAACCCGCGCCGACTCGTGCTCATGGGTGGCTTCCGCAATCCGCGCCACGTAGTCGGCGATTGCCGGGTCCATATACACGCGGGCGGCAGTAGCCGCCAACCGCACAATGTCACGCGAGTTGACCAGCGGGCGCAGACCCACGGTACGGTCGCGCTGGGCCGCACCAGCAAGGATCGCAACCACAGAGTCACGATCTGGGCGTCCAATAGACGTTTTGATCAAGAAGCGGTCGAGTTGAGCCTCAGGAAGCCGGTACGTGCCGGCCTGCTCAATGGGGTTTTGCGTGGCAATAACCATGAATGGACGGCCAGCCTCGTAGGTGACACCGTCCACCGTGACCGCTGATTCTTCCATGACCTCAAGGAGAGCAGACTGGGTCTTGGGCGAGGCTCGGTTGATCTCATCAGCCAGCACGATCGACGCAAAAACTGGCCCCTTATGGAACTCAAAGTTTGAAGTCTTCTGGTCATAAATGGTCACACCGGTAACATCCGAAGGCAGCAAATCCGGTGTGAATTGGATGCGCGAATGCGATCCATCAATCGAAGCGGCAATAGCCTTAGCCAAACTTGTTTTACCGGTACCAGGTGCGTCCTCAAGCAGCAGATGGCCCTCAGTGAATAGTGCGGTCAGCGCGAGACGAATAACCGGCATCTTGCCAAGGACTGCTTGCGAGATGTTGTCAACAAGCCCGTTAAACACGCGCGCAAACTGCGTCACCTCGGCGTTTGAGGCAAATTTCTCACCAAGTTCGCTGAGTTCCCCGGGCTCGTGGGCGGAGAACGGCACAGTGGTTGCGGGCGCCTCCTGAGGTGTAGGAGGCAATGGCACGTTGCTCTTAGTCATGCAGTTGCTCTCTTCTCGCGTTGTGTTCCGCCGACGATAATCTATCAAGCCCGGCACGTTTCACCCAGAAGGTGACCATATTTGTCACTTGATCCGCACAGCACCGTCCACACTGTGCATTGCCTGTATGTGGCTTGCTTTTGCACCGGCACCTGCTTTTGCGTCTGCACATGCACAGGCATCTGCATTCGCATTTGCTTTAGAGCAAGCACACGCGCCAGTACGTGCGTACTTAGGGTGCATCCGGATCCGTTGCGGCGGGGAACGGCACGGTAATGGTTGCGCTGCCAATCTCGCCAATGTCGTCGTTGGTAATCGCCCACACCTTGAAGGTGTAAGTGCCCTGTGGCAGCCACCAGATGTCCGCAGTTAGTGTCGTCTCATCTTGAGTGGTGTACCCACGGAAGTTCTGGGTAATACGGTTTGGACACGAGTAATCGTTGCGTGCACCTTCAACGCAGTATCCGTACTTAGTAATCCGCGAGGCGTTAACGGTTGAAGCATCCCAGCTCATGCGCAGGGCATTGGATTGCCCATTCGGGTTGGGCGCCGATTGAATGTTTGCTGGGGCCTCGGGTGGCCGGATCTTGTTGAGGCGTATTTTCAACTGTGAATTGGCGCTATAGCCTTGCGCGTTGAGGGCTCGAGCTTCCACAAGCACATCCCGGCTCAGATCCTCCCCAAAGCCATCGATCGACGCGTTGACTGTTCCAGATGTGAGCTGGGTCCAGTCACCGCCATCAATACGGTATTCAAAGCCACTAACTGCACTTCCACCGTCGTCGCGGCCCGTTAGGGTGAAGGAATAGTCTGTGCCGTCAAGCTCAGTTGCGCCACTGATGGCCGGTGATTGCGGCGTAGTTACCGCCGTAGCACCAGCAAGCGTGGTCCAGCCGGAGCACGCTCCCCGATCGTTACAGGCACGCACCTGATAGTCAGGCGTCTTTGTGCCAGGGGCGAGCTGATCAACCACAAACTTGGTACCAGAAACCTTGGTGCCCGTTGCCTTGAACTCGTAGTAAGCAATGCCGATTCCGCGTCCACCTGTTTCACTGGGCACACCCCATGACAACTCGAGTGCACCACCCTGGGCGTATGAGCGGCCTTGGACCACCGTTGTAGCCTGCGCAATAGGCGCCCCAGGCGCGGTAAAGGACGAGATTGGATCGGTCAGTGCCGTAGTTGATTCACCGGCACGGTTCTTCGCACGAAGAGCAAATCGATAGTCCACACCATTTTGTGCCTCAGTGAAGGACCAGTTTGTCACACTCGCGTCAAAGCGCTTCACCACAACCTCGGTTGATCCGTCGAGAACGGTGAGTGTGTAACCGTTGATGGGATCGCCATTTGCACCGTTGGGTTGCCACGACACGTTGATTTGGCGGCCCAACGGAGTATCCACTGGCAATTTAGCTCGAACGCTCGGGGCCTCCGGCGGGCCAGCAGGAACTACCGGCTCGGAAAGCAAGCTGAATGGACCGGCTCCGCCATCCGTCAGTGCACCGTTGACCGCACGCACTCGAACCGTATACGCGGTGCCGTTCTTCAATCCCGAGAACGAGGTGGCCAACCCGGTCACAGACTTTGTAGTCACACCCTGATCGCCAATTCCAGGCGATAGTTCCACCGTGTAACTCACAATGCGTGAACCCTCATTCTTGGGCTCATTCCACGTGACGCTTATCTTCTGATCGCCCCCCACAACTACCGGCTGATCAGGAGCTGCGGGCAAAATATCCGGTGTGATGTCCGCGCTCGCGGTCGACTCTTCTGAGTAACCCACCTCGTTGTATGCCGCCACCGTAAAGCGATACGCCGTGCCGTTGGTCAAACCAGAAATAACACAGGTTGTGCTCGCACACGCTGTAGTAGTACCGCCCGGCTGTCCGGTTACCCGATAACCCTGTATTGGGGCGCCGTTAGCAGCCGGTGCATCCCACGTAACAGTAACTTCACGGTTGCCAGGGGTGGAGACTCGGGGTCGGCTCGGCGCGTCAGGCACCTTTCGCACTGTGAGCGCAACAAGCCCTTCCACCTCTCGGCTTGGATCGTTGAGCGCGTCGCGCACTACGAACGCTACTTGCATCGTGCCCGCGAAATCATCCGGTGGGGTGATCTGCAGGTTACGCCCAGAAACCACGGACGTGCCGCCGCTTGATGCCGTCAATACCCGGGTTGCGACAACGCGCAATCCTTGGCCCACGGGGTCAACCGCGCCGGCAAGTACGTCCACGCTCGTGGTCTCCCCCGCATTTGCTACTACGCTCTGATCACGTACTACGGGAAGTGTCTTATTTGAGGCCACTACCTCAAAGGGGACTGTTACCGGCATGGAACCTGCAACGCCGTAGGAGAGACTCAAGGCTACGGATCCGGAGGTGCCGCGCGCCAGGTTGGTAGGAGCAGAAACCGAGAGCATCGAGCCGTCAATGGACGCATGGAACCCGGAGGTAGGTGCCCCCGTCATGCGATATCCAAATTCCGCATCCGGATTGCCATCGGGCGCGGTTGTGAACTGGCGCAGGTCCACGGCAATTGCATCTGAGCCCTGCGGCACCTGAATCAGCGTTGGGGAAAAGATGGGTGGATAGTCCTTCTCGGCGTACACCGTGATGGGGATCGTGAGGATCGAAGACTTCCCCAGCTCCGAGGAGGAATCCCACACCTCAAATGAAATCGAGGCAGTACCCACAAAATCTGAACGGGAAACAAACTTGAGGGTCTGCGAGTCCTCAACCAAGTCGGCGCCATTACTCTGCCCTGACTGCACGGTTTGTGGATCCCGGATAAATGGCGTCTTTCCTGGCCCCACCTGAACAAACTCGCTCAGTGGAATCGTAATTTCTTGACCAGAGGCTACCTTAAGTGCCCTCGCCTTAGGCCGCAGCACCGGAGGGAAGTCCCCCAGCGCAGGCACTGAAATGAATGCATACGTGTAGGCGTCAGGTGCTTTGCTGTTGGTCAACCGGAATGGAATTGTCTGAGCTGTCTTACCCAGAATCACCGTTACTTTCCCGGCACCTGTCACCGTTGCCACCGCGGAGTGAGAAGCGGGGATACTCAATTCAAGATCGCTCAGCGCACCCGAAGGGTTCTCCGCCACGGCAAGCACATCAACCTCAACGCTCGTCTTATCGGCCACCTCATAGGGCGCTACCACGATGTCCTTAGCGATGGGCGCAGAGATAGTGGCCTCAGCAGACACATTAACCGTCAGGGTTGCGTTGGCTGTGGAGCCGAGCGTGTTATGGACTGTATACGGGATCAGGATGGATTCTTGGGCCTCTGCCGGCACGTTAACCACGATGCGGTTATCCACAATCTGCGCGGTGGCTCCGTGGATTTGAGGTAGCGGATCCAACGTCAGGTCCAGCCCTGAGGGGTCAACGTCGTTACGCGTCACGCGCACTTCAACGGTGGTGCCAGGCTGGACGGTCACCAAGTCGTCCGCAGCTACGATTGGCAGCGGCTTAACGGGCCTAGCTACGATTCCCACTCGAATTGTGCCCAGTGCGCGCTGACCGGTCCAGTCTTCGACCGCGTAGGTAAAGGTGTCCGTTGCACGAGCGGTTTGGTTTGCCGTGTATTCGATCCAGTCCGCACCAATCGCACTGACAAAGCCTTGCTGTGGCAGGGTGTCACCCTGGCCAAGCAGAGTCACACCATCACCATCTGGGTCGATCCCGGTGAGCGGAATTTGGATCCTGATCTTCTCACCTGCGTATGCGCGAGCAGTTAGAAGTTTAGGCTTTGTAGGGCCCTTTGAATCTGGGGATGAGTCGTGAACATTCACTCTGACCTGGCCCGTTGCCACGTTGCCCAATGAGTCGATCACTTGGAAACTGGCCAGTGTGGTTCGTGGCTGTGCGGGCGCCTGATAGCGCAGGGTGTCGCCAGAGACAAAGAGCAACCCTTGGTCTGCGGGAAGTTGCTCGGGCAGTTCACGAACAAGAGAGACGGTATCACCGTCAGCGTCCGTGACGTAGTCCAATACGGGTATTGTCACGATTCCGCCCGTGCGCACGGACACGCTGATGGGCTTAATTTCGGGTGGCCGTTGGTCGGTAGGTGGCTCAACAGGCTGCACAAGGACAGTGCCTCGGGCGGTGTCGTAGCCGTTGTCTACAAGGTAGTGAACTACCTCTGGCTTTGTCAGGGATACGGACGAGGAGATCTGAAGGAAGCGGTGTTCGATTACGCCCACATGCAGGGTTGATCCGTCTTCGGTGTCCACTCCGGTCAGCACCATAACGCCGCCGTTAGGGTCATAGTCGTTAGTGAGCGGGGCAATCGTCACCTGCGATCCAGCAGGCAGCAGCGCCACGTCCGAAACTGCCACCGGACCACGTAGATCCTTAGGCCATTCGCGCACGTCAATACGGACGATTCCAGTAACGGTGTGCGGCGCAGACACAAGTGTGACGTTTACATAGTATGAGCCTGCAGTGGGCGCAGAGAAGGTAAAGGATCCCGCATCCAGATCCGCGTTGATGGTGGTTCCAGCCACCTCGTCAACGGAAGCCAGTCGGATGGGCTCAGTGGAGCGCGACTTCACATAACTCAGAACATCAACTTCCACCGGCTGCGAAACGTATGCGGTGCGCAGGATAGGGTCAATGAGCGGCGGCAGGGTGGCTGCGGGTTTGATTGCAACGGCAAGGTTCGAGGTGATCTCGGCGTTTCCGTCCGAGACGGTAAGCGTGATGTTGACGGTTCCTGACGCATCGGAATCAGCGATGTAACTAATCATTCCGTCTTTGCGGAACCTGAGCGTCCCCAGCCCGGTGGCGTTCGCCTCGTCGGCTCCCTTAATTTCTGCGTTTTCGAGGATCAGCGGGTCGCCGTCGGGGTCACGCAGGTGCGATAGCGCGTTGTAGGTGAGCGTCGCACCCTGTTCGATCTCCGTTGCCGCTTTGCGCAGTTCGTAGGGTGCCGCGTTTTCGCCCTCTGGTGAGATTGACAGGGTCACCTGTGCAGTCGATGGCGGGTTTGCACCACGACCGTCGGTGATCGTGTAGTCAAAGGTCACTTCGCCACGTGCGGTGGGAGCAACCTCCACCTGTAGGCTGCGTCCATTTGTGATCAGCTGGACGGTGCCAAATGATTCTGGGATCGCGGTGGTTTCAGTGATTGCGATGATTCCACACTGTCCCACGGAGTCATTACCGAGCACGTCAAGGATTGTGGCCCGTGAGGCACGCACCTTGAATTCGTCGTTGTTAGCCCGTGGGGGACGCTCGTTTGCGGTGCAGTCTGCCGCGTCAGCTTGCTGAGTGTCGGTGTTGTCTTGTTCGTCAGTGGTGTTGTCTTGTTCGTCAGGTGCTTGGATGTCGCGCCAGTTCAAGTCCTCGCTCTGCGGCATTTTTTCGGGCAGCCAAACCCGGCCTACCAGCGCATCGTTGAGAATGATGACGTTTCGGTTGGTGCGAAACACAAGGGTGGACAGTTCGGTGACGTTATCAAGCGTGCTCAGTGGCTGAGTAAGCACGGAGATGGAACCGCTCGCGTGCCCGCAGGATCGGATGTAGTTGTCCTGCACGCTCGACCACGCCCCATACAGGCACCCGCCCAAAAACACCGGCTTGGCTGGTCGCCCATTGGCGCCCGTTACCAGCACGGTCACCTTCCCGGTAGCCGTGTCCACTGCGATCATCCCAGAATCATTCGCGACGATAGCCTGGCCTGCGTGTTCGTCGTTTGTTTGCAGCACGTGCTGGTTGCCGTACTGCGCAAGTGAAACGTGCGTGTTGGGTGTGTAGAGCGTGTCGTTCGCAATGACTACGGGTGTCGATCCAACCACCGAAATCTGAGGAGCCTCGGCTGGATTTTCGGGTATCGCGATGCCCTGAGCGCCGTTCAAGCTCTGATGGGAGAGGGTCTCCAGCTTGCCCGCGGTCAATGCAAGGATGGTCACCTCGCCGGTTCCGGGATCAAATGCATACACCTTGCCATCGGGTGCAACGGTGGTCACCGCGCCGTCAGAGAGGTCAAGATCCGGCGCAGACTCGTCACCGGTGGACACGAGCTCGTCGCCTGGCATAATCCACACGCCACCGGTTCGGTCGGTCACTGCAACGGTCCCGTGTGCCATAGCTACTTGGGCTTTTGATGGGATCGTTGCGGCTTCCTCATACGTAAGTGATGCAGGATCGATTTTGGAGATGGTGGCCGGTTCCACCGCATAGATGTCGTCACCGTCCTGCAACACGTCAAAGGAAGCACTCGAGGTTATGACTCCACCATTGAGTTCTCGGACCTTAGCGTTGTAGCGTCCCACTTTGAGATCGTGCGTGTTTGTAACCCACACGGCGCCATCGTTGAGGTCAACTTCAGCGATAGGCACACCAGGGTTCACTACGGCGAGGGTGCCAAGGATTGCGGGCACGGCAATTCCGGCCACCACGGAGGTGGTCTTTGATTTGCTCCAGGCCAGCCAGGATCGGCTGCTGGCCGTAGATTCAGTGCGTCCGTTACGCCGCCACGGCGCTCTAAATAACGTCATTTTGTGCACTCCTTACTCGGAGTGCTCGATGCTTTCCCATTGGCGCGAACGAGAGATACTTCAATGCATACGCGTTCATCAGCGCCTTGACGTTTCACCTTTACGGCTGTGTTTGTTGTCCTACTCAATGGCTCATTGCTGTCTGGATCGATGACTCGCCACACAAACGCGTCACCTTCTTGTGGGTCCGGGTTGTCCCACGCGAACTCAAGTTCAGTGTCAAACTCTTTGGTCACTCGGATGCTGGTCACCGAAGGCACCGTTTCAAGTGCGTCCGTAATCGCAGTATCCACCGGATCTGCGGTCGGTGTTTCAGGGCGGTCCGGGCTATTTCCCACCCCGTTGAGCCCAACGTAGATCACCACTCCGATGAGCACGAGCACACTGAGCAAAGAGACCAACACCGTCAGCCGCCGGTTTGCCTTGCTCTGTTGGGACTCGGCTTCCTGGCGCTTTTGGAAGAAGTAGTTTTGTGCGCCGTCAGAATCATCAAACTGTGGCACGGTGATGGGGTGTGCGGCATTATTTGCGGCACTTGAGGACCACTCAGTCGAATCGGAGGACTCCTCGGCTGCGGTATGGATCGTTGTGACCGGCCGCAGGCGCGTCTCAATATCGGCCTGAGACAATGCTTGGCCACTCAAGCCATACGGGTCATCGCCCACTGCAGCATCTGGGTTGATGGACGTCACCGAGCGCAGGTTCGTTGCTTCTTCATCTGCGCGATCCTCGCGATCTGCACCTGCGGAACTCTCCATGCTCACTGGCGAGTATGACGCTGGGACCTCGCCTGAATCGTCGGAAATCTCAGCGTCTTGGCCACGGACCACAGTCAGAGACCGGTCCGAGAAGGTGGGCGCTGGAACCGGAGGCAGTTCTTGCCCCGCGGGCGGACGCGGCGGACGCAGGTCCGTAACGTCTATACCCGTGACGGGCAGTTGCATTTCGCGCTCAATGTTCTGCAGCGCGTGCGCGAACGCAAAGGCACTCGAGAATCTCTGCTCCGGGTCCTTGGACATGGCGCGCGCAAGCACAATATTGAGTTCGTGCGGAACGTCCACGCGGTCCACGGGCCGCAACGGATCGCGTTCAATCCGCGTGATCAGGTCAACTGGAGAGTTACTCTTGCCACGCACTTCAAACGGCGAGCGCCCTGCCAGCAGCGAGTACAGCGTGGCAGCGAGTGAATACACGTCGGTGCGGGCATCGCCCGATGGCTCATCGGACAACATCTCTGGTGGAGCCCACGGAATTGACATGCCGTGGGCAAGCAAAGCCTCCCCAATAGTTCCGGCAATACCAAAGTCGGTCAGAGCGGGCCAACCAAAGTCGGTGGCCAAAATGTTGGCGGGTTTGATGTCACGGTGCAGCACACCAGAGCGGTGCGCCGTCTCCACCGCCGAGGCCACTCGAATCCCGGTGCGCAAGGTTTCGGCAACGGAGATGCGCTCGGTACGGAATCGTTGGCCAAGGCTCGGTTTGCCACAGTACTCCATCACAAAGTACGGGCGGCCGTCGGATGCTATTGCGGCCTGGTGGATCGTCACAATTGAGGGGTGCTGGGACAGCGCCGCCATAATGTTTGCCTCGGCAAAGAAGGCGTCGCGCGCACCGCCCTCAAGCGAGGTGGACAGTAGAACCTTGACCGCTACAGACCTGCGCGGAAAGTCTTGCCGGTACTCAAATACATCGGCAAATCCGCCCATGCCAAGTAGACCCACATACTCAAAGCCTGGAATACGTGGGGGCAAAGACGGTTGGCGGCGTGTGGTCAAGAATTGTCCTCGAGGGTAAATGTCACGCCGTCTCCAAGGTCAACCACAACCTGTGTGGTCAGCTGTGTTGGCTCGTCTGGGTGCAGGCGCCGCGGGGTTGACCCTGGCTCTACGAGGAACACGCCATTGGTGGAGTTGAGGTCGGTTACCAGCACAAACTCACCTTCCACGCGGACCTGCGCGTGTGTGCGGGACACGTCATTTGTGGGGCTGGGAACCGTGACGAGCCGCGGCAGATCACGCATGGGAAACCGTGACGCCTCGGGCGCGCGGCCAATAAGCACAGTCCGATCCAGTGGGATGCGCACACCGTTTGAGAGCCGGATGGCCGGAACCGGCGTGGGCACACTAGCGACGATAGGCTCTGGTGGCAGCGGCAGGTTTCGTTCCGTTTCCATTGCGGCCCGATACTGCACCACATTGTTGGTCAGGACGGTTGACGAGTTGTCCTCGTCAAACTGTGGAGTGAGCTGTGCGGTGGGATGTGAGACTGGCTGCTGAAGTTGCCGCAGTTGATCGGGCTGGTGTGCGAAAGCACTGCCCTGCCCGACTGCAGGTACAGCGTGCGTTGAAGGTACCGCGTGCGTTGGAGGCACTGCACTGGTTGGAGTCAGTCCTTGAGCCGCTCTATCTTCCTCTTGCTCTGCATATTGCGAATAAGGTGGAAGAAACTCGGTGGGCTGTTCTGACAGCGGAACTGAACGCGCAAGTAGCGGAGCAGGGCTGACAAACGGGGTGTTAACCACGGGTTCCACAGCAGTAACGGGGGCTGCAGCAGCTATAGGTTCCGGGCTGACAACAGGCGCTGCCCCGGAAATGGGTGATGCGCTGCGCGGGCTCCCGCTGCCTCGAACCATACTCGGCGAACCGGCGCTTGGCGCCCGGCGCGTCTCGCGCAGTCGTTGGGCTACAGCTTGAGACAGCGAGTGGGCATCTGCATCGGCGTACAACTCAACCTCGGGGATCGCGCCGGTTTCAGCAAGTTCCACGGCGTTAACCGGCTGATCTGGGTCGTCCCAGCCGAGCGAGCACACCACTGAGATTGAGGAGACGCCAGAGGCGAGGTAAAAGGCATCCTCACCTTGAATGGTCATCCCTGGTTCAGCGCGCACACAGAACTCGGAAGCTAAAAGGTTGGTGTGTTCGCGCCATGTGGCCACGCCTTCGGAGCCAACGGAGGCGTATTTGCCATCGTGGTTGAGTAGCAACGCGCGAAACTCTCCGCGCACTATTACGTCAAGGGTGTTTTTTTGCCGTTTAACCATAACGAACTCAGGCATGGCCTCCAACCCGTTTTGGGCGAGGTGCGCGATGGCGCGGTGAATTCCACGCTCGGAGCCAAGCGCATGCCACAGATGCACTCCCATGTCTTTGTCAAAGAGGGGTGTGCCCGGCAATGGGCGCAGCACAACAAACACGTTGTTGCGGGCTACAGTCACTAGGTCCCCGTGACTGATCCTGCACAGCATCATGTGCTAGCTCCTTACGGCGCGCGGAGTCGTATTTTCTATGGACTCCTGTAAATCTACGTGAGATTCACCCGCAACCTCTACCCTCGAGAGGGATCCTGTAGTTTCCTGCACATCATCTGACACGAATCCCACCACTTCTGCACTGACTACCACCGCGGTGACATTGTCTTTGCCTCCGGCTGCAACGGCCGCATCAACGAGCCGGTTTGCACTATCTTGGGGGGTTAACCCACTGCGCCAGATTCGCGCTATCTCGGTGTCGGTCAGTTCGTCACATAAGCCATCAGAACACAGCAGGATTGAGTCAGATTGATCTATTGGGATCATCCAGTAGTCGGGATCTGGTTGGTTCACCGATTCAAGCGCGCGGGTAATCACGTGCCGCTCGTGATGATGTTCTGCTTCCTCTGGTGTCACTACGCCGGCGTCGAGGAGTTCTTGGATGACGGAGTGATCCACACTCACCTGCTCCATGATGTTGCGCGCCGTGTTGAGGCGGTATGCGCGCGAATCCCCGATGTTAAAGATGAGCCAATATGGTGTGCCATCGAGCAGTGAGAGGGCCACTCCACACACCGTGGTTCCACCCACGCCCTCGGTCAGGCTTTCGCGTAACCGTTGGGCGGCGCTATGAAAGCACGCGTCGATGTGTTCCGGTCGAACAACGGGTAGGTCAGCAAGTCGCGCGAATTCTTCAACCGCGATGGTGCTGGCTAGGTCTCCGCGCTGATGCCCGCCCATGCCGTCGGCAACCACAAAGATTGGCATTGCGGCTACATACGAGTCCTCGTTTATTTGGCGTCTTAATCCAGCGCTGGTGGCTGCTCCCCATACGTGTTCCATGAGCGTTCCTCCTAGTACTGGAGGTCTACCTTGGCCGTGAACTGTCCGCACACAATGGTGGAGCCCACGGTAAAGCGAACCTTTTGATCCGGACCGCAAATGATCTGCTGGCCGTCCGGAAGGGTCACGACCGTTCCATTTGTTGACCGCCGATCCACCACATATGGTCCTGCAAGATCGACTCCTAAGAGCATGTGTGTCTTTGACACCGTTCTCAATGGGTCGTTCAACACGATGAGGTTGACGTCCCGGTCGTACTCGTTGGGTTGGGGGTTGCGGCCAACAAGCGTAGGGGCGGTCAGCGCATATCGATTGCCGTCACTGAAAGTGACGGCGTATCGCATTGGTTGCGTGGTGTCTGAAAAGACACTGTGGCGAGTTTCCTGCTCCATGGATCTTCAACTTCGCTGTATTACGGGTGCGGCATAGCCGCGACTTTCTCTCGGCAGATTCTCTCACAGCACAGCGTTCTCGGGGCAACGATCGGTAGTGTTTTCCCAGTTGAGCGCCCACATATGGGGATTACTCCCCACCTCGAGGGGCAGACCGCCTCCTTTGAACCGTCGCTTGACTAGAAGCCTCAGCCGGACTTCACCCGCCGTGCGGGACCTACACCCCATGAAACGCTATTTCTCGTCACCTAATTTGAAAAGTGCTCCTATACCCAACCCATTCTTTGGAGTACACCATGGCCATTTCAGTCCTGTTGAGCCCATCACGCTACGTCCAGGGGAAGAACGCCCTTGCCGACCTCGGTGAATACATCACCAAACTTGGCACCACGCCATTAATCGTTTCCGACGACACCGTCTGGCATCTTGTTAAAGATACTGTTGAAGCATCATTCGAGGCAGCGGGCCTCGCCACAGCTCGTGTAGGTTTTGGCGCCTTCGCCACGGCTAAGGCCGTTGACGAACTCGTGGAACTCATCAACGCTGACCATCATGATGTCATCATCGCAATCGGTGGTGGATCGGTCATTGATGCGGTCAAATCTGCAGGCCATCTCGCCTCGATCCGCTGGGTCTCCGTCCCATCTGCTGCGTCTTCAGACGCCCCGACTTCTGCTCTTGCGGTCATCTACACCGAGGAAGGAGAGTTCGTTGAATACCGGTTCTTCCCACGGAATCCTGACTTGGTACTCATCGATACTCAACTCGTTGCTAATGCCCCAGTCAAATTCTTGGTGGGAGGCATCGGCGATGCTTTGGCAACCTATTTGGAAGCCCGAGCAACTTGGCGTGGACAAGGCCTAACCATGGCGGGCGGCCGCCCCACCCACTCAGCACTTGCCCTAGCAAAGCTCTCATGGGAACTCTTGTGGGACAACGCCTTACAGGCAATCGACGCGGTTCGGGCTAAGACAGTTACTCCCGCACTCGAAGCCGTAACTGAGGCAAATACCCTTCTGTCCGGCCTTGGCTTTGAGTCAGGAGGCTTGGCAGCGGCACATGCCATCCACAATGGACTAACTGCAGCGCCACAAACCCACGGTCTCACCCACGGCCAGAAGGTAAATATCGGGTCCCTCACTCAACTGGTGCTGGAAGGCGCACCAAGTGATGAAATTGAGGACTTCATTGAGTTCACAACCAGGGTTGGACTGCCCAACACACTCACCGAGATTGGGTTGAGCAACGCACATACTGCGGAACTGCATGCCATTGCCGCGGCCGCAACTGTCGAAGGCGAGACTATCCACGCAATGCCGTTCCCCGTCACCGAGGAGATGGTCTTCGATTCGCTGATGGCGATCGAGGGAATTGCGCGTCGGGTACGTGCTGAACGTGGTCTTCCTGAGCCTGAACTGTATCTAGCACACTGAGAGCACACGCACCGCACATCGCTTTGCACCTACGCTGATTTCAGTTAGTGTCCGATCATTCAAGTGCCCGCTTCCCCAAAGAGTGTCCATGGTCATCATGCGTACTCCTGGGGTGGCGGGCACCGTCATGAAATTTCTTATCTCGAAATCAAGAACCATCGCAAAGTTTGGGAGAATAGACGAATGGAATCTGCCGCGCCCGTCACTCCCGCCAAGGTCATTTTGCTAACCGGACCGTCCGGTTCCGGAAAGTCGCGGCTGGCCCGAATGCTTGGTATCCCATCTCTCAACTTGGACGATTTTTACCACGATCAGGACTTCCCCGGCATGCCACAGCGCTTTGGAATTGTGGACTGGGATTCGCCGCTTTCATGGGATTCCAAGAGCGCGCTCGAATGCATCACCACGCTCACGCGTGTAGGCCGCAGTGAGGTCCCTATTTATGACATTTCCACGTCCTCGCGCACGGGCACCACGCACGTTGATATGACTGGCTCGCAGGTATTTATTGCGGAGGGTATTTTTGCCGCCGAACTCGTGTCCGAGTTGGAAAGCCGCGGGCTGCTTGCTGATGCGCTGTGCATTACCCGCCCCCGCTTGCAAACGTTTTGGTTTCGGCTCATGCGCGACCTGTCCGAGTCACGCAAGCCACCGCTCACGCTCATCCGCCGCGGCTGGGGTCTTATGCGCGGTGAGCCCGCTCAAGTGCGAGAGTGGATTGCCAAGGGGTGCCGCCCCGTCACAGTGTCCGAGGCGGCGGACTGCGTCCGCTCGCATTTGGCATAACGCTTAGTTCTGCCCTGCTTACCCAGACTGTTAACGCCAAGTCCTAAAACAAAGCAGGCTAAAAACCAAGCGGGCCGCCACCCTTAGGTGACGGCCCGCTTCTGATTTTCGACGAATCACTCGCGTCAGTCTGTATACCTCAGGCATCCCCCAACCGGCTCAGGAGCCGGCCAGCGGT
>Ga0222423_1000890_pt1 | contig 15849 bp, 16 predicted proteins | sample 3A0metagenome_FD_182472 | JGI IMG/M metagenome (GOLD analysis project Ga0222423, IMG submission 182472) | Enriched microbial communities from leaf-cutter ant dump, University of Wisconsin, Madison, United States - 3A0 (version 2) | ecosystem: Environmental > Terrestrial > Nest > Insects nest >...
TGGATCCGCATCTGCAGGATGTCTGCTACGCGGTGTCCATCGGCTAGTTCCAGCCCGGGGACGGTGTAGTTGGAATGGTTTTTTGCCATGACTACTCCCAATTTTCTGGTTTGATTTTCGACGATTCGGCGGCTCAAATTGGCCGCTCACGTGAGTCGTCGCTCCCTTTCCACGTTAGTTCGTTCTCACCCGCTGCGCACCCGCAGGGCGTTCGCCCTGCGCTCAAAACGTTGTGCGCAGTAACGCGGTTTCCCAGACAACACCGCTATCACTTCGTACCACTATTGAAAGCGTGCAGTGTCTCCGGCTCCGCGGCGCGCAATTTCCGGTGCGCCGTCCGTGTAGTCGATGACGGTTGTGGGATCAAGTCCCGCATCGCCCGCCTCAACCACTACGTCGAGTAGATGGTCGAGTTCTTCTTTGATGCGCCAGCCCTCGTTGAGGGGTTCGTCAATTTCCGGCAGGATCAATGACGAAGACAGCAGTGGTTCGCCCAGTTCGTTGAGGATTGCCTGGACCACGGCGTTGTCTGGGATGCGCACACCCACGGTCTTCTTTTTGGGGTGGGAGAGCCTGCGTGGCACTTCCTTGGTGGCAGGAAGAATGAAGGTGTAGGGGCCGGGCGTTGCGGCTTTGATGGCGCGGAATGCGGAGTTGTCCAGCACCACGAGCTGACCCAACTGGGCAAAGTCTGAGCACACTAGGGTGAAGTGGTGCTTGTCGTCGAGGTGTCGAATTGAGCGTATGCGCTCCATGCCCTCGTGGTTGCCCATCTGGGTGCCAAGCGCATATCCCGAGTCGGTGGGATATGCAATGACAGCGCCCTGTTGTAGCGCGTCAACTACCTGGCTGATGAGTCGTGGTTGAGGGTCTGTGGGGTGAATATCAAAGAACTTGGCCATAAGTGGACTCTAGTAGTCCCACGTGAATTACGAAACAGCAGGAGCGTCCACCCGGCCGCGCTATTGCGGAGCGACTATCCTAGTTACTGTGTCTAATCCTCGTGTAGCGCTTGTAACAAGCGAAAATCTTCCTGATCTTGACCAGGACAATGCTGGTCTGATCTCCGCTCTGGCTGACGCTGGTGTCACCGCAACCGCTGAGATCTGGAGCAACCCCACGGTTAACTGGGACGAGTTTGATCTCGTGGTGATCCGTTCCACGTGGGATTATTCGTCTCGTCGTGATGAGTTTGTGCAGTGGGCGCGTTCGGTTGAGCGCTTGTCCAACTCCGCTCAGATCGTTGAGTGGAACACTGATAAGTACTATTTGAAGCGCCTTGGTGAGGCGGGTATTCCTGTGGTCCGCACGGTGTGGTTGGACCCTGACCGTCACCTGTCCTCGCAGGCTATTCACACGCGACTTCCAGCGTTTGGTGACTTTGTTATTAAGCCGACTATCTCGTCTGGCTCGCAGGACACTGCTCGCTATCAGGAGGCGACGGCTCCTGCGCGTACCCGCGCTATCAACCAGGTGCGTGACATGTTGGCGTCTGGCCGTCACGTCATGATTCAGCCGTATTTGAGCAAGGTGGATGAGGCGGGGGAGGCTGCACTCGTATTTATTGAGGGTGAGTTCTCGCACGCCGTGCGCAAAACCGCGATGCTTGTGCGTGGGGATGAGCCTGCCACGAGCTATGTTCCAGAAACTCTCCAGTCCACTGACGTGTCTGATTCTTACGTTGCGTTGGCAAAGGACGTTATTGCTAAGGCCCATGAGGTGCTTGGTGATGGCGAGGAATTCTTGTATGCCCGTGTAGACTTCCTGCCCGGTGAGGACGGCGAGCCGCTCCTGCTTGAGTTGGAGTTGACTGAGCCGGCGCTATTCCTTAGCACTCATGATGGTGCGTTGGAGAAGTTCGCTCAGGCTATTGCTAAGCGGGTTGGCGCGTAGTCGCGCCTCAGTTTTCCTTGTGGCCGTGGGTACTCACCGTATTGGTGGGTGCCCACGGTTTTTATTTTCGACGATTAACTCACCGAACGCTGGTAGGTGACTGGTTCGTCGATAATCAGTTCCCAAACCGCTGGGACAGGTATGTGGAGACGGCCTCAAGGTTGAACTGGCGGGCGATTGCCTCGGCGCTGTGTGCGCCGGCGTGTGGGTCGGCGCCTGCGTCGAGGAGCGCGGCGAGTAGTTCAAGGTCGCCGCGGAAGACTGCGCACGATACGGCAGTCTGACCCATTGCATTGACCGCATTGAGTGGCACACCGTATTCGATGAGCGCGAGGACGGTGGCGTGCTGCTGAGCGTAGGTGGCAACGGTTAATAGGGTGTCGCGGCGGGCGTTTGTCACGTTGAGCGGGACGCCAGATTCGAGCATCTCCAGTAGTTGGGCGGTGCGGCCGCCGCGAGCTAGATCGAACACGCCTTCGATGAAGGCTGCACGTTCATCCTCGGGCAGGGAGTGAAGAAACGAGTCTGACATGCACTCAAGCCTACTCGCGCTTCATGGCCTTTTAGGACATAGGCGGGTGGCGTGAGGGTGAACGGATTCGGAACCGGGCGCTGTCCTCTATTACAATCTAAAGGCCTCCGTAGCTCAGTTGGATAGAGCAAGAGCCTTCTAATCTCTAGGTCGCAGGTTCGAATCCTGTCGGGGGCGCGTTACAGCAGGTCAAAGCGGGTGTCCAGAGTGATGGACACCCGCTTTTTCGTGCTATCCCATCCTTATCCCATCTTTTAGTGTGCGGCGGGTGTACTCGTGGGTGGTTCGGACCAAAAGGGGTGATCGGCGAGGTGAGGGAGGGCTGGAACCCAGCCGTATCGTCGGGAAGCAGGGACTCACGGCCTAGCTGATGCGGCCGCATCGGACACATCAGAGCGAGCCACAGAGCCAGCTGCGGGTGCGTGAGAGCGCACCCGCGCGAACACGACAGCCGCCGCAACGACAAGCGCGAATCCTATGAAATAGGGTGCGGAACGCGCGATCCCGCTGTATAGAACACCCGCGAGCAGTGGAGCGGCCATCTGAATCCCAGACATGGTGGACTGGAGTGCGCCGGCGATTTTGCCCTGTTCGTCGCCTCCGGCGTTGGCTGAAACGAGACCATCCAAGGGTGCCTGCGTGAGCCCCTGGGCTCCGCCGAGCATGAGCACACCGAAGATGAGCAGCCATGGTTGCGCGAGCAGCGAAGCCATCACCGCTAGGGCAGCGACGCCGATACTCTGACCGATGATGCCGATCAGAATGGTGCGGTGCTCGCCGATGCGGGGGAGCAGGAACGCGAGCAGGCCGCCTTGAACCACGATGTCGAGCACGCCAATGAGGGCGAGCAGGAACCCAACTTGGGTTGCGGACCACGACACGGTGTCGATGGCGAGCACGCTGAAGTTACTTGTGAAGAACGTGAACGGGATGGTCAGTAGCGTGAACGTGAGGAACAGGCCGCGTAATGCTGGGCGGCGGAAGGCCTCGGAGATCACGCGGACGGGGTGCAGGTTTTCGAGTTCGAGTTGTGCGGTCCGCTTTGCTGGATCCAAGGATTCTGGTAGTAGGAAGATCGAGAGCAGCGCAACGATGAGCGCTACTGCGGCGGTGGCGAATACTGGCAGGCGGATGTCGATTCCGGCGAGCAGGCCGCCCAATGCTGGGCCGATCATGAAGCCGATTCCGTTGAGTGCGCCGAGTAGACCGAAGCGCTTGGCGCGGTCCTCGGGAGGGGTGATGTCTGCTGCGTAGGCGAACATCGCAGGCATGTCACCTGATGTGATGCCTTGAATGATGCGGCCGAGTAGCAGCACCCACAGTGCGCCGCCGATTCCAAACACCACGTAACCGACCACCGCGCCGAAAGCCGCGATGGTGATGACGGGACGCCGGCCAACGCGGTCGGATAGTCCGCCAAAGAATGGTGCCGCGATAAATGCGCACAGTGCGCTTACGCCTTCGAGCATGCCGACCCACAGCGCGAGGGATGGACTGTTGGCGGGTAGGTAGCTCTGAACAAGGAATGGCATGACGGGGAACACGATGGTCATGCCAATCACGCTCAGCATGGTCAGGGAAACGAGCATGAACCACGCGCGCTTCTGGGGTACTGGGGTGTGGGTTTCTGAAGTCATTTCAGTAGAGTAACACTAAAATCATAATCATTATAGTTTTTAGTTCGATACACTATTAGAGTGACTGAAAAATTAGCGCAAGAGAAGGCAGTGCCGGGATGCATGCCTCCCGCAAAGACCGAGCTTGGGCGTAGAGAACGCAAGAAAGCCGCAACGCGGCAAGCCATCGCTGACGCTGCAATGGAGTTGTTCTTAGAGCGCGGCTATGACGCGGTCACGATCAAGCAGATCGCGGATCGCGCGGACGTCTCGCTCGCCACCGTCTACGCGCACTTCCCCCAGAAGGAAGCGCTCGTCTTCGATGAAGACGACGCACGGCGTGAATCTCTGCTGGCGGCAGTGTGCGAGCGACCCGAAGGCGTCACAATCAGTGCCGCGCTCTACGGCTGGCTCGCCAACCTCATTGAGGAGGGGCGTCAGCACGCCGGTCAACAGGCGGCGTTCCTCGCAATGATCGAGGCAACCCCCGCGCTGCAAGGGTTTGAACGCGCAATGTGGTTGCGCCACGAGACGGCGCTCGCGGACGCGATAGCCTCCGAGCTAGACCTCGATGCTAGTGACGTGCGCATCAGGCTTTACGCACACTTTGTGTTGGAGGCGTGGGGTGCGATAGACATCGAGGCGGACCCGCTCGACACGTTGGAAGGCATCTTTGAACTGCTTGATCACGGGTGGGCGGCAATTGAGGGTGGGGTACGCCGCTAGCGGCTTCCTTTGGTGGGACTAGTTGTTTTTGGACGGGACAACCCACATTTTGTGGGTGGTCCCGTCCAAAAATGGCTAGTCTCGTTGGTTGTATGGTTCTACTTCCCGACGATCCCCCGGCTCTCAGCCCTGGCTTGCCTTCCGGCTAGCGCGGGTTGAGTAGGGAAGGCGTAAACGTTCCGAACCACCCCAAAATTGTGGGTGGTTCGGACCAAAAAGGGGTGGTCGGCGGGGTGAGGAAGGGCTGGAACCCCGCCGGCTCGTCGGGAAATTAGGTACTTAACAACTCACATGAGTTGTTGAACGGAACGCACTACGAGTTTGCGATGCTTGTCCACAAGCCGTACGGCGTTGCTGTCCAAGCCAGCGGACGCAGCCAGATCCGGTAGTTGTTCCGCCGTCTCGGTCATGACGGGGACGACCGTGGCGGTGACTTCATCTGGATCCAGGCCGGACAGCGAGGCAAATTTATGCCACTGACTGCGCCCAAGATTGCCAACCTGGCGGATGCCGCCAATCGACATGGCTAGCCTTGTGGAAAGCCGTGGATACATGATGGTCGGCACAGCGTCATAGAGCGGCGCCAATCGAACAGATTGACCATCCAAAAGGACACTGTAGTTTTTGACGTGAGCATCCGCATTACCGATTGCAATATTGAATGCCAATTGACGGACAAACTCGATGGCTTGCTGGTGGTCATGCTTTTCAAGTAACTCTGCCAGGCTGTGTGCGGCGATGTCATACTTACTCGAATTCGCAATCCCCAAAGCTTGTGCCAAGTCCTCTGCATGCACTCGATGGCCCTGTGTGCGGTCCCACCGTTCAACCATGAACGTCGGTTGTTCGAGGAAGTCAGTGACTTTACCCTGTGAGGCGTTGATTCCTAGAGCAGATGCAATCTCGAGGCTTCGCTGCTCCAGAAAATCGACTTTGGCAAAAGCGGGGCTTGGTGGCTTGAAAATGTGAGTTGACGGGGACTCGAACGTGGACCAAAACCACGACTCAGCAATGCGGGACAGTGAGAACTTTGCCTGCACTCCAGCTAGTGACAATCGCTGCGTGAAATCGTGTGCTTGCACTGTTGCGTTCGGGTCACGGGTAAGGCGCGAAATATGGTAAGCAATATCGTCTACGGTTGCTTCGACCAGCGGTTGCGGGTCCCGTTGCGCAAGTTCCTCATGAGGGCTTAACGAAATCGCTCCCGCTAGGTCCTCGCCGTATTCTCCGAGGAGGGAGAAAGTATCGTTAGGGATTCCTCGCTCAAAAGCCCACCGGTCGCGCACCCGCTCGTTTTCGGGCAGCAGATTATCTAGGTAGTCAAATGCGTGCGTTTCGCTCAACTCCGCGCCTGGCTGCAGTGACAATGAGATGGGCGTTGGCGTGTCATGGAGATAAGTCAGCTTTGCGCCTTGCTCAGTTGCATCAAAACGTGCAATGAGCTGTCTATTGAGGAATGCGAATAGGTGGCGGGTGCTGTCAGCTCGCATGCGGGTGGAGTTCCTGTTCCGTGCCTACATTGTGCTTGCAGTGGGCACTCTGCGTAATTGACGGCAGTGCAAGAGCGTGGACATCGAGGGCTTTAAGAACTTGCAAAATCAGTGCGTGGTTAGGGCTGGGGTGTTCATCCTCGATATCTAGGATGAACTGAGGTTCTACGTTTGCACGCGCAGCGAGCTCTTGGTGCGTCAATCCGATCTCCTCGCGGGTTGTGCGCACTACATTGGCAAGCTGAGCTACGGTGCCCATGAAACGTCGAGTAGCCATGATGTCATCCTATCCGTGTGCGTGCGCTGGTAGAGCGGGGAAGGAATAAATGGTCCGAACCACCCCCAAAATTGTGGGGCAAGCGAACCCAAAGGGGCGAGCCGCGAGCTGAGGGCAAACTCACCGCGCCGGTATTTCCAGCGGAGGAGCGCCGAGCCATATGCTGTGCTGGTGTCACTCGCGATCTGGCTTTCCCTGCTCACCGCCTCCATTGTTATTAGCCTGACACCGGGCGCGGGAGCAATTAACACAATGTCGAACTCGATGACTGTGGGCTGGCGCAGGTCGGTGTGGGGAATACTTGGGCAGCAATCAGCATTGCTCGTCCATATCGTCATTGTGGCGGCAGGTGTGGGCGTACTCGTATCAAACACTCCTATTCTGTTCAACACGATCCGCTACCTTGGCGCCGCCTACCTAGTGTTCCTTGGTGCACGCCTCCTGCTAGCTAAACCTGCTGACGCCTCCCATGAGGTCCGCTCGGCACGCGCCAACGAGTCCGGCTGGTCCATGCTGCGCAGAGGCTTTTGGGTAAACCTGCTCAACCCCAAAGCCATCGTGTTCTTCTTAGCGTTCATCCCGCAGTTCATCAAGCCGTCCCAGCCGCTGCTTGAGCAGTACCTGATCCTAACCGCAACGGTGGTGTGCGTGGACGTGATCGTGATGTGGGGATTCTTTGCCGTGGCCGCGCGCCCCTTCCAGCGATACATGGAAACGGCACGCGGCCAGCGCATCCTCAACAGTGTTTTTGGTGCGCTATTTATCTGCGTTGCGGGATTACTCGCGTTCTTTCACTAACCCTCAAAACCGCTAGACGCCGGCGAGAACCAAGTCATCATCCAAGCCGGTGGAGTCATCTGACGCGGCAGGATCGTCGCAAATCTGAGTGGACGTTTCCGAACCCAGAGGACCAACCGGAGCAATACGCAGCGGCTTCACACGATCAAGCACCGCAACGATTGCCAGCGAAACCACGCCGATAATTGTCAAAGTGATCAGGTGACTACCCGCACCAGACCCATCAAAGTACAGAATCGACTTGATGGTTTCTGCTGCCGCGGGGAACGGCAGAATGTCATGCAGGTGACGGAAGAAGTCCGGCACCATGTAGAGCGAAACCGCCGCGTTCGACGCTGGAATACCAAGGAACATGAGCAGGCCCACCACAACAGGAGTGGCGAGCATGCCGATCAGTCGCTCAAAAATCGCGGCAAACCACGCCACACAGAACACGGTGAGCGCGCCGGCACCCCACAGGGCAAAGAAGTTGCCGTGCAGTGCGCCAATAATCGGACCGGCAATCAGATAAAGGATCGCTGAAATGCCCACGGCCCAACCCGCCACAATCGGGATCATCTTGCGCAGAGGCTTAGATGCGGGCATCGCGTTGGCGCCAACCACCACGATCATGAAACCAGACATAATCCAGCCCATCGCAAGATACATGCTGGTCATACCCATGGAATCACGCTGCGGCAGCGGCGTGAGCTCCTGAACGTTCAACTGCACCTGCTGGCCCGCGGCCACCTGAGTGAACATAGAGTTGGCGATCTGCGCGCCACTAACGTTAGCCGCCTGACTGGTCATAAGCGTGGCGGCAGGGTTGTCCTGGCTGGGCAGCACGTAGGCGGCCACTACGTCGCGGTCAATCACCATGCGGTGTGCTTCCTCGGCTGAGCCGACCGGCTTCAGATCAAAGAACCCGGGCATAGCCTCACCCAAACCGGCCGCTGCCTGCTGCGACTGCTCCATCGTTGCACCCACCACGGCCACAGGCATATCTCGCGGCATAGGCTTGCCCATCGCCCCAAGCATGACGGTAACCATCATGGCCACCATGGAAATGCAGAAGGCAAACAGCGCACCATAACGCCAGCCGGCATTCTTAGGTCGCTTACCGCCGTGCAGGGAGGCCATGAGCACGGGTGGATCAACCAGCTGGCCCGTCTTAGCCTTCTTGCGGGCGTCAAATAGAGCGGTCAAACCAAGACCTGCCACCGCGCCGGTGGCAAGAACAGCCACGTGTGGCCACACGCCGGAGCCGCCAAAGTACAGGATCGAACGCAGCGACTCGCCGATGGCGGGAGCAGGCAAGAATGCGTGCAGGAACGAGTAGAAGCCATTTAGCGAGCTCAAAGGGACGGACAATCCCGAGGCTGGTACGCCCAGAACCATGAGCAGCAGCATCGCGATGATCACGGCGAGAGGTCCCATGAGGCGCGTGAAGAACAACTGCACAGAACCAATGGCAAAGATCGCGAGCCAACTCAGTCCCAGCACCGGCAGAGTGTGACCAGAAACCAAACCGAGTACAGGCCCGGTGATAACTGCGATCAAGCCTGAAACGAGTGCAGCCCAACCAGCCAAGAGCGGCACAACACGGCGGAAACGCAGCAACTCAGGGGAGTTAGAAAGCATCACGGAGAACGGCAGGTAGCCGGCCATAAGCAGGGCGGTGGTCATGAATACGGCGGCAAGCCCAGCCACATCGTTTTTGGGGAGCGGCGCCACATCCTGTGTGTCCACGGCGTAACCCTCGGCCATCAGTTGTGGTAGCGCCAACTTCATGAGTGAGGACTGCTGCGAGGCACCCGCACCGGCCGCTGAATACAAGGTTGCGCTCGACTCGTTAAGTACGATCGCGCCCGCAACTTCCCGGTCTTTGACTTGCGTGATTGCCTTGTCCGCACTTGTGAGCACGGTGGCTTTTAGCGCGTTGCCGGTTTCTTGCTCGAGGGTAGTTGCAACGCGCTGGGCGTGAATTGCGTCCCCGGCAACGATTACTGGCATGTTGTGCGGTGTGGGGGAGTGCATGGCGGCCAGATAGCCGGATACGAGCATACCCACCATGATGAGCGGCATGAGGAACATGGCTACGTACCGGCCGATCTGCTCAGCCTTGGCTCGTTTGGCTGCTTTTTCTTCAGGGCTTAGTTGGGCGCCGGCATTCTTTTGGGATGAATCGGCTTGACCCTTGAGACCAGATTCTGTGACTGAGGTACTCATGTGGTTCCTTGCTGCGGTGAAAATATGTGTGTTCGCGGGCGGATGGCACTCTCGCGGCTCGTAAGACACATGACTTACGGCTCGTGACTTCATTAGTTTACGCCGACTGACTTAAAAGGGAACCACTTCGATAAAAATGATCGGAAGGTCACACACTCGGGTTGCTCAAGCAGCATGAGCTGCCTTGCGTAGAAGTGCGAGGCGTAACGGAAGATGCGCAGGTGCGGTGGGTGTCGTCGAAAATTTGAGACACTATCCTGAAGTAAGTACGAGCCTGAAGTAAGTACGAGCCTGAAGTAAGTACGAGCCTGAAGTGGGCGCGAGCCCTAAGTGAGTACGAGCGACACAGCAACAACACAGCACAAACACTGGAGGACGTGGGCAATGGGGCAGCACGGGGACCGGGCGCGCGAGGCACTACTGGACGCCGCGGAGGAACTGATCGCGCGTGAGGGTTTTGAAGCCGCGTCTAACCGGCGCATCGCTGAGGCTGCACACAATGCGAACCACTCGGCGGTGACATACCACTTTGGCTCGCGCGAGCAGTTGATCGGGGCGGCGTTAAAGCGCTACCAGCCCCAACTTGAAGAGCGGCGTGCGCAGGTGCTGTCTGAGCTGGGCCCCCAGCCCACCTTGCGAGACCTTGTGTCCTCGCGCATCATGCCGTGGATTGAAATTCTCGCCGATCCGGCCACCTCGCCCTGGCATTCACGCTTCCTAGTTCAGGCGCGCAGCATCCCGTTTGCTTGGAAGATTATCTCGGGTGTTTTTGTGCAAAACGGTGATTACCTTAAGTACTTTGAGCAGGCAATTAAACCGCTGCGGGAGGTGCCACGCGGTGCGCTCTACGCCCGGGCGCTCATGATGCAGCACATGATTTTCACGGTGTGCGGTGAGCATGAGCGCCTCGTTGCCGAGGGCAAAACCGGCGGCGATTGGCAGATGCTCGGTGAGTTCCTCGTGGACTCGGTTGTGGGCATGATTGCAGCCCCTGTCACGCATCCTGAGGCATACGAAAAATTCCCGATTTTCCCGGAGGAGTAATTCCGCCGGGAAAACCGGGAATCGGGGTTAATAGCGTTGATTTTCGACGATTCTTCCGCCAGTTTTCTTAGTTTGTTGCGTCGGTCGAATTATCGGCTTAGTCGGTGGCGCCGGAGCCGTCGGTTCCCGTTTCTTCGGTGCCGGTTTCTTCGGTGCCGGTTTGTTCGGTACCTGCTCCGCCAGACTGGTTCACAGCTTTGCCCGTGGACTCGTCATACAGCGCAGGATCGAGGCCGCACTGGGACAACTCCTGCTTGACCTTCTTGGTCAATCGGCTCTTCCCGGCATCATGAGCTTCAGAGACAGTGCCCACCACAATCTCATTGCTCTGCGATTCATGCTGCAGGTCAGAGACTGCTTCACACAGGTGGAAAACGGAGCCGCCCGTAGTCCAATACACCTCGTCCTTGCCCATGAGTGCGATTACAAGTGCCTGTTCGTCTGAATACTTCTCCACGGATGGCGGATCCGTACTGATGCCCGTGGCAAAAGATCCGCCAAAGATCAAGATTGCGATCGCGCCAGCGATGCCCTTCTGCTTGCCGTCCATGTTTTTGTTCATGAACAGCAAAATGATCATGGGTAGAAACGCAATTGAGGACACGATGGCACCCAACTGGTTTTGCACAAAAAACTTGACCTTGTTCTTCTCTGAGGCAGGGTCAAGTACGTTCGCCTTTTTCCACATGAGGTTGCCTGGAATAACGAGCGCGCCAGCCACCACAAACATGGCAATCAGCAGCCACATATTTACCGGATTTTGCCGCAGCACCCAAAATGCCACAAAAAATGTGACTCCTAGTGCCACAATCCACAAGATCCAGGTGATCAGCCGGAGTTTCTTTGCCTGCGCTTGAGCTTCAGGCGAGGCGTGCCAGGTGGGTTGAGCAGATGCGGACGGCGTCTTCTTTGACCTGGTTGAAGGCTGCGAGCTCGCGGCAACTACCTTCTTTTTAGTGCGGGGCTGTTCAGGCACGATGGTCCTTTCGGCGGTTCCTCCAAAGTGGCAATTTCCAGAAGTATAGCCGGATGGTGACCTCGATCACATGGCGAGAGGTACCTTGTTTGACCAGTTCAGTGGATGATTTTTCACAACCAGTCCTTCCGCTTGAAAATTACATACAACCCCGCACACAACGCAGCCATCAAACCCAGCGCAATTGGATAACCAAACCGCCACGACAGTTCGGGCATGTGCTGGAAGTTCATGCCGTACACTCCAGAAACCAGCGTAGGAATCACCAAAATGGCCGCCCACGAGGAAATCTTCTTCATATCCTCGTTCTGTTGCTGGCCAATCAACGCCGCGTTCACCTGCAAAATCTGCGAGAGCAAGTCCTTCAACTCAACCACACGATCCGCGGTGCGCTGCACCTTGCGCAAAAGGTGACGAACTGCGAGAACTAGGGCTTCGTCGACAGTATTTACATGCTCGGCGTCATCCTCTAGGTCATCAAGCACGTCCACAAGCGAATCCGCTAAGGGGACAACTGCCCGCTCCAACTCGAGGACCTCGCGATTCAACCGATAAATGTGCGCGGGCGCACCAACATCCCCAGCAAACACCTGTAACTCAACGTCATCCACGTCCTGCGTCAACTCATCAGCCACCTCAATGTAGTCCGCAGCAATCTCATCCATCACCCGCAAATACGCGCTACGAGACCCAAACGTCAGCTCATCCGGGGTAGCAAACCCAAACAACTCGCGCGCACTCAAATCGTGATGAGCACCAGGCATGTCACGATGCAAAATCACCAAAAACGACTCAGTCAAAACCAGATGCAGTGAGGACAGCGTGACCCGTTCCAGCCGGTCAGAATAGGCGGCAGGGCGCAACACTGTCACGCTCGCATCGCCAATCCGGTCAATCCGCGGGCGCGGATTAGGCGTCAAAATATCCCGCTTGAGCGCGTTGGGCAGGGGAATCCTCTCCACAAACTCGTCCGCACCATCGGACCCCAGCGCCTCCACCACAATTACGTGACAGCCGCTGGAACCGGATATGTCGTCGAAAATCTGATCCAACGCATCAGGGCCGTGAGAGCTCATATCCACCCGCTGACCGTTCTCATACGTGGCCACGTGGATTGACGGCGAACCAGCATCACTCACTTTTAACCCCCAAATTACCGACGAATCCCGCACCAACCAGCGCACCACACGCGCCACTGTGGCAAGCGTAACGCCGCAGCACGCCGAAACACCGGCGCCAAGCCGGACACACGCGGCCCGGCCCGAAGATGCCAAAATGGACCCATGCCCAACAGCGAAAACAACGCCACCGAACCTCAGAGCACACGCAGCCACGTAGACATGTGGACCGACGGTGCCTGCAAAGGCAACCCAGGAATAGGCGGCTGGGGCGCATGGCTCAAAGCCGGCGGGCACGAAAAAGAACTGTTTGGCGGGGAAGAAGTCACCACCAATAACCGGATGGAACTGACCGCCGTCATCGAAGGCTTACGCGCACTCAAATGGCCCTGCGACGTAGCCCTCCACGTAGACTCAACCTACGTGATGAACGGCATCACCAAATGGATCCACGGCTGGAAGCGAAACAACTGGCGCACAGCCGACAAAAAACCAGTCAAAAACGCCGAACTATGGCAAGAACTCGACCGCCAAGTAGCCCGCCACACCATCAACTGGATCTGGGTCAAAGGCCACTCCGGGGACGAAGGCAACGAAAAAGCCGACGAACTTGCAAACCGCGGTGTAGACCAGGTGCGAGCAACCGCACAGGCCTGAAACCACACAAAAAACAGCCAAAGCGCTAGCCTTGATGTGTGATTGAGACGAAAAACAGCGCAGACATCGAAGGAATGCGGGAAGCCGGCCGAGTAGTGGCCACCGCACTAGTCAAGATGGAGGAAGCCGCGCAGGTAGGAATGAGCCTGCGAGAACTCGACGCCATCGGCGCTGGCGTACTCAAAGAAGCAGGCGCAACCTCGCCCTTCCTCAACTACCACCCAGACTGGGCACCAACACCATTCCCCGGCAGCATCTGCGCATCCGTAAATGACGTAGTAGTCCACGGCATCCCCGGTGACTACGTCATCGGTGAAGGCGACGTAGTCTCCATCGACTTTGGCGGCATCCTCAACGGCTGGTGCGGCGACTCTGCACGCACCTTCATCGTGGGCCAAGGCCGTGAAGAAGACCAAATGCTTGTGGAAGTAACCCGCCAAGCGCTCTACGCAGGCATCGAAGCCGCGCAAGTAGGCAACACCATCGGTGACATCGGATTCGCAGTCAACGGGCTCGCCAAGAAGCACAAGCTCGGCAACTTGAAAGACCACGGCGGACACGGCATCGGAACCGAAATGCACATGGACCCCTTTGTCCCCAACGTGGGTAAAAAGGGCAAAGGCATGAAACTTTTCCCCGGACTCGTCATCGCCATTGAACCAATGTTCATCCTGGGTGGGCGTAGTGATTACCGCTACGACCCAGATGGCTGGACCATCCGCTCAGCCAAGGGCGGACGCGCAGCACACTGGGAACACACCATCGCCATCACCGAGTCCGGCCCAGAAATCCTCACACTTCCCTGATCATGGCCAGCTCCGCAAACGACAGGATCATTTGGATTGACTGTGAGATGACAGGGCTCGACCTAGAACAGGACGCCCTGGTTGAAATCGCAGTCGTAGTAACCGACGGTGAACTAAACCCGCTCGATGACGGCATAGACGTGATCATCAAACCGCCCAGTGAAGCCGTTGCTGGCATGGGGGAGTACGTGCGAAACATGCACACCACCTCCGGGCTCATCAACGAGTGGGATGGCGGCGTGACATTGGCCGAGGCTGAAGCGCTGGTGCTGGCGTACTTGCGTAAGCACGTGCCCGTGGCAGGCAAAGCACCGCTCGCCGGAAACTCCGTGGCCACCGACAAAATGTTCCTCGAACGCGACATGAAAGAACTCGTAGCGTTCATGCACTACCGGATCGTTGACGTCTCATCCATAAAGGAACTCGCACGACGCTGGTACCCCCGCGTCTACTTTGCCGCGCCAGCCAAACACGGTGGGCACCGTGCGCTCGCAGATATCCTCGAATCTATTGACGAGCTGCGCTACTACCGCGCCGCAATGTTTGTGCCGGCTCCCGGGCTAGATACGTCAGGTGCGCGGGCGGTTGCCGCTGCTGTGGCAGACAATTCCGTATCCGGAACGATCTCGGTGCCACAGTCATACCGCAACGGGTCTTAGGGCTTGGGAGTTCCTCGTGGTGTGGATCACGTGGAATGAGTTTTTATTTACCAGCGCTGTGCAGGTATGCTTTTTCATGTCGCGGTTCACGCCGCGAATTCACGGAGATTCACCCTGAACGAATGAACTGCTTGTGCAGGTCAATGGGTTGTGTCTCACTGAATATGGTGGCTATAGCTCAGTTGGTAGAGCACCGCGTTGTGGTCGCGGGGGTCGCGGGTTCGAGTCCCGTTAGCCACCCCACTGAAAAACCCCGGAATCCTGCGGATTCCGGGGTTTTTGACCTATACTCGCTCTTTCTGGCTAGGGTGCTCCAACGGGGCTTACCTAGTGAGGATACCGAGTGGATGCAGAATCCGGACAGCTTTTACGCGAAGCCCTTCCTGTTGGTCCCTGCCCAGATCCGGCGGCTAAGCGCGCGCGGCATGGACTGTGGATCCGACGAATTCGCAGCCGCTGTGCTGGAGAGGTGCGGGTACTACAGGCTCTCTGGCTACTGGCATCCGTACCGTCAGTTTCGCCCCGCTCCCGCGCCAGCGTTAGACGCTGAAGGGCGTGAGCACCGTCTTGATACGTTCCGCCCTGGAACCAAGCTGGAGCACGTGGTCGCGATCTACGATTTTGATCAGGAGCTGCGCACCAGACTGAGTGCAGTGCCGGGGTGCGAAGGGTTGGTAAGCACTCTAATGTCTCCGGCGAACCCTGCCGAAGGTTACTCGATACTGATAAGGAACAATAACGGGCGGAGTTGAGGCGCTGGGTGGGTGGCAGATTCGTGCTCATGCCTCACAGGTGTGAGACCCCTTCCAGCGCCCTGCCGCCTGTGATGCCCCGCTGGATTAGATCGCCATGAACGCCACGACCGCCGAGACAATCGACAGCACCAAGAGAACCGCAGCCGGAGCGAAAGATTCTTTACGGCGCGCATGCACCACGACTGCCCCGATCATGATGATCGCAAGTCCCACCGCAGCGATTGGGGTCAGTACCTGGGCGATGCCAGTCGCGATGGGCAGGGCCAGGCCAATCGCGCCGATGACCTCGAGTGC
>Ga0222423_1000891_pt1 | contig 15834 bp, 21 predicted proteins | sample 3A0metagenome_FD_182472 | JGI IMG/M metagenome (GOLD analysis project Ga0222423, IMG submission 182472) | Enriched microbial communities from leaf-cutter ant dump, University of Wisconsin, Madison, United States - 3A0 (version 2) | ecosystem: Environmental > Terrestrial > Nest > Insects nest >...
GCCGGCCCGCCGAAGACGAGCCCGCAGGCCAGCCCCGTGAAGAACCGGCACCCCGCCTCGCGGCGCGTCTTGGGCAGGAGATAGATGAGCGAGACCGCCGCCCCCGCGGACGCGCCGATGAATCGGGCGGTCCACAGCCCGCCGTCATTGCCGAAGTCAGCCATTGTTAAGCCTTTCGGATTATTATGGAAAACAGCAAGAAGCGACCGAAACGGACCGCAGACCTGCCCCTCACGCGGAGTCGGGCAGCGGAAATTCACAAGTCTTCCGAATCCCTTGCGAAGGTTTCCTCGATTTTCGATTCAACGCGTTCACGCAGAGAATCCGCGAGGAGGCAAAGCGATTCAGGCCACAAAACCAACCATCTGATTTCCTTAAGAAATCCTAGGAAAATCTGCCCCTCACCCTAACCCTCTCCCCGCAAGCGGGAGAGGGGACGTGCCCCACCAACGCCCATTGCTTGAGGAAACCCACCCGGCATATCCCTTCGCCCCGCTTGCGGGGAGAAGGTCGCGACAGCGGGATGAGGGGCAAGCGCCCTAGACACCCCCTCTGCCCCCTCAATACCCCACCGCCCGCCGCTTCTCCTCGTCCGTCAGAAACCCCGCCGCCGCCACCCGCGCCCAGAGCTCGGAGCGCTCGGCGACAAGCCCGCTCACCTGGTCGAGGTCCGGCACCAGCCGCAGCCTCTCGCCCTCCTCGCCCAGCCATGCCGCGAAGGACGCCGCCGTGCGCTGCACCAGCGGCAGCACGGTCAGCCGCCAGAAGGCCCGGTTGGCCTCCTGGTAGTTGGCATAGGTCGCATCGCCGGGAATGCCGATCAGCATGGGCGGCACACCGAAGGCGAGCGCGATGTCGCGCGCCGCCCCGTTCTTCGCCTCGACGAAATCCATCTCGCGCGGCGAAAGCCCCATCGCCTTCCAGTCGAGCCCGCCTTCCAGCAGCATCGGCCGTCCGGCGCGCGCCGCGCCCGAATAGCCCTCCTCCAGCTCGCCCTTCAGCCGGTCGTACTGGTCGGGCGAAAGATTGCCGCCCTCCTTCGGCTGGTAGACGAGCGCACCGGAGGGCCGGGCCGAATTGTCGAGCAGCGCCTTGTTCCAGACGGCCGCGGCATTGGAGAGGTCGAGCGCCATGGAGGCCGCCTCCAGCGGCGCGAAGCCCATCTGGTCGTCGAGCGGATGGAACAGCCTCAGATGCAGGATCGCCCCGCCCTCGCCCGCCGGATGCCGGCGCACATTCGCGCCGGTGCGGTATTCATAGGCGACCGGCCAGCCGTCCCGCCCCTCGACGATCTGCACCCGGTCGGGCCGCAAGAGATGCAGTTCCCGCAACTCCCCGCCGAGCCGCACGCCCTCGACGAAGGCATTGCCGGAAAGCAGCAGGTGCCCGTAGAGCGTCTCGAAGAAATCCGTGCCCGCCATGCGCCCGTTCGGCCGGGCGAGCAGCGCAAGGCGCGGGTCCTCCGGCCGCTCCGCCTCGCCCTCATAGGCAAGCCAGGGCACCGAGGCCGCCGCCTCCGCGATCATCCGCACGGCCCGGTGCGCCACCGGGTTCTTCATGAACCCCTCGCGCGACAGCGAGGCATAGGAGCGGCTCGACCAGTGCGCCCGCCCCTCGCCCGTCAGCGTGAAAAACCCCGACGCCTTGGTCTCCGCCGCTCCGCGGCGGCGCGTGAGGAAGGAAGGTAGCTTCATGATGTTCCTCGATCGTGTGAATTGATTGAAGCGCCGGGCCGTGGGGCATGGATCCTCGGGTCAAGCCCGAGGATGACGGAGGGGAGGAGAGGCCACCCGGCCATCGAGCGGCGCGGCATGTGGAGCCGTTGTGAGTATCCGCCATCCTTCTCTTCTTTCGTCATCCTCGGGCTTGACCCGAGGATCCACGCCCCACGGCACGGCCTACCCGCCAAGCACCACGAAAAACGCCCGCCCGTACCCCGCCACCAGCTCCGCCCGGTCCAGCCCGTTGACGACCCGCCGCGCGCCGACCCAGTCGGCCTCGCCGGCAGAAAAATGATCCCCAAGCCGCCGCCCCGTAAAAGCCCCGGAAAGCATCCCGACGAACAGGATCTCCACCGCCGCCCCCGTCTCCATCGCGAGTTCCGGCCGCGCGACAAGGTCGAGCCCGGTCAGCGCCGCCAGCCGCTCGTAATTCCGCCGATGCGTGATCTGCACCAGCCCGCGCCCGAGCCAGCTATGGCCCGCCTCATCGCGTCGCCAGTAAGGCGCGGAAACCTGCGGCAGGCGCCCGGCGGCGAAGGCCGCATCGAGCCGCGCGATGGCGATGGCGTCCGTCGCGGCAAAGGTCTCGCGCACCGGCCGCATCCGTCCGCCCGTCTCGTGGTGGGCCGTCGCGAGCATATAGGCGAGGAAGCGTCGGTCTTTCGTCTCCCCGCCCCGCTCGAAACGGTCGAGCAGCGCCGTCATACCGGCCACCTGCCCGCGCGAAAGCCGCCCGCCATAGAGCGGCCCGCGCACGCCGTCGAAAAACGCCCTGCGATCGATGCCCATCGTCATATCCCCCGCACCCGCGGCTCGCCCAGCCGGTCGAGCACCAGCGCCGTCAGCGCCCAGACGAGCGCGTCGAGCCTGTCCGGCGAGCGGCCGGCGGAAAGCCCGTCCGGGCCGAAATCGCACATTTCATCTTTCCGGCCCTAATCACTTGATATTATTGGATGGTTGTTTTGCCGATTTCCGGCGTTTTACAGTTTTCGCATTTCGCTCGTTGCGGACGAGCGTCGCTAGGGCCGCTTTTCCGCTCTCCTTACGATCCGCAAACCGGCAATACCGCTCGATGGTGGCAAGTGACATTCCGACGATGTCGCCGATCTGACCGATCTCCAGACCGGCCCGGCGAAGTCGAATGACGGCAGTGCAGCGCAGGCCGTGAAGCGTCACGCCGGCCAGCTCGGGGATTTCATCGCGCATCTCCTTGAAGTGCCGCGAGAACAGCTTGCGCGTATAGGGCTTACCAGCCCCGCGCCCTTCCTCTTGCTTCAAGAACGGCCCGGGAACGGTCAAATCCCACTCCTCCATCTCCTTGGCCAACTCAGGCAGGATAGGGCAATAGATATCCCTGCCCTTCTTCTGCGTCGTGAGGGAGAACCCTCCCTCATCGATGTGCTCCGGCCCTACACGCACGGCATCACTGCCTCGCATCCCTGTATGCTGGTAAAGGATCACGCCACGCCGGATCACGCCGGTCAATTTCGTGTCGGCTGCGGTGAGCTGCTCCGGCGTCCATGGCTTGTGGCCTCCCTCAGTCTTCCGGGGAGATAATCCCTCTGTGAGGCTAGTGACAATAAACTCGTTCAGCTTCGCCCACTTGGAGAAGCTCCGCATCGTCGACAGAAAGTTGTTAGCGGCAGCCGGCCGGTCGGCCATTCCATTGAGGATGGCCTGGACATGGACCGGCTTCAGCCCGCGGGGCGACAAGCTACCCCACGCCTCGCGGGCGATGCGCGATGATTGCTCGTAGAATGTGATCGTGCTCGCAGTCACCTCGCCGGCTGCGCGCATCTGCATCAACCACTCATCGAGCACGGAATTGAAGGTGTCTGCGGGTACGGGGACGGACGATCCACGATGTTGATGGATTGCCGCCCAGAATTCCGGGCTATGCGGGTCCTTTGGAAGAGCGTGGCGCGGGCCGGGGTTTTCTGTGCCCCGACCCGTCTGAAAGTAGAAATATTCCCGTCCACGTGACACCACCCGATGCACGTTTCTTGGCAGCGTCACGCTAGCCTTTTCGCGCCGACGTCGCATGGACAGCCCCCACCATGTAAGGATCGTCCGTGGAAACCGCGGCGGCATCGGCAACGCCTTCAAGGGCGCGCTGAACGTCACTCCAGTTCCAGCGAACAGGCGATGCCTGAGACCGACCCAACTTGATCGGCCTGGGGAGTATTCCGCGCTCGACCATTTCTCGCACTGTCGACTCCGACATGTCCAGCTCTCGCGCTAACGATGCGCAGGACATGTAGGAAGGTCGCCACCCGGGCTGTGAGCCACGACGAGGAGATGTAGACGGGCTAGAGACCATCCCTATGCCTCCACCCTTCCCGCCACCACCCAGGGCGGCGCCTGTCCACTCAGCTTGGCGACGATGCACGGCTCACTCATCCGGCGAGGCTCGTAGCAATAACCCTCGTCATCATCGAGCCAATGCCAGGCGTCAAAATCTTCCCGATAGACGACTCCACTAAGGTTTCGTCGCTGAACTTTTTCGAGCCAGAAGTCCATCAGGTAACCCTGCCAACTGACGCGGTAGAGACCGGGACCGGTCCATGGCAGAAAGGCCCGCTCGCAATGAACCCAAACCCGATAGGTTCCGTCTTCGCAAGGGTTGTATGCAATCGATTGTCGAGTGACGTTGGGGTGCATCCGCGCAAGGATGGCCTGCATATTCGCCAAGCAGGCATCAAGTTGCTCTCGATCAGAAAGCTGCCCCGGATCGGCCGGAATTCGATCCGGGGCAGCCAGCGCCGCCGCAGGCAAAGCTGCGGCGGAACCTGCGGTGGCGAACTTCAGGAAGGTACGGCGGGAGTGAGCGGCTTTCACTGGCGCTCCTCCCTCATCAGGCCCTCAATAATATCGAGGGCACGCACAAGATGATCGGCGACGAGGTTTGATGTCCGCGAGAGCCCGCGGCGCTGTAAATCGTCATCAATGGATTCCACCGCCATGTTGACGCAGTGGAGGAGATCGCTGGCGATCTTCACCTGAACCGCAGCCTCTTGGAGCGTGCACGGCAGGACCTCTCCCATGGAGTTGAGTTTCGCGCTCATGTCACGCCCTCACTTCGCGGCCGGCGAATTCCAGCGTGTCAGATGCCTCAGAGAGCGCATCGCTGGTTTGCCTCAGAAGGAAGGACAGACCAACCAGTGCACGGCTATCAAACGAACATCTTGGCTCCTCGCAGAGGTCGTCCACCACACGGATTATGATCTCCAGAATGGCGACACGCTCGACGAGTGTACTTTCCACGCCCATGATCGCATGAATGGCGCTTGCTTTCGGGTGCGGTTTGGGGGTAATGTTTTCCTGCATTTCGATGGACCTCCAAGTCTGTTGAGAACAAGAAGGGCGCTGCGGTGTTTTATCAGGACCGCGCAGCGCCCTCTTTCATTTCCGGTGGGTCAGAAAGTGCACGCCGCAGATGAAAGACTATCTCCGCATTCATCGACCGGCAATTTTTTACCGCTTCTTCCTTGATGCGATCGCGCATTCCGTCCGGCAGGCGGAGCGGGAAGCCGTCCTTCATCATTCGATATTGCGACATTAACCAATCCTTATCTCGACTAGCGATATCACTCTTATCTCAAGTCGAGATAATTGCGTCAAGGCCAAATTTATCTCAAGTCGAGATAATTGCGTCAAGGCCAAATTTATCGCAAGTCGAGATCATAGGAGAGATTTGCAGTGGCCAAAAAATATCCCAGCGACAAATTGGACCAGTACATCGTGAGGTTCCCAGAAGGGATGCGCGACAAGATAAAGGCGGCGGCGGAAGCCAAAGGCCGCTCAATGAATGCGGAAATCATTACCCGCCTTGAAGCGTCTTTGGCGGGAGCAACGGGTGGCCTTGGTGCCATTGATCAAATTTTCGGTCAGGCCATTCAGGGGTTACTGAGCCGGCCGGAGCCTCCCTCGCCCAAGATCATGAAGCGCCTTGAGCATGCGCATGCAACGTATCGTCAGCTAGAGTCTCAGCAACTGCGCGACTTCCTCGATCTCATAAAGACGATCGATGAGGGCGAGGATATCTTTGGGATGTCTCAAGAGGATTGGGCGGACCGCGCGCGCGAGTACGAAATCAATGAACTGCGATCCCGAGCACATAGTCTCGGCTTTGATCTCGTGGAGAACGACGACACCGACATACACGTTTTTGTGCCGAACCCGGCCGTGGTCAAAAAAACGGACAAATCCTGACTTCCGATAAGCTATCACTTATCGGAAGCCAGCACGGAAATGCGTTCGCGCCTCGACGAATTACCTTTGTTCGCTACCGACCTGGAAATAGCTGCGGCCGTGGTCGGTGAGAAGCGCGCTGCCAGGTGGGCTAAAGAGCGCTTGCCTGCCTTGGAAAAAGTGCCCGGCTTTCCCAAGATTGACACTTTCCATGGTGGCAGGCCCGTACCTTTAGTGGCGCGGTTCTACGCCAACTTCCTTGGCATTGATACTGAGGGACCGCCCGACGGTGAGGAACATCCGGAAGCATGGCATCGGAAGCGCGTCAGCCGAAAGTGAAATCACTCGGTATCGTACTCCGCCTCGATGGCTCCAGGCGCAGCGTAGCCGGCGGCCGTCTTGCCACGAGGGTTATCCCCGCCGAGCGCGCGGGGATCAGCGAGCGAAAGGGTCGCGAAGGTCTTGTCGCTCTGCGAGAGCCGCACACTCTTGATGATCATAAACCCGCTGATGCCGAGCCAGTCGTCCTCAACCGCTACCAGCCAGTTCGGTTGCCAGAACTGGCCGTCCTTATCCCGCCAGCCTGTGACGATGATGGTGGCCGTGATGCCGTTGCCGGCCGCGCGCTTCAACTCCCATGTCGAGCGGTTTCGCATCCGGTCGATGGTCGCCTCGCCCTCATGCGAAAGGATCAGTGTCCGCTTGCGCTGAATACCGTTGTCCTGCGCTTTCGTTTCAGGCCGCAGATGCTGCTTTTCAACGCCGTCCGTTTGCTGGCCGCGCACCTTGACCTCAGAATACCGCCCCGCCTCCGTAAAACTCGCGCCGGATCCGGGCAGGATGTTCACGCCGCGCTTGATCATGCCGGAATGAATACCACCCGGCTTCGTCGATAGCTTGATGCGGCCCTTCTCCGTATCGTGGATCAGGATACCCCGGCCGCGTGCGCGCCGCTCGACCGAAGCCCAGGCGCTTTCGCCTTCGATGATCTTGTGGCGTGGTTCAATGGGAAAGGTCGAGCCATCCGTCTCGATGCCCACGCCGGCGCTGTCCAGCTCCCTGGCAATGGCCGCGATGTCCTTTTTCAATATCTCGCCCGTCGGATGGTCCGCCGAGGTCTCGACATAATCGACCGTGCGCGACATGAAGGTACATCCGAGGCTACGGCTATCCTCAGTATAGGCCGTGTTCACGTCTCGCACATAGCCGGTGAAAAGCAGGTCTCCGTTTGCCGTAATTTTCGTCGGCTGCCCCGGAACGACCGGCAGGCCGCTTCCCTGGATCACGAACGATCCGCTGGCGGTCCGGACGGCCTCCTCTGCCGAAATGGCGATCTCGATGGAGATCATCGGAGGCAAACCCTCGATGACGATGGTCTCTAACGGACGATCGGCAGGATGGTTGGATTTCATGGCGAGGCTCCTGATGAGTTTTATGCATCATTTTCGGGCGTGCGGCGGAACGCCGGCATTCGCCATGCTGCGACCCGTGTCGCCGGTAGCGAGACCACCGCTCACACGACCGCCGCCGCCATCGATCTTGACCTGCAGGGAGGCGCTGGCGATCGCCGCGCGAATCCCCTGCGCGATCGTCTGCGCGATAGCTGGACCTGCCGCCTCAAGGCCGGCGCGCGCCAGGCTGGTGAATGCATCGCCCATCTCGCCGCCGATGGAAGCGGCATCCGCGCCGAACCGCTGGACCGCAGCCGCGCCGACCTCTGTTCCGATTTTCTCCTGATCGAGCCATGGCCGGCCGCTCCCGCCTTTTTCGAGGCCGTCGAGATTGTCGAGGATTCGTTGCAGGTCCGGATTGTGTTGCTCCGGACGGAGCGAGCTATCCCGCTCCCCTTCGCGAAGAATGGTTGCGCGGCGCGCATTCTCCAGTTCACGATATTGCGTAGCGAGGCTCCCCATCGCCTCCTTGCGCTGAAGAGCTTCGTATTGCTCGGGCGAGCTCGGGATGGGAATGAACTCACTCGAGGCAATCCTGCCATCGGCGGACGGCGGGCCGTCCCGATAGCGGGAGCGGCCGGCATTGTGCTTCTCCATCCATTGCCGCTGGTCCTGAACATCCCGGACCCTATCCCGGACGTGCCCGACCTCGCCCCGCCCGTAGGCGGCGAAGGCATCATCTATCATCCGCTGCAGGGCTGGTCCCTTCTCGTCCGGGAAAAGCTCTCGCAACTCCTTCCACATGATGTTGTAGGTATCGAGGGCGGAGCCGTCGCCGAAGGTCTTCTCGTGCTTGGCCCGCCCCTCGTCGATCGCAAGGCCGCGTGCGGTTGCATCGTTGTATCTCTTCAATATCTCCGCACCTGGACTGGCGACGTACTCACCGGTCTGGGTGAAGAGGTTTTTCAGATTGTTCAACGTGATCTGGAGCTGACTGTTGAAGAGCTTGAGCTTCTTTTCCGAGACACCCGCAACGCTCTCCGAGGGCTTCTCGTTGTGCTTGCGCACCATCTCCTGATTTCGTTTAACCTCGTTCAGGCCGGCGACGACGCGCATGACTTCGTCGTCGAAGCCCTCGCCGAGCAGCGCGCCGAGGTAGCTGGCCCGCTTCTGCGAGTCGAGTTTTTCGAGCTGATCGAAGAAATACATGAGCCGCGTGTTTCCGGCGAGCTTCTGGAATTGCTTCATATCGCCGACGATGGCGGATAGCGCGCTCTTCGATTTCTTCGACAGGTTCTCCGGCGCGAGCAGCTTGCCGGTGAGCGTGTCCATCGCCCTCGCCGCGACTTCGGGTGCCATTTTCAGGTTGATCAGCGCGGCGCCGTAGCCTGCGATCTGGTCCGCGGAAAGGCCGAAGTTGCGCAGAGACGCGCCGACGCGATCGATGAAATCGGCGATATCCACCTCGTCGGAAATACCGCTGTCGGCAAGATCGTTGATCAGCGAGGCATATTCCTCAAGCTTGTCGAGCGGTATCCCAAGCCCCTTCTCGAAACCGGCGAACGTGTTGCCGACATTCTCCGCCGTCGTGTCCCAGGCATCGGCTACCTTCGCCGTCAGCACCGCGAACTCTCCGAGCTTGTCGAGCGAGATGCCTGCCGCGGCGCCGCGCTCGAAGGCCGCCGCCACCTCTTCCCGCGCCACCGGCAGCTCGCGAGTAATGGCGTAGATTTCGTTCTTGACCCGCTCCATCTCCTCGGCCGTAGCGCCTGACTTTTTCTGGATGCCAAACAGGGCCTCCTCGAAGTTCGCGGCTTGTTTCGTGGCGGTCCACAAGGCCGCCCCTAGTGCGGCCGGCCCGAGGAAGCGCGCGGAGAGCAGGCCGATCTCACCGGATGCGGCCCCGGCAGTCGCCGCCAGCGCGGCGGTTCTGCTGCTGAGCGCGGCCGCCCGCTTCTCCACCGCCGCAGCCCGGCTTGCGAAGATATGGCTCCGCGCCCCGACTGCCGCGACCGTTCGATCGAAGCCGGCTTGCCGACGATCCATCTGGCCGGCCGTGCGTTCGAGGATCGCCATCTTCCGGGCGACGCTACGGAACGCCGGCGATGTCATATCCTTGGCGGTAATGCGTATGCGGGCTTCGACTTCGCGTGCCATGACCTGGTCCTACCTGATGAAGCGCATGATCTCGTGGAGCACACGGTCGGCCATGCGGTCCTCGATGAGATCCACAAGGAAGGACTCGAACAGCTCCGGGTCATTGTTGATGGCATTCGCCGGGTTCGGGCCGTACAGCGACTCCACCGGGCCGCGTTCCGATCCGGTACGGCGGAAAACACCGGGCGATTTCATGTCGGCGAGGAAGGCCGAACGATAGTTCGCCCGCCCATTTGGGAAGCGTACCGCAACGCCCTTCCGCGTCTGACTGGGGTCCATCTGCCTCAGAGGCATCCAGCCTTCCTTGACCCTGATGCGGATATTCTCCGCGTCATAGCCAGCGACGATGAAGTTGCGGATATGCTTCTGCTGAAGGTTGATCTTCTCCGAGACACGGCGCTTGAGGCGGGTCAGCGCCATATCCTTCACCCGCCCCATGGCCTGTGTGAGGACGCGCTGCTTGACTTCGGAGGGCAGCGCCTGAAACCGCATCTGGAGCCGGCGCAAGTCCCGGGTGTCGATGGTGATGCTCGTCATCCGGGCTGCTCCTTCATACCCACATACTGGTCAGCCCAGTAGAAGATTTCGCCGATGGTCATTCGCTCGACGCGGGCTTGATCCCATCCGAGCCGGAAGACAAAGCGGGCGGCGATCGTTCGGGCTTCGTCGGCTCCTGAAAAAAACCGCATACCGCCTTCTCCAGCCGCAGGCAGTCCACGGCGCCGAGGCCGAGGAGCATTTCGGCCTCGGGTTCGACGGCGAGACGCTGCACGTAGGCGTCGACGACATCAGGAAAGGTCAGCAGCATCGCTTTGCCAGGCGCGCCCATCTGCCATTCCTGCGGCCGACCGAGGCCATCGACGAAGATTTCCTTGTAAGTGGGTTCCCGCAGGACCACACGGTCAAAGAAACCGTCATGGCCCTGGTATTTCTGGGAGAGTTCAACGGTATGCCGTTTCATTGTATTTTCCCTTTCGCTGGTCTCGCCCTAGCCCTCGTCGTCGCCGATCGTCAGGCGGATGAGGAGTTGCGGGCGAATGCAGATCGGCAGCACATTCGATTCGGTGTGGATTTCCTTGCCCTTGTCGTGCGGCAGCGTTTCCGTCGAAACGAAGACCTTTGCGTCAGGCTTCCGGTTCGCTTCGCTGAGCGTATCGGGCGGAGCCATGTAGCGACGGAAGAACGGCGTTCCCATGGGGATCATGAGCGCCTCGTCGGACGCAATTGCCGGCTTCTTGATGAGCGAACCGTTCGGCTGGCGAACGGCGTATTCCTCATCTATCCTTTCGAGCGTGAGGCCGGCAAAGGTGAAGGTATCTTCGATATCGTCGCGGCCGGGGTTCTGAGTATCGCCCTTGTAAGCGCGAACCTCTTCCCGGACGTTGGCGTGGTTGACGTACTTCTCGAAAAATTCCGCGCCGGCCAGAACACGAACGCCCGTCGATGCCGTGCCGCGCAGCTCCTTGCGCATCCGCGCCTTAGCCTTGCGGTTGTATTCAGAGACAACCGTGCCAGCCTCGTCGAGCGGAATGGCAAAGCTCGTTTCCGTCAGATCGAAGGTGGTCCACAGATCCAGCAGCAGTTTGCCTTCACCATCGAGCACCAGGCCGTTCAGCGCACCCCAGTCGAGATACGAGTGGGTGAGATCGTGCTTCGAACGTATCAGCTCGAGCTTGTCGTTATAGACATCCTCAAGGCCGAGGAGGATGCCATCTTCCCCCCAGGCGTTCAGGTTCTGGATATCCGAGGGCGTGATCGCGTCGTCGAGCGGGAAATGCGGAATGTCGAACGACACGCCCTTCTTGCCGCCGCGCATATTGAGGTTGCTTTCACCGCCGCGTTCGCGGGCCGGAATGACCGTAAGCTCGTTCTCCTCGATGCCGAGGCGAACGTAGGTGGTGTGGATCGGCGTATCCTTGAAGATGCCGAGCTGTGCCGGCCGGCCGGTCTTGTAGGGCGGCACGTTGATGCTGGCGGTCAAACGGTCGTCAGCGAATTCCGGCGCGTCGAGATATCGAATTGCGGTGGACATTTATACCCCCATACGAGCGATGATACCGAGCGCGGCAAGCTGCTCGATTGCGGTTTTCTTCTGCGGATCTGTGATCCCGGCGGGCCAGACGAGTTCCTGCAACACCACCTGCGCGCGCCGCTTCAGGTTTACGACGGATTGATCTGCGCTGGTGGCATCTGCAGCCTGGAGAATGATTGCGCCGGCGAGCTGCGTTCCGTCACTGGCGGCGAGAGCAAGCGGCTTGAACTTGCCGGACGCGGTAACTTTCCCGAGTACCGTGCCGATTTTCACGAGACCGGAGCCGGAAGCGAGTGTGTCGGTATCGCGGGAAAAGCGGTTCTTGCCCTCATCCTTGACGATATCCGCATCAGTTTTGAGCGTGAAAGTTTCCATGGTCGGCTCCTCACACGATGCCGTGACGGCGTTTCATCGACGATGCCAGATCGACACGGCCCCGCGCAGGCTGGTCCTGACGGCCTGAGTCGGGTCCGGCCAGTGCCGCAGCAGCCAGGCGCCGCGCGTCATACGCGGCGATTTGCTCGGCCTCCGTTGCACCGCCCATCGGCGCTTTTTCGAGCAACGCGATTGCGGCAGCGGCCGGCAAGTCGGTTTCGAACGCCAGGTGCTCCGCCATTTCGGCGCGCCCCGCGGCGGCCGGCGCTTTCATGATTTCCTTGAGGCGCGCTTTGACGGCCTCGCTGTCGGTAGCCATTTTGTGCTCCTTTGGTTCCACGGTTTGGGAGGGATTGCCTTGCTCCTTCCCGATCTGGAGAAGATGATCCGGTGCATTGGCATAGAGAGAGTAGTCGAAGGCCAAGGCCCGAGCGGCCGATCCACTGCCAATGCGGTCAGCAAATTTGGCGGCGACCGCTGTCTCGGATGAGAACCATGTCTCCGCCTTCATGAGTTCGCGGCAAGCCGCGACGGTTTTTCTTGTCCGCGTGGCGTAGACTTGCGCATAGCCGTCGCTCATTCGATCAAGGTCGGATGCGAACTTTCGATGAGTGTCAGCCGGCCCGTAGCAACCAGCCCAGGCATCATGGATCATCATGAGAGCACCGGGCATCATCGTGATCGTTTGGCCCGCCATCGCGATGAGCGAGCCACCGGAGGCCGCCAGTCCCTCTACGATGGTATCGACCCGGCCGGGCCGGCCGGTTAGCATCGCGTGGATTGCCATACTGTCCATGGCATGGCCGCCCGGGCAATTGATGTAAACCGTAAGGGCCTCATTGCGATCAACGGCGGCAAGCGCTTCCGCGACATGGCTGGCGAGGATGACATCGCCACTTCCATCGTTGAAATAGATCGTTCCATAGAGGCGCAGCGCGCCCGGTTCGACAATCACCGGCATCGGACAAACTCCTCTTCGTCGGCAAGTACCGCACGGACGTCGGCATCGCCGCGGCGAAGGATATCGAGGCCAGCGCGCTCGGCTTCCCGGATCATGGCTTCTTCCGCCAATTCGAGGATGAGCAAACGTTCCCGACGGTCGGCAACCGCCCTTTCCCGCTGATCGTCGGAAAGACCAGGTGCAGCATCAACGTGCCGTTCGATCTCGCTTTGTACGGTCTCGCGGATCTGCGAAGACACGGACGCGAGGGCCAAGGCCGAATAGTCCGCCGATGACGGTTCCCGGTAGCTGCCGGCGCGAAGGCGACGAACGATCTCCCCGGCGACGTTCTCTATCTCGACCTTAGCCATCCAAGTGTCGAACCGCATGACGGTAGTGCTTTTGTCGGCCGGCTGGCTCTGAATGGAAGCGAGAGCTTCTTTCTCGACGATGATCTGTTTGCGGATATCTTCCAGTCCGGAAAAGATGGCCTCTGCTCCGGATCGGGAGCGCCGAAGGATGGCGCCGACATCAAACGGCATGATCGCCTCCATGAAGTTCGCGGAGGAATGTTTCGCAGCGGTTCACCAGCTTGCGCGCCGAACGATATTCGTCCTGAGCGATCTCGGACTGTTGCACAGTCTCAGCAACGCGGATCTGCGCCGCATCCCTGCGGAGCTTGATTGCTTCCAGCTCGTCGCCACCCGCCCCGGACTTCTCAGAACGCCGCGTTTCCGCAAGGATTTCCTTCCGGATCACATCGCACGAGTGCATCTCGCCAGCCGCCGCCTGCATCAGGGCCGACGCTGTTTCGCGCTTTGCGATCGCAACCCGTCGCAGAACGGTCAGGCGTTCGGGATCGATTTTCAGCATGGATTCACCTTTCGTGAGGATCAGCATCGAGGACCGGTTGTGAAATTCAAACGGGGTATTGAATTTCATCGAGGATCTGACTGAGGCGGCGGTCCTGCGGCATGCGCATGCCCGTCTTCAGCAGCCGCCAGAACGTCGCGTTCGGTTCCACGGCCGGCGCTATATTGGCGGATTTCTCACGCAGCCATCGACCGCGCTCGTATTTGTCGAATGCACGGCGCATTTCTTTCGCGGCCAACGACGCCGGGAAACGGCACCAGACCTCATGTTCCCGAGCAAGGTGACGCAAAAGCGCGTCTCGCTCCTCATTGAGGATCGTGGTTCGCACACTCGCACCACCGCGCGACCGCAAGCCGAGCGCGCGGTCGAGCGATGTCCGCGAGCCAGGTGAGAGGAACCCTTCGAGCCTCTTCGACAGAAAGTCACGGTCCGCACGATCGAGCGGCGTGTCGGCTTGAAGATGATCCACCAGCCGGCGCAATCGCAACAGGACGACCTGACGCTGAGTTCGAACGGTGGCGCTCATACGAACCCCATCTCGTGCAATCGCGTGTACCGTGCGTGCAGCGTGTACCGCTTTGCATGACACCTACTGACGAAATTTCGGGGTCGTCCCGCCCCGTCTGCCATCGTTGCCGACCTACGGTCCCTAAAATGGGGGGCATCCCGATGCCCAGCCGCGCCACTGTCGCCATGCTGTTCGGCCATCTCGCCGGCCCGCCCTGACGCTCCATCCCTCAAAGGCCTTTCACCCACACCCGGACGAGGTTTCTCCAGTGCTCCAGTTAGGTTCCCCCTAAAGGGGGAAACCAAACTGGAGCGCGAACTGGAGAAGGCATCCATCGTCCATTCCGCTCCAGTTCTCCAGTTTGCTCCAGTTGTTTTTTGAACTGGAGAAAGGATCATTCTACCCATCGCCCGACCCTCACCGCGCGCCGTTCCCGGCTCTTGTTATCGACGATGGTTTCGATGCAGAGCGCGCCATTAGACACCCACGTCTTGATCAGTGTTTTGATCCTCTGCTTTGCGTGTGCATCGTCGCTATCAAGACCGAGGACATTGGCCACGACGATGCCGACCCATAGCGGAGACCGCATGTCTTCCCGCCAATCCTTCCCGTCGATCTGCAATTGCACCTTGAGTAGGTCGCTGGCATTGACATCAGCGAATGCGTCAGGCGGCGTCCATGCGCCGACAACGCCGACATGCTCGCCGTTCGGCAGCATGACGTTGTGTATGCGATACCAGTCGGATATCTCGGCTGGTGGAGCCATGTTCGACTTGTCATTGAAGGCCCGGAAGAACTCACGGTGGTTTTCTACGCCGAATTTCTCGCCTTCCTCCTTCGACATACGGTTGATCGCCCTGACCACGCGCGCCGCGTCGGTGAGGGCCTTGCCGCCGCGCGAGCTCTCTGCCGTGACATCCGCATCACTGCCGAGCTTTCTCGTGTGATGAACGAGATGGATGGCGCAGCCTACCGAGTCGGCGACCCGGCTCCATTCCTTCGCGATCATATCCATGGCTGAGTTATCGTTCTCGGAGGCTGCGTGCGAGGACACGAAGGGGTCGACAATCAGCACGTCGATCTCGCGGCGCCGCAGCTCAGCCGCCAATTGATCAACGACAGGCCTTTGAATGATCGTCCTGTTACGAGTTGTGATGGCGGTGCAGATCGGTTGCTCGCGTCCGCTATCGACAAAGAAACGGCCGCCGATGTCCTCGGCAGAGATATCGTAGAACTCGCATATGGCCTGGATGCGTAGCTCAAGCTCTTCGCGTGGATCTTCCAAGTTCATGATCCATACGCGCATTCTGCCCTCGACATGCTTACCGAGGAGAGGACGGCCGGTGACGAGGGCTAAACCTTCTGCGGTCGTCAGAGAACTTTTTCCGACGCCACCAGGCGCAACAGTCACTGTCACGTATTTGCGGACTAGACTGCGATCATAAATCCATTGCCTGCGCGGAAGAGTGTTAGGGTCCTTCCACTGATAAGGAGTGGCCTGCAGCTCGTTCTGTTGACGGTAAGCGCGAAAATCCCTGCACCTTTTCATTGACGCGGTGTTGATGGAGTCTGCGTCCGCAACGGAGACTGCGGACGCAATGACGATTGACGACGGAGAGATTTCGAGACCGCTGCGTGTGGTTCGG
>Ga0222423_1000894_pt1 | contig 15799 bp, 8 predicted proteins | sample 3A0metagenome_FD_182472 | JGI IMG/M metagenome (GOLD analysis project Ga0222423, IMG submission 182472) | Enriched microbial communities from leaf-cutter ant dump, University of Wisconsin, Madison, United States - 3A0 (version 2) | ecosystem: Environmental > Terrestrial > Nest > Insects nest >...
ATCGTGAATCGCCGCGCCACCGCGCGCCTTCCGAACGCCACGAGGAGGTCACATGCATCTGAAATCCATCGCGCTGCTTGCCACCCTGACCGCCAGCACCGCCTTCGCGCAGGACACCAGCACCGCGCGCTACCAGACGCCGCAAGGCGAGTTGACCGTCCACTCCGGTCCCGCCACGACGCGCGATTACGGCGCGCCGCCGCCCTTCGAGCAACTCGACACCCGCCGTGCGGGTTCGCTGTCGCCGGCCGAAGCCGACGCGTATCCGCCGCTCGCCAACGATTTCATCCACGCCGACGCGAACCGCGACGGCCACGTATCTCGCGCCGAGTACGAGCGCTGGGCCAGCCACCAATGAGCTGAAAGCGCGCGGCCACACCCCCAAAAAAAACCGGGGCTTCGTGAGGAAGCCCCGGTTGCCCCGATTCCCGCACAGCGTGCTCAACGCAGGAGGCGATGCTCCGACGCCGGGCCGATACCCCAGGTCCGGCCTTCGGGAACCCGTGCCTCCCGACTATGCCACCGATCCGGTGCGATGACAGCACGCAACGCCGGAACCACGCCGCCGGTCACGCTTTGACGGAACGCGACGAAGCCGCTCAGCGCGCGTGCGACGCGGCCAGCCGCTGCAGTCGGCTGCGGCGCTCATGCGCAGGCAGCGCACCGAGTTGCCGCACCCGTGCATGGAAGCGCGGCCAGTCCCTGCCCGCCTGCGCGAACAGCGCGGCGAACGCCGGCACCCAAGTGTCGTAGAGACCGAACGGCACGAGGCGCGCGTTGTTGAGCGGACGCGCGACCCATGCGTCGTAACGCGGTTCGCCATGCCATTGCCCTTCGCGCAAAGCCACGTAGCGCGCGCGAAATGCCTCGAACTCGCGCGCCTTGGCGCCGCGCAAGGCTTCGACGTCGTGGGTCGATGCGTAGAGCGTGCGCAGGCGTTCGCGCAAGTCGAGGACGAGGGCTGCGAATTGCGCGTCGCGTTCGTCACCCGCGCCGTCATCGGACACGGATTCGCCGCGCGAGGCGCGCCATTCGCGCAGGCCCTCACGCTCGACGAAGGTCGCGTACGATTCGTTGAACGCGGTATCGCCGGCGAGATAGAACTTCTGGTGCGCGAGCTCGTGGAAGATCACGCCATCGAGCGCATCGCCATCGCCATCGCCACGCAACATGCTCGACACGATCGGATCGGCGAACCAGCCCAGCGTGGAAAACGCGGCGACGCCTTCGATCGCCACGTCGTCACCCTGCCGCGCGAGCCGCGCCGCATCGCGCTCGGCCAGCGCGCGATCGAACCAGCCGCGATAGGCCACGCAGCCGGCGAACGGGAAACAGTGCGTGAGCGGATCGACCGAGAACTCGGGCGTGGCGAACACGCTCCAGCTCACGTATGGCCGGTCGAGCGCGACGTACTGCGTGTAGCTGCGGTTGCGCGGCAGGTCGAGGTGATCGGAAGCGAAGGCGCGTGCGGCCTGTGCGTCGCGCAGGCGACTGCGCGTGATGGCGTCGGTGCGCGGATCGGCGACGACACGTTCGATCGAACGCCGCTGCGCGAGCAGGCTCGCTTCGCCATGCGCGACATGTGCGAGGTAACGCAGCGACGTACAGCCGCCCAGTGCCGCCGCGACAAGGATCGCAAGGATGGCGCGCGCGACGGTCACGCCATCACGGCTCGCGCCGTCACAGCTCGAACTGCTCGTTGAGGATGCGCTCTTCGAGGTTGTGCTCGGGATCGAACAACAGCGTCATCGTGCGCTCGCGCGATTCGCGGATGCTGACCTCGACGATGTCGCGCACCTCGTGCGAATCGGCGGTCGCGCTGACCGGGCGCTTGTACGGATCGAGGATCTCGAAACGCACCTCGGTGATGGCCGGCAGGATCGCGCCGCGCCAGCGCCGCGGCCGGAACGGGCTGATCGGCGTGAGCGCGAGCAGTTGCGAACCGAGCGGCAGGATCGGCCCGTGCGCGGAGAGGTTGTACGCGGTCGAACCGGCCGTGGTCGAGACGAGCACGCCATCGCAGACCAGTTCCTCGATCTTGACCACGCCATTGAGGCGCACGCGCACGTGCGCGGCCTGCTTGGTCTGGCGCAGCAGCGAGACCTCGTTGAAGGCAAGCGCGGTCGCCTCGCCGCCAGCCTCGGTGGCGGCGACCATTTCCAGCGGCCGCAACTGCGTCGGCTGGGCCAGCGCAAGGCGTTCTGGCAGGCCTTCGAAACCGTACTGGTTCATGAGGAAACCGACCGTGCCGAGCTTCATGCCGTACACGGGTACGCCGCGCGCCATGTGCCGGTGCAGCGTGCGCAGCATGAAGCCGTCGCCGCCGAGCGCGACGATGACCTCGGCGTCTGCGAGCGGCGCATCGCCGTAGTGCGCAGTCAGCGCCGCGAGCGCGGCCTGCGCGTCTTCGGTCTGGGCGGCAACGAAGGCGATGCGCTGCATGTCCGCGGACTCCATCGAAAGATGGGGAGCGAGTTGGAGAAGTGGGAAACGAGTGGTGCTTGGCGGCTCTCGTTTCTCACTCCTCACACTCGCTCCTCACTCAGCCTTTCGCGCCGGCCTGCACGAGCTGCGCGAAGCGGCGCAGCGCAACCGACGCGATCGGGTAGTCGACCGGCTGTGCGCGGATCTCGTCGAGCATGGCGAGCGTGAACTTGAGCGTTGCGTCATCGCGCTCGATCCAGCGCGCGACCGGATGCTCCTCGTTCACCGGCGCGGCGGCGAGAATCTGCTGTACCAGCGCGCGTTGCTGCGAGGCGAGCTCGTCGCGCAGCGCGCCACGCGCCTGTGCGTGCCAGCGGCTTTCGACCGGCAAGGCCTCGACCTGGCGGCGCAGGCCGTCGATGTCGAGTGCATGGCCGAGCTCGAAGAACACCGAGGCGACGCGCTCGACCTTCTGGCCGCTGTCGAGCGCGACCTCGACGATGTCGAACGCCGCGCCGAGTTCGGCGATGCGCGCCAGCTCCACGGCCAACGTTTCCGGCACGCCCAGGCCTTGCCACTTCTCGACGTCGACGTCGTAGTCGGCGCGGCTGTTGGCGGTGAGCACGCGCGGCAGCGCGGCCTTGAGCTGGGTGACACCGGGCGCGTAACGCTCGACGAGACCGGCAATGTCGAGCTGGCCGCCGCGCTGGTTGAGCACCCAGCGCGTGAGGTTGCGCTGCAGGTCCCAGACCTTGAGCAGCGCATCGACCTGCACTTCTTCGGCGACCTTGCCGTCGAGCGCCTCGATCTGCGCCCAGATGCCGCGCGAAGCGACGATCTCGCGCACCGCGGAATAGGCCTTGGCGATCGCCGCCGGCCCCTGCCCGGTGTCCTCCTGCATGCGCAGCACGAAGGTCGCGTCCATGCGGTTGACCATCGAGTTGGTCACCACCGTGGCGATGATCTCGCGCTTGAGGCGATGCCGCTGCATGTGCTCGGCATAAGTCTCGCGCAGCGGCTCGGGGAAGTAGCGCACGAGTTCGCGCGACAGGTGCGGGTCCTCCGGCACGTCCGATTCGAGCAGCTGCTGGAACAGCTTGATCTTCGAGTACGACAGCAGCACCGACAGTTCCGGACGCGTCATGCCCTGGTGGCGCGCCTTGCGCTCGGCCAGTTCGCTTTCGCTGGGCAGGAACTCGATCTGGCGGTCGAGCAGGCCTTCGTCCTCGAGCGTGCGGATGAAGTGCGCGTTCGAGCCCAGGCGCTGCGCCGACATGTGCTCCATGACCGTGATCGCCTGGTTCTGGCGATAGTTGTCGGCGAGCACGAGGCGACCGACTTCGTCGGTCATCGCGGCGAGCTGCGTGTTGCGCTGCTCGACGCTGAGTTCGCCGCGCTGCACGGCATCGTTGAGCAGGATCTTGATGTTGACCTCGTGGTCGGAGGTATCCACGCCCGCCGAGTTGTCGATGAAGTCGGTGTTGAGCAGCACGCCGTTGTGGCCCGCCTCGATGCGGCCACGCTGGGTGAAGCCGAGGTTGCCGCCTTCGCCGACGATCTTCGCGCGCAGGTCGCGGCCGTTGACGCGCAGCGCATTGTTGGCGCGGTCGCCGACGTCGGCATTGCTCTCGCTTTCGGCCTTGACGTAGGTGCCGATGCCGCCGTTCCAGAGCAGGTCGACCGGCGCCTTGAGGATCGCGCTCATCAGTTCGGCCGGCGTGAGCTGGGCGATGGACGCGTCGATGCCGAGCACGGCGCGCGCCTCGGGCGAGAGCGCGATCGTCTTGGCACTGCGCGGGAACACGCCGCCGCCCGCGGAGATCAGCGCCTTGTCGTAGTCGTCCCACGACGAACGCGGCAGGTTGAACAAGCGCTGGCGCTCGGCGAAGGATTTCGCCACGTCGGGGTTGGGGTCGATGAAGATGTGGCGGTGGTCGAACGCGGCGAGCAGGCGGATGTGTTCGGACAGCAGCATGCCGTTGCCGAACACGTCGCCGGACATGTCGCCGATGCCGACGCAGGTGAAGTCCTGGGTCTGCGAGTCGCGGCCGAGCGCGCGGAAGTGGCGCTTGACCGACTCCCACGCGCCCTTGGCGGTGATGCCCATCTTCTTGTGGTCGTAGCCGACCGAACCGCCCGAGGCGAACGCGTCGCCGAGCCAGAAGCCGTGCTCGATGGCGACGCCGTTGGCGATGTCGGAGAACGTCGCGGTGCCCTTGTCGGCAGCGACGACGAGATAGGGATCGTCGTTGTCGTGGCGCACCACGTCGCGCGGCGGCACGACCTTGCCATCGACGAGGTTGTCGGTGATGTCGAGCAGGCCGTTGATGAACATCTTGTAGCAGGCGATGCCTTCGGCGAGCACGGCGTCGCGGTCGCCGCCGACCGGCGGGCGCTTGGCGAAGAAGCCGCCCTTGGAGCCGACCGGCACGATGACGGTGTTCTTGACCATCTGCGCCTTGACCAGGCCCAGCACTTCGGTACGGAAGTCCTCGCGGCGATCCGACCAGCGCAAGCCGCCGCGCGCGACCGGGCCGAAGCGCAGGTGCACGCCTTCCACGCGCGCGCCGTAGACGAAGATCTCGCGGTACGGGCGCGGCTTGGGCAGGTCCGGCACCTTGGCCGAATCGAACTTGAAGCTGACGTAGTCGTGGTGCCTGCCGTCGCGGGCGAGCTGGAAATGGTTGGTACGCAGCGTCGCGCCGATCACGCCGAGGTAGGCGCGCAGGATGCGGTCCTCGTCGAGGCTGGCGACGTGTTCGAGCAGCGCCTTGATCGCGGTGACGACCGCGGCGATCTGCTGCGCGCGCGGCTGGCTGCGCGAGGCGACGAGCGCATCGACGAAGTCCGCGGGCAGCTTGGCCAGCGTCTCCGGCGCGAGCAGCGCGCGCAGTTCGGCGGCGAGTTGCTGCGCGGCGTCGCTCGCGGCCGCGCCGCCCTGCTCGCGCGCCGGGTCGAAACCAGCCTCGAACAGCTCGACGAGCAGGCCGGCGATCGCCGGGTAGCGGTTGAGCGTGTCCTCCATGTAACTCTGCGAGAACGGCACGCCGGTCTGCAGCAGGTACTTGCAATAGCCGCGCAGCATAGCGACCTGGCGCCACGACAGGCGCGCGCCGAGGATGAGCTTGTTGAACGCGTCGTTCTCGGCGTTGCCGCGCCAGACCTGCTCGAACGCGGCCTCGAAAGCCGGGCCGATCTGGGCGATGTCGAACGCGCAGCGCGACTGCGGCTGCACGACGATGTCCTGGATGTGCAGGCGCGCGTTGCCGAGATCGAGCTCGTCGAGCTGCTCGGTGAGCACCTTGAGATTCATGTTTTCCAACAGCGGGATCGCCTCGGACAGCGCGATGTCCGCGCCGTGGCGGAAGATCTTGAAGTGCAGCGTGCCGGCGTCGCCGTGCGACGGCGCGAGGCTGAGGCGGATGTCGTCCTCGCCTTCGAGCTGGCGCGCGAGCGCGATGTCGGCGGCGGCGCCGCGCGGCGTCGCCGTCTCGATGTAGGCCGTCGGCAGCGCGGCGTAGCGCGCGGCGAGCGCACGGCCGTCGGCGTCGCCGTGGGCTTCGGTGAGCGCGTCGCGCAATTCCTGATGCCAGTTGCGCACGATGCCGGCGACCTGCTTCTCCAGCGCGTCGACATCGTAGGCGGCGTGGTCGCCGGGCTTGGGACGGATGACCAGGTGCAGCAGGGCCAGCGGCGATTCGCCGACCTGGATCGTCGAGTCGACCTGGTTGCCGCGCAGCGCCGTGCTCAGCGCCGCGGTGATGCGCTCGCGCGCGTCGCTGGTCAGGCTTTCGCGCGGCAGGTAGACGAGGCAGGAATAAAACCGGCCATACTGGTCGCGGCGCACGAACAGGCGCGGGCGCGGACGCGCACGCAGCGCGAGCACGCCGGTGGCGAGTTCGAACAGTTCGTCCTCGCCGGACTGGAACAATTCCTCGCGCGGCAGCAGTTCGAGCACGTGGCGCAGCGCCTTGCCGGAATGGGCGTCGCGGCGCAGGCCCGAGCGCTTGAGCACGGCCTCGACCTTGCGCCGCACCAGCGGCACGTCCTGCGGCCGTGCCATGTAGGCATTGGTGGTGAACAGGCCGAGGAAGCGCTGCTCGGCCACCGGCACGCCGGCGTCGTTGAAGCGCAGCACGCCGATGTAGTCCATATAGCCGGGACGATGCACGCGGGCGCGGGCATTGGTCTTGGTCAGGATGATCGCGTCCATCGAACCGGACTGCGGCAGTTCCTTGGCGACCAGCGTGCGCAGCGAACGCGGCGCCAGTGCGCGCTCGGCGCCGCGCAGGATGCCCAGGCCCGACTTGTCGACCGCCTGCAGCACCTCGTCGCCGCCGGCCTGGGCCACTTCGTATTCACGGTAACCGAGGAAGGTGAAGTTGTCGTTGACCGCCCAGCGCAGGAACTCCTGCGCTTCGGCGACGCCCTCCGCGTCGACCGGCAGCTTGCGCTGCGGCAGGTCGTCGGCAATGCGCAGCATCGCTTCGCGCATGGCCTTCCAGTCGCCGACGCTGGCGCGGACATCGGCCAGCGCCTCGACGACGGCTTTCTCCAGCGCATGCGCCGCGGCTGCGTCGGCGACGCGATCGACCTCGAAATGCATGATCGACTCGGCGGCCACATCCTGCGCGCCGGCATCGGCGATGCCGAGCAGCTTGCCCGCGGCATCGCGGCGCACGTTGACGACCGGATGGATCAGCACATGCGTGGCCAGGCCCGCGTCGGCAATCGCCATGCCGACCGAATCGACGAGGAAGGGCATGTCGTCGGTGAGCACGTCGACCAGCGTGCGCGCGCCGCGACCGCTGCCGGCCTCGCCGATGCGCACCTTCGGCGCCTGCGCCTTGCGCTCGCCGATGAAGCCGAGCATCTGTGCGACCAGCGCGGCCCAGTCCTGCGGCGAACGCAAGGCAAGGTCGTCAGCCGGGACGCGCTCCAGGAAGGCGTGTGCGAATCGCGTCGCGTCCGGCAGCCGGTCGGCGCCGACGAGCGGGGAAAGGTTCGCCAGAAGGTCATCCATCTGCGTGCTTCGCGATACGCCTGAGTCGGTCATGATGCGTCCAGAAAGGAAGGGGGAAACGAAAATCGGTTAGGATACGCCCCGCCCCTGGGGTTATCCATATGTGCAGCGTTTCGTGGCCGGCTCCCGAAGCCGACGATGGCCGCTGGCCGTCGCGCTTGCGGCCTTTGTGCACGGAGTTCCCGGGCAGGATGGCAAATTCCTGTACCGACCAGTATAGTCTCGCCACTTTCTGCCAACTTCCCGCGCTGCCGGCCCTGCGCCCACGGCGCCCATCTTCGCCCCTCGAACATATCCAAGGACGCCCATGACCACGGTGCATCGTCTGACGACCATTTTCGCCGCCGTCGCAACCGCCCTCGCCCTCACTGCTTGCGGCAAGGGCCAGCAGGCCGGACAACCACAACAGATGCCGCCGCCCGAAGTCGGCGTCGTCGTCGCCAAGGCCGAAACCGTGCCGCTGCGCCAGGAACTGGTCGGCCGGCTTTCGCCGCTGCGCAGCGCCGACGTGCGCGCGCGCGTCGCCGGCATCCTGCAGAAGCGCGTCTACACCGAAGGCAGCGACGTCAAGCAAGGCGAGCTGATGTTCCAGATCGACCCCGCACCGCTGCGCGCCACGCTCAACGCCCAGCTCGCCAACCTCGCCTCGGCGAAGGCGACATACCAGAACGCGCACATTGCCGCCGAACGCGCGCGCTCGGTCGGCGCCAAGGGCCTGATCTCCAAGGCCGACGTCGACAATGCCGATGCCGCCGAGCGCACCGCTTCGGCCGGCGTCAAGCAGGCCCAGGCCAACGTGGAATCGGCGCGCATCAACCTCGGCTATGCCGACGTCACCGCGCCGATCTCGGGCCGCGCCGGCAAGCAGCAGGTCACCGAAGGTGCGCTGGTCGGCCAGGGCGACGCGACGCTGCTGACCACGATCGACCAGATCGATCCGCTCTACGTGAACTTCAGCCAGGCCGTCGGCGTGCTCGACGCGGTGCGCCAGGCCGCCGCCAACGGCAAGGTCGATCTCGCCGAAAAGAACCAGGCCAGGATCATGCTGACCCTGCCCGACGGCTCGCAGTACGGCGAAACCGGCTCGCTCGACTTCTCCGACACCGCGGTCGACGCCTCGACCGGCGCAGTGACGCTGCGTGGCGTGGTGCCGAACCCGGACCACGCGCTGCTGCCCGGCATGTACGTCAACGTCAAGCTCGAACTCGGCGAGATCAAGAGCGCGTGGCTGGTGCCGCAGCTCGCCGTGCAGCGCGACGCCGGGGGCAGCTTCGTCATGGTCGTCGGCGCCGACGGCAAGGTCGAACAGAAGCACATCGCCGCGGACCGCCTCGAAGGCTCGAACTGGATCGTCACCAGCGGCATCGCCGACGGCGACCAGATCGTCGTCAGCGGCCTGCAGAAGCTCAAGCCCGGCGAACCGGCCAAGGCCACGCCGTGGCAGCCGGCCCCGGCCCAACCCGCGCCGGCCGCGCACTGAGCCTGACGCTCCGGCCGCAGGAATCCACTCATGTCCAATTTCTTCATCGACCGCCCCGTTTTCGCGTGGGTCATCGCCATCCTGATCACGCTCGGCGGCGTGCTTTCGCTGACCAGTCTCGGCATCGAGTCGTATCCGTCGATCGCGCCGCCGCAGGTCGTCGTCGCGGCGAGCTACCAGGGCGCCGACGCGGCCACCGTCGAAAAGACCGTCACCCAGGTCATCGAGCAGCAGCTCACCGGCATCGACAACCTGAGCTACTTCAGCTCCAGCTCGGGCTCGGACGGCTCCTCGACGATCACGCTGACCTTCGAGCCGGGCACCGATGCCGACATCGCGCAGGTGCAGACCCAGAACAAGGTGTCGCTGGCGACGCCGCGCCTGCCCAGCGAAGTCACCCAGCAGGGCATCGTCGTCGCCAAGCAGAATCCCGACTTCCTCATGGTCGGCATGATCAAGTCCGACGATGGCCGGCTGGATTCGTACGCGCTCAACAACCTGCTCGCGGCGAGCATCGTGCCGCAGGTCCAGCGCGTGCCCGGCGTCGGCAACGTGCGCCAGTTCGGCTCCGAATACTCGATGCACATCTGGCTCGACGCCGACAAGCTGCACGGTTACAACCTGTCCGCCGCGCAGGTGCTGACCGCGGTCCGCGGCCAGAACATCCAGGTCGCGGCCGGCTCGCTCGGCGCCGAACCGGCGGTGCCCGGCAACGGCTTCCAGGCCACGGTGACGGCGGAAAGCCGCTTCAGCTCGCCGACCGAGTTCGAAAACATCATCCTGCGCGCGAACAACGACGGCACCACAGTGCGCCTGAAGGACGTCGCGCGCGTCGAGCTCGGCCCGTTCACCTACGGCGTCGGCGTCACCTACAACAGCCAGCAGGTCGCCGGCTTCGCCGTGCAGCTGCAGACCGGCGCCAACGCGCTGGCCGTGGCCGACGCGGTCAAGAACCGCATGGACGAACTGCAGGCGAGCTTCCCGCAGGGCGTGACCTGGTTCGCGCCGTACGACACCACGCCGTTCATCCAGTTCTCGATCCATGAGGTCGTCAAGACGCTCGGCGAGGCGATCGTGCTGGTCTTCATCGTCATGCTCGTGTTCCTGCAGAACCTGCGCATGACCATCGTCGCGCTGCTGGTCGTGCCGGTCGCGCTGATGGGCGGCTTCCTCGGCCTGTGGATGGCCGGCTTCACGATCAACCAGCTCACCTTGTTCGGCATGGTGCTGGTCATCGGCATCGTCGTGGACGATGCGATCGTGGTCATCGAGAACGTCGAGCGCCTCATGGACGAGGAAGGCCTGCCACCCAAGGAAGCCACGCGCAAGGCGATGGGCCAGATCTCCGGCGCCGTCGTCGCGATCGCGGTGGTGCTCATGGCCGTGTTCATCCCCAGCGCACTGCAGTCCGGTTCGGTCGGCGTCATCTACCGCCAGTTCTGCGTGACGATCGCGCTGTCGACCGCGTTCTCCGCGTTCCTCGCCCTCATCTACACGCCGGCGCTGTGCGCGACCCTGCTCAAGCCGCTGCACGAGACGAAGAAGAACGCGTTCTTCCGCGGTTTCAACCGCGTCTTCGACTGGGTGCAGAAGACCTACACCGGCCACGTGCTCGGCGCGATCCGCCACATGCCGCGCTGGATGGCGGTGTTCGCGGCGGTGGCGATCCTGTGCGGCTTCCTGTTCTGGAAGCTGCCGTCGAGCTTCGTGCCCGACGAGGACCAGGGCTTCGCGCTCGCCGTCGTGCAGCTGCCTTCGGGCGCGAGCATCGACCGCACCAAGAAGGTCATGGGCCAGATCAGCGACATCATCCGCAAGAACGACAATGTCGAAGGCGTGATCGCGGTGTCCGGCTTCAGCTTCGTCGGCAACGGCGAAAACACCGGCATGTGCTTCGTGCGCCTCAAGCCCTGGGACGACCGCAAGCAGGTCGCCGCGGACATCATCCAGCAGCTCAACGGCGCGCTGTTCATGGGCGTGCGCGATGCGCAGGCCTTCGTCGTCAACCTGCCGACGATCCGCGGTCTCGGCCAGTTCGGCGGTTTCGACCTGTACCTGCAGGATCGCGCCGGTGCCGGCCACGACGCGCTCGCGCAGGCGCAGGGCGCCCTGCTCGGCAAGGCCGCGCAGATGCAGGACGTGCTCACCGGCGTGCGCCCGAACAACCTGCCCGACACCACGCAGCTGGCGATGAAGGTCGACCGCGTGCAGGCGCAGTCGATGGGCCTTTCGCTGTCGGACGTCTATACGGCCATCCAGCTCATGCTGGCGCCGGTCTACGCCAACGACTTCTTCTACCAGGGCCGCGTGCAGCGCGTGATGATGCAGGCCGACGCGCCGTTCCGCATGAATCCGGACGCGCTGTCGCGCTTCTTCGTGCCGAGTTCGACGCAGACCGAAACGGTGTCCAGCAGCAACGGCACCGCCACGCTGCCGGCGATGATCCCGCTGTCGAACGTGGTCAGCACGGAATGGAAGATGGCCCCGCCCACGCTCACGCGCTACAACGGCTACTCGGCGATCGAAATCGTCGGCAGCCCGGCGCCGGGCCAGAGTTCGGGCGCGGCGATGGACGCCATGCAGAACATCATCAAGAACGACCTGCCGACCGGTTTCGGCTTCGACTGGACCGGCCAGTCGCTGCAGGAAATCATTTCCGGCAACCAGGCGCCGATGCTCTACGCGCTGTCGCTGCTGATCGTCTTCCTGTGCCTGGCCGCGCTGTACGAAAGCTGGTCGATCCCGTTCGCGGTGCTGCTGGTCGTGCCGCTCGGCGTGCTCGGTGCGCTCAGCGCGACGATGGCGCGCGGCCTCACCAACGACGTCTACTTCAAGATCGGCATCATCACGATCATCGGCCTCGCCGCGAAGAACGCGATCCTCATCATCGAGTTCGCGGTCGCCGAGATGCGCGCCGGGCGCCCGCTCGGCACCGCCGTCGTCGACGCGGCGCGCCTGCGACTGCGCCCGATCCTGATGACCTCGTTCGCGTTCATCCTCGGCTGCTTCCCGCTCGCGGTGTCGAGTGGCGCCGGCGCCAACTCGCGCCACGCGATCGGCACGGGCGTGGTCGGCGGCATGCTGTTCGCGACCTTCCTCGGCCTGCTCTTCATCCCGGTGTTCTTCGTCGCGATCCGCCGCCTGCTCGGCGACAAGCTCGAACCGCCGGAAGAAACCAGCGCCGCCATCGCGCAGCCGCACTCGCACGGCTGACGCCTGCGCCGGCGCGGACGGCCACACCGTCCGCGCCGGCTGAATCCCGCACGAATCGCGGCCGCGCCTCCCGCGGCGCGCGTGCCGCAGCCGCCTACAATCGCGCGATGCGAACCGCGATGCGCACGTCCGCGCTGCTCCTGCTGGCCTGTTGCGCCCTGCCCTCCGCGCAGGCGCGCACCGTCTACCGCTGCGTGCGTGACGGCACGGTAAGCCTGGCCACGGCGCCCGAGCCCGGCTCGCAGTGCTACGCGAAAACGCTAGACGACAACGCCGCCAGACTGCCCAACCTGTGGGGTGAGCTCGGCCTCGTGCACGGCACGCTCTACCAGCGCGAACAGGACGGCCACACCGTCTACGGCACGCGCAACCTGCCCGGCTCGACGCCCGTGCTGGCCTTCACCGTGGCCACGCCGCGCGGCTCGCCCGCGCACGCGGGATTGGGCAAGGTCGGCGCGCCGCGCATGGACCAATACCCGCGCGAGTTCAAGGCCGCGGCGAAGAAGGCCGGTGTCGACGAAGCCTGGCTGCGCGCGATCGCGCATGCCGAGAGCTATTTCGACGCGACAGCCGTCTCCGACAAGGGCGCGCGCGGTGTCATGCAGCTCATGCCCGAGCTGATCGCGCAGTACCACGTCAAGGACCCGTTCTCGCCGGGCGAATCCATCGCCGCGGGGGCACGCCAGCTCAAGTCGCTCGAAACGCTGTACGAAGGCGACTGGCGCCTCGCCTCGGCGGCTTACAACGCCGGCAGCGGCGCGGTCGCGCAATACGGCGGCGTGCCGCCTTACGCGGAAACGCAGGAATACGTGGCCAAGGTCGGCGCGCTCTACGCGCGCTACCGCAAGGCGATGGGACGCAAGCCGCTGCCCGCGCAGATGCAGGCGGCGCAGTAGTACGCGGCGGCGTCACGCTCGAAGAGGCCTTGCCCGAAAAGAACCTCGGCTCGCAGAGACGCAGGGGCGCGGAGAAAGGCTTTTCCCTGCGTTCTGCGCGCCTGTGCGAACGGCTCGCCTTCCTGGACCACCCAAGGGCAACCCGAATCGCCGCGAGCCGCTAGAATCGCCGCTTGTCTTCCTGCGACGGCGCCCGCGTGACCGATCAACGCCTCTTCGAGAAAACCTGGTTCTACCGCTTCAAACTGCCCGACGGCCGCGTCACCCGCACCTACGACGACGGTGCGCTCGACGCGGTGCACACCACGCGCCTGTCGATGCTGCGCGACGCGGTGCGCGAGCGCTTCGGCGATTCGCTGGCCGGCCACGATGCCATCGACATCGCCTGCCATCAGGGCTGGTTCTCGACGCAACTGCTCGAATGGGGCGCCGACGACGTGCTCGCCGTCGATGCGCGCGCCGAGCACATCGCCGACGTCGAACTGATCCGCGACGCGCTGCACCTGTCGAAACTGCGCACGCTGCAATCAGACGTGCACGCGATCGAACCCGCCACACTCGGCAAGTTCGACCTCGTGCTCATGCTCGGCCTCATCTACCACCTCGAAAACCCGATCGGCGCCCTGCGCCAGGCCTTCGCGCTGACCCGGCACATGTGCGTCATCGAGACCCAGGTCGTGCCCGGCATGACCGGCATGGTCGACTACGGCAGCTACCGCTTCGTGCGCCCGCTCAAGGGCTCGTTCGGCATCATCGACGAGACCGACGACACGCACGGCCCGGAAGCGAGCACGCTCGGCATCTGCCTGGTGCCCAGCGTCGAGGCGCTGATGTGGATCCTGCGCAAGATCGGCTTCGCGCGCGCCGAACTCGTGCCCGTGCCCGACGACGGCTACGAACAGCTGCGCCACGGCAAGCGCGTGATGGTCGCCGCCTACGTGGATTGAGGCTTGCCGCGACGAGCGGCGCACATAAAAAGCCGCGGCGTGCTTGAGCACGACCGCGGCCAACGGATTTCCACCCGACGCCGGCATGTTCCGGCATCGAAAATCGGCACGTCCCTGTGCCGGAATGACGCGTGACGATCAGCCGTCGAAACCGTCTTCGAAAATCACGTCGCTGAGCGTGAGCTTGATCGTCGTGTTGGCGCTGCGGCCCTGCTGGTCGGTGACCGTCGCCGGCAGCATGTAGACGCCCGGCGCGACGCCGGCAAGCGGCAGCGCATGCGTGAACACGTTGTCGCCCGCCGTCGCGTCGCCGTCCGAACCATCATCGCGGAACGACTGCGTCGCGCTGCCGCCCACGGCGCTCAGGTCGACCGTCACCACGGTGCCCGTGCTGGCCGGGTTCGTGCCCGGAACCACCGCAACCGTCAGCATGACCTGGCTCGCCGTGCCGACATCCGCCGCAGCAGGCAGGCCCGTGCCGGACAGCACGCCGGCAGCCTGCACGCCGAATGCGACGGCCGCGGTCGCCACGCGGTTCTGTGCATCGCTGGCCTTGACGGTCACGAGCTTGGCGCCCACCGAAGCGTTCGCGGCCACCGTGGCCTCGAACGAGTAGACGCCGTCGCCCGAAGCGGCATCGCCATGCGTGCCGTCGTCGTACAGCGTCTGCGCCGCGCTGCCGCCGATGCCCGACAGGTCTGCCACGACGCCGATGCCGCTGCTCGCCGGGTTCGTGCCGCCGGTGACGGTCGCGGTGAACAGCGCGCTGCCACCGGGCAACGCCGAGCCCGGCGCCGCGGCGGCGACCACGGCCAGCGCCGTGGTTGCCGGCTGCACGATCAGCGCGATGCTGGCCGGCGCGGTGCGCGACTGCGCATCGGTGATCGTGGCGGGCAAGGTGTAGCTGCCCGCCGCGACGCCGGAAAGCGGCAGCGCGAACGTGAACACCCGGTCGCCGGAGATCGCGTCGCCATGCGTGGCGTCGTCGTAAAACACCTGTGTGGCGCTGCCGCCGACGGAGGACAGGTCGGCCTTCACCATGAGTCCGCTGCTCGCCGGATTCGACGCCGGCACCACGGCGACCGCGAGCGCGGCCTGCGTGGCCGTGGCGAGGTTGACGGTGGTCGGCAGGCCTGCACCGGAGAGCACGCCCGCGTCCTGGACAGCGAACGCCACCGCCGTGGTCGCGATGCGGCTCTGCGCGTCGCTTGCCGTGACCGTGACGAGCTTGACGCCCGGCGCCGTGCCCGTGCCCACCGTCGTCGCATACGAGTAGGTCCCATCGCCCGCAGTGACGTCGCCATTGCTGCCGTTGTCGTACAGCGTCTGCGTGGCGCTGCCGCCGATGCCCGACAGGTCGGCCTTCACGCTGATGCCCGTGCTGGCCGGGTTGGCGCCACCCGTGACATGGGCCGTGAACAGCGCGGCGCCGCCCTGCAACGCGGCGTTCGGCGTCGCAGCTGCCGTGACGACGATGGCCGTCGCGGCCGGCTGTACGGTCAGCGCGATGCTGGCCGGCGCGGTGCGCGACTGCGCATCGGTGATCGTGGCAGGCAAGGTGTAGCTGCCCGCCGCGACGCCGGAAAGCGGCAGCGCGAACGTGAACACCCGGTCGCCGGAGATCGTGTCGCCATGCGTGGCGTCGTCGTAGAGCACTTGCGTGGCACTGCCGCCGACGGAGGACAGGTCGGCCTTCACCGTGAGTCCGCTGCTCGCCGGATTCGACGCCGGCACCACGGCAACCGCGAGCGCGGCCTGCGTGGCCGTGCCGAGATTGACGGTGATTGGCAGACCGGCGCCGGAGAGGACGCCCGCA